>OQWE01000153.1_pt1 | contig 23008 bp, 15 predicted proteins | sample 1691591 | NCBI WGS metagenome assembly OQWE01 (sample SAMN03418265, study PRJEB22391) | human gut metagenome | biome: human-gut; feature: organic feature; material: feces | host: Homo sapiens | place: Tanzania | collected 2013-01
CTCCTTTTAAAAAAGCCGCAAACTCCTTGGAGTAGCGGGTTCCTTCAGCCTTCAGGTCATAAGAGTCGGAGAAGTATCGATTATTCTGCTTGTCGTACCATTTGCGTCTTCTGACAATCAAGTCAACACCTTTGTCGCGGATTGGAAAGTCACGTATGGTTACAGCTTCACAGAACCCTTTGGATTCAATCTCAGGGTTCTCTTTATAATCAGCCTTTACCGATTCATCAAGATAGATGCGGATAAGGGATGACTCCTCTTCTACACGTACTACTTCAAAATTTGAAAGTATCTCTGATGGCAGAATCAACTGTGCCAATGCTAATAGTCCTTGATTATTCATGGCACAAAGGTATAAATTTTCTATAGAATCAAAGCGTCTTCCCCCTAGTTTATCGGGTGAGCCTTTGTTTGGTGCCATAGCTCAGTTGGTAGAGCAAAGGACTGACATTGTCTATAAATTGGCCTTGTGTCCCCGGTTCGATTCCTGGTGGCACCACAGACGAAAAAGCAGTTAAGAGAAATCTTAACTGCTTTTTGTGTTTTATGTTGTTGTGTTGTGATTACGGATATAAACAAAAAAAGACGGATTCCATCGAATAGTGATGAAATCCGTTTTGTCTTTTTATAGTGCATATCGAAACGAAAGGTGAATTCGTACACACTTCTTTCATGGTGCAAAGGTACTCATTTGCTCTGAAACCAACAAACATTTTTTCCGTTTTCTTTTGTCGTTGCTTCTTTATTCTGTTTATTTAGAATATAATAATTTACATATTAATATGTATTAACACGAAATGCCAGTTCTTTGTTCTATTAAGGAGCGGATTGCAGGGCATTTTCCGTATAATTTTAGAGTTGCATCCTTTAGTTCCTTCTCCATATCGTATAAACGATTTGGAGATATTGTGTTTAGCATATAACGTACGACGTGAAGTACGCTATACAATCTATTGCATTGTGTTTCATTAAAGCGGCCCGCAGGTCCTTTTCTTACCGATGTTTCTAATTTTATGTCGTAAAGAACATTTCCATGGGCACACGCATTTCTAAGGTTGCGTATCGCCTCAATATAATTAAAGAATACAGACACCTTGTTGATGTTAAAGTGTTTGCATATTAATCTTTGGTCATCGGTATTCAATAAATTGTCATACAATGTCGTTAAATTACCAAATGCCATAAACTCCATTGTTTTCCACGCTGGAGCATACTTGTCGCATGGATGTTTCTTTTTATGACGTTTGATGACATCCTTTTTAGATATTTTCTTATAAACTTCTTTTGGAAAATCTTGGATAAATGACTGCGATACAATAGAAGGGTTTACGAACCATATTGGATTTGAATTGTATTTATTCGACAACTCATATATCATTGTTGTACGAATTGCTACTTCTATTCTTGAAAGATACTTATTTATAATGTTACGCAAATCAAAATCGTAATAATAAAGTGCTACTGCATCTTCAAATTTAGTATTCTCTATTACCTCATGCTTTCTGCGGTTATCTAAAAATGGATACGTTTTTTCAAAAGGGAAAAAATAAAAGCCCAGCCTGTAATAACCAATGTCAGACAAAATTTCTTCAGCCTTGTCATGATCATTTACAATCACGCCACGGCTTTCTAAAATGCTTATTTGGTTGGCGAATGTTGTCGCCTGCTTCTTAGTCTCTGTCATGTACTATATTTTTGAATACAAAATTACGAATAATCATTGAGAAACCATTGATTTACAAATACTTTTATCCTTACATATATTGTATAAGCATAGCTATTACTAGGATGAGTACATTTAATCATTGTTTTAGCAGTTTCATCATTGCCGGGAGCGGGGACGCCCTCGTCCCCGACAAAGCGATCGATTCCCCTAATTCTTTCGGGGACGAGGGCGTCCCCTCTCCCGGTCTTTACATCTTTTGCAATCGCCTTGCCGGTTACAGAGAAGTTCCTCTACTCTGCCATGATTGTCAAGCCTCTCCTACTATATGTAAAGATAATTCAGAACTGTTACTTAATCCAAATTTGCTATATAAAAGATATGTGCAAATATTGGGTCGACGGTAAAAAAGTGTTACAAAGGAAATTTTGATTCTGGAGATTTGAAGAGCCGTTTTTGTAGTGTTTTGCAGTGTTTGTTGCCACGTTTTTAGTCAATTATGCCTTCTTTATCTTCCAACTGTAGTACATTTGTAAGGTAAAACGAATACATTTGGAATGCGATTGAGGTATAAATGGAATGCAAAAGTAGTACATTTGCAACGAAATGTACTACTTTTGCATTCCTGATAATTGCTTACTTACACCCATTTGTCGTGTAACGTGTTGGATATAAGTGAAATAAAGCTGCACGCTCAAAACTCACGAATTTCGGGCAAAAGATTTCTTCGTGCGTTCAACTCGCAGTTTTGAGCGGTTGGAAATGCAAATATTTTCTCAACTCTAAGCTCTCAACTCTCAATTTTCAAACCTCAACTCTCAACTTGCTCTTACTCTGCCAGCGTGAAGTCGAGCTGTTTCTTTTCGAGATTGGCTTGCGCCACCTTGATCTTTATAGGATCACCCAACTGGTACTTGTGGTGATGTCGGCGACCGACGAGGCAGTAGTTGCGCTCGTCGAAGTCGTAGTAGTCGTCGTCGAGATCGCGCATGGGCACGAGTCCCTCGCAGTGGTTCTCGTCTATCTCGCAGTATATTCCGTACGACTGGATGCCTGAGATGTGCGCATCGTAGACATTGCCGATGCGTTCCGACATAAACTCCACAGCCTTGTACTTTATCGAGTCACGCTCGGCGTTGGCTGCCACCTGCTCCATCTCCGATGAGTGTTCGCACAGTTCTTCGTAGTGCTCCTTGTTGGCAGAACGTCCACCCTGCTGATAGCGGGTGATGAGTCGGTGCACCATGGTGTCGGGATAGCGGCGTATGGGCGATGTGAAGTGAGTGTAGTAGTCGAATGCCAATCCGAAGTGACCGATGTTGTGGATGGAGTACTTCGCCTTCATCATGGCACGCAGAGCCACGGTCTGTATGAGGTTCTGCTCGCGCTTGCCCTCACAAGCCGACATAAGCGTGTTGAGCGACTTCGCCAATGCGCCCTTAGTGCCGTCGGTCTTCATCTTGTATCCGAACTTAACTACAAACTCGCGCAGCGTCTCCAGCTTCGTCGGGTCGGGATTGTCGTGTACACGATAGGGCAGAGTCTTGGGCTTCTTGCCCTTCGCCACCTTGCCTACCGATTCAGCCACCGTGCGGTTGGCGAGCAACATAAACTCCTCGATGAGCTTGTTGGCATCCTTCGAGCGCTTGAAGTAGCAGCGTATCGGCTTGCCGTTCTCGTCAACGTCGAAGTGCAGTTCCTCGCGGTCGAACTTCACGGCTCCGTTCTTGAAGCGTGCCGCGCGCAGCTTCTTAGCCAGACGGTCGAGCTGAATGAGAGCGTCGGCGTTCTCGCCACGGTATCCGCCCTTAGGTGCTGGAGGAGCCGGGTTGCCCGTTCCGTCCACAACACCGTTGTCCTCAAGCAGCTGCTGCACTTCCTCGTAGGCATAGCGGCGGTTCGACTTTATCACGGTGTGTACGATGCGATACTTCTTTACGTTGGCGTCGTCGTCGAGATTGAAGATGACGGAGAACGCTAACTTCTCCTCGTCGGGGCGCAGTGAGCAGATGAAGTTGCACAGACGTTCGGGCAGCATCGGTATGGTGCGGTCGACGAGATAGATACTCGTGGCACGCTTCACAGCCTCCTTGTCTATCACCGAACCCTCCTTGACGTAGTGGCTGACGTCGGCTATGTGTACGCCTACCTCCCAAAGTCCGTCCTTAAGCTTCTTGATTGACAGCGCATCGTCGAAGTCCTTGGCGTCTTTAGGGTCGATAGTGCATGTGAAAGTGTCGCGGAAGTCCTCGCGTTCGGCATAGTCTTCGGGTGTAATCTCAGCCGAAATCTTCTCGGCAGCCTCCTCCACGTTCTTCGGATACTTGTACGGCAGACCGTATTGTGCAAGTATAGTGTTCATCTCGACGTCGTTGTTGCCAGCCTTGCCCAGCACGTCCACCACTTCGCCAATCATGTTGCGATGGTCCTGGTCGGGCCATTCCACGATGTGCACCACAGCGTTGTCGCCGTCCTTGCCGCCCTTCAGCTTACGTCGCGGAATGATGATGCTGTTGGCAAGGACGTTGGATGGCGAGATGAGGGTGCACAGGTCGTGGTCGAACGACAGTCGTCCAACGAAAGTGTCCTTGGCACGCTTGAGTATCTCGATAACCTGCGCCTCCTTGATATGGTTCTTGCGTCGTGCCATACATGCAAATCGTACGCGGTCGCCCGTCAATGCCCACATCGAGTTGCGCTCTGCCACGAAGATTGGTTTGTCCGAATCGTCGGGCATTATGCTGTTCTTGCCGTTGGTCTTACGCTGGAACACACCCTCCTGCACCTGGCCCTTCATGTTGAGCTGGTAGGAGTTGTCGCTCACCTTGGTGATGAAGTCGTCCCACGCCATCTCCTCCATTATGTCGATGGCGAGCATCTTGAGCGGATGGGTGTCAAGATGCAGGGTGCGGAAAATCTCCTTGAACGACATTGTCTTGCCGGGATTGGAGGTGAAGAGTTCCTCAAGTTTCGGGGCAAGCTGTTTCTTGGTCATGCGCTTGCCGCCCTTTTTTCCTTTTCCCATAGTCGTATATTTTTTTAAATGGTTTGTCTTAGTATATGCAAATAAACAAAAAAGTTTTGACATAGACGGTGTTTTGCTTCGAAAACGTGAGCCGTGTAGTAAAAAAATAACAATATATGGGCTTTTCTTCACATTTCTACGCTGCCGCTGTTAATATTGTTTCATTGTGTTTGGGCGGTTTGCGATTTTTTTCGTAACTTTGCATTCTCTAAACTAAAGCAAATAATTATGAACAGTATTTCACCCCTCATGACCCTAAGACGACCATCTTTGTCATTAGAAGCGACAAGGCGGTCTGGGAACTATACCTTATTTATTATATATACGCTTTTAGCCAATTGATATAAAACAGACATTTTTATGATAATAACAAAAAAATAATCAATTTTATTTGTGTGGTACGGAAATTCTTTCTATTTTTGCACAGAAATATATTCCAGCAGGAGGTTTTTACTCGAATGCTGGACAAAACGACCTGAAAGGGTTGCGAGAAAGTACTATTAATACAGAATCTTTAGCAATAGAAGATAAATATTTTATTATTATAATTAATTTTTAACATTTGTCGTATGAATAAAAAATTTTTTGGCGCGTTGCTTCTTGGTGCACTGACAGTGACATCGACTGGCACGCTCGTTTCTTGTAAGGATTACGATGACGACATCACTAACCTGCAGGACCAAATCGACAAGAACGCTAAGGCAATCAAGGAAATCAATGACTTGATCGCTAAGGGTGGCGTTATCACAGGTACTACTTCTGTAGAAGGCGGTGTTAAAGTAACACTGAGCAACGGCAACGAATTTACCATCAAGAATGGTGAGAATGGTGCTAAGGGTGATCCTGGCGTTTCTTGGACTATTGGTGAAGATGGCTTCTGGTACAAGGACGGTGTCGTAACCAAGTACAAGGCTATTGGCAAGGATGGTGAAAAGGGCGAAAAGGGTGAGCCCGGTGCTCCTGGCGCTCCTGGCGCTCCTGGCAAGGACGGTCAGGATGCTACTGCTTCTGGTGAGAACGGTAAGTACTACGTACCTAACGCAAACACTGGTAAGTTCGACATCTACAAGGGTGGTGTGCTCGTTGAGTCTACAAACATCAGTTTCCTCGGTTCAGGCGTTATCACAGCCGTTAAGGATGATGCTAAGAAGACTCTTACACTCTACGGTGTAACAGGTGGTTCTGGTGAGAACAAGGCTGTTGTAATCTCAATGTCTGGTACTCTGAGCAGCCTTTCATATCGTCCGGCTCTCTATCTCGACGGTATCGAGACTATCGAGTATCCTTGGTTGAGCGGCGTAGCTATGAAGACTGTAGCTGCTACTGCAGAAAAGAACTTCCAGGATAAGATGATTAAGGGTCTTACTGTAAAGGACTATGTTGCTGATGCTACAAAGCCGTTCGTTTATGGTCCGGCTTGGGCTGTAGAGTATGACGCAAGTCCTTGGAATGCTGCTGTAACTGAGGATGATCTCGCTGGCTACAATGTTCTTAATCCTACTGCTATCTACAACACTCGTGCTGCTGTGGCTGCTTTGGGTGCTGTAACATCTCCGGCATACGCATTCCCTGGTAAGGATGGTGGCAAGAAGTTGTTCTCTATGAACAATGGTACTGGTGTCCTCACTACAGGTTTGCAGATTCAGAATCCTGACAAGTTTACAAACGAGACTCCGACAAACGGTGTAAGAAACGATGTTAACACTGTTGCTCTCCGTGTTAAGAACAGCGAGGGTACAGAGGTTGTTGCTGACTACGCTCTCGTTCAGCCTGAGAAGACTGTTATCGACGGTATGGTTTGGAGCCAGCAGGCTAAGTGCATCGACGAGAATGCAAATGAGAAAGTTCGTACTGGTGACGAGGATTGCTCATACTTCCCTAACGTGTTGAAGCATGTTTGGGATTCTCCGATGAAGGCTCTTCAGGATGAGCGTGGTGCTGCCTTGAGTCTCTATTATGAGGATGAGGTTGGTGTTGATTTGAGCAACTATGTAGCTGTACGCTTGCGTCAGACAAAGAACCTTAAGAAGAACGAGACTCCTGAGTTTATCACCGTTTCTCCTAAGGATGCTCTTCAGTGGGGCTTGACATTCCACTACAACATCGTAGACTACAAGCTCGATACCAACGAGACTTCTGAGTCAATGTTCTTGAAGAAGATCGACGCTAAGGACACAGACGGTAAGTTCCGTGCTCAGAATGTTAAGGAAAACTTGGCTATCGGTCAGGCTGCTAACGCTTCTGTAGGCCGTATGCCGTTGGTACAGGTTACTGTAACTAACCACGATGGTGCTGTTGTATTGGATGGTTATATCCTTCTCTACATCACAAAGTATGCTGATAACAACGGTAAGAACGAATTGTGGTCAGAACAGGAGACACAATTCGATCCTTGCAATGCCAACGACGTGTTCACTACTACTTGGGATCAGTTCAACGACCTTATGCTTACTCAGTATCTTGACATGACTAAGGAGACATTCGATCATCAGTATGCTCCTGATTTGTTCACTGACGGCACAATGGCTCAGTTCGCTGACTATAAGGAGAAGGGTGAGCAGGAATATAATCAGCACGCTTTGGGTACTGTAATGTATAAAGGTAACACTGCGGGTAACACCAACCACACATGGCAGTGGACAATTCCTGCTAAGGAAATTGAGGCTAAGCTCCACCACCAAGACCACTACGTCTTCACAACATGGGTTCGCTTTAAGGCTATCGACAAGAAGTCTGCTAAGTATCCGTACATCTACGTTAAGTTGACTGCTAAGGTTAACAACAAGAAGACCACTACTTACACATTCGGCGAAAAGAACGAGAAGATGTATTGGTTTGACAATGGTAAGGTAGTACAGTTTGATGCTGTTAACCCGTACAACGGAGGTTACCTTTCTACAATCAACCGCAGCGTACGCTCTACTCTTCTCAAGAACATTGAGAGCTTCAATGCTCCGATGCACCACTACTACTTCGTACCGGGTGAAATCACAGTTACGGACGAGTACACTGGCAAGACATATACTCTTACTCCGCAGTCAAGCGCATCAGACGTTAAATACAACCAGGTATTCTGCAAGTATGTTTCTACTGACGTTATAGCTTACAAGGACGCTGAGTCACATTTGGCTACTTGTGCTCTTGACATCAATCAGGGTGCATATGCTGACTCAATCCTTTATTTAAAGGGTACTTATGAGGAGGTTGCAAGAATCAATCCTACTACTGGTGAGGTTAAGCTTCAGAAGACTCCTGCAACAAAGGCTGTTTTGAATGCTGTTGGTTATGCTAAGGGAACAGAGCCGCTTTACAAGCAGCTCCATGCACATATCGGTGTAGCTACTGCAACTTCTTGCGGTGTTGTTGAAAAGACATTGAACGACAAGTTCTATGCAACTTGGCATCGTCCTATCAACATCTTCAAGTCTGTTCAGCCTGCTGTTGACGCCAACACTGACGGCAACACCATCAAGGTGTTTGATTGCATCAAGATGTACGACTGGCGCGGATGGAAGACTGCTGAAACCGAGGCTGACTGCATTGCAAACCAGAGCAACATGTGGGGTGACAACTACTGGTTCTGGGCTTACTACGGAGTTTCTGGAATCAGCGTTGATTTGACAAAAGCAAATGTTGAAATCAAGTTCGATGGCGAAGACAAGTGGGTTAAGCTGAACACCGTTACAAATAAACTTGAACTGTATGGCAAGACAGCTGCAGGCAAAATTGTTAGAGATGGTGTCCTCAAGTCAACATTCAATTTGGCAAGCTACAATGTTAAGGCTTATAACAGTCTTGTTGAAAAAGCGTTGAAAGCTAACTTAGGTTCTATCCACTACACTAACAATGGCGACGTTGTTAAGAAGTTCAGTGTTAAGGTTCCTGTAACTATCACATACGAATGGGGTCAGATTATGACTGATGTTGTTATCAACATCGATAATACAATCGGTCACGAATAAGCTAATTTTGTAGAAGTATATCTATAAATATGCTCTAAGTAGAGGGTGTGCCTATAGAGCAGGCACACCCTCTTTTAGTTTTAATAAATTAAGTTCGTTTTGTAATATTCCAACTTGATTAATATAACAATACACTATAAGTTATGAAAAGAACAACTTTATTTTTGGCTTTAGCTGTTTTGCTTGCGTTTACGTCTTGTTCCTCACGCAAGCAGTCGCGCTCTGAACAGGTGTCAGAGTTCAGATCACAGCTGACCCATGAAGATACCACAATAATGTTGAAGATGTGCGATGACGCAATGGAGGCATTGAAGACAAAGAACATCGACAAGGTATTGGCTTCATTGTGTGAATATAATGATTCCACTAAGGAGGTAAAGCCGTTAAGCCCAGAGACAGCAAAAAGATACCGCAGCCAATTTACAATGTTCCCAGTGTTGAGCTATGAGCGTAAGTACTATTCATTCCAACTTGAAGGATGCAACGATGTGAAATATGAAGTAGTTTTTGCCACTGCAGAACAAGCTGGAACAGAAGAACCTGCCAAAACCGCCTATATGTTCAATCCCGTTAAGATTGACGGCCAATGGGTATTGTGTGTGAAGACAGCTGACGAGGAAATCGACAGAACTATGCATTAACCAATAAACAGTTATACATTATTTATATGAGACTACTATTATCATTTCTTTTGATTCTCCTCTCTACTTCTGTTTTCGGACAGAAACAGAAGACTGTGAAATTCGTCTTTACTGATCCTACCAGTCTCGGACTTCCTACAGATGAAAATACTAATGAAGTAACTGATAAAACTTTCACAGTAGGAAAGACCAAAATCTCATTCTCTCGGGGTCAGCAGGATTTGGGTGTTTGGTATACCAAACAGAATGGTAGTTACTATTTGGAAATGACTCGTGGTAGCCGACTTTTTATGAAAGGCGTTGATGGTGCCGTTTTGAATGAAGTGTCATTCTCGGTCGAAAACTTCGGCGATTTAAGCCCTGTTGATCAAAATGTCGGTTCTTGGGATGGAAATAATGGTGTATGGAGTTGTAACGGAAATGGTAATATATCAAATGTAGCCTTCATGAATACTGGCGAATCCACTTGGACAAAATCAATTACCGTTACATATACAGAACCTATAAATGTACTTACTCCTTCATACGATGCTTCTCAGTTGTCTGTTGCATCGTTCAACTCTTTGTCTTTGAGTTTTAATTCAAGCGTGACAAAAGTCGGGAGTCAATCGCTTTCAATCACAGGAAACGGCAAGACGTATCCTCTGAGTGTTGGTATTAGCGGTTCTACAGTAACATTGTCTTCAACAGAGGCAATTAAAACGGATGGAACTTATACTCTTTCTATTCCTGCAGGTTACTTCCAAAATGCAGATGGTTATCGCAACAAGGTTCTCACCTACACAATTGTGGTAAACACCCCTAAGAATACGCTCAATTATGTAAGTGTGAATCCTGCGGAAGGAGAAATCGAGAAATTAACGAGTCCGATAATGTTGACATTCGGCGAGAATCTCAAGGCTTTCTCGGCAGAGGTAATGATGTATAAGGACGGCAAGGAGTTCTCTCCTGTCACAATCGCAAGAAGTGCGGACAACGGTGAGATTGTCAAGCTGTCGTTCGACATTCCGCAGGGAATTTCTGATAAGGGCATCTACACAATCAAGGTTCCGGAGAAGACCATTTACAATTTGTTGGGCAAGATATACAATCCTACATTCACCCTAACATATAAGGTAGGCTACAAGCCGGTGCCTGTAGACTCGGAGACAATGAAGAATGCCAAGGCGTTGCTGAAGAAGTGTGGCTTGGGTTATCCTGCTGCAAACAGCGAAAGCCGTACTAATCTTACTGCCCTGACAACTGCAGAAGAGATACCGACTGACGAGACCTTACAGAAGGCAATTGACGCATTTTATAGCGAGACCAATGTGGAGATACCGACAGTAGGCAACTGGTATTACATTTCAAATGTTGGAGCAACAGGTTCTCCGCTGTATGTAACAGCCAAGAACAACGAGCTTGGGTTGACCACCGACAAGTCGGAGGCTACAGCATTCGAGGTTGTTGAGCCTATGTTGTTCAAGACAATTAACGGCAAGTATCTGTTTACTGGTGGTATTGAGGACAATGCTGACAACAAGACAATGACTCTTGCAAAGATGGCTGTAGCTGGCGTGAATGCCGATAAGCTGTTTGGCTACTTCTCAATCTTTGGATACTACAAGACCAACAAGTCGGGAGAGATAAAGAACGCCTATGCCTCGGTAGACCGTTCAAGTATGATCGTTTCAACAGATGATGACGACACCGCACCGGTATTCAGCGACACCTATTCTGGAGCGTTCACGTTTACAGAGACGACAAAGCCAAGTGAGCAGCCTACAGCTATAGACATGAACTGCACTGTGTCACCTGCAACTGTCACTGACTCTAACACCACTCTGACCCTCACGTTTACTGATGCCAATACTATCAGCATAAACAGCCAGGCAGAAGCCAAACTCTGTACAGAGGAAGGCACCACAATCCAAAGCCTTGACCTCCGTGTCAACGAGAATTTGGGCAATGCTCTTACTGTCAACGTAGGCAAATTGCAGGATGCCAAGTATAAGATATTGATACCTGCTGGTTATGTTAGCTACACCAGTGAAGGCACGAAATATGTCAACAATGAGTTGCAGGTGATGTTTGAGGTTAAGAAGGGTGGTACTGTAGACCCAACCCCGTCAGCAGAATTCAACTATACTTACACTGGATACCTGTATTATCCTACTGACGACAAGGTTAAGGATGTGGACTTGAACAAATTTACCATCGGTAATGCCCATCAATATTATCCTGAAAAGCCACAAGGCTTGATGGTTGACGAGACAAAGGAGATACTCCTTATAACAGAATTCTCGGGCAGGGTGATTCGTCGAGGTCATTTCAAGAAAATAGATTCTATGCCAACCGACCCTGACTGCCTCGAGGCATATCAGATAGAATTTGACAAGCCGATTGCTGAAGGCGAGCTGAGAGCCGGCACTTATATCTTTGTCATCCCGAAAGCGACATACGGCGATTACAATTTTGGAAAGTACTTGAAGAATCCTTCTTCAGTTAAGGCTTCTGATTGCTACGTGAATACAGAGGACCGATTCTCGTTCAGTGTAGACAACACCGCCACAGGCATCCACGGTGTAACAACCGGTGACAATGTGGAGAAGAAAATCTACACACTCCAGGGCATCCGCGTAAGAAAGATGACAACACCGGGAATATACATTGTCAACGGCAAGAAGGTGGTGAAGAGAAGAGAGTAATAACAACAACTTTAAAATAAAAGACAATGAAAGCAGTTAAAACTATTATGGCAGCTGCACTGCTCGGAATGAGTACGTCAGCTATGGCACAGGCCACTTATCTTGAGGCTAATGGTGACACCACTGTTTTTAAGAAGCATGTATTTATGCAGCTTCAGGGTGGTGCTCAGTACACTCTGGGTGAGGCTAAGTTCGGTGATTTGATTTCTCCGAATGTGCAGTTCGGTCTTGGCTATCAGTTCAATCCTTGGTTCGGTGCTCGCATCGCTGTCAACGCATGGCAGAGCAAGGGTGGCTTCAACGGCAAGATTAGCGACGGAACAAACGGTAACATCGTTTACAAGTACAAGTACGTAGCTCCTACCGTTGACTTCATGTTCAACCTCTCGCAGGCTTTCTGCGGCTACAACCCTCACCGCGTGTTTAACGTTACTGCCTTCATCGGCGCTGGCGCTAACGTAGCATTCAGCAACGACGAGGCTCAGAACGTAGCTGCAAGTGGCTATAAGATGCAGTATCTCTGGGACGGCACCAAGGTACGCCCCGTTGGTAAGGCAGGCTTGGCACTCGACTTCCGCCTCTCTGACGCTGTTTCGCTCGGCATCGAGGGTAACGCCAATCTGCTTAGCGATAAGTACAACTCAAAGAAGGCAGGCAACGGCGACTGGTACTTCAACGCACTCGCTGGCATAAAGATCAATCTCGGCAAGAGCAAGAAGAGCCATCCTTATCAGGAGCCCGTTCAGCCGGCACCGGTTGTAGAGAACAAGTATGTTGAGCCTACACCGGCTCCTCAGCCAGAGGTGAAGAAGGAGAAGGAGGAAATCCGTCGCGATATCCACTTCAAGATCAACTCTTCGGTAGTTAATCAGGTTGGCAAGGACAAGATTAAGGAGCTTGTCGACTTCATGAAGAATCATGAGGACGCTAAGCTTACCATCGTAGGCTATGCCGACAAGAACACAGGCACAGCAGCTTACAACAAGCGCATCTCAGAGCGTCGTGCACTCTCTGTATTCAACATCCTCACAAAGGAGTATGGCATCCAGGCACATCGCATCAGCTATACATTCAAGGGTGATGTTGAGCAGCCGTTCGCATCTAACGACGACAACCGCGTAGCTATCTGCGTAGGCACTGCTGAGTAAAGAAATACGACAAATCAACTCGTAAATTTTAATTCTTCGAAGTCCGGATCTTCCGTTTGTGTGTGAACATAAACGGAGGTATCCGGACTTTTTTTGTATTTCTTCCCGTATTACAGAATTTTTAATTAAATTTGCAAGAGACTATCACTATAACAATAATACATACAAATGACACAGGAAGAAAAGACTCAGATAGAGGAGCGCATCGTCGATGTGCTGAAGACAGTTTACGACCCCGAAATACCCGTCAACATATACGACCTCGGACTCATCTATAAGATTGATGTCAAGGACGACGGACATGTTGATATCGACATGACATTCACTGCACCGTCGTGCCCCGCCGCCGACTTCATTCTCGAAGATGTGCGCCTGAAGGTTGACTCGCTCGAAAACGTCAAGTCGTCGAACGTCAACCTCGTGTTCGAACCCGAATGGGACCAGAGCATGATGACCGAAGAGGCTCGCGTAGAGCTTGGTTTCGATTAGTCGAGAGGACTCGACTAATCGAGTTTTGAATTTTGAGTTTTGAATTGGTCGGCTACGCCGATTTTGAATTATTCAATTTTGAGTTTTGAGTTTTTCCCAATTCCTAACTCATAATTCTTAACTCCTAACTCGTAATTCGTAACTCCTAATTCCTAATTCCTATGAAGAATGTATATTTCCTTTCTGACGCCCACCTCGGGTCGTGGGCTATAGAACACAGCCGCACTCAGGAGCGCCGGCTTGTGCGTTTTCTTGACTCGATAAAGACCAAGGCACGTGCCATATACCTTCTGGGCGACATGTTCGACTTCTGGTATGAGTGGCGTTATGCGGTGCCCAAGGGCTACACGCGCTTCCTCGGCAAACTGTCGGAGCTGACAGACATGGGCGTTGAGGTGCACTACTTCACGGGCAACCACGACATTTGGTCGTATGGCTATCTGCACGACGAGTGCGGAGTGATAATTCATACGCGTCCGGAGACGGTGGAGATATACGACAAGGTGTTCTATCTGGCGCACGGCGATGGACTGGGCGACCCCGACCGCAAGTTCAAGTTCATAAAGCGTGTGTTCCACAACCGCCTCTGTCAGGTGCTGTTCAGCTCGCTTCATCCGCGCTGGAGCATGTGGTTCGGACTGACATGGGCTAAGAACTCACGCCTCAAGCGCATCGACGGAATGGAACCGCCCTACATGGGCGAGCAGCGCGAGCACCTCGTGCTCTACACCAAGCAATACATGAAGACCCATCCCAACGTCGACTATTTCATGTATGGCCACCGCCACATCGAACTCGACCTCATTCTCTCGCGCAAGTCGCGCATGATGATTCTCGGCGATTGGATTACGCAGTTTACGTATGCGGTGTTCGACGGCGAGCACATGTTCCTCGAAGAATACGTTGAGGGCGAAAGCCAACCTTGATTTATAGTTGAGAGTTGAGAGTTGAGGGTTGAGAGTTATGATATGTTATGCAGCTTATACATTGCATCTAAAAAAAATAAATCAAGGTAACTTTCAACTCTCAACTCTCAATTTTCAATTGTTATCACAACTCTCAATTCTCAATTTTCAATTTTCCAGAATAAGATATTTATCAATTATGAATGACGACAATAAAATAATACTCTATCAAGATGATAACGAAATTACTCGTGTATCAGTACGATTTGCCGATATAAATATGAAGAACTGGCAATAGAGGGAACTAACAAGAAATTCTTGTTGGTTCGTCAGGAGGGTAGTCGTCAGGTAAAGTTGGAAAGTGATTTTGATAAGGAAATCAAGAAATTGAAAGATAATAATAGTTCTAACTAATTGTCAAGAGGATAAAGTCAAAAGGCAAAAAGATAAGAAATATGACTATCTATAGGAGGAGGGTGTGTCTAAAGTAATTATACGGGCTGAAAGCCCAATAAGCTCATAGCCCAGGGCAACGCCCTGGGTGTACGGATAGATGGTAATCCAAACGCCCTGTAAGGGCAAAAGCATTGATTATTAACGCTTTTGCCCTTACAGGGCGTTTGGGTATTAGGGCATTTTCACCCAGGGTGTTACCCTGGGCTAAGTGCTTCTGCCCCTTCGGGGCGTGCTGCCTTGCCTTTCGACACACTCTCTGTACGTATGGTTTACGAGTATTTACAGAGCGAACTTGTAGCCCAGTGTGAACTGGAATACGCTGTTCTTTGAGTCAGCTTCGTCAGCAATCTTGTTAACGCCGAGGTTGTAGCGAGCGTCGATAACGAAGTTGTTGATTTCGTACGAGAGACCTACAGGAATAGAGAAGTCAACGCTATTAACGTCAGGAATATCGGTAGAAACCTTTGTGCCACCCTTCTCGACAGAAGCCTTGTGTGTTACGTTGAAGCCAGGCTGGATACCGAGCTTAACTGCAAGACCCTTAGTAACGTAAACGTTGGCAAGGATAGGAACGTTAACGTAGTCGAGCTTAGTGGTAACGTCAACGCCTTCGATGTTGTTCTTGCAACCCTGCATAGAATAGAGAGCACCAGCCGAGAGGCTGAAGATGTCGCTAATCTGATATTCGAATTCTGCACCTGCCACTGCGCCTACACGGATGTCGTCGCCACCATCAGTCACGTTAGCCAAGTTAAGACCTACCTTAGGCTGGATTGTGAATGTACCAACTGCGTGCTGTGCGAATGACGATACGGTTGCAAGCGCCATTACTGCCATAAGAATAATCTTTTTCATACCAAATTGTGTTTTTGTTAATGAATAATTAGTTGTTTTAGAGGTGTGGTTGCAAAGTTATGGCAAAAATAGATACCAAGCAAGCGTTTTTTGTAGAAAATTGCGTCATTTTATCTCATAGATTGTTCTTTTTTGTCATTTTTTTGTTGTAAGTTTGTACAATTATGGCAAAACAACAAACTTCAGTACGCAATCGCACCAATGTCGACCTTCGCGAACCGCGTCGCTACAAGGTGATAATTTACAACGACGACTTCACAACCATGGAGTTTGTCGTACATGTACTCAACACAGTATTCTATAAGAGCCAGCCCGAGGCTGAGGCGCTCATGCTCGACGTGCACGAGCGTGGCAGTGCCGTTGTGGGTGTATACAGCTACGACATAGCCACATCGCGTGTGCGCAAAGCCACCATGATGGCACGCGAGCAGAACTTCCCCCTCCGACTGGAGTGCAAGCCCGAATAGACCACCGGGCAAACCCTAAATCCAACCGTTTTTAAGACCATACGTAAGATTACAAATTTTGAAAAATAGCAATTGTACATCAGCCGCCATGCGCATGGCAATAGAGTCGTGCGACACGTGGCGCCACGAGTTCGTGACGCCCGAACACGTGCTTCTTGCCGTAAGCCGTCAGGAGCCGTTTCAGGACGCCTTGCTCGATATCAATGTCGATCCCGAGGAGTTCTCGGCTGCCATCGGCGAATTTCTCGACAGTCTCGACCGCGTGCCCGAAGGTGTGCGCTACACCATCGAGGGTTCACATCAGTTCTCCGAGATGATGACTCTCGCCGTACGTCAGTCGCAGTTTGCCGACATCGACGTAGTAGACGTGCCCCAGCTCATAGCCGCCATGCTCATGCTCGAGGAGTCGCGCGCTGCTTACGAGCTCAACCGCTTCATAGGCGACAGCCATGGCGATTTTATGGCGTCGCTCGTGAGCTACTACGATGTGGAGAATAACATCGAAAATGGCGAGTTACCGGAGACTTCTGCCGAACCCCGCCGTCAGGCATGGCGCGAGTTTGTGACGTGCATATCCGACACCTACACCCAGCACAATCCGCTCATCGGCCGTGACGCAGAACTGGAACGTACCATACAGGTGCTGTGTCGCAAGGACAAGAACAATCCGCTGCACGTGGGCGAGGCAGGTGTCGGCAAGACAGCGCTGGTGTACGGACTGGCAGCTCGCATAGCCCGTGGCGACGTGCCCGACCGCCTCAAGCAGTCGCGCATATACATGATGGACATGGGAACGATGATAGCAGGTGCACAATTTCGTGGCGACTTCGAGAAGCGCATCAAGCAGGTGATGGAAGGACTCACCGCCGAGCGCCACGCCATACTCTACATCGACGAGATACACAATATGGTTGGAGCAGGACGCTCGGGCGGCGACGCTTCGCTCGATGCCTCCAACATGCTCAAGCCCTACCTCGAAAGCGGCGAGATACGATTCATCGGCTCCACTACTTACGACGAATATAACCGCTACATTGCCAGCCAGAAGTCGCTGGTGCGCCGATTTCAGCAGATAGACATTGCCGAACCGTCTATCGATGACGCCGTGCGCATACTGGAAGGACTGCGTCCGGGCTACGAGAAGTTCCATGGAGTGAAGTTTGCCACGGGTGCAATGGAGTTTGCCGTGCGCCAGACAGCCCGCCACATCAGCGACCGCTTCCTGCCCGACAAAGCCATCGACCTCATCGACGAGGCCGGAGCCTATCGCGAGACGCACCCCCTCACCTCGCAGAAGCGGCAGACCGTCGACCGCCGGTTGATGGGCGAGATACTTGCCAAGATGTGCAAGATAGACGCTGCGGCGCTGCGCGACACCAGCAATGTGGCGCTGCAGACATTGTCGGACGATATGCGTGCCGAGATATTCGGGCAGGACCGTGCTGTGAACGAGGTGGTTGAGGCTGTGCAGATGGCTAAAGCCGGACTCGGCGACGACGATAAACCGATGGCGTCGCTGCTGTTTGTAGGACCCACGGGTGTGGGCAAGACCGAGGTGGCACGCACTCTGGCACGCCAGTTGGGCGTAAGCCTCGTGCGATTCGACATGAGCGAGTATGCCGAGAAGCACGCCGTGGCAAAGCTCATCGGTGCACCGGCAGGCTATGTGGGCTACGAGGACGGCGGACAATTGACTGCCGCGCTGCGCAAGTCGCCCAACTGCGTGCTTCTGTTCGACGAGATTGAGAAGGCTCATCCCGACATATTCAACATTTTCCTTCAGATGATGGACTACGCTACGCTCACCGACAACCATGGTCAGCGAGCCGACCTACGTGGCACCATCATCATAATGACATCCAACGCAGGCGCTCAGTATGCCTCACGGGCAAGCATCGGATTCATGGGAGGAGTGTCGCGAGGCGAAGCAATGCTTGCACAGGTGAAGAAGACATTCAAGCCCGAATTTATCAACCGACTCACCGACATCGTTGTCTTTGGCGACATGACACGCCAGATGGCGTCGCTCATTCTCGACAAGAAACTCGCCAAGCTGCAGCTCAAGCTTACCGCCAAGAACGTGACGATGCACCTCACCGACTCAGCACGGCAACTGCTGCTCAACCGCGGTTTTACGCCCGAGTACGGAGCACGCGAGATTGACCGCGTCATAGGCTCAATGCTCAAGCCGCTGCTGATGCGCGAGATGCTCTTCGGAAGTCTGAAGAAGGGTGGGGAGGTGTCGGTTGCCGAAAGCAATGGGCAGTTGGTTATAAATAACTCGTTAACTAAAATGAATGATTTACAGAATAGGTAAAGAACTGATATTTCCGCGTCCCGTCGACGTAGAGCCCGACGGACTATTGTGCGTAGGCGGCGACCTTAGTATCGACCGCCTGCTACTGGCATATAGCAACGGTATATTCCCTTGGTATTCGTTTCGCGACGAAAAGGAGCCGTTGTGGTATTGTCCGCAGGAGCGCTTCGTCATCTTTCCCGACGAGATACACGTGTCGCACTCTATGCGCACGTTGATGAACAAGGGCGTATATGAGGTGTCGATGGGTGAATGTTTCGACGGTGTGATATGTGGATGTGCCGCTGCCGACGGGCGCAACGTGCACGAAGGTGCATGGCTGGGCGACGAAATCATACGTGCCTATACCGAATTGCATCGACAGGGCTTCGCGCAGAGCGTAGAGGTGTGGCAGGACGGCAAGTTGGTAGGCGGACTGTATGGCGTGACAATTGGACGCGCATTCTTCGGCGAGAGCATGTTCTCGCTTGTGCCCAACGCCAGCAAGATAGCACTGATATTCCTTGCCGACTTCATGCGTGAGCATGGCGGCTCGATAATCGACTGCCAGTTTGAGACACCTCATCTCAAGTCGATGGGCGGACGATACATTTCCTATAAAGAATATATGGATATAATCAGCCGCGACTGATTATATCCATCATTTTTCTGAACCTCCACCACATCATGATGCCGGCACTTGTCAGTCCGAAGGGGAACGCCATCCATACGCCTACGAGTCCGTAGCCCATTACGAATCCGCACAGATAGCCTACGGGCAGCGAGATGACGAAGAAGGCGATGAAGGCAATTACCATGAGCGGCTTCACGTCGGCTATGCCGCGCAGCGCATTGGCATAGTTTATCTGCAAGCCGTCGCCAAACTGATAGATGAAGAAGGGCAGCATGAGCGACAGCACCGATGCCGACACCTCAGCCGAGTCGGTAAACCACGAGCCGATGTCGTTGCGCAGAAGGAATATGATGCCTCCGAGCAGCACTTCGAGCAGCACCATAAGGCGCAGACCGGCGGTCACTACGTGGCGCGTGTTAGTCGTGTCGCCCTGGCCGTGGAAATAGCTTGTGCGCACAGCCACGGCAGCACCGAGTCCGTAATACACCATAAACGTAAACTGAGATATGGTGGACATCACCTGATGCGAAGCCAAAGCGATGGTGCCAAGCCATCCCACCATGATGATAGACAGCGAGAACGAGGCTGTCTCCATACCCATTTCCAAAGCTATCGGAGTGCCGAGCGTGCTCAGTCGTCGCACCAATTGGCGCGACCATCCGAGGCTGAAGAATCCCTCGCGATATTGTTGCATACTGCGTTTGCAGAGGAATACTGTGAGGAATATGCCCACCATGACTATACGGGAAACCAGTGTTGACACACCGGCGCCTACAACTCCCATTTCGGGCATTCCCATCTTACCGTATATCAATATGTAGTTGCCGATGATGTTGAGCAGATTGCCCGACAGGAGTATCCACATCGACGTGCGGGTTTCGGTTATGCTGTCGGTGAATTGCTTGAAAGCATTGAACAGCATGACGAATGGCAGCGACGCAAGCAGCACCAAGTAGTAGGGCCGCATGTAGGGTAGGAGTTCGTCGGGTTGGCCGATGTTGGCAAGGTTGAAGTACAGCACAATGAGAGCTGCCATCATTATCACCGCTGCCAGAGTGTTGGCGAGCAGCGAGCAGCGCAAAGCCTGACCCGCTTCTGCCAGTTGCTTGCGCCCGAATAGACCGCCTACGATAGGCGTCAGTCCGTACGAGAATCCCGTGCCGGTGATGATTACGAGGTTCATGATGTTGTTTACGAACGAGGCGGCACCGAGTTCGCTGGTGCTATGATGGCCCACCATCATAGTGTCGGCAAAACTGAGAATAATCATTCCAAGCTGCCCTATCATGATAGGAATGCCAATGGATAGCAGCGTGCGGTAGTGGTTGTTGTATTGTGAAGTCATTACCAGAATTTGTTCTGTTGTTCGTTGTACTCGAATCCTGCGGCAGCCAGGCGGTCGATAATTTCTTTCTTGTCGACGTGGAGGTCGTCGCACAGAGCGTCGAGCGACGGATAGATGTCGCGCAGACGCATATTGATGACGCTGAAGAGCATCATCGGGTCTTTGGGTAAGTCAAGCATGATTTGAAAAAAAATTATTTGTTCATTATCCTTAATACTGGGTGCAAAGGTACACAAACATTTTTTATTTAACGACAAGTGACTATAATATTCATGTGCGCAACTGATAATCTTGCTTCCCCTATTGTCAAACATTGTCGAACATTGTCGTTCTAAACAACAAGGGGCTTGATAATTTTGTATTTAACGACAATAGTGACAATGTTCGACAATTTCTATAATATTCATGAGTACTACGGATAATCTTGCATATCCTATTGTCAAACATTGTCGAACATTGTCGTTCTAAAAAACAAGGGTAGGGCGTGTTGCTCTTGTCTCTTTTAAATTACGGATTGTATCGTACGAAAGCCTCCATTGCTTCGTAGCAAGCCAATCCAAGGCTGTGGTAGAGTTCGGCTGTGGCGTGGTTGCGGTCTTCGGCACGCTGCCAGAACAGGCGCTCGTCGTTGCCGAGGAACGGTGCGCTCTCCATCTGCGATGAGTGCTTGAGGATGCTGTTGCGCTTTGCACGAAGCTCCTCGGGCGACATAGGCACGCACATTTCGATATTCTCGATTTCCCACTCAGCCCATGCTCCACGATACATCCATACGCGGCAGTCGTTGATCCATTTGGCACCAGCCTGCTTCTCAAGGTCGAGCGCAGCCAGTACGGCGTCGGTACACTTGCGGTGAGTGCCGTGCGGGTCGGCAAGGTCGCCGGCAACGTATATCTGATGAGGCTTTACCTTCTGCAGCAGTTCGCGTACAATCTCCACGTCCTTCTCTGTCATAGGCAGCTTCTCAATCTTGCCCGACTCGTAGAAGGGAAGGTCGAGGAAGTGAACCTGCGAGAGTGGAATGCCGTTGTATGTACAGGCAGTGCGAGCCTCGCCTCGGCGTATGAGACCCTTAATCTTGCGTACGGCAGCAGTGTCCATGTCCGATGCACGCTTCTCCTTGAAGAATCGCTTGATGTCGGCATACATATTCTTTATCACCTCGTCCTTGCTGTCGCAGAAAATCTGGTTGAATCCGTTGACGAAGTGCATGAAGCGTGTCACCTCCTCGTCGCCCACAGCGATGTTGCCCGATGTCTCGTAGGCGATATGGATGTCGTGGTTCTGCTGAACGAGTCGGCGTATGGTTCCACCCATTGAGATTACGTCGTCGTCGGGGTGGGGCGAGAACACTATCACGCGCTTCTGGGCAGGCATGGCGCGTTCAGGACGGTTGGTGTCGTCGGCGTTAGGCTTGCCGCCAGGCCAACCGGTAATGGTGTGCTGCAGGTCGTTGAAAATCTTGATGTTGCAGTTGTAAGCCGAGCCGAAGCGTGCCAGCAGGTCAGACAGTCCGTTCTCGTTGTAGTCCTTGTTGGTAAGCTTGAGGATAGGTTTGCCAAGAAGCTGGCAGAGCCAAACCACAGCGGCGCGTATAGTCTTGTCGTTCCACTCGCAGTTGGTGACGAGCCACGGGTGGATGATACGTGTCAGCTTGCCGGCAGCAGCGAGGTCGCAGATGAGCTTGGCGTCGTTGTGTGTCTGTACGAATGTGGCAGGAATGGCATCGGTAATCTCGCCCTCGATAATCTTCTGCACGATGTTAGCCTTCTCCTCGCCCCATGCTGTGAGGAACAGCTTGTGAGCCGAGAGCAGTGTGCTGATACCCATGGTGATAGAGCACGGCGGAACCTGCTCAAGAGTGCCGAAGCTGTTGGTCATCTCGTCGCGCGACATCTGGTCGATCAGAATCAGACGGCTTGCAGAAGAAATGTGCGAGCCCGGCTCGTTGCAGGCGATGTTGCCCATACGGCCTATGCCGAGCATGGCAATGTCGATGCCTCCCTCGGCAGCGATGAGCTGTTCGTAGGTGCGGCAGTGTTCATATACGTCGTCCTGGGCAATGAATCCGTTGGGAGTGTGTATGTTCTCTTCCTTTATGTCGATGTGGTCGAGCAAGCGCTCGCGCAACTGTCCGATGGCGCTGTGCTTGCTGTCGGCGTTGAGGGGGAAGTATTCGTAGGCGTTGAACACCACTACATTGTCAAAACTCAGTCCTTCCTCCTTGTGGCGGCGTGCCAGTTCCTGATAGATAGGAGTGAGCGACAGGCCAGTGCCGAGAGCCAGCACACACTTCTTGCCGGCTTGCTTCGAGCGCTTTATTTCCTTCTCTACGGCATCGGCTATCACCTTGACACCCTCCTCTATCTTCGGGTATATGTCGGTAAAGATTTTCTCGCAACGTGTCATTTCCGAACGTTCAACTGCCGTACGAG
>OQWE01000154.1_pt1 | contig 22912 bp, 20 predicted proteins | sample 1691591 | NCBI WGS metagenome assembly OQWE01 (sample SAMN03418265, study PRJEB22391) | human gut metagenome | biome: human-gut; feature: organic feature; material: feces | host: Homo sapiens | place: Tanzania | collected 2013-01
TCGTACCCTATGGTACTTCTTTGGTCGCGTTGCTGTGTGGCGAAATCGGCTCTTGCACACGCTGACTGGTCACTTCATGTCCGGGATCAACGCAGATGATTTTCTCCGCAAGCGGCAGAATTTTGAGTCGATTGGCACGGTTTTGCCGCACGACGGGCAAATCTGCTCTGTCGGCGGAGCAGGCTCCGGTTCAGGCGATGCGTTGGATGCGCAGGTCGGCTCATTCATCTCTGTGCCGCAGATATTACAGAAATGCGCAGTATCCTCAACTTTGTTGCCGCAATTCAAACAAATCTTGCTCATTTTATCCCCTCCATCCATATTTGTGCAAATCAATTATTTCTATAGGCATTATTATGCAATACCTGTAACACTTGACGCAATGCCAATTGTCCGAATACTCTAATATCAAAGGGCAGGTGACGATGATGTATTGCGAAGTCAATGTAGGCGAGCGAATCCGATATTTCCGAAATTTACGCGGCTGGAGCCAGGAAACGCTGGCCTTGCAGGCAGAGATCAACCCGGCTTTTCTCGGGCATCTGGAGCGCGGACTCAAAAGTCCGACCATCAAGACGCCGGAAAAGATCGTGCGGAATGTTCTGGCGATTGAAAAGTAATTTACAGGTATATTATAGCAAATAAGGTGGACAGAGATTGTCCACCTTTGATTTTATATAAAAAGATAGAGGAGTCTGCATACCGCAGACTCCTCTGTGAAAAAGAATAGAGAGATAGATAGTGTCAAAAATTACTTGGTAGCCAGACGGCGAGCCTTAGCTTCCATGCGCTCACGGGTAACGTCGAGCAGTACGGCGCCAATGATAACGAGGCCGAGAACCAGGTTCTGAACTGCGGACGAAACGGACAGCAGCGAGAAGCCGTTACGCAGAACTGCGATGATCAGAGCGCCGAGCATGGTACCAACCATGGTGCCCTTGCCGCCCATGAAGGATGCGCCGCCGATGATGCAGGCTGCGATAGCGTCGGTATCGTACGGCTGGATAGCGTTAACGCCGTTGCAGATACCGGAACGGCCGATGGATACGATACCTGCCAGAGCTGCCATAAAGCCGGACAGCGCATAGCAGAAGGTCAGCACGTTCGGTGCATTGATACCGGACAAACGGGTTGCTTCCATATTGCCGCCTGCGCAGTAGATGGAACGACCCAAAGAAGTGCGGGTCAGCAGGATGTGCATGATGACGTAAATAACTACAACAACGATAAAGCTAACCGGGAAGCCGCCAATTGTTGCAGAGCCCAGCGCCATGACGCCGTCCGGAAAACCGGATACCATCTGCGAGGATACAACCAGAAGCGATGCGCCCCACAGGAAGTTCTTCATGCCCAAGGTGGATACGAACGGATGCGGCAGATGCAGACGCGTCAGCAGCAAGCCGTTAATCAGGCCGATCAGCGTGCCAGCTACAATCGCAATGACGATGAGGACGAGCGAGTTGGTCATGCCGCCCTTGACGAGCATGCCGCAGATACAAGCGCAGAACGTTGCGTTAGCGCCAACCGACAAATCAATACCTGCGGTAATCAAGCACAGCAGCATACCGGTGGACAGCAGCGCGGTAAACGTCGTCTGCTTCAAAACTGACATTAAGTTATTATACGTCAAAAACTTATCACTGACAATGGTTAATACCACACACAGAATAATCAGCGCCGCCAGTGTACCAAGGAACGAATTGCCATTGGATTTTTTCTTTGTCTTAGTCATCTAAAGTACCTCCCCATGCTGCTTTCATGAGACTTTCCTGATTGAAATGCTTGCTGTCACGGTCTACCGTTGCCATGACTCTGCCGCCGCGCATTACCACAACGCGGTCTGACATACCCAAGATTTCCGGCATTTCCGACGAAATCATAATAACGCATTTGCCTTCTTTGACGAGACGGTTCATAACGTTATACACTTCAATCTTTGCACCAACGTCAATGCCTCGCGTCGGCTCGTCAAAGATAAAGATATCTGCATCGGTATTGACCCATTTGCCAATAACCACCTTCTGCTGGTTGCCGCCGGAAAGCTGTCCGACGATTTCATCCGCAGACGGTGTCTTGATGCGCAGGTCGCGAATGTTGGCTTCGGTTGCCTCGCTGATTTTCTTATCGTTGAGGAACAAACCGCTTGTAAAGCCCTTCATATTGGCGAGAATGACATTGTTTCGAATGCTCTCCTGCAGCACCAGACCTTGACCCTTTCGGTCTTCCGTCAGGAACGCAATGCCGTTCTGGATTGCATGACGCGGCGTTTTAATTTTCACTTCTTTGCCGTGAATGAAAATCTTGCCGCTGTCCAGCGGATCCGCGCCAAAGATGGCACGCATGGTTTCGGTACGTCCCGCGCCGACCAGTCCGGCGAAGCCGAGCACCTGACCGTTGTATGCCTCAAAGCTGACATCATCGAGGACGCCGCCCTCCATCAGATGCTCTGCCTTGAGTGCCACTTCGCCCTTGGTGCCGAATTCCTTCGGGAACAGATTGTCCAGTGTTCTGCCTACCATGGCGGCAATCAGAGAATCATTGGTCCAATCCTTGATATCGCGGGTATCAATGTACTGACCGTCTCGAATGACTTCTACGCGGTCACACAGCTCAAACAATTCTTCCAGCTTATGCGATACAAAGACGATGCCGATGCCGCGGTCACGCAGCTCGCGACAGGTTTTCATGAGCTGTGCAACTTCCTTCTCGCCCAGAGAGGACGTCGGCTCGTCCATAATAATCATTTTTGCATCAATCAAAACCGCCTTGGCGATTTCAATCATCTGTTGTACGCCCATGCCAAAGGTTCCTGCCGGCTTTTCCGGATCAATGTCCTGTCCCAGAGACGCCATGACTTCCTTTGCCTTTTTATGCATGGTCTTGTAATCAAGCAGGCCGCCCGGCCCCTTAATCCATTTGTTGATAAAGATATTATCCGTGATGCTGAGCAGTTTTTCTATGTTCAGCTCCTGATAAACACAGGCAATGCCTGCCGCTGCGGATTCGTTCGGATCTTTGAACGTCTTTCTCTCGCCGTTGACGTAAATTTCTCCTTCATCCGGCTGATGCACGCCAGTCAGCACTTTAATCAGTGTTGATTTTCCCGCACCATTTTCTCCGATCAGTCCGAGAATTTCGCCCGGCTTGACCGCCAGCTGCATTTTATCAAGAGCTACTACACCGGGGAATATCTTTGTCGTATTTTTTAATTCTACTACATATTCACTCATTGATTTTCACCCTTTTCTGTAATGAAAAAATGGAACAGACAGCGGATGCCGTCTGTTCCACTTTCCCTATCGGTTAAATGACGGACAAACGCGAAATACTTACTTGATCTTTGCCAGATACTCGTTCATCTTATCAATGCGAGCCTGTGCATTATCCTTTTCGATAATCTCTGTGCCGGTATCTACATTGTCAACCGACTCGCCCTTTGCAGCCTTTACCGCAGTCTCACAAGCCTTATAGCCCATGTCATACGGCTGCTGTGCACAGGTCAGCGTCAGAGAACCGTCCAGAACTGCCTGACAAGCACTGGTAGAGCCATCGAATCCGAGGAAGATGGTCTTTTCGTATGCCTTGTTGCCCTTTGCTGCCTTTGCAGCTGCACAAGCCATATCGTCGTTGTTTGCACAGATAATCGCTACGCCTTCCGGATGCGTCTGCATGATCGCTTCCATGGAGTTTACAGCCTTATCTGCCACTGCGTCTGCGTACTGGGTTTCCTTCTCAAGGAAGGTGCCGCCAGCTTCTTCAATGCCTTCTTTGTAGCCGGTCATACGAGCAGTGTTGGTAGCATCGCCCTGCACACCTGCAATCTCAATGCACTCAACCTTGTCCCAGCCGGCTGCCTTTGCTTCTTCAACCGCTTTTTCTGCGCCCATCTTCGCAGCCTTTTCATTGCCGGTACCAACAAAAGAGACAACCTTGTCCGAGTTGATGTTGGTGTCCAGTGCAATAACCGGCTTGTCGGTCGCTGCAATCTGTGCCGCTACAGAATCCGACTGCAGCGGAGCGATAACATACGCATCATAACCGCCGCCGTTGATATCGGTGTCAATCATGTTGGTCTGTTCATCGTAGGAAGTCTCAGACGGAGGGCCCTTGACATCAACCTTGACGCCCGGATTGTCCTTCTCGTACTGTTCACAGCCTGCCTTGATGAGCTGCCAGTGCTCGGATGCCTCGGTCTTGAGGATGACACTCACCTTCAGCTCATCGCCGGAAGAACCGGAACCAGCCGTCTTGTCTCCGCCGGAACTGCCGCAAGCGCACAGGCCTGTCAGCATAGTGCCTGCCAAAAGCATCGCTGCAAAACGCTTCATTTTCATAATTCTTCTCCTTTTCTCTTTCCTGTGGGTTTTTATTCAACAGCCCTACCTGCTGTTAGAATCCATTAGCAATGCTGCATGATGGCTGCAACCGCCGTCTTGGTGTCGGTCTCCGGAAACAGCTCATAGCCCACTCTGCCCGTGTAGCCGCATGCCTCCAGATGACGAATAACCTTGGTATAGTTGATCTCGCCCGTGCCCGGCTCATGTCTGCCCGGTGCGTCTGCCACATGAATGTGACCGAACTGATCCGCATAATTTGTGATGGTATCGCAGATGCATCCCTCATTGATCTGCATGTGGTATACATCATACAGCAGCTTGAGCCGCGGAGAACCAATCAGGCGGCAAATCTCTGCACCCATCTGTGTCGTTGCAAGGAAATTTCCGACATGGTCGGTTGTAATATTCAGCGCTTCCAGATTCAGATTGATTTCCTCTTCCTCTGCCAGCTTTGCACAAGCCAGCAGGGTATCATACATCGAGCACAGCTTGACGGTATGAGACAGATTGTCATAGTGATTGACAACGATGCCGCCATCTCCCAGCGCGTTGGAATGAATCGTCACGCTGGCTGCGCCAACCTTCTTTGCCGCGTCAATGGACTGCTTGAGGTAAGCGAGATACGGCTTCTTGTGTGTCGGATCGACCAGAGAATAATCAGCATCTCCATTAAAACCGGAAATCGCAATGCCAGCCTTCTGTGCGGCTTCTCTCGTTGCATCCAGATCACGAATGCGCCAATCCCAGAACTCTACAGCTTCAAATCCGTCATCCTTTGCTGCCTGAAAACGATCCAGCCAATCCAGCTCGGTGTACAGCGTATCAATGCACGCGCATTTTCTCAGTGCCATTTATTCCACCTCCGAAATCTTCACCGGACGGCCTTCGTGCAGGGACTTGGTTGCTGCCGCTGCCATCAGCACCGGATACAGACCATCTTCACCGGTAACCGGTGTCTCTGTGTCATTCGCCACTGCCTGTGCAAATGCCTGCATCTCTGCAACAAATGCGCCGGTATAACGATCCCACATAATTTTATAAGCAGTGCCATACGTTGTTCCCTCTGCGGTAGACAGAACAGCCGTGTTCGGAATATCATTTTCATCCTGTGCACAGCCTTCAGAGCCAAATACTTCCACTCTCTGATCGTAGCCGTAAACCGCCTTGCGGGAGTTATCAATCACACCAATGGCGCCGTTTTCAAACTTCAAGGTAACAACAGCAGTATCTACGTCGCCTGCTTCACCGATGGCCGGATCTACCAGAACCGAACCATATGCAGATACTTCTGTAACCTCAGAACCTGCAAGGAAACGAACCATGTCAAAGTCGTGAATCATCATATCGTAGAAGATACCGCCGGACACCTTGACATAGGATACCGGAGGCGGCTCCGGATCACGGGAGGACACTTTAATCAGATTGACCTTGCCCACCTTGCCCTGCTGTACCATATCGTATACAGCGCGATGGTTGTGGTCAAAACGACGGCAGAAACCAATCTGCAGCTTAACGCCTGCGTCCTTTGCTGCGTTGATTGCTTCATGTACCTTATTCAGATCGTAGTCGATCGGCTTCTCGCAGAAGATATGCTTCTTTGCCTTTGCAGCCTCGATGATGAAGTGCGAATGGGTGTCCGTGGACGAGCAAATCAGCACTGCTTCGATTTCCGGATCTTCTAAAATATCTGCCGCGTCAGTCGTGACATGCGGAATGTGATACTGTGCAGCAAATTCTCTCGTTGCGTCGTTTGCAAACGGATCTGCAATGGTCTTGATCTCCATCTCCGGAACAAACATCGAGATGTTCTTTGCATGTACCTTACCGATACGGCCGGCACCAATAATGCCTACTTTCATATTTGTGTTCTCCTCTCACATAGTACCAACACAATGGTTTGGTTTCTCTTGTGATGCTATTATATCTCGACAAAAATAAGAAAAAAATGCGGCTCTCTTTGGATTCTGCGCAGTTTGTCTACGAATGTTCTCTGTGCAACCTGCCTAATTTCTCAAAAAATTCTCTTATTTTTAGATTTCCTCTTCATATCTCTCGGATATTTCGTGTTTTTTCTTTTGATGTTGTGTTATTTTTTGATTTCTGCGCAAAAAAGAGTCTCCGTATCACGCACTTGGATACGGAGACTTTGGTTTTGGAGAGATTCGGCAATCTGCCTTCCGGCAAATTGCCGATAAAAAAGGATTGGAATTATCTTAGTAATCCGGCGCTTATGCCACGCCAATTCCCACTGGGGAGAAGAAAATATACACAGCGACAACACAAATCAAAACGACAACCGAAACAATCTTGCGATACTTCCACGGCGTCAAATCGACTGCCTGCACATCCTTCTGCTCCCATGCCTGCATGTCCGGATGTGCTTTTTTGTTGCGCTTGTTCATAATCGCCATAATGATCAGCTCAATCGGCCACAGAACAGCAACCGCATACAGATAATGCATCGTGCCGCCGCCCGGATAAGACGGAGCAAGAATCATAAACAGACCATATACCACGACATGGAACACCATAATAACCTTTGCCGCATACTTTGGCAGATACTTGAAGAAGAAACCGCCAAATACCGCAGACAGAACCGGCAGGCCAATCAGCATAACGAAAGAATCCAAGAAGGTCTTGAGTCCTGCCGGGAAGAAATATACCAGCGGGCCGACAATTGTTGTAGCAACTGCGAATACAATGCCAATCTTCTTGCCGACATCGACGAGCTTTTCCTCCGATGCCTTTGGATTGATATACTCATGATAAATATCCATGGTGAACATGGTGTTGACGGAGTTGAGTACCGAGTTAAACGAGGACAGAATCGCGCCGAACATAACCGCAGCAAAGAAGCCCATGAGCGGCGCCGGAATTACCTGTGTAACCAGATGCGGATATGCATCATCCATCATGGAAACCTGATCGCCTTGCAGCTCAAACAGCGCGTATGCAATGACGCCCGGCAAAGCAAGGAACATAAAGCCTGCGATTTTCAAGAAGGCGCAGTACAGTGCACCCTTCTGTGCTTCTTTCAAATTTTCTGCGGCGAGAACACGCTGAATAAACGACTGATGCGTGCACCAAGACTGCAAGCCCAAGAACACCAGACCGGTGAATACCGTCGGCCACGGAACAGCCGGTGCCTCTGCATTGATCGGTGCAATAGAGTTCAGCTTATCCGCATGATTGGCAACGAGATACTTCCAGCCGTCCAGAATGGCAATGGTGCTCTCACTGCCGGCAGCATGACCCAGTACATTGAGCGCAAAAAACGGAATCATCAGACCGCCAATCAGCAGACCGACACCGTTGACTGTATCCGAAACGGCAACCGCCTTGAGTCCGCCGAAGATGGCGTAAATAGAACCGACAACGCTGATTGCAATACACAGAACACAGATCGACTGGAACTTGGTGATGCCCAACATTCCTGACAGATTGAAGATATTTTCAAATACCAGCGAACCGGAATACAGGATAACCGGAATCTGTACGACCAGATACAAAATAATATACGCAATACAGAACCACAGCTTGGTGGAACGGTCAAAACGCAGACCAATCAATTCCGGAATCGTTGTGATGCCGCTCTTCAAATACCGCGGCGCCGCCCACAGTGCCAGCACAATCAGCGCAGTTGCCGCCAGCACTTCAAATGCCATCGGGCTCATACCGACAGCCCAAGTCTGGCCGTTGGTGCCGACAAGCTGTTCGGCGGATAGATTGGTCAGCAGCAGTGAGCCTGCAATGACAAAACCCGGCAGGCCGCGACCCGCCAGGAAATATCCGTCTGCGGTTGTCTGATCGTCACCTTTTGTCTTTACATAGGAAATGACAGCAACCAGAATGGTAAATGCAACAAATGTAATCAGTGTAAATGCCATAGTTTCACTTTCCCTCTCTTATATAGTCTTTCACACACTTTGCAAACAGAAAGCAATTCGCTCTCCACACGTGCTTTTCTGTTTGCTCCGTTATGATACCTTGATTTTTCTTGTGAAAAAACAGCATTTTTTTGGATTTACCGAACAATTTCTACAACATGATTTGTCTATATTCTCGGATTTTTCTGTGCAGTTGTGTTTCTTTTTGCCGATTTCTTATTTTTTTCAGTTTTCTCTCGCTTTTGTTTTGATGGTGTATTATTTTTGGTTCCTATTTGTTTCCATGCATTTTTTGACCGCATCGACGGAGTTAAAATGCGCCAAAGCCCACATGAGCTTCATAACGAGGAATTCCGTCGTCTGGTCTCCCGCAACAATGATTTTTTGTTTTGCCAAGCTCTTGCCAACAGCGTAAATATCCAAATCGACACCTTCATACATACACTGCGTGGTGACAACCACCGCAAGTCCCGCCTGTGCCAGCTCCTGTACTTTTCTCAGCAAATCCGGCTGTTCATTCGGGATGCCGCCAATACCAAAACTCTCTATCACAATGCCGCGAAAGTTCTGTCTGATATAATCAAAAATTTCTGTTCTCATACCCGGAAACAATTTGAGAACAAAAACATCCTGACACAACTCCGGCTGCACGCAAAACGAATCCGCTGTTTTTTCGTGCATTGTATGCCAAAAAGCCGTTTGTTGTATTTGTTGTGTATATGCGACAAGTCCGTTTTCTACATGGGCAACCACCGGAAAATTGATGCTGGCAAACGCATCGCGGCTGCGTGTTCTGCACTTCGTCGCGTGTGCGCCATGCAGAATTTTTCCGTCAAAGGCGATAAAAACTCCGCGCACTGCTTCACAAGCAAAACAAATCGCATCAAACAGATTTTTCTTTGCATCGGTATCCTGCGCCTCTATGGGAATTTGCGAACCGGTCAGCACAACCGGCTTATTGAGATGCCGCAGCATCACGGTCAGTGCCGCCGCACTGTATGCCATGGTATCCGTGCCATGCGCAAGCACAAAGCCATCATATCTGTCATAATTTTGTGCAATGGTCTGCGCCAAGATGCCCATGCGCGTTGGATTCATATTGGTGCTGTCAATGCTCATAACCGAAACACCAGTCAATTGGCACAGAGATGAAAGATCCGGCAGATAGGAAAGCAGTTGTTTTTCATCCAACGCCGGTGTCAGCCCCTGTTCCGTCGGTGCCGACGCGATGGTTCCTCCGGTTGCTATGAGTAAAATTTGTTTCATAATACCAGCCTCCCGCTTTCATTTCTTCTAATCGTATCACACCCATTGTCATTGTGCCATAGAAAAAACGGAATTGGAACATGTTCCAACTCCGTTTTCATCGTTTCGCTGCTTATAACAGGGCAACTACATCTTCTGCGATTTGTTCCGCCGTCAGGCGATTGCGCTTGACGACGTCCTCTGCATCATAACGATCCAGAAATTCCTTCTTGAGACCATAGTTGAGCACCTTCATATTAGAGCTTCCATAGAAGCGTGCAATCTTTTCGCCAAAGCCTCCGTCCAGAATGCCGTCTTCTACCGTGATAACAACATCATGTTCTGCCTTCAAGCTCTCCAGCAATTCTTCATCAACACCGGTGATATACATGGGGTTGATCACCGTCGGCTGCACGCCCGTCTGCTTTGCAATCTCTTGCGCCGCAGCCTGTCCCAATGTATAGAAATTGCCGAGACCGATAACAGCAACGCGGCTGCCCTTCTGCGTCACTTCATAGGTGTTGAGCTTTGCAAAATCCTTGGTGCACGGCTTACCAGAAGAAACAACCGTCATCGGTACGCGAATCGCTACCGGATATTCCTTCTGCTCTACACTCCAATCCAGCATCGCCATGTATTCTTCCTTGGTCGTCGGTGCAAGATAGACCAGATTCGGAATATTCGCCATCATGGGAATATCATAAATACCCAAATGCGTCACATCATTCATTCCGTATACCGATGCCGCAAAGACCAAAATTGTTGCTGCATTGCTGTTGACGCACAAATCCTGTGACAGCTGGTCATAGGTGCGCTGAATAAACGTGCTGTATACACCGTATACCGGCTTGCCGCCATTTGCTGCAATACCTGAAGCCAGTGCAACCGCTGTTTCTTCTGCAATGCCGACATCTACAAACTGTTTGCCTGCCAGCTTTCTTTTGTCCGGTGTAAAGCCCAAAATCGGCGGCGTCGCGGAGGTAATGCCAACCACTGCCGTATCTTCCTTCATCTTTTCCAACAAATACTGTGCGGTCAGTTCGGAATAGTCCTCGCCCGCATCAGTCATCAGCGGCTTGCCGGTTTCCGGATCAAACGGCATACACCAATGCCAAGTTTCCTTATCTTGTTCAGCCGGCGCATATCCTTTGCCCTTTTGGGTGCAGATGTGTACAACGACCGGATATGTGCTGTCCTTTACCTGCTTGAATGCTTCGATCAAAGACGGGATATCATTGCCATTCTTGACAAATACATAATCCAGTCCCATCGCACGGAACAAATTGCATGCCGCCTTGCCCTCGGTATCGCGCAGCAGCTTCAAATTTTGATACAAACCGCCATGATTTTCTGCGATGGACATGTCATTGTCATTGACGACAATAATCAGATTGCTGTTCAGCTCTGCCGCAAAATCCAGACCTTCGAGCGCTTCGCCGCCGCTCAGCGAACCATCTCCGATAATCGCAATGATATTCTCGCTGCCGCCGAGCAAATCTCTGCCCTTTGCCAGACCGCAAGCCAAGCTGACGGAAGTAGAAGTGTGCCCAATCACAAAGAAATCATGCGCACTCTCGCTCGGTTCACTGTAACCGGATACATCGTCATAGTGCTCCTCATACAAAAAGGCGTCTTTTCTTCCGGTCAGCATCTTGTGGCAATAGCTCTGATGCGAAACATCAAAGACCATTTTATCCTTTGGAGAATCAAACACAGTATGCAGTGCAATCGTCGCTTCGACCATGCCAAAGTTTGGGCCAAAGTGTCCGCCATGCTTGCTGAGCTTACGAAACAGTGCCTCCCGCATCTCTTGTGCCAGCACATTCATTTGCTTCAAACTCAGTTTTTTCACATCGTTCGGACCGTCAATTCGTTCCAAATACATGAGGTATCCTCCTTATTTCCGGTACTTTTCTGTTTGTCATGGGTATTATAATACCTCAAGCTGGGTTTAGGTCAAGTGTTTTTTATCGTTCTTTCAAAATAAAAGTTTCTACAAATCATATGTTTTGTTCTTGCTTCAATTGTTGTAAAAAAGCATCCATATCTCCTACAGTAGCTCTCATTTGAAAGGTTAAGCGATTGCGTGCATCTTCAATCACGCCCGTTATGTTAAGATACCCTCTTGTTTGAAACACAAAATCTATGTGTGTTTCTGTATCTATAAAATAATCATTGTGTATGAGGGTTGTTGTTCCCATATACGTTTCACACATCGCCGACAACTCACTATATAGTTGTTGCAGCTCTAATACGGAAGAATCCATCTCCGTCGCGCCTGCGAATGCACCGGACTTTACATAAACATGAAATCGAACATCCGGTGTATATGGATTCTGTAATAGGTTTAACGCTTGAAAGTCATTTAATACAAGATAATCTCCATTTTCGCATTTTAAAAGTGCCATGCATATCACCCGTCTGTTTCATCTGTTGTTTTTATCATACTCATTTTTATTGTTCCATGCAAGAGAAATCCCTCCGCCACACGGCAGAGGGATTGCACGGATTATGCAGTGAGGTTGTTCGCGCGGTATTTTCCGGGCGGAACACCGACTTGGCGCTTGAAAATACGGGTGAAATAGCTCTGATCCTCAAAGCCGACGGCGCAGGCGATTTCCGTCAGCGTCATGCCGCTGCGCTGCAAATACAGCTTGCTGCGCTCAATGCGCAGGCGGTTGGTATACTCGGTAAAGGTAGTATCCAGTTCTTCGCGCAAAATTCGGCACAAATACGATTTGGATAAATACACCTGTCCTGCGACTTGATTTAACGTCAGCTTTTCCGAAAGATGTTCTTGGATATATGTGAACAGCTGACACAGCACCGCCTGATGCTTTGTGTCGTTAAATTCAAATACCCGATCGAAAAATTGATGCAGCAAGCCGGCAAGCCATGTGTCCAGCTGTTCAAAATCCTGCAATTTTTCCAGTTCGATTGTACTGCTGTCGCACAGCGCAAACACAGCATTGACATTGGCGCCGCTGTCGATCGCTGCACGAGACATCAGCGTAATCAGCTCCCGAATGCGCATTTTCAGCATATTGAGATCTGTACCGACTGCGGCATACAGCTCGACCAGCAGTGCATTGAGCAGCTGCCGTGCTTCTTTTTTGTCGCCGGCGCGAATGAGCTGCTGCAGCTTTCGTTCCTGCTCCAGCGGATAATTCAAATGATAGACATTGTCCATATTTTGTGCCATTGATTCCAGCATTTCATCCTGAAAATTGGATTCCTGCACCGTCATAAGCGTTCGTTCGGACAAATATCCGCAAACCGCCTGTGCAATCCCATCCAGCGCGCGCACTTGCTCTCGATTCAGAACCGGCAATTTTGAATTCTCCGCTTGGTTCTCCAACACAAATGGACCGACAAGCAGCCGATAGTTCTCCTCTGCCTGCGGTCGAAGCACCAAAAATTGTTCTCCATTTTCACGCTGATACAAGTGCCTGCCGATACGTCGGCTGCCCTCCATACAGACAGAGGCGGAATTGTCCGTGCTATGAAAAAGCACCTGATTGTGTTCGTCTATCACCGCGCAGGCAACGCCGCTCATCGTTGTCATATTGTTGCACATGATTTGTGCCTGTTCCTTGTAGCTCATACTTTCCCCCTCCTTCACACCAAGTCATTCTAATGCGCTGAAATAGAGAGGAACAGAATGGGACTCAGCCATTCTGTTCACGCTCCATTTCAGCCGCATGTATGACGATATGTTTGTTATAGTTTTTGAATCGCCGTTTTATTTGCTTTTTCTCGCTCCAGCAATTCCTTCATGATTTGTGGATATTGTTTATCCAAATGGTAGAACAGCATCAGAATAATAACTCCAATTCCAATGATTGCAACGCCATATACAAAAAGATTGTAAATCGTGTCCAATGCCTGCTGGCTTTGCATGGAAACGCCTGCTTCCGAATGATATCCGCCAGCCTGCATAATAAATCCAATCATTGCAGAGCCGATGCCCTGACCAAATTTTTGTCCCGATGTTACTGCGGACTGAATCGCACCCGGTGTACGCAAGCCCGTTTTCCACTGACCGTATTCAATCGCATCTGTAATCATCGTGAACATAACCGTATAAATGGGTGCAGTTCCAAGACCGCGTAAAAAAGATCCAGCCCAGATAAGAGGAATATTGGTCGGTTGAATCATGACGATCAGAGAGCCTGCCGAAATCAGTGCGCCGCCAATCATCGCCCATGTACGTTTTGTCAGCTTATTGATAACCAATCCAATGATAGGAATAGAAATGCACATCATAATCTGTGCAGCAAAATTGATGACGCCTAACAACTCATCGTTGCCCAGATTCCATTTGCAATAGTACGTCAGCATGGTGCCCGAAAATGTCTGGTACAATGCAATCAGCACGAAAAAGAGGAAGAGAATAATAAAGTATTTGTTTTTAAACAGTGCCGGGATTGCTTTGCTGAGCGGAATTTTTTCACCGCCCACATCGTCCAGAACTTCTACGCGCTCCTTCGTATTGAAGAAGCAAATGAGCATAAGAATTGCAGAAATAATGCCATATACCGCTGTCAGCTTCACCCATGCATCCTGACCTCCGCCCATGCGGTTGACGAGAGGAAGAAACGTTAATGTAACGACAATATTTCCAATCGGGCTCATTGCCATACGTACTACATTGACCTTAGCACGCTCAGACTGCGAGCGAGTCATATAACTCAGAGCCGTTGCAAACGGCAGCTGAAACATGGTATAAACAACCGTCAGCATCAGATTATATGTGATGAAGATATAAATTGCTTGTGCCATAGGCGCAGCCTGCGGAACCGTCATCAGCAAGACCGCCGCGATTGCGTACGGAATAGACATACGCAATTCCCAAACGCGGGCACGTCCATGCTTGGAACGTGTGTGGTCTACAATAAATCCGGCGCAGATGTCAGATGCGCCATTGAACACCTGCGAAATAGCGATAATAATACCAATCGTAGCGGCGGATACACCGACAACATCCGTATAAAAAGTAACAAGCAGAGCAGTTACAACAGTAAATACGAAATTGCAGGAGATTTCTCCGCAGCCATAGCAGAATTTTTCGCGAAAACTCAAGTGTTCGCCTTGATCCATTTTGTTCTCTCTCATTATCCAATCTCCTGTTATCCGTAAATCTTTGCAATCTCTTCCCGCAGAATTTCTACCCAGCGGAATACCTGCTCCGGCTTATTGCCGATTGTATGAAGATCCTTCAGAACAAATTCGACATTGTTGTTCTGTGTATGGCTCAGGGTGTGAGCCAAGGTTTCACGAATGTGATCTTCATCCATATTCGGTACGGCAACATCACTCGAAGATGCCTTATATGAATAGACGAAATCTCGTCCGAGGAATTCGCTCATCTTTTCCGCATTTGCCCACTGCGAAACAGATACGCGACGCAGATTATGCAGCTGCTTGATATCTTCCCAGAATGGATCTGCCGGTTCACAGCAAGCGTAACAGGTTAATCCGAATAACTCCGCCACCTTTTGATGATACGGGAAGATGAACTCGTGGAACATCGCCGGCGAAATGCCGACCGCCTCCTGTGCTTCACACAATCCCCACATATCTTTAAGCTGCATATGCTTTGGATCCGGATGCAGCTGATTCGTCCATCCAAGACCGCCGGAGCCCACAAACGTATTTCCTACGTTGTTGTACAACCAGCCTTCTCTTTCAATCTGCTTCAACTTTCGGATGTATCCATCCGTCAGACGCCCAAAAATCTCATGCACCTTATCCGGATAGTCGTAAAAATCAATCATCATGCCATCGATTCCACGCAAATGTGAATATGCCAGCACCATATGTGCAGACCAGAACCACCATGTGCGGAACTGAACATCTAAAATTCCATCAAAAACTTCCTTCGCCAACGCATATGTTGCCATCGAAGTTTCTTCGTCTACCTTGACATATGGATCTTCGATTACGGTATCCAGATCAAGCTCCTCGAATTCTTCTTCCTCCAGATCCGCCAATTTCGGTTTCCATGTATATGCTTCGTTGATATCTCCGCTTCCCTCATGGTCATCCGAAATGCCCCACTCTGTATTGATACCACGATACGGAAGGTAGAACACCGGTGTCAACGGCTTGTCATCCAGAATTTTCGTTCCATACATGATTTCCTTGCGAAGCCACATCTCCCAGTCGCCCGCCATGACACCTTCACACTGAATATCGCGATCAAAGCGGATCGCTTCATTCCATCCGTTTTCCATGTCAACCAGAATCAATGGGCGTGTTTTCTTTAAATCGTTATGATCCGTCCAGAGTTTGATTTTTTCTTGCTCAATCGGTCTCTCGCACAATTCGCGAAACTGCTTCGCAAGCTCTCTCAGGATCATTTTATCATGCTCTGATACGACAACCTGCTCCATCGGCCAGCCATCTGTAATCCAGTTTCCCCACGCGCCTTTGTCAACTCTCATGGTTTTCCTCCCATTTTCATAAAATCGTGTATTTAAATACGTTTGTTTTACCGGTTTGATTTGTCTATTGTTACTCTATCACTTTGACTCCAAATCTGTTAGAATAAAAAACAACATAATTAGCACAAAACGAAAATGGAATGAAAAGTTTTGTGTACATTATACAAACAGCCATCGTGCGGTTTGGACAAAGTAGATAACTGCCGTGAAAAGGAGGCATATATGATTCCTTACTTAGAATGTCCGCATCCAGATGATTCCAAGATAACGCTGCAATATTTTGAGCACATTTCCGATGTTCCGTATCTCAACGAATCGCATTCTGTCCCTCTGCATCAGCATGAGTTTTATGAGATGGTGGTGATCTTGCGCGGATTCTGTCACCACTTTTATCGCGATGCCAATGTATTGCTCATTCCGGGCGATCTATTTTTAATTCCGCCAAACCAACCGCATTCCTATCAATTTTACGATGACATCACGCTGTGCAATTGTCAGTTTTATCGTGAAGCGCTCGGAAACGTTCCGGAAAATTTTATTGGTGATGTCAATTATCTTGCGCTGCAGCAAAAAAACTCTGCCCGCAAGCGCCTGCAGGATATGGAAGCATTTCAGGAAGATGAGGGCAGCATTCCATTTTGGCATACGGGTGATATCAACAGCCAAGGCATTATCCATCTCAACAAAAAGGAACGAGAGATATTCACCGCTGCGTTTATGCATATTTTAGACGAACAAGAGCAGCAAATGTTTGAGTTCCAGCGCATAAAGCAGATGACGTTAGAGTACATCTTAATCGAAACAAAACGCGCGCAAATGCGTCAATTTGATCATGACGAACACAATGTATCTTGGAAAAACGAGATGATTGATACGGTGTTGACTATGATCGAAAACGATATTTCATATAATTATGATTTTAATAAAATCGCAGCCTCCCAGCATATCACCACAAGTTATTTTCGTTCTATTTTTAAAAACATCACCGGACTTACCCCAATAGAATATCTCAATCGCACACGTATTTTGCGCGCATTGGAGTTATTGCAAACAACAGATTATACCATCGCCGAGGTTGCAGAAATAGTTGGAATCTACGATCCAAATTACTTTTCCAGATTATTCAAGCAAATTATCGGATATCCACCCAGCTATTTCAAAAAAATCAAAGAACCGCGCAGCGAAGTCTTGCAGTGACCGGCAAGCAGTCATCACAGCTCATCGTCTCCCATTCTTTTTGTTAACCAGATAACATTTTATTGTAAGAAAAGTTCTTTTTTTCGCATCAATTATGAAAATATTGTGCTATTTATCTCCGCGTTTCTTCATTGACAATCATTTTATTTCATGATATGTTAACATTGTTAGAAAAATAATACACCATATAAGGGGGATTGGTTTGTGGCTGTTTATAATAATGGCATTGCCACCAAACAAAATTTCATTCTTCACGCCTATCAAAAGCTCTTGCAGGATGATACAGAAAATTTAACCGTTCGTGCGCTGTCCAAAGAAGTGGGGCTGTCTTCTGCGGCATTGTACCGCCACTTTTTCAGCTTGGATTATCTGCTCATCGTCGCTTCCATTCGTTTTCTGGATTCTTATCTCAAAGATTACGGTGTCATGCTTCGTGTACACGGCAATCTGTTTGTTTCGTATTTTGATGGCTGGAAACTGTTTAATCACTATGCATTTATGCGGCCCAAAATCTTTTACCGCTTATTCTGGGGCAAAGAAAACAAATACTTTGCCGATGCTGTAACAGATTATTTCTCTGCTTTTCCGGTCTCACAGCAGGATATTTATCCGGATTATTTCTATTCTATGCTCAACTGCAGCGACATCACACAGCGCGATCACATGATTTTACAAGAAGCGAACACCGCCAGTCCGCTTCTCACACCGGAACAAATACAATATTTCGGCAGAACCAATTCTTTAATTTCCAAAGGACTGCTTGAGGAGGCAATTGGTCAGGATGAAGCTGCCAGCTTCCGGCTCAAGCAGGAATGCAACCAATATATCTGGCAAAATCTTTGTCATATACCGGCACTCGATGCCCTTCTTCATGACAGATTATAATACACTTGCCGCCGCAGGCTTTCGCCCGCGGCGGCTGTTTTATTATTTTGCCTCTATGCTTTGTTGCGTTTCTCGCTCCGCAATATGCAGCGGCTGCTTTTCTTCTGCCGCTTCCTGCGCCAGTTCTTCCTGATAGGTCAGATCGTATTTTTCTCGATTGGTAAGCATTTTTACCGTAGACAAAACAATCAGGAACATGACAATACCCAGCGGGAATCCAAGGAATACAATCATCTCATTGAGTGCATCGTAACCGCCGATGTACAGCAGAACGAAGGTCAGTGCGCCCATAAACAGGGCAACTGCTACATTCATAAACTTCGGCACCTTGGTCTTGGACGAGTCGGTTTCCAGTTCCTTCATGAACAGCATCGGGAACGAGAACGCAATGGAATCCGAGAAGGTGAGGAAGGTTAAGATTGCCAGAATGATAAACAGCCATTTGAGAATTGCGCCGCCAGGCAAGCTCTCTAAAAATGCAAAGGTCGCAATGCCGTCACCAAATCGCTGCATCTGATCGTACAAATCACCGCCATTGACGACGCTAAACATCGCAGAGCCGCCGAATACAACATACCACAGACAGGTCACAATGCCCGGGCCAATGCAGTTGACAACGATAAATTCGCGGAGCGTTCTGCCGTATGCCAATGTGATGTAAAACAGACCGCTCAGGAACGCCGGAACGATGTTCCAAGAATAATAATAGATGGTCATGTTGGTCTGCCAGCCGGTCTCATAAATTGGATCGGCAAACGAAATCATTGGGATATAATCTCGAACGAACTCGCCCAACGATGTAAAGAACGTGCCAAGCAGGCGATTTCCTCCGGCAGCGCCAAACAGCAGGATGAACAGCAGAATGACAAAGTAACATGCTGCATTGAAATTGCTCAGTTTGCCCATCAGCTTATGTACGCCGGACGTCGCCAAAACAATGGTCAGCAGCGTATAGCCGAGAATGATAAGCGGTTCAAAGCTTGGCGTCCAAGACATGCCGGCAACCGTGCCAATGCCTGCATTCAGCTGAATAACAGCCAATCCCATGTTGGTACCGCACACCATCAGGGACAGTACCGTGACAACGTCAATCACTGTACCCAACGGACCTGTGGATCTTTTGCCGAGCAGCGGATACAGCGCATCGCTTGAGCGCATCGTGCGCTTGCCGTTATACAGCATCAGCGACGCCATCAGCGCAAAGGCTACAATGATAAAGAACGGCGGGAATGCATAGTGCAGATAGCAGTACTTGAGAACCGGAATAATGGCCTCCTTGGTTCCTGCCTCTACGCCCATAAATTCCGGCGGATTCATCAGCATGTTTACCGGACCGGATACACCATAAAAGCAAATGCCAACGGCAATGGTGCCGGTCAAAGACAGCGTGAACCATGTACTTGTTTTCAAGCTCGGTTTGGCGTCTTTGCCGCCCAATCGAATATCGCCCCATTTGGTAAAACAAATGGCCGCGAACAGCAAGCTGATTAGGATAACCAGCAGAATGAAGAACCACTTAAAGTGATCCATAATCCAAAGCACACTGTGATGCAGCATCTGATACGAAGCACCCGGTGCCAAAATACCTGCCACAACAAACACAAGCATGATGACAACGCCCGGAATCAGGACTTTCGTATTCATCTGTGCCCATATACTCTCTTTTTTGTTCATACAAAACATTCCTCTCTATGAGAATGCATGGAAGAAATCCAAATTTTCCCTGTTTTTTATCTTTACTAGATTGTATTTTTACATTGCTTCAATTCGATCCAGAATATCAGATGACAAGCCGGATTTCAGCAGTACCGCTCTGACTCGCGCCTTTGTATCCGCGTCCAGCTCCGGACGATTGTCCTCAAATTCATCCATCAATCGTTCAATTTCTTCCTGAATGCTGTCCTCATAATACGTTGGGCTCTTGGTTTTTGCACCTCTGCCGCCGATGTGCGGCATGTACAAGTCCATAAAATAGTCCAAGGTATAATCACAGGCAACAAAGCTGCCGGTATGTGCCTGTTCCTTGATGTCGTCGAGACACAGCGTTTCTTCATTGACTTCAAACGGCGTCAGCGCTGCCTTGACCAGACGAATGACCTCAAAGTCTGCAATCATCTTTTCTATGCTGGTCGCGTTTACGCTGTCCACAATGCCGCCGGCTTCCATGACAATATTGACACCATGGCTGTATGCAGAATAAAACGTCAGCATGGATTCATAGCCTGCCTGCTGGTTCATGACCGGCGCATCACTCTGCGCACCGCCGCCGCGGGACGGCAGTCCATAGAATTTACCCATATTTGCCGCAAAGCCCTGCATCTGACAGCCTTCCGGCGCCGCGCAGGCAAAGGTCAATCCGCGCATATCCACCGCTGTGGACTGGATGCCAAATACCACCGGTGTGCCCGGCCGAATCATCTGTGCCAGACAAATGCCGGTCAAGTCTTCCGCCGTGCCGCTTGCCAGCGTGCCTGCCATAGCCAGAGGGCCTGTTGCTCCCAACATCGCTGCCGGACACAAAATCACCGGCTGACCATATTCCGCCAGAACCATAAGATTGTCCAGCATCTTGTCATCCAGCGAAAGCGGAGAATTGGTGTTAATCAGTGCGATGCAGCGCGGCTGCTTGATAAGCTCTTCCTTGCCGCCGAACAGCTCACAAGCCGCTTCCATCATGTTTTCCATGATGTCCTTGTCCGCAGTGGACAGCATGATTGCCTTATTCGAATTTACAATTGTCGCATAGAACATCGCTGCAGCTGCCAGTCTATCCGGCACATCACTCGGCTGTACAATAATGCCGCCGTCAATGTCATAATCTTCATTTGCCTGAACCAGACGCAGGCACTTGAGATAATCCTCCAATGTGCCGGGACGCTGGGTGCCATCAGCTTCTGCAATAAACGCACATCCATATGCCGGAGCCGGGTTGGTCTTTCCGGTTCCCATCTCCACCTTATATTTCGGATTTCTGCCCTGAATGGTAAACGTGTTCGGTGCCATTTTAACCCAATGCCAAACCTGTTCTTCGGTCAGATGAACAACGTCTCCTTCGACGCGGACGCCGTTCTGTTTGAAGATTTCCAGTGCCTTTGTATTGTGCACTTTAATGCCAACATCGCGCATAATTTCAATCGCTGCGTCATGAATCATCTGTTCTCTGGACATATGCAATCCTCCTTGCCTTTAACGATTTCTGACACCCAGCTTTAATTCCTCGCGCAGATAGCGAATGCTTTCTTCGCAAGCCTTCATCTCTCGTGCTCTTGCTTCTTCAATCGGTTCATCCTTGCTCAGGAAGGCAATTTCATTTTCCATAATGATTTTGTCCATCGGAGACTTTTCCCGAATCATGTCAATCATACGCTTGCAATCCATCGAGCCTTGTCCATGTGCCGCACCGACAATGTGTACACCCAGCGGATCGGTATAAATCAAATCATCGCTGAAGTGGCAGCAGTATGCAGACGGAAGCATCTTTTCATATGCCTGTTCCGGATCGTCTGTCACGTAATATGCATTCATGTTGTCCACACAGGTTCCAATCAGGGTGTGATTGAGCTTATCTACCAGCCATACAATCTCGTCCGCCTTGGTATCGGTATGATTTTCAATGGCAATCTGCATGCCGTACTCTTCAATCAGCGGAATGGCTGCCTTGAATTCGTCATAGCGAACCAGCATCTGCTTGACAACATCCGGATGCATTTCACTGCCAAACAGATTTTTTGGACGAATAATATCCAAGCTGAATTTTACCAGCTCTGCATCCAAATCATGACCAATGCGCAGCGCTTCTTCTACGGTACAATTTACACGGGAATCACTGCCTGCATTGAAAGAAGAGTTGAACTCCAAGAACAGCCCGCATTTCTTTGCATATGCCGCGACTTTATGCAGATTTTCTGTGCTGAACGGGTCATCCTGTGCGGTTGTCAGCAGATCCACCTTTGTAATCTGCAAACCGTCCAATTCCCATTCCACACATTTGTCCATCAGTTCATACAAGGACATCACCTGATCAAAGAAATAGTCCTTGCCAAAGCCCCAGCTTTCTCCAAACCCGAAGAAATGCAGCGTATACGTGTGCATGCCAATTCGAATTGGTCTGTCAACTGCCTGTTTCATTTGTCTGCCTCCCAGCTTTTCTCTCTGTTGCTTTCATTTCTTTATTGACCGCAAATCTCTCTCATCTCACGGCGAATAAATTGTAAACGTGATTACTTTTTCTTGTACTCAATATACCATACCACGCCGATGATGATTTTGCAACATTTCAGATAAACTTTGCTATTTTTCATGTAGATTGTATGTATGCACAATTTTATCTAAATTTTCGCCTTGTGTCTTCAATATGTTCCCATCAGTAATGTAGTCATATTTTGCTTTGATTTCATATCAAATAGTTATTGCGTTAACTATTTGTGCAGTTTCTATGCCGCTCCTGAAAAGCAAAAAAGCAGCCGTCCAACTGCCCATGGATTCCTCCATGAAGCAGCTGATTCAGCTGCTAAAAAGTTCGCCGGAGATTGCAGATCCGCTTCTGCAAATGTCTCACATTTTGAAAGGTAACAAATAGGAATTGTTCCTGTTTGTTTCCAAATGTTCCCACGAACAAAACCTCATTTATTAAGTGGCTTCAAAAGTACCAAAAAAGCCTGATTTCTTTCGAAATCAGGCTTCTAATGGAGCTGCTAGGCAGATTTGAACTGCCGACCTCATCCTTACCAAGGATGCGCTCTACCGACTGAGCTATAGCAGCAAATGAAGATATCTTTCAATCTTCATGCTTATGGCGACCCGGATCGGGCTCGAACCGACGACCTCCAGCGTGACAGGCTGGCGTTCTAACCAACTGAACTACCGGGCCAGGTGGTGGAAGTTACAGGGCTCGAACCTGTGACCCTCTGCTTGT
>OQWE01000156.1_pt1 | contig 22871 bp, 16 predicted proteins | sample 1691591 | NCBI WGS metagenome assembly OQWE01 (sample SAMN03418265, study PRJEB22391) | human gut metagenome | biome: human-gut; feature: organic feature; material: feces | host: Homo sapiens | place: Tanzania | collected 2013-01
CGGGTATCCGGCGGACGCGATGCCAGCCGCATGTATGTGACTTCGGATCTGCAAAAGACCTTGAATGAGGCAGAACATGCCGCAGAGCAGATGAAGGACGACTTTGTTTCGGTTGAGCATTTGTTCCTTGCCCTGATTGACACAGCCGCAGGTTCTGTCCGTGATCTGTTCCGCACATTCGGCATCCAGAAAAACAATTTCTTGCAGGCTCTGTCCTCTGTGCGCGGCAACCAGCGCGTGACAACGGATTCTCCGGAGGACACCTATGATGCGCTGAAAAAATACGGCACGGATCTGGTCGAGCAGGCTCGCCAGAAAAAGATGGATCCGGTCATCGGCCGAGATGATGAGATTCGTAATGTCATTCGGATTCTGTCTCGTAAAACCAAGAACAATCCGGTTCTGATCGGTGAACCGGGCGTCGGCAAGACCGCCATCGCAGAAGGTTTGGCACAGCGTATTGTGCGCGGTGATGTGCCGGGCACGCTGAAAGACAAGACCATTTTCTCATTGGATATGGGCTCGTTGGTCGCCGGTGCAAAGTACCGCGGCGAATTTGAGGAACGTCTGAAGGCGGTTCTGAACGAAGTCAAAAAAAGTGAAGGCCACATCATTCTGTTCATCGATGAGCTGCATACCATTGTCGGCGCAGGCAAGACAGACGGCGCCATGGATGCCGGCAACCTGTTAAAGCCGATGCTGGCGCGCGGCGAGCTGCACTGCATCGGTGCAACGACACTGAACGAGTATCGTCAGTATATCGAAAAGGATCCGGCTCTGGAACGTCGTTTCCAGACCGTTATGGTCGGTGAACCGACAGTAGAAGATACCATTGCCATTCTGCGTGGTCTGAAGGAACGCTATGAAGTGTATCACGGCGTAAAGATTCAGGATTCTGCGCTGATTGCGGCCGCTACGCTGTCTAACCGGTATATTACCGACAGATTCCTGCCGGACAAGGCGATTGATCTGGTCGATGAAGCGTGTGCAATGATTCGCACAGAAATTGACTCCATGCCGACAGAATTGGATGTTATTCAGCGCAAAATCATTCAGCACGAAATCGAAGAAGCAGCCCTCAAGAAAGAGGATGACAAGCTGTCGCAGGAGCATCTGGCGGAAATTCAGAAGGAATTGGCAGAGATGCGCGAGCAGTTCAATTCGATGAAGGCGCGCTGGGACAACGAAAAGAATGCTATTGGCAAGGTACAGAAGCTGCGTGCAGATATTGAGCAGTTGAATGCGGATATCGAACGCGCAGAAGAGCGATATGACCTCAACAAGGCTGCGGAACTCAAATACGGCCGTCTGCCGGAACTGAAAAAGCAGCTGGAAGAGGAAGAAGCAAAGGCCGAGCAGGCAGAGGGCAAGCACACCCTGCTGCGTGACAAGGTTACCGATGAAGAAATTGCCCGCATTATCGAGCGTTGGACCGGCATTCCGGTTGCCCGTCTGATGGAGGGCGAGCGCGAGAAGCTGCTGCATCTGGAAGACACCCTGCACAAGCGTGTCATTGGTCAGGATGAAGCGGTGAAGCGTGTATCCGAAGCGATTCTGCGTTCCCGCGCAGGCATTCAGGACCCGAATCGTCCGATTGGTTCGTTTCTGTTCCTCGGCCCGACCGGTGTCGGCAAGACCGAGCTGGCAAAGACGCTGGCAGCTACGCTGTTTGACGATGAAAAGAACTTGGTTCGCATTGATATGTCCGAGTATATGGAAAAATACTCCGTCTCTCGTCTGATTGGCGCACCTCCGGGATATGTCGGATACGAAGAAGGCGGCCAGCTGACCGAAGCGGTTCGCAGAAAGCCGTACTCGGTTGTTCTGTTCGATGAAGTCGAAAAGGCACATCCGGATGTATTCAACGTTCTGCTGCAGGTACTGGATGACGGCCGTATTACCGACTCACAGGGCCGCACCGTAGACTTCAAGAACACCATTATCATTCTGACGTCTAATCTGGGTTCGTCTGTCCTGCTCGATGGCATTGGCGCAGACGGCGAAATCCGTGAGGATGCAAAACAGCAGGTACATGAGCTGCTGCGCCGCTCGTTCCGTCCGGAATTCCTCAACCGTCTGGATGAGATTGTATTCTACAAGCCGCTGACCAAGGAGAATATCACGGGTATCATTGACCTGCTGATTCAGGCTCTGAGCAAGCGTCTGGAAGATAAGCAGCTGTCGGTAGAACTGACCGATGCCGCAAAGCAGTATGTCATTGATAACGGCTACGATCCGGTTTACGGCGCTCGTCCGCTCAAGAGATTCCTACAGCGCAATGTGGAGACACTGCTTGGCAGAACGATTATTGCGGGCGACCTGTCCGAGGGCACAAAGCTGGTTGTTGATTACCAGAATGACGAATTGACAGTCACACCGGTATCCGTTGTGTCGGAGTAATCGGGAAATCTGCACATGGATGCAGGAAAAATAATGTCGTATATTGTTAAAAATGCAGTCCTGTGAAAACAGGGCTGCTTTTTTGCTGTCTTCTTTGGAATATATGTCAATATGTATGATAAAAAATAAACAATGTAAGAAAACGGATTGTATATATTAGATAGAATGAAATAAAAAACAAGAGATATATGCGATAGATATGGAGAAAATGAGGAATATTGCGATTTATAACAAGAAAAAGGTTAAGAATAACTTGACAAAAAGGAAAAGGCATTCTATCATATGAAAAGTGCAAAAAAGCACGGAAAGAAGCACGGAAAAAGATAAATCAGAAATGTGTTGCGGGGGATCGAACATATGAAGCATATAAATCCGGGCGAACAATTCCGCATACCGATGGATGCGGTAGAGGATGATGTCGAAAAATCAGGAAACAAACGCCTGAAAACGATCTGGGAGAAAATACAGCGGGAACAGGACGTCGATGCGATGGAATACATGAGCTTGGCGTACATCTATGGAAACAGCGGCCTTCCGGCGAGCTTGGAAAAGGGGATTGGTTTTCTGCATTTGGCGGCTCAGGGCGGCTGCACGACAGCGCAGCACTACATGGCGGACTGCTACGCCTATGGGATTGGCGTGACGCAAAACATTGGTCTGGCATGCAGATATTACCGCTTGTCGACACAGGACAGCGATGACGATCTAAGAGAAACAGCGCGCCGTCAGCTGGAAAAATTGCAGACATATTAAAAAAGAAACGGCGCGTGTGCCGTTTCTTTTTTATTGCACCTGCGCGCTAAGCCAGATGGAATACATCAATCAAGAAAATCATGGCAAGTCCATAGTACGTCACCACGGCAACGAGATCGTTGACAGTTGTGATGAGCGGGCCGGAAGCCACGGCCGGATCAATGTGAATTTTATGGAAAAACATGGGAATTACCGTGCCTACAAGGCTGGAAATAATCATCGCTACAATGAGCGAAATGCCGACACAGCCGGACAGCAGAAAGGCCTGTCCCCAATCGTATACTTTAAAAAAGTGGATATAGATGCCGAGCGATACCAGCGTCAGCACAGCCAGCAGTGCGCCGTTGATGAGACCCACACGCATTTCCTTGAACAGCAGACGGAGCTTTTTGGTGCCGGTCAGATTTTCGTCCATCAGCACGCGAATGGTGACCGCCAGAGACTGGGTGCCGACATTGCCCGCCATGTCCAGAACCAGCGACTGGAAGCAAATGACGATTGGCAGCACAGCGACAACCGACTCAAACATGCCGACAACGGATGACACCAGCATACCGAGAAACAGCAGCGCGATGAGCCAGGGAAACCGCTTTCGAACGCTGTCCCAAACGCCTTCGTTGAGATCTTCTTCTCCGGTCAAGCCGCCCAATTTTGCGTAGTCATCGCCGAGTTCGTTGTCAACCAATTCTACAACATCCGATGCTGTGATAATACCAATCAGTTCTTTGTCGCTGTTCAGCACAGGGAGAGAACGTTCGGCGTAATCTACGATCTGGTCAATACAGGCTGAAATTTTCTCATGATCGGTCACATACGGATAAGAACGAACAATGAGTTTTTCCAGCGAATCTTCAGAACGAGCGATAATCAAATCCTTCAAGTCGATGGCGCCGTAAAACCGGCCGCTCTCATCTACAACATATAAGATGGAAATATTGTCGTTTTCTCCCGCCTGCCTGACGAGTTCCTTCATGGCCTGCCGAATCGTCATGCCCTTTCGAATACAGATGTAATTGGTCGTCATGCTGCTGCCGATTTCATCTTCATCGTACGAGAGCAGCATTCTGACATCCTCGGCGGAATCTTCATCCAGATGGCTGACGATTTTGCGTTTGTCTTCTTCCTCCAAATCGTCCAAGGCGTCTACGGCATCGTCGGAATCCATGTTGGAGATGACCTTTGCAGCTTCTTTGCTGGGCAGTTCCTTCAAATACGGTTCCGCATCGTCAAAATAGGAAAAAATCTCTGCGACATACTCTATGCCCAGTATGGGATACAGCTTTTGACGCTCTTCCGGCGTCAGGGCGGTCAGTGCGTCTGCCAGATCGTTCTCATGGTAATCTGACAGCTTTTCCTTCAGCTCTGTTGGTGCAGGATTGCTGCGGATAATCGTCAAAATTTCCTTTGGGTAATTTTTATTCGGCATATGCATCACCTCGTTAAAAAGTTGCTAATTTTTTTAAAGCATACTACGATGGTCTTTGCTTTGCAACCATTTTTACAAAAACTTTGCATTCTTTTGTCGAACAAGATATAGTGTTCGAAACAAGGAAGCGCGTGCAAAAAATACGAAATAACTTGATTTCTATTGCGAAATAGTTTATGATACTACCAAAGATTGCGAATGATAAGGGGTGCAGACATGAGTAAGGATTTTAGGAAACTGATTCAGGAAAGCGTAAAGCAGAAGCAGCTGCATCCGGAAGACATTCCGTCCCTGGACTTGTATATGGATCAGGTGATTGCGCTGATGAGTGAACATCTGGGCGAAGATGGAGAAAAAGAACCGCTGACGCGCACCATGATTCACAATTACAGCAAGGCGGGCGTGATTTCTCCCATTAAAGGCAAAAAATATTCGCGGGAACAGATTTTACAGATGCTGGCGGTGTATTCGCTCAAGAATCTGCTGAGCATTTCGCAGATTAAGCGTATTTTGAACGGCGTAGAGCAGAGCGGCGCGGGAGAAAAGGGCTTGGAAAACTGCTTTCACACCCAATTGGAGCGGAGAGCCAACATCAATGCACAGCTGATGGACTCCATTGACGCCATTGTGCACGACAATGATATGAAGCTCGGCACACCGGCGGCTGCCATGTCCGTGCTGCTGACCATTGCGGATTTGAACAATACGCTGACCTCGCTCGCCTCCGCCATCACACAGGAATGCTTTCCCGAGCTTCCGGATATCAAGAAGAAACGATGAACACCATGCTTCTCTTTGCACGCGACAAAGAGAAGCGTTTTTTTATGAACTTTTTGTAAAAAGCGGCGGAATTTCAAGTATCGTCACACTGTGTTCACACAACTAACGTAATATAAAAATATAACTTGGGTATTCAGAGAGGAGCAAGCCATATGTTCACAATTTTGATAGCAGATGATGAAGAGCGAATCCGCCGTTTGGTTTCTGATTTTTTGCGCCGCGATGGGTATACCGTCCTGCAGGCGGCGGACGGCGGGCAGGCTATGGAGCTGATTGATCAGAAGCTGGGTTCCATTGACCTGATTATTTTGGATGTGATGATGCCGGTGTACGATGGCTGGAGTGTTCTGCGCCATATCCGCAGCAAAAATACGGAGGTACCGGTTATGATGCTGACGGCGCGCACGGAGGAAAATGACGAGGTGTTCGGCTTTGACCTCGGCGCAGATGATTATATCACCAAGCCGTTTTCTCCGATTGTGCTGTCCGCACGGGTACGCGCCATTGAAAAGCGCTGCCATCAGCGCAGCGAGGGCATTTATCAGGCGGGCGAGCTGTCGGTCAATGAGATTCGCCGTGAGGTGTGCGTTGCCGGACAGACGGTTGATTTGACGCCGAAGGAATATGAACTGCTCATTTACTTCAAAAACAATCAAAACATTGCGGTTTCCCGCGAAAATATCCTGAATGCCGTGTGGGGATATGATTATTTTGGCGATTTGCGCACGGTAGATACCCACGTCAAAAAGCTGCGCGCCAAGCTGGGAGACTGCGGCAAGATGATCGAGACTGTGCGCGGCTTTGGCTACCGGTTCGAGGGAGAACAGCAGTGAAAACACATGCGTTCCGTCCGCAGCAGGAGGAAAACGGAAAGCGGTACCGCGGTGTACACACGTTAAAATTTCGATTTTTCAGCTGTGTGGCATTGACGGCGGCAATTTATATTGTTGTGATTATTCTGCTCAATCTGCTGTTTTTTCAGCGGTATTATCTGGTGGAGAAAAAGCAGAGTTTGACCAAGGTTTATCAGCACATCAATGCCTGCTATACCGGAGATGTGACGGTGCTGGAGGATGAGCTGAAGCATTTGGAGAAAAACAATAATATCCGAATCAGCATCCTGAATCAGTATGATCAGACGATTTATGACACCATTTATCAGCATGACCGCAACGGACGCAATTTTGTGATGGAAGATCCGCTCGGACAGACGATTTATGTCTATAACAGCGAGGAATTGGAAAAAAAAGGCTATACCTTTTCCTGTTTACAGGATTCGGACGGACAGGTGGCGTATATCGCGCTGCTGGGCAAGCTGCAAAATGGCGATACGGTGCTGCTGCGCATTCCGACAACCGCGCTCAAAGAAGAACGGTCGGTCAATTTGGCATTTCTGATTATTTCCGGCTTTGCGGCGCTGTTTGCGTGTCTGATTGCGGGATTTTTTATCGGCGGAAAATTTACGCGGCCGATTACCGAAATGACGCAGCTCGCACGCGCCATTACGCGGCTGGATTTCTCTAAAAAATACACCGGAACCTATCATGACGAATTGGGCGAGCTGGGAGATAGCCTGAATAAGATGTCTCAGGATCTGGAATCGTCGATTCATGAGCTGCAGCAGATGAATGAACAGCTGCAACGGGAAATTGAGGAAAAACAGCGCATTGATGACATGAGAAAAGAGTTTATCATCAATATTTCGCATGATCTCAAGACGCCGATTGCGTTGATTCAGGGATATGCGGAGGGGCTGCGCGTCGGCATCAGCGATTCAGAAGAAGCAAAAAATGAGTACTGTGATATTATCATTGATGAAGCCAAGCGCATGAACCATCTTGTGCGGCAGCTTCTGGATTTGTCCAAGATTGAATTGGGCAATACCGTGCCGAATAAAACCGCGTTTGACGCCTATGAGCTGGCGGAAGCAGTGGTTGAAAAAACACAGGTCATGTGGCAGGAAAAACAGCTGCATGTAGACGTTTCCGGCGTCGGCAATGAAATGCTGTATGCGGATTATGATATGCTGGAACGCGCTGTGATGAATTACATGACAAATGCCATCGACCATACGCCGACAGGCGGACACATTCGGATTCAGACCGCCGAAGATGCCAAGCATATTGTGCTGACGGTGGAAAATGAAGGCAGTCAGCTGGCGCAGGAAGAAATGGATAAAATTTGGGATAAGTTCTATAAGCTGGATAAATCGCGCACGCGCGTCAGCGGCGGCGGCTCCGGCATTGGGCTTTCCATCGTTCGTGCGATTATGCACGCGCACAACGGCGGATGCGGCGTGCGCAATGTGGAGCAGGGCGTTGCGTTTTATCTGACACTGCCAAAGCATCCATAATGAAGCAAACCGAAAATCTGTGGAATATCTGCACGGATTTTCGGTTTTTTGCAAAAAATCGGCAGTTTGCCACTTGGTAGACATATCCGGGTGTGTTATACTGGAAATAACACAAACATGATTGACGAAAGAAAAAGGAGTATTGTTGGAAATGGAATTCCGCGATTTGGGCATTGATGAAGAGCTGCTGCACGCGCTCAGCGATGCCGGTTATACCGTACCGACCCCGATACAGGAGCAGGCGATTCCGGCGGCTGTTGCGGGCAAGGATGTACTCGGACTGGCGCAGACCGGTACAGGCAAGACCTGTGCGTTTGCGATTCCGATTTTACAAAAGTTAAAAAATGAAGAACGGCTGCCGGGATTTCCGCCGATCCGTTCGCTGATTCTCACGCCGACCCGTGAGCTGGCGATTCAGATCTATGACAGCCTTGTTTCTTATGCGAAATATACAGATATTCGCTGTGCGCTGGTATATGGCGGCGTTTCACAGTACAACCAGACCGAAGCACTGAGCGCCGGTGTCGATGTCCTTGTGGCAACGCCGGGCAGACTCAACGATCTGTGCGGTCAGGGATACATTGATCTGGAGGACATTGAACTGTTCGTGCTCGATGAGGCGGATCGCATGCTGGACATGGGATTTGTCGACGATGTGGAACGCATTATCCGCCGTATGGGCGAGCACGATGACATGCAGACGCTGCTGTTTTCCGCAACCATGCCGAAATCCGTGCAGTCGCTGGTCAAGCGCCTGCTCAAAGATGACTTCACGCGCGTAGAAGTCAATCCGGTCTCCACAACCGTGGAAAAAATCGACCAGTCGGTGTACTTTGTAGATCGTGAAAACAAGAAAAAGCTGCTGCTGTACACGCTGCGCGATCCGGAGCTGCACCGCGCACTGGTGTTCGTGCGCACCAAGTCGGGCTGCGATAGAGTGGCGCATGATTTGAACCGCGCCCATGTCGGCGCAGGTGCGATTCACGGCGACAAATCACAGATTGACAGACAAAACGCACTCAACCGCTTTAAGGAAGGCAAGATTCGCGTGCTCGTTGCAACGGATATTGCGGCGCGCGGATTGGATATTAGTGATCTGTCGCATGTCATCAACTATGATGTGCCGACCGAACCGGAAAATTATGTGCACCGTATCGGCAGAACCGGCAGAGCAGGTCATGGCGGCATTGCCATCACGTTCTGTCAGGCGGATGAGGTTCCGTATCTGCGCCGCATTGAAAAGACCATAGACCGAGAGGTTCCGGTGCGTGAGGACAACCCGTATCCGATGCAGGAAAAGCCGCACGAGGGCCGCGGGACAGGAAGATCCCGTTCGCGCCGCGGCAATCGCGGCAGACGCAGCCTGAACAATCAGAAAAAGACCGCAGACATCGGCGCAGAACAAAATACCGTGGAAAAATCGACGGAAGAAAAGGAAAATACTTCGCGCCGTCCGCGCCGCAGACGCAGACGCTCGAGCGGAGAGAACCGCCCGAATCCGGCGAATAACAATGGATAAGAATTTGCGCCTTCCTCTTTGAGAAAGGTGGCGCAGTTCGCACCGGCTTCTCGGCTCTCCCTTCGGGAGAGCTGGCATTTGCGAAGCAAATGACTGAGAGGGCGGCACGCGAACAAATTCGTATCAGGGTAAATCTTCAAAAAACATGCTAGCTGGTATTAGCCCTCTCTGTCGCTGCGCGACATCTCTCCCAGAGGGAGAGACAAGTTTGGTTTGTGCGTAAAACAAAGCCATGCTCTAAAAAGAAAACACAAACCCCGTAGTTTTCGGTTTCGAAACCAAAAACTACGGGGTTTTGCATACAATCACCAATCCCCGCCAAGAAGGCGGGGAAAGGAGAAAGAAAATAAATTTTCGGTGGTATTGATATTAAACCTGAACCCAAACAGCACCCTTGTCTGCGGACTCTGCGCAAGCGTTGATCCACTTGATGCCGTCAATGCCATGCTCCAGATCCGGATAGATGACATTCTTTACGGTCTCTTCGTCGCCGCGATCCTTTGCGTCCATGACGATAGCGAAACGCTTGTACAGGTTGGACCAAGAATCAATCAGGCCGGTGTAGTGCAGCGCACCGATGCGCTCATCTTCCTGTGCAGAAGCATCCAGATAATCCAGACCGCGGTACAGCAGCTGTTCCGGCTGACCCTGAATCTGATACTTTACAACATCCGGACGAGCATCGTTCCACTCCAGAGATGCCTTGGAACCTACGATGCGGATGTGCTGAGAGGACATGTCGCCGGCGTTGACGCAGGAGCACCACATACGGCCAACAGCACCGTCTTCATAATGCATCAGAACATATGCGTTGTCCTCCAGCGGATAGCGGGAGCCGACAAATGCCTGACGGTCGCACAGAACTTCCTTCAGCTTCTGATCCGGGCAGATGAGCTGAGACATATAGTACGTATGGGTGGACAGATCGCCCAGAACGAATGCCTTGCCTACCTTGGCCGGATTTACACGCCACTTCTGACCCTCGCACTTGACATCGCCTTCCGGATCGCAGCCGAAGCCGTGTGCATAGCGCAGCTCAATCATGTTGATCTTGCCCAGCTTGCCGGAGGTTACCATCGCGCGCATCTGCTTGAGCATATCGAAACCGGAGAAGCCGTAGGTTACAGCGACAATCTTGCCCTTTTCTTCTGCCAGCTTCTTGATTTCTTCGCCCTGCTCAGCTTCAAAGAACAGCGGCTTCTCGCAGATAACGTGCAGGCCAGCTTCAAGTGCTGCCTTGGTTACTTCGTAATGCAGGAAATTCGGGGTTGCAACGTCAACGACTTCGATGCCGTCCTCGCGCTTTGCTTCTTCCTCGAACATCGTCTTGTAATCCGGATAGCAGCGATCTGCATCCATGCCGAGGCTTACGCCGAACTCTCTGCCGCGCTCTGCGTCTACATCAAATGCAGCAGCAGTGAGCAGGAACGAGGTGTTGTCGCGCATTGCGCCCAGACGATGCTTGTAACCTACCTGAGAGGTCTTGCCTCCGCCTACGATACCCCAACGGAACGGCTCTCTCTTAATCAGCTTTTCACCTAAATACATAACCAATACTTCCTTTCTCATGCTTCACAAACATCATTTGGCTTGTGAGTTTCTTATTCCATACCATTTGTCTTTGTAGTTGCGAAAGACGAAAATTTCATTTGTTTTTTTGTTGTTTTCGTTTTCGTTGTCTGTATTATACGGCAGGATTGACAAAACGTAAATATTGGATATAATGGAAAACATCATCGATTTTGCGGAAAAGAGGAACGCGTATGTATGAACTGGGAGCGGGCATTCTGCCCAACTCGATTTGTGTGCCGCTGACGGCAACGGCACGTGCACAGGCATTGTATTTTTATCCTGTGCTGTGCGGGCATTACTACTGTGACGGTCAGTATCAGGTCAGCAGACCGTGCTATGAGAATCCGCTGCTGCTGTTTGTGCGCAGCGGCAGCATGGCGCTGGAATATGACGGGGAAACCTATCATGCGGAGAAGGGAGACATTCTGCTGCTCGACTGTGACCGGCCGCACACCTATCGCACAGAGAGCGGCGCAGAATTTTTATATCTGCATTTTGACGGCAGCAATGCCCATGATTTGGTGCGCGCCATTGCGGCGGAAAGTCCGGTTGTACAGCGGGAAGAAAATATGCTGATTGGACAGCGACTATATGATATGGTGCAGGACTATCAGAAAGTGGGTCTTGGCAGCGAAGCGGAGGACTCCATGCGCATTTATCAGCTGCTCACATGGCTTGCCCTGCCGCCGCGAAAGCTGTCGCGGCGCGACAATCCTATCAATCAGACGGTGGAATATATCCGTGAGCATGTGGGAGACGTCATTACACTGCGTGAGCTGGCGGATATGACTCATCTGAGTGCCTGTCATTATTCACATGAATTCAAGCGACAGACCGGCTTTTCTCCGATGGAATACGTCATCAATACACGGCTGGAAAAGGCAAAAATGCTGCTGCTGCAAACAACCATGTCCGTGATGGATATTGCGTATGAAGTCGGATATGAAAGCGGCGGCAGCCTGAGCAATCTGTTTATCAAGAAGGTCGGCTGTTCGCCGCGCGAATATCGGCGCACAAACGGCATTTTTTGATTCATCACACGATGTACACATAAAATTTACTGTTTTGCAATTGTTTGTCCTTGGTATCGGTGGTATAATGGTCAAGTGAAACTATCGCGCCAAGTGGGGGAAGCCGCTGCTTTCCTGTGGCGGCGGGATGAAAAATGAAGAACAGGAGAATCAAACATGAAGCGATTACTTTCCATGCTCATGGCTGGTATCCTCTGTGTCGGCATGCTGGCGACAATGACCGGCTGCGGTACGAAGGATAATACACCGGTTGTGGCAACCATTGACGGAGAGGATGTACATTCCAGCGAGCTGGCAGCGTACATTGTCTATAATCTGATGTACTATGAAAACTCCTTTGGCATGGATATTCAGTCCATGGCAAGCGACGAAATCTTTGGCAGCATCAAGGAAGGCTGCCTGAATCAGGCAAAGCAGTATCGTGCCATCAAAAAGCTGGCAGAAAACGAGGGTGTGAGCCTGAGCAAGGATTCCAAGAAGGAGCTCAAGGAAAATCTGGACAGCAACAGACAGCAGCTCGGCTCGCAGACCGGTACCTTTACCCGTTGGCTCAAGTACAAGGTCAAGGGCGATGAAGATCCGTTTGTGACCTATCTCAACAGCTATGGCTACACCGAAGAACTGTATGAGAGCAACAACGAGACCATGCAGCTGATGTATGATATCATTGATAAGTATTACGATCAGGGTGATATCACCAAGCAGTTCCAGAACACCTATCTGCACGCGAAATCCATTCTGATTAAGGACGTAGATGACAACGGCAACGAGCTGACCGGCGATGCACTGACCGCAGCACAGAACAAGGCACAGTCTATTCTGGATCAGGTCAAGGCAGACCCGAGCAAGTTTGACGATTTGTGGAAGGAAAACAATGCGGACACGGCACAGTCCAAGAACGGATACTACTTCACCGAAGGCGACATGGTAGACGAGTACTATCAGGCAGTTGCTAAGATGGAGGAAGGCGCCATCAACGATCAGCTGGTATATTATAAGGGCTATGGCTGGTTCATCATTGAAAAGCTGAAGCTGGAGGATTCCGCGCTGACCGATACCTCTGCATATCTGAACAACTCCGGCGATGGCGATGAGAGCACCATCAAGTCTGCGATTGGTCAGCAGATGGTTCAGGACAAGCTGGACGGCATTATCGAGGATATGAAGGTGGAGACCACTGACGAGTACGATAAGATTACTGCGTACAACGTCAACACCTATCTCCCGTTCAATGCCGATGCATTCGTATCCAACGGCTCCGGCTCCGCCGGTTCTGCGGTTGGTTCCGCTGGCTAATCATAGCATGGCATAACCGAAAATGCTTGAGGGAGCACCCGTTCGGGGTGCTCCTTTTTGTGTACAGTGTAGAAATTTGCAAAGATTTTGTGAAAAACACGGGGATTCCTTGCAATCGTCACAAGAAAGTGTTATCTTTTTGAAAAAGAACCCGTGATACATGAGAAAGGGGATTGCTGTGAATCTCATTATCCATATGAACACATTGGTCATCACGATCATTTCCATTCTGTATGTATATCAGATGGGATATATCGGCGTGGTGTTTATCGGAGAGTACATCCACAAGCGCCGCAAAAAGAACCACGCGGAGCCGCTTGTCAAAACCAATCGGTATGCGGCAATTATTTCCGCGCGAAATGAGTCCGGTGTGATTGGTCAGCTGCTGGATACCATTCGGACGCAGACGTATCCGGCGGAATTTTTGGATGCGATTGTTATCGCGGATAACTGCACGGACGATACCGCGCAGGTGGCGCGCGACCACGGCGCCATTGTCTATGAACGCTTTAACAAAGAGCAGGTCGGCAAGGGCTATGCGCTGGATTATCTGTTTGATAAGCTGAAAAAGGGCGTCGGTGATGACTACTATGATGCATATGTCATCATTGATGCGGATAATCTGCTGGATGAGCACTTTTTTGAGGCGGTCAACAAGACGTTCTGTCAGGGCTACCGCATTATGACAACCTATCGAAATTCCAAGAACTTTGCAACCAACTGGATCTCTGCGGGATATTCGCTGTGGTTCATGCGAGAGGCAAAATTTTTGAACAATGCCCGCATGATGCTGGGTACCAGCTGTGCGGTGTCCGGCACCGGTTTTGTCGTGGCAAGTGCGGTTATTCGCGAGCGCGGCGGCTGGCCGTATCACCTGCTGACGGAGGACATTGAATTTACCGTAGATACCGTCATTCACGGCGAAATGATCGGCTATTGCGGCGATGCGATGCTGTATGATGAGCAGCCGACGACATTTAGCCAGTCTTGGACCCAGCGTATGCGCTGGGCAAAGGGTTTTTATCAGATTGTTGCCAATTACGGCGGCAAGCTGAGCCGCGGCATTGTCACCAAGCACCACATCAAAAAACTCGCCAGCTATGACCTGACCATGACGGTTATGCCGGGTATGCTGATTACCATGGGCATTCTCGCACTGGACATTGTCATGCTGCTGATGGGTGTTTTCGGTTCACTGTACATGCCGCACATGATTCAGACCATGCTCAGCTCGCTGGGCTTTTGGCTGCTCGGATACTATGGCTCGCTGTTCCTGATGGGTCTTGTGACCATGATTACGGAGCGAAAGAAGATTCGCAACTGTCCGACATGGAAGCGCGTACTGTATACGTTTACCTTCCCGCTGTTTCAGCTGACGTATCTGCCCATTGCCGTTGCGGCGTTGTTCCGCAAGGTAGAGTGGAAGCCGATCAAGCATGAAGTTTCTAAAACCTTGGATGAAATCCGATAATAAAACAAAAGTCTCCCATGCGGGAGACTTTTGCTGTTTCATGGGGCTATACATTGCCTTGCAGCGCTGTGCGGTACGCTTGCAGGCCCTCGGCGGATAGTTTAATCAGCGCGAGAACCGGAGCGAGATCGGCAATTTCCTGCCGCGTCGCTGTGTCGGATAAAATATCCGCATACGTTTGCTTGGCGAGAAAGGCTTCGGATGGCGTCTTGGCACTTTTTCTGCTGCACAGCCAGCCGAACTGTCTGCCGAGGCCGTGCACACCGTCCGTGTAGTGCAGACCGAGCGCAGTGGATGCCAGTTCATCCTTCAATGTCTCGGCAGTGTCTGCGGACAGCGCGAGAATCATAAACGGGAACTGGGTGCCGGAAGCATGCTCGGCGGTCTGCATTTGCTCTACGGTTGTTTGCAGCTGTGCAATGGTGTCCAGCTGCTGTTGGAGCGAAGCAGCGAGCTTGACAGCCGTGATGGAGCCGTCCGGAATCGAACCCAAGGCGAGCGCGGACAGCTGCTGCTGTACCTGTTCGATGGCGCTTTGGACATTGGAAGCGGAGACACCGGCGGTGTTGGCAAAACCGATATTTTCCGCGCCGCTCGTACCGGAGAGCACCTGTACCAGCGCATTGTGTGCGTGCATGAGCTGAATCGGATTGGCATCGAAATACGCCTTGAGATCTTCCGCGGAAAGCGGCGGCCGATCCGCAAGCGCGGTGATGGGATGCTCGAGAGATGCGATATGACAAGCTGCAATCGTTGCATCGGGCATACAATCCCTCCTTTCAAAATAAAAAAAGAATCTGTGAACTGCCTATCTTGTATAATAGGCGCACAGATTCTTTTTGTCTATTTGGTTTTACACAGATGTTTGCACAGTCAGCCTCTGCACAGCAGGCAGCCGGACAGCGGAGCAAGGCGTACCTGTCCGTGAATGCTGTCTGCATTGATGACACCGGAACCGGAATACGAGGTGTTATCTGTATTGACAAGCTCCCGCCACTCGCCGGACAGACCCGGAATCGAGACCGTGACAGGCTGCAAACCAAAGTTCATCACGCATGTAATCGCCTGCTGCTCGTCTGCCGAGCGGCGGACAAAGGCGAATACGGTAGCCGGTGCGCCCGGCGTATCCAGCCAGCGGAAGGCGCGCGGATCGTATTCCGTATCATACAGCGCGCGGTATTCCAAGCCGATTTTGTGCAGATGCCGGCAGTACCGATTGAAGGAATCGTGCATAGGGTACTCCATCAAATTCCAGCCCAGCTGCTTGTTTTCATCCCATTCGCGGAACTCTGCGATTTCATTTCCCATGAAATTGAGCACTTTTCCCGGATGCGCACACATATACAGGTATAACAGGCGGGCTTGGCTGAATTTTTGCTCGTAATTGCCCCACATCTTGTCGATGATGGTGTGCTTGCCGTGAACCACTTCGTCGTGAGAGAACGGCAAAATAAAAATATCGTTGTAAAAATACGCCATGGAGAACATGAGGGTGTGGCGCGAATGGTTGCGGTCGTTGGGATGCATGGACAGATATTGCAGGGTGTCATTCATCCAGCCGAGATCCCACTTGTAATCAAAGCCGAGACCGCCGTATTGCGGCGGCGCCGTGACCTTGATGTAATTGGAGGAATCCTCCGCCATGAGCATGACGTTTGGATAGGTTTGCTGCAAATAAAAGTTCGTATTTTTGAGGAACCAAATACCGGGGTCGTTGAGCGGTGCATTGGGGTCTCCGTTTTTGAAAATGAGCTGGGAAACCGCGTCAAAGCGCAGACCATCAATGTGATAATAGTTAATCCAAAAATCCAGAGAGGACTTCATGAAGGACAGGACGTGCGGTTTGGTGTAGTCAAACAGAACGGTGCCCCATTCGGTATAGCGCAGGTTTTCATACTGCGATTCATAGACAAATCCGCCGTCAAACTGATGCAGGCCAAAGAAATCCGTCACAAAATGCAGCGGTACGACATCGAGAATGACGCCAATGTGCGCCTGATGGCAGCGGTCAATCAGCTCCATCAGACCGTAGGGATCGCCGTAGCGCGAAGTTGCGGAAAAATAACCGGTTGCCTGATAGCCCCAAGAGCCGTCAAAAGGGTATTCGGTCAGCGGCATCAGCTCAATGTGAGAGAAGCCCTGCTCCTTGACATAGGGGATGAGCTGGTCGGCAAGCTCCCGATAGGTGAGCATTCTGCCGTTTTCCTGTTCCTCCGGCGTAGCATTCGCGGGGATGTGCTCGGTATCCCGCCGCCAAGAACCGGCGTGCAGCTCATAAATGCTCATGGGACGCGTATAGTTCTTGTTGCGCTGTGCCATCCAATTCTCGTCGTTCCAGTGATAGTGGTCGACGTCAAAAACAGCGGATGCATTGCCAGGCCGCAGTTCGGAATGAAAAGCGAATGGGTCGGCGCGGTCAATCACGCGGCCTTCCTGCGTGGTTGTGCGGTATTTATACAGTGCTCCCTGCGGAATGTCTTTGCAGAAAATGGTCCAGATTCCATGGGTCTGGTGCTCCATGTTCCAACCGTTCCAGTCGTTAAAATCGCCGACCAGCTGCATGTTGACGGCGTTCGGCGCATAGACACGGAACTCGATGCCGTCCTGACCGTATTTGTGGACAGGGTGCGAGCCGAAAACCTGATATGCCTTGGCGCTCTGTCCGGTTAAAAACTCCCGAATCTGCTGTTCGATGTTCATGGTTGCCCTCCCTGTTATGATACAATGAAAGATATATTTATTATAACATTGCTCGATGCAGTGCGCAACAGAAAGCGGGATATAGAACACAAGATGAGGATTTGTCGATTGAACCGTAGGTGGGAACAGATTGTAAATTTATTCGGGATTCCGGCAAAAATTCTGTGACAAATACAGGGTTGTGCGGTATAATAAAGCTGAATAAATATCTGATGCGGGGAACGCAGGGAGATGATAACGACGTGAAAAAAATGACGAAATTGCTTTGCGCTCTGCTGTGCGGCGTGCTGGTCTGCGGCGCAGTCGCGGTGGCCGTGCCGAAGGATGATAATGCGGCGATTGCCGCTCCGGTGCGAAAGCAGATCGTGCTGGAGCCGGATAAGCCGAGAACAGCTACAATGAAGATTGGCGAACAGGTCAAGCTGGCTATTGGCTATGCTAATGCCGGAATAAAATCAGAAAGTCAAGGGTCTGGTTCCGGTGAGGAAAGCGGACAGGATACCCCGTGGGGGATTCTTGATGACAGTGATGCTGTGACAGTTGACGCGGAGACTGGTGTCGTTACTGCGGAAAAAGAGGGCACGGCAACAATCGGAAAAAATTTGGCTGACGGTAGAGAGATTCTCTGCACGATTAAGGTTTCCGGCTATGCAGTCAAGCAGATAACCATTGAGGGCACACAGGAAATGCGCATCGGAGAGACGCAGAATCTGAAGCTGTCTATCACGCCGACAGAAGCGCAGGATGATGCGAACGTTACATGGACATCGGATAGGCCGGAGATTTTGTCTGTTGATGAAACAGGCAAGGTGACGGCGCATCAGTCCGGCTCTGCGACGATCACGGCAACGGCGGATTCCGCACAGGGCAAGCTGACGATTTCGGTACAGCCGGGACTGACAGGCATCTTATTGAAGCCTCAGAAAATGGAGCTGCACGTGGGAGAAAGTGCCGGCATTGAAGCGGATCCGGTTCCGGCAGATGCAGATTTAGAAGGTTTGACTTGGAACAGTTCAGATGAAAGCGTCGCATATTACAAGGACGGTACAATTTATGCAGCCGGTGCGGGAACTGCAAAAATTACGGCATCGGTTGGTTCGGTATCTGCGGCGTGCGATGTGCGCGTTGTCATAGATGGCGGCATAACGATTACTCCCAATCGGGTTTCTTTGGAAACGGGAAATAGCAAGCAACTGACAGCAAACGCTACAGGAGACTTGAAAGGTCAGAAAATCACATGGCGTTCGTCCAACCCCGCGGTTGCATCCGTCGATGCAGCCGGTAAGGTGCGTGCGAACAAAGAGGGCTCCGCTGAAATTACCGCGGAAGCACTGGGTGTAAAGGCGGCGTGTCAGGTAACCGTTACGGGAAGCAAGAAACAGCCGGATAACAACAAACCAACCAACAATAAGCCGAATAACAATATTACTGGAACGAAAAGACCGATAACCGGCACCGGCAGCACATTCTTGTATGTGCCGAGACAAAATACCGGCAGCACGTTTTTGTATATGCCGGGCAGCACGGTGACGATATCAGAGTTCGCGTATACGATGCCGAAGAATGTTCCGGACGCCGTCTATCTTACCATAGACAGCAAGCTGGATGACGTGACAAGCTCGATTGCGGATACGCTGTCCGCAAACGCAATGCAGGCGACATTCTTTGTGTCGATAGATAATCTGTATGGCGCGGATGATACCCTTCGCCATTTGATGGGAGACGGCAACAGCGTCGGTTTGCTGCTGACGCCGGAACAGGCAAACAGCGGAAATGCGGTTGCTTTGCTGGATCAGGCGAATGAGCAGTTGTCTGTGATTACCGGCATGCCGACTCGTTTGGTACGCATTTCCGGCGGAAGCTCCGGAAAACTCAATCGTGACGCGCTCCATGCGCTTCTCAACGCAGGCTATCGCGTCTGGGATTGGAACACCAGCGCAAATGAATCGAGTCAGGCGGCAGATGCCAGCTATCGAGCGGTTTCGAAAGCAATTGACACGACGGGAACGGTCACTGTGCGCTTTGATGGCAGCGTGGCGACAGATACCGTATTCCGACAGCTGCTGCCGTATATGAAGTACTGCGGTATTCAAGCAAAAGCCATTCAGGCGAGTGACAACGCCGTTTGCAACACAGCGGCAGGATAAATAAAGACAAAGAAACACGGAAAGGAATCAGAATCATGGAAACCGGAAAACTGCTGACAGATCGCGTGGCGGATGAGATCGTCCGCAGCATTATCGGACAGAAGCTCAAGCCAGGCGATAAGCTGCCGAATGAATTTGAATTGGCAAAAACGCTCGGCGTTGGACGCAGCACCCTGCGTGAAGCAATCAAAACATTGGTCAGCCGCAGTGTGGTAGAAATCCGCCGTGGCTCTGGTACCTTTGTATCTGCACGCAGCGGTGTCAGCGAAGATCCGCTCGGTCTGGAATTTTTGACGGATAAAGTACAGGTGGCAACCGATTTGCTCGAGCTGCGCTTTTTGGTGGAGCCGCGACTGGCATCTCTGGCGGCAAGCAGATGCACACCGGAAGAATTGGACGATTTGATGCATCTGTGTGATGCTTGCGAAAAGAAAATGCTGGCGGGTGATGACTTTTCCAAAGAAAATACTGCCTATCATGCCGCCATTGCCCGCACATCGGGCAATGTTGTGGTACCGAATTTGGCGGTTATTTTGTGCGGCCCACCGTCCATGCTGACCGGTACGCCGTCACAGAAGGCGCTGGAGGAGCTGGCGCGCACCAATAGAGAAATTCTCACAGCAATCGGTGCACACGACGAGATGGCGGCGTATGACGCGATGCTGCTGCATTTGGCGCAGTGCCGCCGCAGCATTGCGCAGCAATCTTTGCAATGACTGTAGATAGGAATGAATAGATATGTTAACCGTAAAACGCATGAAACAAGCCGACCGCGCCTATGTCATGCCGCGCGTCAAAAGCTTTTATCAATCGGATGCCGTGACGCATGCTGTGCCGGAAAAGATTTTGCAGCGCAGTTTTGAGCAGGCAGTATCCAACAATCCGCTGATAGAGGGCTGTATGCTGTATCAGGGTGACAAACACGCCGGATATGCGTATCTGACCCATATGTATGCGACGGAGGCAGGATCTTGCGTCATGATTGAAGAATTGTTCATTGAACCGGAACTGCGCGGTCAGGGGCTGGGACATGCCTTTTTTGATTGGCTGTTTTCGGCATATCCGGATGCAGCACGGTTTCGACTGGAAGTCACACCGGAAAACAGCCGTGCAGCTGCATTGTATAAAAGAATGGGCTTTGAACCGCTGACATATTGCCAGATGATACGGGAATAAGCCGAAGTTATCAAAAGGAGGACATTCATCATGGAACTGAAACAAATTGAACAGGAGACACAAAAGGCTGTCAATGAAGTATTGGCACAGGCAAAACTCAAGATGGGTGACCTGTTTGTTATTGGATGTTCGACGAGTGAAGTAGGCGGTCAGAAGATCGGCTCTGCCTCGTCCATGGATATTGCCGGTGCGATTTATCGCGGTGCATATGCCGCGCTGGAACCGCATGGCATTTATTTGGCTGCCCAGTGCTGTGAGCACCTGAATCGCGCGATTATTATGGAACGGCAGGCAGCGGAAGCATATGGCTATGAAATGGTCAATGTATTGCCGCAGCCGAAAGCAGGCGGCTCGTTTGCCACGACCTGCTGGGAGAATTTTGATGAACCGGTCGCTGTCGAGCACATTCGCGCCCATGCGGGATTGGATATTGGCGGGACACTGATCGGCATGCACCTGCGGGAAGTTGCTGTGCCGGTGCGCATCGAGCAAAAGACCATCGGCGATGCCAATATTCTGAGCGCAAGAACACGGCTGAAGTTTATTGGCGGCGTGCGCGCAAAGTATCAGCAGGACAAATTGTGAGTGAGAGAGAAAAGAGTCGCGAGGCTCTTTTCTTTTTGCGTTGGTATACGATGGAAAAAGACACCGGATTCCGCTGAAAATTTGAAAAAATACGTGTAAAAATTCGATATATCACAATGTTGCACATATTACGGCGAAAATGTCGTCAATTAACTATTCAAATCGACAAAACACGAAAAATGCGGGAAATATGTGTTGACTTTGTGTCGAAAAAGGTGTATTCTATTCAGGCACTCAACGAGAGGGCATCACAAACCAGTCAGAGGAATGAAAAAAGTACTGATCGGAAGAAAAAAGTGCTTGACAGGATGACGCGTTTATGGTATTCTAATTGAGTTGCCGCTGAGAGATCAGCGCAAAACACAAGATGAGTTGAAAAGAGTTTGAAAAAACTTCTTGACAAAACAAAATGCTTGTGTTAAACTAATAAAGTTGCTGCTTCAAAACAGCAACGACATCAAACGAAAAGTTTTGATAAGAAATGAAAAAAGTTCTTGACAAGCTTGAAAGTCTGATGTATAATAAATAAGCTCACACAAATGAGCAAAACATTGTACCTTGTAAATTAAACAACGTAACTTGAACGAATTACAAACCTGAAATTCTTTTGAAGTTTATACTCAGAAAGAGAACCGGGCGCTGTAAAACCGGTATAAAAATAACAGCAAGCCAGCATATAGCTGAAATTTTTGATTATAACGAGCTTTGCTCGTAATAATACAATTTTTTAGAGAGTTTGATCCTGGCTCAGGATGAACGCTGGCGGCGTGCCTAACACATGCAAGTCGAACGAAGCACTGAGACTTCGGTTTTTGTGCTTAGTGGCGGACGGGTGAGTAACGCGTGAGCAATCTGCCTTTCAGAGGGGGATAACGATTGGAAACGATCGCTAATACCGCATAACGTATTCGGATGGCATCATCTGAATACCAAAGGAGCAATCCGCTGAAAGATGAGCTCGCGTCTGATTAGATAGTTGGTGAGGTAACGGCCCACCAAGTCGACGATCAGTAGCCGGACTGAGAGGTTGAACGGCCACATTGGGACTGAGACACGGCCCAGACTCCTACGGGAGGCAGCAGTGGGGAATATTGCGCAATGGGGGAAACCCTGACGCAGCAACGCCGCGTGATTGAAGAAGGTCTTCGGATTGTAAAAATCTTTTATCAAGGACGAAGAAGTGACGGTACTTGATGAATAAGCTCCGGCTAACTACGTGCCAGCAGCCGCGGTAATACGTAGGGAGCAAGCGTTATCCGGATTTACTGGGTGTAAAGGGCGAGTAGGCGGATTGGCAAGTTGGGAGTGAAATGTCGGGGCTTAACCCCGGAACTGCTTCCAAAACTGTTGATCTTGAGTGATGGAGAGGCAGGCGGAATTCCCAGTGTAGCGGTGAAATGCGTAGATATTGGGAGGAACACCAGTGGCGAAGGCGCCTTTCTGGACTGTGTCTGACGCTGAGATGCGAAAGCCAGGGTAGCGAACGGGATTAGATACCCCGGTAGTCCTGGCCGTAAACGATGGGTACTAGGTGTAGGAGGTATCGACCCCTTCTGTGCCGGAGTTAACGCAATAAGTACCCCGCCTGGGGAGTACGTCCGCAAGGATGAAACTCAAAGGAATTGACGGGGGCCCGCACAAGCGGTGGAGTATGTGGTTTAA
>OQWE01000158.1_pt1 | contig 22679 bp, 20 predicted proteins | sample 1691591 | NCBI WGS metagenome assembly OQWE01 (sample SAMN03418265, study PRJEB22391) | human gut metagenome | biome: human-gut; feature: organic feature; material: feces | host: Homo sapiens | place: Tanzania | collected 2013-01
TATTCAAGGAAAATAACAATAACAATATAAACGATCCTATTATAGAAACACAAGCAGAAAAGGAAATATTAGATAACAAATTAAATAGTGGTTATATAACACAAGAAAAATATGATGCTGAGATAAGTAAATTAAAAAATAAACTAGAAACGAAGAAAACAACTCCTAAAAAAACACTAAAAATATCAGAAATGGCGGAATATTTGCCGGTTGCATTTGTATCTATAGAGGATGAAAGATTTTATGATCATATGGGAATTGATGTAAAGAGAACTCTAGCTGCAACCGTAAAATATGCATTTAGTAAAGTAGGAATAGGTTCTTCAAGCTATGGCGGAAGTACAATAACACAACAGACAGTTAAAAACATAACAAAAGAAAAAGATAGAACATGGCAAAGAAAAGTAAAAGAAATGGCAAGAGCATATTACATAGAAAAAGAATTATCAAAAGATCAAATATTAGAATTATACTTAAATCTAATATTTATGGGTGGTAATACTAATATATATGGAGTAGAAGTAGCATCTAATTATTATTTTTCTAAGAGTGCAAAAGATTTAGATTTAGCTGAATGTGCATTCTTAGCAGGAATAAATAATACTCCTAATAGTTATAATCCGTTTGTAGAAGATAACGGAAAAGAGCCGAAAGAAAAACGCAAACAAGATATACCGAACTTATGGCAAACAAACAGGCGTATATCCCATGCTTTTGACTGTATGCATTTATGTGCCAAGAAACATAATCCGAAATCACAGTCTTATCGAAAGCAAATTCAGGGCATTGCGGCGGTGCAGAAGTAATTCCGAACAAAACAGAAACAAAAGGTATCACCACAACAAAGGAAAACAAAGAAAAAAAGACATACACTGCATTTGAAAGAATATTCAATATAACCTCTTTCTTGTATTTTGATATGCCCTTAATAATTTCAAATACGTTTTTCATTCAATCGGATTTTGCTTCAATACATCTCTGCCGCCTCTTGAAAACAGGCTCTTTTTATCTTGATGAAACGAAACGCCGTTCCATCAGGAATGAATCGGCGTTTCGTTTTTTTCTTCCGCCGTTTCGCCAAATTAAAACGGCGTTTCATAATCGTCTAATAACGATAGTGTTCCGCCTTATAAGGACCTTCCACCCTTACACCTATATAATCGGCTTGTTTTTGCGTCAGCTTGGTCAGCTTCACACCTATGTTGGCAAGATGAAGCCTTGCAACCTCTTCGTCCAAGGTCTTGGGCAGACGATAAACGCCCACTTCGTAATCCTTTGTCCAAAGTTCGATTTGTGCGAGTGTCTGATTGGTGAACGAATTGCTCATAACAAAGGACGGATGTCCCGTTGCACAACCGAGGTTCACCAACCTGCCCTCCGCCAAAAGGTAAATACAATGTCCGTCAGGATAAATATATTTGTCAACCTGCGGTTTTATGTTCACTTTCTTTATACCCTTCCAATTTTCAAGCCTTTCGACTTGTATCTCATTGTCAAAGTGTCCGATATTGCACACAATGGCTTCCGTCTTCATGCGAGCCATATCCTCCGCAGTGATGACATCGCAATTTCCTGTGGTCGTTACATAAATGTTTCCTTGCGATAAAGCCTCTTCAAGTGTCGTTACCTCGAAACCTTCCATAGCTGCCTGCAAGGCACATATAGGATCGATTTCCGTAACCAATACTCTCGCACCGTAACCTCTCATGCTCCTTGCACAACCCTTGCCCACATCTCCGTAACCGCACACAACGACAACCTTTCCCGCTATCATAACGTCCGTAGCTCTCTTTATACCGTCTGCCAAAGACTCTCTGCAACCGTAAAGGTTATCAAACTTGCTCTTTGTTACCGAATCATTCACGTTGATTGCAGGGATAAGCAATTCTCCACGCTCCATCATCTGATACAAACGGTGTACACCCGTGGTAGTTTCCTCACTCACTCCCCTCAAACGCTTCATTATCTTATGCCATTTGCGATTATCCTCTGCCTGAACGGCTTTCAAGGTTTTCAATATGATGCTCTCCTCCGTTGAAGCAGGAGCTGCGTCAAGCAAAGTCGGATTATCCTCTGCCGCATAGCCCTTATGCACCAATAAAGTAGCGTCTCCGCCATCATCTACAATCAAATCGGGTCCCTCTCCCTGCGGAAAAGACAATGCCATGTTCGTACACCACCAATAATCCTCCAAACTCTCACCCTTCCAAGCAAACACCGGTACACCGCTTGCCGCAATGGCAGCCGCAGCATGGTCTTGAGTAGAGAAGATATTGCAGGAACACCACCTCACATCGGCACCCAATTCCACCAAAGTCTCAATCAGCACTGCCGTTTGTATAGTCATGTGCAAAGAACCCATGATTTTAGCACCCTTTAAGGGCTTTTGCTTGCCGTATTTCTCCCTCAAAGCCATCAAACCCGGCATTTCCTTTTCCGAAATCTCTATTTCCTTTCTTCCCCACTCTGCAAGGGAAATATCTGCTACCTTATAATTCAACGTATTGTCCATCATATTAAATCGTATTTTGTGTTTAATTCATCAATTTGTAAATCTCAAAAAATATATCGGTGTTCTGCATTACTCCGGTAAAGTTTTCCGCCCCCGTTCCGAAAGAATAAATCGGCACAGGTACACCTGTATGATTCAAAGACGTCCAAACAGCTTTTGTTTTCTCAGCCTCGGCAGGCAATGTCAGTCCTCCGGTTTCATGATCTGCCGTTACAATGACAAGAGTATTGCCATTCCTTTTGGCGAAGTCCAAAGCCATGGCTACACAACGGTCGAAATCGATTACCTCATCAATCATCTGTTGATACTTATTCTCGTGTGCTTCCATATCTATCTTGCTTCCCTCCAACATCATGAAGAATCCTTTCTCGTTTCTGCCGAGCAATTCCAATGCTTTCGCCATATTGCTTTGCATTATGCCTCCTCGCTTGCCTGCCTTTGCCAAATGCTCCTCGGCAAAGAGACCGATGATCTTATTATTGCTGCTGTTGCTCAACTCCTGTTGCGAGAATATTACGTCGTAACCCCTTGCCCGCAGGCTGTCCGCAAGGTTCAGTTTATCCTTTCGCCCTGTGGAAAGAAACCTTTTGCTGCCTCCGCCCAGTGCGACATCGCAATATCCATCCAAATAGCACAAAGCTATCTCGTCTTGCAACTTACGGTCTTTCACATTGGCGACGAAACTTGCCGGAGTGGCGTGTGTAAGGTCGCAGGAACAGACAATGGCAGTCGATTTGCCGTATTGCTTCGCTATTTTCAAGAGAGAGGGGTGCGAGAAGCCGTTCCCGTCAAGTCCTATGGCATGATAATTCGCTTTATGTCCCGTTGCTATCGCAGTTCCGCCCGCTCCGGAATCGGTAACCTTTCGATCCGCACAAGTTGTTATGGAAATGCCGGTATAGGGCATTGAAAACATTGCAAGAGAATCGCCGTTTGCCATATATGCAGCATAGCTTTGAGCCAAGCCCATACCGTCTCCTATCAATAAAATAACGTTCTTGACTTTCTGTTGCGGAAATGCAATAAGACAAATCACCGACAGCAAGAACCCAAAGACTGCTTTCTTCATCTCTTTTACAAGTTCAGTTGCTCCAATATGGTATTATAAAGCCACTTGGTATCCTTTCCCATTGCTCTTACCTGCTGTGGCACTATACTTTGGGCGGATTGTCCGGGTGTGGTGTTGATTTCCAAAAAGAAAACTTTGTTCTGCTTTTCATCATGAATGAAATCCACCCTGCAAACACCGCTGCAATGCAAGCCTTTGTATATTTCCTCGGTCAGATATTGTATTTCGGCAGTCAGTTCGGGGCTTATGGGTGCAGGGGTCAACTCATTGCTTTTACCCTTGTACTTTGCCTCATAATCGAAGAACTCATTCATCGACACTATTTCGGTAACAGGCAGAGCCTTAACCTCACCATCGATTTCCATTACGCCGCAACTAAGCTCTCTTCCCTCTATAAACTCCTCTATCATCACATCATGCCATACTCCGAAAGCCTTTTCCACAGCCGCAAGCAAGTCCTCTTTCTTGCAAACCTTACTCATGCCGATAGAAGAACCGCCGGAGGTGGGCTTCACGAAGACAGGCAGCCTCAACCTTTGCATTATCTCCTCCAAGCTCAAAGGAGCCGTCTTTCTTGTGATAACATTGTTTGCCACATTGACGATACCGAAACTTCTTACCACGGTATTGCATACCGATTTATCGAAAGTGATTGCCGAAACAGTGGTCGAACAGGTCGTATATGGGATTTTAAGCATATCGAAATAACCTTGCAACAAACCGTCTTCGCCGGGCGTTCCGTGAACCGTTATATAAGCTGCATCGAAAAGTACTTTCTTACCATCTAAACAAAGAGAAAAATCATTCTTATCCACTTCCGTTCTCACTCCCTCCCGTTCGTAATACCACGATTGACGAGTAAGAATTATAAGGTAAACATTATACTTTTCCCTATCTATATCTTCCTTAATCTGTTGGGAAGAAGCAACGGATACTTCAAACTCTCCCGAATATCCGCCTGCAACCAAAGCTATGTTTTTCTTCATTGCGATTATTGATTTTGTGTATTGTCGTTTTCAATGATAGATTTCTCCACTGAGGAAAGGCTTTGCTTCATATCGATAAGAAATTTCTTCAATTCGTTCAAAGTAAAAGCCAACTCAGCTGCCGCATCTGTCTTCGTCTGTCTCTGTTGCCTTAATACTCTCTTCGCCCCGTCCAAAGTATAACCGCAATCCCTTGTCAGATATACCAACTTCTTCAAAAAAGCCACATCATTCTTACTGTATTGCCTCAAACCCTTGGACGTACGTTGAGGTTTGAGACTGCCGAACTCCTTTTCCCAAAAACGCAAAGTAGGCTGCGACACCCCCAAACACTCCGAAACCTCGGCTATGCTGTAATACAACTTATCTATCATACTGCAAAGGTAAATATTATTTTCTATTTCCCGCACCCGAAAGCCGCTATATTTTCCCCTTAAACCACTCCAAACAACCATAAAACCACCCCTATGAAACGAAACGCCCTTTCAGAAAATTAAAAGACCGAAAGAATTTCTCCAAACGGCGTTTTGCGAGTATGAAAACAGCCTTTGATTTTTATCTTTGCAAAGTGCTGATTTTCTTTCTTTTGATTTAAGGTATTTTCTTAGACTGTGCAGATTGCGAAACTACCAATTTATAGGCGTAAGCGAGTGTGCAATCAAGTAATCGTTGGTTTTGGAAAAATGCTTGCAACCAAAGAAACCGCGATACGCACTCAGAGGCGAAGGGTGAGGTGCTTTCAAAACCAAATGTTGCGTTTCATCTATGAAATTTCCTTTCTTTTGAGCATAGCTCCCCCACAATAGAAAAACAACGTTCCTTTTCAAATGGGCAATTCTTTCTATTGCTCTGTCCGTGAACTCTTCCCAACCTTTGTTTTGATGAGAACCTGCTCTGTGTTGCTCCACGGTGAGAACGGAGTTGAGAAGCAGGACTCCCTGCGAAGCCCAGTAAGCAAGGTCTCCCACACATGCACTCGGTCTTCCCAAATCTGTTTCTATTTCCTTGCGTATATTCACCAATGAAGGAGGCGGAGGGCAAGGCGGAAGGACGGAAAAGGACAAGCCGTGAGCCTGATTGGGTTCATGATAAGGGTCTTGTCCGAGTATAACCACCTTAACCTTATCGAAAGGGCAAAGGTCAAATGCCGAAAAGATAAGTTTGGCAGGCGGAAATATGATTTTGGTTCTGTATTCCGAATGAATGAAGTCGCGAAGTCGGGCAAAATAATCCTTTTCAAACTCTTCGCCAAGTACATTCTTCCAACTCTCGTTTATGCTTACGTTCATGAGGTTTATATTTTGGTGATATGATTTTATTTCATCGCTTTATTATCTTTGCAAATCTTCTTGCAAACTATGCAGACCTTGCTTTCGTCTTTCAGAATTGCAAAAAATAGATAAAACTCTCCTCCATCGGAAAGTTTGTGCTGCTTTCTTATCTGCTCGACAGTTTGAGGGAAATTCCTGACAGCAACATTGGCTTTCTTTATGCGGCGTATCAATTTGGAGCCTGCGGGCAAGACATCTTCCACTTCAAAACTCCTGCCGAAGAAATCCTCTATCGGCTTATCGGAAGTGAAGAGATGAGTGTTTCTATGCAACTTTTTCAGAGCGTATTTCTCAATCAAAGGAGAGAAAAAGCCTATCTTCATCAACGAAACATCGGGTTCAAACAAGTATTTGCCGACTTGCGAATATCTATCGCCTGCTTGCTTAAAGATTTCGTCCTCATCACGACAGAAAGACAGTGTACCGAAGCCTCCTTTAGTCAAATCTGCCGCATGATACAACACTTTGCCATTATAATCTCGGCGTATTTCCCCAAGAACTTCCTTACACTCGTTTTTCAAAGACAGAACGTGAATATCGCATAGACCATTGAAATCCCTCTCCAAAGCTTTCAAATCCACCATAGGAGAAAGTTTGATGATAATATGAGGAGCAACCGAAAGCAAATCTCCCATCATCGCCTTCACATCGGGCGAACAATCCTCTATGGCATAAACTCTTTGTTGTGTATTTTCGTTTCTGCGAGACGGGTCGAGGTATATGACATCGACAGAAGACAAAGCGACAGTCTGCAATATACTTTCGAGAGATTGTTTTGCAACATCGGCACAAAGGAAACTGCAATTTCTCAGACCCAGAACACCGAAATTATATTCCGTTATCTCGGAAAGCCAAGTCTCTTTTTCCACACAAACAACCCTTGAGGCTTTTTGAGCAAAGTAAAAACTGTCGATGCCGAAGCCGCAGCTAAGATCGGCGAGGCTTTCCCCCTTTTCTATAAGTCCTTGCTTGTATAGAGCGCTTTCTTCGCTTGATGACTGCTCCAAATTCAAAGAAGGAGGAAACACAACGTGGCTGTCGGCAATGAAAGTCGGCAGTTTGGCAGCATACTTTCGGCGAGCTGCTATTTGCGAACAGCAGAATGCAACGTCCAAATCTTCTTCCGAAGACTTGGAATAACGTAACATAAGTTTGTCCGCAGCTTCTCCTGCATGCTTTTGCATGAATGCTGCTTCCTTTTGAGTAATTCTATGTACCATTGCAGGCAACAATGCTTTCCTTTCGGGCTTTCATTTAATTGAAAACGCCATTCGGCAGCATTTTAGTATCGTTATGACCGAGCCTTATCCCTTTCGCAGAAAATACCGAGCTTATATAAATCGAATAAACGCAAATTCGGGTTCTTGCTTCTTAATAGGCTGAGAAAGGATTGCTTTGTCATCTTGAAAAATTCCGAATACAATCCTCCCAATCCGAATTTCTCAAGTTTTTTATATGCTTTTATCAATCGAATGTCGCCTACCAAATCCGAAAACTCGCTGTTTTGCATTATCGCTCTCATGTTTTGCACTGCTGTTTCGGTGGAAGCCATAAAGTTTTCAAAGTTTTTCAAACCTGAATGCTCGACAGGATTATCTATACTTCTAATTGCGAAACCGGCCTTTTGGAGTTCTTTGCCGAAAAGAGTGTCTTCATGTCCGTACCCTTTGATTCTTTCATCGAACTTCACCTTTTCAAAGACGGCTTTCTTGATAAAAAAGTTATTTGCTTGGAAAGTATCGGTCTTCTTTCCCGTCTTGTTACATTCCACCTTGGTTCCATATTTCCAATGCAGTTCACAACCTTTCGGCACTTTGCTTTTGGGGCAATAGACCGTTCCTCCGATTAAAACATCTGCCGTATCAATTTCATAAAGATACTTATCCAAGAAATCATCTCTTACCACCTTGCTGTCGCAATCCACAAACAAAAGTTTATCACCCTTTGCCCTGTTTGCCAAAAGGTTTCTTATTGCAGAGCGTCCCACATTGGAAGAAAGTTCATGGTAAACCACTTCTCTCATGCAGGCAAGCGGTCTGTTCTCTTCCCTTCTTGTCGGCGAGCCATCGTCAAATACCAATATTTCAAAGTCTTCCAACAACTTCTTCGCCTGTTCTCTCAAATCGTTGACCAAGTGTATGCAGTTTTCTTCATAGACCGGTATCAGTATGGAAATCATTTGATGTCCTCCGTATGCTTTATCAATTCGTTTATCTTCTTTTCTTCATTTTCCCAACAGAGTTCCGCAGCTGCGTTCAGAGCATTTGCTGCAAAGAAATCCGCTTTCACATTATCGCATAGCAATTCGTTTATCTGCTTCGCCAATTCCTGCGGATTATAAGAGCGAATGAACTCTCCGACCTCGTATTTCTCCACAATAGGTTTTATCTCCTGCAAAGGCGAAACGAGCATAGGAACGCCGCTTGCCAGATATTCAAAAATCTTATTGGGCAGACTGATTGCATAATTGCCGTTTGTGGGTTTGTCTATCGAAACAGCAAGTTTCGCTTTTCTCGTATTGCTCATCATTTCTGCAAACGGCAACCTGCCGACAAAGCAAATCTTGTTTGCGAACGAGTATTGCCGCACTTTGTTCTCCAATTCCTCTTTTATTCTTCCCTCTCCCATTATCATAAGCCTGCCATCGACGAATTGCATTGCCTCGCACAACTCCTCAAGTCCCCTCTCCATATTCACGGCACCCTGCCAGACAATCAGATTTTCCTTTTCGGAAGCAGGAATAATGCTTTCGATTGCGGCTTGTCTCGGAGGCATATTTCTGACCACCACACTTTCAACCCCATACTCCTTTTTGAAGTACTCCCTTATCGGTTCGCAAACCGTAACAACACCTTTGCATCTCCTTATGCAGTACTTCTCCACCTTCTTCCACACTTTGCGAGCAAAGGGATTGTCTTTAAGTTCCGGCACTTGGGTGAAATGTTCATGAGAATCGAATATCAGCGGTTTACATTTGAACTTTGCGATGAGGCAACAAGGCAAAAGCGTATCCAAATCATTTGCCCAAATAATATCCTGCCTTGAAAAAAGCAAGCGAAAGAAAAGACGCAAATTCAATTCCGCATAATAGAGAACATTCCTCTTGAAACAAATTTTTACTCTGCCGCATTCGTAAGAGCGAGAAGGCAAAGCAGGCGAATTATCGAACTCTCTGCCGATAAGCTTTACCGATAGACCACATGCGACAAGGCTTCGGCAAGTCTTGTCCACCCTGTTGTCGCACACCAAATCATTACTTACGCAAACGCTGATTTGTTTCATTGCTTTTCATTCGTCCTCTTATCGAACGAACATGGGAAACAAATATTGCGGTAAACCCTTTCATCGAATTTCATATAAGCAAAAAACAATATACCCCACCACATTCCGAAAGACAATTCCCACTTTTGAAAATCAGCTTCTTGCAAAGCATAAAACCAAAACGCCGTTTGACGAAACCAAAACGCCGATTCATAAAATTGAAACGGCGTAATAATTTTCCGAAAGGGCGTTTTGTCAATGCTGAATCGGCGTTTGGGTTTCCGGGATTTGTTTATAGTGCTTTTGTGGGGCTTGTTCCTATATATACTTCCGTGGCTCCGGTACCGTATTTTGCCATTGAAGCGGCGAAATAGTGTATTCCTTTGTATTTGTCAAGTTCTTTGCATAGTTCTTTCTTCAAAATGCCTTGACCGACTCCGTGAATGAAGATGATTTTATCGAGGTTTTCTGTTATGGCTTCGTTGAGGCATTTTACGGCATAGTCAAGTTGCAACTTCAACATTTGTTCCGGTTTCATGTTTCCTTCGTTTTCCGTCAGTTCTTCTATGTGCAGATCCACCTCGGCGGTCTTTGCGTCTAATTTATGTCTGCTTAGCAAGCTGTCTTCAATGTTATGGTTTACCTTATTGATGATTTGCTTATTCGTTTTCTCGTTTGCTTCGTCTTTCTTTGTGTTTGTATTCTGCAAGAAAGTGCCTACGGTAAGCATGATGCAAACAGGATACATTATTACTTTCTCTTCAAAAAACGCAGTATGAATAAAACTGCCTTCGGTGAAGAATTTATTCGTTCTTATCTTCAATTCGCAATTTACCGGCAGCAATACTTTTTCTGCTTCGTCGTCATGGAACATCAGTTGTACGCAAGCTTTTTTCCATTCTTCAAGTCTTTCTCTCGAAATGGTTTCTACAAGTATTTTTTCTGCTTTTTCCAATGTTCCGAAATCCTCGGAGACAAAGCCTTTCTCCTCATCAGCCAAGAGGATTGAATAGATAATTCTGTGTTTTGTATGATTGATGAGGTAAATGTCTATATCTCCATACACAAGCCACCTTTGCTCATGAGGAACAAAGCAAAGATAAATACCTTCGCTTGTTTGGTCTCTCATCTTGTTAAGATATAAGGAGCTTATCCTTTGTTCCGAATAATCTTCTTCTTGTTCCGAGTGATAATAATCCTGTTCCGAGCAACTTTGCTTTGCTTCCGATTTTTCTTCTTGCTTGTTTTCCCGCGGTGAACAAAAGAATGCTCCTGCTGCATCATCGCATGCGTCAAGTATAAGGTCGCTTACGAGTGTAGGTATCTCAAATCCGCTTTCGTCTTCCACGTTTGCAACATTCGTTGCCGCAAAAGAACGTATTATTCCTCCTCCTTGGCTGCTTAGAAACTTGACTTTGTCTCCTATTTTGAACTTTCCCATTTTTGATTTGCTTATTATTTCTCTTCAATGAGTGCTTCGGCAAGTGTTTTCAGGTCTATACCGCCGAAATTGCCCGAACTCATCATGAGAATGTTGGTATTGTCTTTTGTGTTTGTCTTTATAAATTCCACAAGTTCCGTTTTGTCTGTGAATACTCTCAATCCGTTTTTTCCGAATGCCTTTGCAACTTCATCGCAATCCAAATCGGCAAGACGCTTCAACTCTATTGCATGTCGGTCAAAGTAAACTGCTGCAATATCAGCCCTATCCATGCATGTCTTATACTGTTGCAGAAAAGCACGAGAAAGAGAAGAAAAGGTGTGAAGTTCCATGCAGGCAAGCAACTGTCTGTTCGGATATTGCTCTTTTACTGCTGCTATTGTGGCTTTGAGTTTAGATGGAGAGTGAGCAAAGTCTGTAAAGACTGCCCGGCAGGAAGATTTCTTCAAAAGTTCCAATCGCTTTGATGCTCCTTTGAAAGAGGTCATCGCATGCAAAAAATCTTCATTTTTCACGCCTATACACTCGCATGCAAGCATTGCAGCGTGCATGTTTATCATATTATGGTGTCCGAAAACCTGCATTGTATATTTCTTTCCTTTGTAAGAAAGTACGGTATCGCCGTTTTCAATCACATAATCCAATGCCTTGTAAGGCAAAAGACGTATATCCTTTCTTGCATTCGATGCAATTTTCCTTACATTCTCGTCTTCATCGCAATAAATCAAAGTTCCGTCAGGCTCTATCTTGTCTGCAAAAATCTTAAACTGCTCCACATAGTTCTCAAAGGTCGGAAAGACGTTTACGTGATCCCAAGCTATGCCGTTAATGATGGCGATGTTTGGTTTGTAAAGGTGAAATTTCGGACGTCTGTCCAAGGTTGAGGCAAGGTATTCATCTCCTTCCAAAACCATATACTTGGCACTTTCGTCAGTTTTGACCATTACTTCAAATCCTTCCAACTTTGCTCCGACCATATAGTCGGTTTCTATGTTCAAGTTTTGCAAAGCATGCAGTATCATGGCGGTTATTGTGGTTTTTCCATGGCTTCCGCCTACTACTATCCTGATTTTGTCCTTGCTTAACTCGTATAAGAATTCCGGATAGGAATAAATTTTCAATCCGAGAGCCTTTGCTTTTTTCAATTCGGGATTGTCTTCCTTTGCGTGCATGCCGAGAATTACCGCATCTATGTTTTCGTTTATTTTATCTGCGTCCCAGCCCTCTTTTTCGGGCAAAAGCCCGTATGCTTTCAAGTGTGATTTCGCAGGCTCGAAGATTTCATCATCGCTGCCGCTGACAGTGTAAGCTTTCTTACTCAATGCGATTGCCAAATTGTGCATCGCACTTCCTCCTATGGCTATAAAATGTACTCTCATCTCAAATAAATAATTCCCTTTTCTTTACAAATCGGCATAAATCAGGGTTTGGTTTTCGTTCGTTGCATTTCTTCTTGTTCTATTACTGCTTGAACGTGCTGATACAATGCTGTCTTGTTCAATATCCTCTTTTCATTGTCCAATATGTAAATTTCGGGAGTATGATCTATGTCTAAACCGTATAGTTTGTTTATTTGCGTAGGATTGGACTGTACGACAGTCCAATCGAAAGGTTCTTCCTGTAATTGTTTTTTTGTTTCTTCGATATTGCCGCCCATTTCAATGGAGAATATCTCAAAGTCGTATTTGTCCTTGTAGTCCTTGTAGAAATTCTTCAATTCATCTATGTTCTTCTTGCAGCTTTCGCAACCGGCACTCCAAAAGAAGACTACGGTGTAACGGTGTTTCAAATCATATAATCGCAGAGATTTGTTTTCAAGTGTTTGTGCCGTTATTTCAGGGAAGGGATTTGTCGGCAGGAAATGGCGTAATTGTTCTGCTTTTGCCATATGGAAATCCTTTTCGCCTTGAGAAAGCCAAGGGGTATATTTGTCATTGAAGAGCGAATCGACCATTTTGACATATATTGCTTCGTTAAACGAGAACGGAAGTCTCGAATACCTTTTAAGATATAGGTCAATTATATAATCGGAATAAAGTTGCCCGCCTTGTGAATTGGCGTAATCAATGAAATATTTGAGAGAAGAGAATACGGAATCTACCGTTTGCATTGTCATTTTATCAATATAGGTCTGGAATTTCTTGTAAAAATACGGCGTTCCCATTATTCGTTCGTCCCGAAAGTCGAAACTGTCCCAAAACTTGCTGCGATAAACGTAGGCATACTCTGCTTCCATGCCTTGTTTGATGTTTCCGTTTTCATCAATGTATTTTTTATCGAGCTGCGGAGCCGTTACGGCTCTGACCAATACGCTCATCAGGTTTTCAGGATATAGTTTGTAGAATGATTGTTGGTAATCCGAGAAGGTCTTTCTTGCTTTGTATAAAACAGCTTGCAGACTGTCTTTTTTTTCAGGCTGTTCCTTTGCTATGGCATTGCATTCATGCATGACAGTCCTGTATTTTTTGTTCATCTTCTGGTATTCCAAGTAACGGTCGTTCTCAATCGAGCCTTTAACTTCGTAGAATCCGTCGGGGAAAATGTCTATAGTGAATTTCTTTTCCTTATCCAATAAGAAACTGAACAAGTCCTCTTGTAACGAAGATACTATAACTATGCCTGAATGGTAATTCCCTTTCATCACAAAACTGCCGTCTTTCTGCATTTTCAAGGTATCCAAAAGCAGAGCGGCATTCTGTCCGTATGCTCCTTTGATAAAAACGAGACTATCCTCGAAATCATATATCCATAACTTTACTTCATAATCGGCAAATTGAGCAGATGATTTTCCACAACAAAGAACAACAAAGATGAAGCAAAAGGCTGTCGCAACGAAACGCCGTTTGGTTGAAATGAAACGCCGTTCTATTTTTTTCTTTCGCCGTTTTAATTTTCCGAAACGGCGATTCATTACACTCAAAGAAAAATTCGCTTCCATCGTATTAAAGTTTCAACTTTCCACTATCCAACAACTCCATAACCTTTGCAATATTGTCTCCCTGTATGTTTTTTGCTATTATGATGTTTCGTCTGTCTAAAATATAGACAACGGGAGTTTTCACAATGTCGAAGTACTCTCTCCAATCGAAATTGGCGACCAATCCGTTCAAATTGACCCAATCCAAATTCTTTTCGCTGATGAAGCTTTGCCAATGAGCAGTATCGCTTTCGGTATTAACAGCCATGATTTCCAAATCGTACTTATCCTTAAACTCTTTGTAGAATTCATGGAACTTGGGTACTTCTTTAATGCAGTGTCCGCAGTCGGCAGACCAGAAAATAAGTATCTTGTATTTCTTATTCAAGCTATAAAGGTCATGCCAATTACCATTTTGGTCGGGGCAGGCAAGGTTCGGAACCGTCTTTCCTATTAAAAGGTTCTCCCATTTCTCGGCACGCAACACCTCTGTCTCTATTGAAGAAGGCGAAAGCCAATCAACTTTACCGCTTTTGAAGTAACGTTTTACCATTTCGACGTAAATCCTGTCCTGACCCATTATTCCGCTTTGCAGATAACGCTCTGTAATATTATGTATCAAAAAACGATTCATAGCCTTTGAGTCGCCGGCTTTTTCAATCACCCTGTCCGCATACATGAGAATGCTATCGACAGGCTCGTATTTCATGACTTCGTTCCAGAAATACTCATAAGTGCGATTGAAAACGGCAGAGGGTGTTCTTAAAAGACCGCTGCAAGAGAGGTCGATGTTGTCAAAATAATGTTGTTTGTAGTAATACCAGCGTTCGTTCTGCCATTCGGTGCTGTCGGGTGAGCCGTCGGCTTTTGTAGGAACAGGCATATCGGGAATGATTACAGGCTTTGTGGCAGAGAGAACCTTGGTTAAAAGGTGGTCGGGCTGCTTTTCGATGAATACATTCTTCAAACTGTCGCCGTATTGTTGTACTTGTTTCATTCTTTCCGCATACTCCTCCTCCGAAATCGAAGCCTTGTCTTGTGATAGCTGTGTAAGCTTGTCGCCAAGAAGTTTGTTAGATTTCATGTACTCGAAATAAATTGCCGCAGTTTGGGAACCCTTGACCTTCATATCATAGGTCCAATCCTTGTCATCGGTCTTTAAGGTGAAGTTTTGTTCCTTATCGACCATAAATTCGCAGAACCTGCCTTTCAAAGTGCTGAAAAAGTATATTCCACTCTCCAATTTCTTGTCCTTTTTCTTGAATATGAAACGACCGTTCTTGTTCCATGCAGTATCTATTGCGTAGGTCTTGTCCAAATAATAGTGTCCCAAAATAAGGCAAGTGTCCTTACAACCGGTTATTTCAAGTTTTATCTCATACTGTGCCTTTATGGTTTGCATGAAACCAAATAAGGCAACGACCAAAAGCAGACTTGTCTTTCTCTTCATACGTTCGGTAATTTTCTTTCAAAACTTTGCAAAGTTAGTACTTCGACACAACAAAAGACAACAAAAGAGCGAAAAAGTAAACCGCAAAGCCGAATAAATTTTACCTTTGCAGACAAAATCATATTGAAGAATGAAGACATCGGTAAAGGATTTCAGGCAAGTCGTTGCCCAAGTGGGAGAAATAGACGAGATAATGATAGACGTTGAAAAGGCAGAAGGAATATACGTTTGGGACACTTCGGGAAAGCAATACATGGATATGTTGAGCGGAATATGCGTAGGCAATGTGGGACATCGCAATCCCAAGGTTGTTTCCGCCGTGAAAGAGCAGTTGGATAAGTATATGCACGTAATGGTTTACGGAGAATTTGTACAAAGTCCGCAATACAGATATATCAAACGCCTTAAAGAATTTCTACCTACGAGCCTTTCGCAAATTTTTTACGTCAATTCCGGTTCTGAAGCAATAGAAGGAGCATTGAAAACAGCCAAATTGTTCACCGGAAGAAGCGAAGTGATTTCATGTAACAACTCTTACCACGGCTCAACCCTCGGTGCAGTATCCATGCTTTCGCAGGAGATTTTCACAAGAGACTTTCGTCCATTGATACCTGACTGCAATAAGATACGGTATAATGATTTCGATGATTTGCAAAAGATAAGCGAGAGAACCGCATGCCTTGTTATAGAACCCATATCGGTGGGAGCGGGAGTGGAATTGCCGAAAGAGGGATATATGGAAGCGGTAAGAAAAAGGTGTAACGAGACAGGAACGGTTTTAATCTTCGATGAAATTCAAACAGGCTTTGGAAGGACGGGAAAATTATTTGCTTTTGAACATTTCAAAGAGGTGGTTCCCGATATACTTTGCATAGCAAAGGGAATGGGAGGCGGAATGCCTGTCGGTGCATTCATCGGTCGTGAAGATATAATGCAGAGACTTAACAATCATCACCCGCTTATAGGTCATGCTTCAACCTTCGGAGGGCATCCTGTCTCCTGTGTGGCAGCTCTTGCTACGCTTAACTGTATTATGGAGGGCAATCTTATGGATAAAGTGGAGGAAAAAGGCAGGAGATACCGCAAAGAACTTACACATCCTTTGATTAAGGAAGTACGAGGCAAGGGTTTATTCAACTGTATCGAGCTTTCGGAAAAGGTGGATTGGCAGATGGCTTTGAAATCCTGCTTCAATGAGGGAATAATCACAGGAACGCATTTGTTCAATACCAGATGTCTCAGCCTGAAACCTGCATTGATTATCTCAGATGAGCAGATTACGGAAAGCATTGCAAGAATAAAACGAGCCTTGGACTGTTTATAAATGCGGGAAGCCTCTTATGCCGCATGGATTAAAAGAGGCTGAGTTGTCCCAAGAGATTATAACTTCTTCTATGTAAAGAAGTGAGACCGAATTGCCTGATTGCCTCCCTGTGTTGCTTGGTCGGGTAACCCATATTCTTGTTCCAATAATATTGTGGGTGCTTTTCATGAGCTTGAAGCATGAAATCATCTCTGTATGTCTTGGCAAGGATTGATGCAGCCGCAATACTCCGAAATTTTGCGTCCCCTTTAACTATACATTCAAAGGGAATATCGGTTTCGTTCTTGAATCTGTTGCCGTCTATCAGCAGAAGTTCGGGTTTTATCTTCAATTTCCTGACAGCATTGTTCATTGCAAGGAACGAAGCGTTCAATATGTTGATACGGTCTATCGTTTCATTATCAATAAAAGCCACGGCGTATGCCGCAGCTCCTTTTTCTATAATCGGACGCAGTAATCTGCGTTGCTTATCGCTCAACTGCTTGGAATCATTCAGTCCTCCGCACTCAAAATCATGCGGAAGAATAACCGCAGCTGCCACAACAGGACCGGCCAAACAGCCTCTGCCTGCCTCATCACAGCCACATTCCGCAATCTTTCTTTCGGAAAAGAATGTCTTTAACAAAATTGCTTATCTTGCTATGTTCTCTATCAGGCTTTCAAACAAAATACGTCCGTCCGTATTGCCCAATTCCTCGTCCGAACACCTCTCAGGGTGAGGCATCATGCCGAATACGTTCTTTGTTTTATTGGTTATGCCCGCTATATTCTCTATACTGCCGTTAGGATTGAACTCCGGAGCAATCTTTCCTTCCGCATTGCAATAACGGAATAGGACTTGCTCATTATCATTGAGGCGTTTTATGGTATCTGCATCTGCAAAAAATCTACCCTCTCCGTGGGCTATAGGAATGTTTAGTGCTTTACCTTTTACGGCTTTTTGAGTGAATACGGTGGAATTGGTTTGCGTTGCTATGTATTGGTTTTTGCATACGAACTTACGGTTATCGTTTGCAAGCAATGCTCCGTCCAATAAACCGGATTCGCACAATATTTGAAAGCCATTGCAAACGCCTAATACATAACCGCCCTTATCTGCAAATTTCTTTACGCTTTCCATAACGGGAGAGAGGCTTGCTATGGCTCCCGAACGAAGATAATCCCCATAAGAGAAACCTCCGGGAAGTATAATCATATCACAATTCTTCAAATCGGTCTCCTTGTGCCATAACTCTACAACTTCCTGATTTAATTTGTTTCTTAGCAAATATATCATGTCGTGGTCGCAATTGGAACCGGGAAATACAACAACTCCGAACTTCATTTCTTTATTATTTTGTATGTTTCAAGATTGCAAAGTTACGAATTTCCATCAATGTAATTGCAAGAATAAGGCTCTTTTGCCGAAGAAGACGGGATATAATCCCGACACATCGACCCTTTCCCGTCAAAAGCAGATATGTTTACAAAGGCAGATAAACCTTAGCAATGCAACAAAGTATCAATATTATGAAAAACGTATCCGCATGCTTCTCTTTGGGTTGGTTCATGAAGAGATTGCAAAGGAAAAATGTGAATGGCACGGCAAACACAAAGGACATATTTTCCTGCGTTTTACTTAGCACAAACGGTATGAGCGAAACAACAAACATGGTAACCAAAACGCCGCTTTTCTTTCTGTACTCTATTATTCTGTTTGAGCGAGAACTTAAAGTATAAAACAAAGACGGAATAAGATATATTGCCAACAAGGACATGTAAACCACTTGTATAGGTATGTTCAGAAAATCAAAATTTATATCTAACCATCCATCTGCACCGGCAAGCAATCTTTCCTCCACCGATATATCCTTTAAATAATAATAAACCGTCAACAAAAGAAAGGGAGTAAGCAATCCGAGAATACTCATACTCCAACTTCTCCACTTATAGAGTTTATAAACAATCAATCCTCCCCAAATCCAAAGTATAAAGAAGATAAACGGAGCGTAGAATAAACTTGCCAAAGACAGAAAGCAACTTGCTTGGAATATTTCATCGATTCCCTCATTCTTATCATGACATTTGAAGAAGAAATGCAGAGCTACGATAAGGCATATATTGGAAAAAAGAATAGAACTGAACGTCATCGTCTGCACATTGCAGCTCATAAGCAATATATATATGAAAGCAGGAATAAAAGTCGTCTTTTGGCATAAGTGATTGCTCGTAAGGAGATGATTGACTGCCAAAGCCTGCAATACAACCAACACAAAGGCACATACAACCGCCACACTCTGCATATCCTTCACAGCATCAAAAATCACCTTATACAAAGGCATATCGAACTTAGTGGCAAAAACCTCCGGCGGATTGACAAAAGCCGGAATCCAAAGTATCAACGGTAATATTACAAGCAAAAGCAGTTGCAAGGGATAATTCTTCTTGAAAATGTTTATCAGCATGGTTCGTCTTTATTTCTTTATCTGTTTATCCCTACTTTACGGAACAAAGAGGAAAAGGATACATTTTTGCGACGCAAACACCACCTCAAAACAACAAAACCCCGCAAAGTCTCATCATTTCCGCAACAGCCTTTTCTCAAACACCCTTTCGGGAAATTAAAACGCCGTTCCAAGAAACTGAAACGCCGAAAGAAAAAATTAGAACGGCGGTTTAGAAAATTGAAACGGCGTTTGCTCATCTAAGGTTTTCTTTTCATTGCCAGAAAAGTTCATTTTGCCTGAAAAACAGTTCAAAACACAGAGGAAATCCGCAGATTCTGCTCTTTTATATTCTTAGTCTCTTAATAAGAAATGGAGAGTGCATCGCTTCTGATTTGGTTAATTCGGTAATAAGAAGGCAAGTTCTTTTTCCCTCAAATAAATGGATTTGATAGAACTCTGCTTATACTACTTTGCAAGCGTTTTGACTTCAAATGTGTTTGAGATGAGGGTGGATAGAGATGTCGATTAAATTTTACGGATTGCGGGCAGATTGTTTTTCAGTCGCTTATTTTGTTCGCCATTTCAAAAAACCGTAAAATTCTATTGCAAAGGTAATGGTATAGGAAACTGTTGCTGTTATGGCAGCTCCGCTAATACCGTATCGCGGTATTAGAAGGAAGCCGAGAAGAAGGGTTGCAAGCAAACCTGCCAAAGAGGCTATGGTGCTTATTTTGAAATTGCCTCGTGAAAAGAGGTATTGTGTGAAATTGCTTGATATGCTGAGCAGCATTATGCCCGCAGATAGCATTCTGATTACACTTCTTATTTCACCGAATCCTTCTCCGAACAAAAGTATATAGGCTTGCTTTGGAATGCAGCACAGTACAAGCAGAGCAAGAAAAGTAAACAAGGCATTCACTCCGCTCATTTGCCAAGTCAGACGCTTTGAGTTTGTATCGTTACTGTTGTTGGACAGTGAGGAGTACTGTACCAATGCGAGCGAAGTACCGAAGAGCATGACTGCCTCTGTAAGACTCACTCCGTTGGAGTAAATTCCCACAAGGCTTGTGCCGCAATAATATCCCATGATATAAAAGGAGAGACGGTAATTCAGACTTTGAGCTATAGAACCTATTTGTTTGGTTGCTCCGAGTGAGAAGAGGGTTGCAAATATTCGGCATAGTTCTTTTGCGGAAAGGAATGTCATTCGTCGGTAATCTTCTTTCAGTCTTATGATTCCATATATAAGAGAAAGCAGATAGGCAAGAGCCATACCGTAAATGCAGTCTTCCACTCCGTCAAAGCGTGAGGAGAGATGCAGAACGAATATATATCCGAAAGAAATAAGAGGATATAGAAGTTTGAGTGTATTTGCACGGGAGATTTGCTGTTTGCCTAATAATATGAATTGATTTACCTCGCATATTGCTGCCAAGCCTCCTATCCAAATGCTTGCAAAGATATATGGAGAGGCAATGCTCGGAATGCAAAGGAAGAGCAGGTTTAGTGCAATCACCAATATGCCTATCCATAATAAGGATACAGTCAATAAATCGCTTGTTTTTTTTCTTGGAGTGAGGTAAACCAATGTGGAATTACCTATAAGAGTGAAGACAAGCAAGAGTACATAGATATTATATACCACTATTGCTTGTTCTCCCTTTCCTTCGCTTCCCAAAACTCTGCTTACAAGCACCAGAGTAAGGAAGCCGAATAAGGCTGATGAGAATTTTGTTATGAGGGTGTTGAGAATATTCCTAAGCATGCTCGTTCGCTGAAATCGTTGCAAAGGTAAGTGTTTTTGTCGGGAAATATAGTAATTTTGCAACAGACTTTAAGTTGGTTTATAATGGCAGACAAGGCGTTTTTGTTTGATTTCGACGGTGTACTCGTGAATACGGAGTTCTACTATACGGAGTTTTGGAAGAGGCAAGGTATGAAGTATTTCCCTCATATAAAGAATTTTGAGCAGGTAATCAAAGGCAGAAGCCTCAAAACCATTTATGCGGAATACTTTTCCGACAAACCTGATGAGCGTAAAGCCATAAGAGAAGAATTGATTGAGCATGAGAAAGGAATGGTTTATGAATATATATCGGGAGCAGAGAAGTTTGTCAGAGCATGCAGGGGTATTGTCAAAACGGCTTTGGTTACGAGCAGTTCACAAAGCAAGATGGAAAACGTTTATCGAGCTTTGCCTCATTTGAAGTCTTTTTTCGATTTAATCATAACGGCAGAAGATGTCAACGAAAGCAAGCCTTCTCCCGAATGTTACCTTACGGCAGCAGTGAGACTTGGAATGAAAGCATGCGATTGTGTCGTTTTTGAGGATTCTCTTGCCGGAAAAACCGTGCAGGTCGCAGATAAAGGATTAAACTGTGCCAGGAACATTTATGCTGCTGTCGTAGAAGCCAAAGACGGATACATTTTTTCAAAATCTGTCCATGGGAAGGGACTGAGCGAAAAAGAAAAACAGTGGCTGCTTCTTGAGAATGATACGAATGTCTATACGGATTACCGTGATAAAAGCGGAAAGCTCCTGTTCCGCCTGAAATCCTGTGTGGATACTTTTTCTTATAAATTCAAGGAAACAGATCCTGAAACCGGTGAGGAAAAAGAGACCTCTTTCTGCGTAAAAGAAAAACGCATCGTTTCCTATAACCCTTCCCTTGCCCAGAAACAAAAAGCTGAGATCATGAAAATGGTGGACAAGGCCGCCAACTATACTACTTACAAAAAAATGGCACGGGAGGATCTGGGGGATTCTGTTAAATATATCCGGGTCACGAATACAGATCAAAATGGAAAAAGCCGAAAGCCGGTAATTGAAATCAACCAGGCAAAGATTGACGAGGATCTGAAATACGCAGGATACAATCTCCTGGTGACATCTGAACTGGATATGGAACCACTGCAGGTATACCACACATATCACAACCTCTGGAAAATAGAAGAGTCCTTCCGTATCACCAAATCATATCTGGATGCACGGCCTGTTTATGTGCAAAAAAAAGAAACAATCTATGGGCATTTTTTAATCTGCTACCTTAGTTTGTTTCTTTTAAGGATTGTGGAAATCAAATGTTTCAAAAACGAGATCAATTCCTATGATCTGGTAAATTTTATGCGTGACTTCAAGGTTGTTGACAAAGGCGATGGAACCTATATCAATATTTCCCAGAACCAAAGCGTTAATGAAAAGATCAAAAAATTAACTGGTTTAACCAATCTCGATGCACTGTATCTGACAGAAAAAGAGATTGAAAATATCTTTGAGTTCACCATGCTTATTGATGACTGAGTACTAGGTTTTGAGAGAAACGACGGAAGTCAGGTAGCATAGAAAGTTTAAATATTACAGAACTATTTTCCCACTTTTCTGTGCTTAACATTGCAATTTACGCACGATAGCTGAAAATTCCATTCATTATGCAAATCATTTATGATGTCGGGGGCAAAAGCCCCCGACTTTGATGCCTACGGATTGCTCCGTGCTACGCACTCCCACAATCCTCCACCTATGAGCAAGCTCATGTGGGCTTAGACCTTTTGACCCTGGCATCATCATCTATATCACATCCACCTGGATCAGTTTCATTGCCTCGATCGCAGTCTTGTGGGTCTCGGGTGTCACGCAGGCGCAGGCCTCTTCTATCACGCAGACTTTTGCTTCTGTCAGGGTCGCTTTGGCAATGGACACATTACTGAGTACACAGATGCCGGTACAAAATCCCACGAAATCCAGTTCCAGATCCCCTTGTGCTTTTTCCCACAGCTGCTGATACTTCGTTTGGGGAACGGAGAATGTCAGGCAGCTGTGCCGAAGATCATAGATTTGATCAAAAACGGCAATTATGACGAAGTGATCTTCACGATGGATACCCATGCGGAAAACTATATGGATACCCAGGAAGGTAAAAAGCCCACCTATGAGCAAGCTCATGTGGGCTTAGACCTTTTGA
>OQWE01000160.1_pt1 | contig 22583 bp, 16 predicted proteins | sample 1691591 | NCBI WGS metagenome assembly OQWE01 (sample SAMN03418265, study PRJEB22391) | human gut metagenome | biome: human-gut; feature: organic feature; material: feces | host: Homo sapiens | place: Tanzania | collected 2013-01
CATTGGAACACCAAAGACTGTCCGTCGGCATACTTTGTCTCGTCGAATATGATGTAGTTGTCACATTTAGGGCAGCGTACTCTTTTCATCTTTACTTAGTTTTCCTTATATATCCAAGAACTTGAAAACGCCTCATTTTCACGAAGTTGTTTCAATTCGCTTAAAGCTTTCGTTTTAGATTCGTAATTACCATATACCACCTTCAAGGATTCACCCTCCTGCTCAAGGACTCTCGCCTCAGCCAACCCCTGCTTATGCAGACTCTTGACGAAAGCGTCGGCATTAGACTTGGTTATTCTGCAAGCCAGAACAATACAATAGACTTCCGTCTGCATGTCTTTCTGCTTCGACACAGGTTCCACTCTTTTTATTGGGGGCTCGATCTCTTTATCCACAATATTGCCAGACTTGGCACTTGGAATGGCATTGATTTTCTCACCCCTTACATTGGTTACTCCTGAGTTCGCATCTCTGGAAACCAAGTTATATAATAGACCGCTACCGATTCCACTCATTGAAACCGATGTCTCGTCATTTACATTATTAATCGGTGTCGCCAACATGAAGAATGCCAAGACGGCACATGCTACGGCCAACACGTTACGTATCAGACTGACCTTTATACTGATTGTCTTCTCCGAATCATCGTCACCATCAGCGCATAGTTTTTCTGCGAGTTTCGATTCACCATACGGGAACACTTGCTGCGACTGCTGAGCAGCAGACTTTTCAGACCAGCCCTGCTCCTCTGTAATAGATTTCACCGGCATATCAATTGCTGCAGGAATTGTCGCAGTCACGCCATCCTCAAGCAATAGAGACACATCTACACTCGACAAGCCATACAAAGACGGAGTAAGGATACCAGACTCACAAGGGTCGAATTCATAACGGCCGTCAGCATTCACGACTAAAGTTCCGATGTCGCTCAAATCATAGAAACCGTCTTTTTCCAACACCGATTTCAGTTCGCCAACTTCCTCGTCTATCTTTCTCATCGCCTCCGGATAGCTCATGTCGTACGCCTCGACATACGACTGCGCCAGAAGGGAGTCGTTCATATCGAGTTTCTGGTTGAACCCAAGCGTACGCAACGGCGGAAGATACACACCATCACGGGCATCATAGCGAGCATCTATATGATGCGCCACAAAGCCTCCCAAGCCTGGCACGACAACACAGTCATTGTCCAAAAGCAATATTTCAATATGTCTTTTCAATTCTATCACGTTGCAAAATTACACTTTTCCCATTACAATGCCAAATAAAACTTTCAAAACCAATCGGTGAAATAAAAAAAAGTAAAAAACACATACGGAATAAAATAATATTGATTACTTTTGCAACAAAATAAAATACGACCATGAACTTTATAAAGACCGCGATTGATGGAGTTTTCATTATAGAACCAAAAGTCTTCAACGACCCAAGAGGTTATTTCTTTGAGGCATTCAAACAGGAAGAATTCGAAAAGAACATCGGAAACGTGAACTTCGTGCAAGACAACGAATCGAAATCGTCTTACGGCGTCTTAAGGGGACTCCACTATCAAAAGGGAGAATATTCGCAGGCGAAACTCGTAAGGGTAATCAAAGGCAAAGTGGTTGACGTGGCTGTAGACATAAGAAAAAGCTCACCCACATTCGGCAAACACGTGATGGTGGAACTCAGCGAAGACAACAAAAGACAACTTTTCATACCGAGAGGATTTGCCCACGGATTTCTTGTCTTGAGCCAAGAAGCAATATTCACATACAAGGTAGACAACGTGTATGCCCCACTGTATGAAGCATCCATACGATTCGACGACCCGGAAATCAACATAGAATGGCCTATCGAAAAAAAAGACGTGATGAACTGAAAAAAACCAGAAGTACGGATTAATAGACATGAATGGAAAAGAGCTATTACCATGTGAATATGATAAAATAACAGCAATGGAAGAAATCGAAAAAAAAGACATGCTGGCAAGCGACAAAGACTTCAACGGAAAACTATTTTCCGAGGCAGTCTTGTTCGAATGATTCAAATACGCCGACAATCTCTTGACAGAGACTCAAAATGAACACAGATGCCTTATGGCACACAACATCTAATGACAATGAACATAAAGACTTTCATCCTTTTGGTTTTCTTGTGCACGACTGCCTTTTCATGCAAAAACAAAGGAGAAGACACAGCCGTACGTACAGAAGACCTGAAGGCAAAACAACTTTTTCAAGGCATATGGGTAGACTCTGACGAAGAGAATGTCGTCTTCAAAGTCAAAGGGGACACCATATACTACCCAGACTCCCTGAGCCAGCCTATCAAATTTGCCATATATGGCGACACTCTGGAACTAAAAAGCGCAAATGACTCTAAATACGCCATATTAAAACAATCGGCGCATATATTTGAATTTAAAAACTCAAATGGCGACATAGTGAAACTGATAAAAGGCGAAGACCCGAGCTTTGAACTAAAGTAAATCCTACAACATATAAAGTGTTTAAGACATCATATAATGATGACGGGCTGGAAATCGAAAGCGTATATTTCGACAACACTATCCACCTGGGGATCTTCAAGCAGGAAACAAAGATTTTCTCAAAAGACTTTAAGAAAAGCGACTTCACACAATATGTTCCCAAAGACTTTCTGAAACAGAGCGTATTGAGCGACCTTACAGCAAGCACATCCGACAGCAAAGGATTCCACTATATAGCAGAACTCGCCATCCCCGACAGCTATGTAAGCTACATGGTGAATATTGTCATAACGACTGACGGAAAGATTTCAATGAACGTAACGAAATAGAAGGCCAAGACGCAAAGAAGCCAGAAAAGTTCAAAACGAACATCTTCTGAACTCCGAACATGTTATGGCAGTGGCTATTGCCACATTCAGACTTTCTGCAGTCTGGCGCCCCTCAGGAAAGTTCGGTATCAGAAGTCTGTTGTTTATACGGCTTCGCATAGCTGCGGAAATGCCATTCCCCTCATTCCCCATCACTATAATACCGTTGGGAGTGAGGGATTTCTTATAAATATCTTCACCATCAAGGAATGTTCCATAAACGGGATAACCAGTGGGGAGCGAATCGAAAAGCACTTGCAAATCGCAATATTCAACCCGCACTCTGGCGATACTGCCCATAGTAGCCTGTACGACCTTGGGGTTATACACGTCAGCGGTGTTACGGCTGCAGAAAATTTTCGTTATACCAAACCAATCGGCCACACGTATGATAGTGCCCAGATTACCAGGATCCTGCACCCCATCAAGGGCAATGTAAAGGGAAGAATCGTCGAAATCACATTTAGGCTGACTCACAAGCATCGGGAATACGGCAAGCACTCCCTGTGGATGCTGCAAGAAACTGATTTTACGCAGTTCATCATCCGTGACAACAACTATATCATTATCTATCTGAGGATTAGAATCTATCCACCCCTGAGTGGCAAAAAACATTTTCGGCTTCAGTATCTCCATCAAATCTGACACCACCTTAGGACCTTCTGCAACGAAACAACCCTCTTTGTCGCGTCCTTTCTTTGACTGCAACGAATGAACTAATTTTATCTGATTCTGTTAGGCGGCTGTGGTGTCGGGTGGGGTATCCGATAGCGACGTTGCGCAAAGACAAATTGTTTGACATAATCATAATGTGCAAAATTAGTAATTATTTCGCGAAAATTTGTACCTTTGCTTCGATAACTTCAACGAAATGATTTAAGAGAATATTTCAATGACAATTCACAACCCAATACTTCAACTTCAGCAGCAGCGTCTGCTTCTTGAGATAGAATATAACCACGAGAAGGAGGAGTTTCGCCGCCAGACCGAGACCATGGGCGTAGAGCGCAAGGTGCGCCGTGGCGACGCATGGTTTCCTGTGCAGATAGGCCGCAACTACTACAACTCGCTCAACCAAATGGTGGTGGAGGTAATGCGTCAGCCGGGTTCGGAGATAGAGCATAATTTTGAGCCAGGCCGCCCCGTATGCTTCTTCACCATGAAGCGCGACCCAAAGACGGGCAAGGACAAGATACATTATCTCTCGTTCACAGCCACCGTGAGTTTCGCCGAGCAAGACCGCATGGTGGTGGCTTTGCCCGATTCGGGCAGGATAGTAGACCTTCAGCGTGAGGACGCGATGGGCATCCAGCTATTCTTCGACGAGACGAGCTATCGGCTTATGTTCGATGCTCTCGACCGTGTGCTGCGTGCCAAGAGCGGACGTCTTGCCGTCCTTCGCGACATATTCTACACCAAGGCTCCAGTCTCCAAGTTCTCGTTCGAGCCTATGCGTTTCCCGTGGCTCAATCCGTCGCAGGAGCGTGCCGTGAACGAGGTGCTTTGGGCAAAGGATGTGGCTGTGGTGCACGGGCCTCCTGGAACGGGCAAGACCACAACACTCGTTGAGGCTATCTATGAGACTCTTCGCCGCGAGAGTCAGGTGATGGTGTGCGCCCAAAGCAATATGGCTGTCGACTGGATCTCGGAGAAACTTGTGGATAGGGGAGTGGCTGTGCTTCGCATAGGCAACCCTACGAGAGTGAACGACAAGATGCTCTCCTTCACCTACGAGCGTCGCTTTGAGGCTCATCCCGACTATCCCCAACTGTGGAGCATACGCAAGGCAATACGCGAGTTGCGCTCGCAGAAGAAGCGCCCCGACTCATGGCATCAGAAGATGGACCGCCTGAAGAGTCGTGCCACAGAGCTTGAGCTTCGCATTCGCCAGTCGCTCTTTGGAGAGGCCCGCGTGATAGCCTGCACGCTCACGGGAGCAGCCAACCGTGTGCTTGAGGGCGAGAAATATTCCACCTTGTTTATTGATGAGGCCGCCCAAGCTCTTGAGGCTGCTTGCTGGATAGCCATCCGCAAGGCAGGACGAGTGATATTCGCTGGCGACCATTGTCAGCTTCCGCCTACTGTGAAGAGTATTGCCGCTCTGAAGGGAGGACTCGGCAAGACTCTCATGGAGCGCATCGTGGAGCAGAAGCCAGAGGTGGTGACTCTGCTTAAAGTGCAATACCGCATGAATGAGCAGATAATGCGCTTTTCGAGCGACTACTTCTATAATGGCGAGGTGGAGACGGCTCCCGGGATAACCCACCGCAGTATACTCGACTACGACCTGCCTATGATGTGGATAGACACCGAGGATGTGGACGGAAAGGAAGAATTCATCGGCGAGAGTTGCGGACGCATCAACCGTGCCGAAGCCGATCTCACGCTCTCCACTTTGCAGGAATACTTCGATAAAATCGGCAAAAACCGCATATTGGAGGAGTCTATCGACGTAGGCATCATCTCGCCTTACCGTGCCCAAGTGCAGCTTCTGCGCAAGATGATACGCCAGAAAGAGTTCTTCCGTCCCTACCGTCGCCTGATAAGTGTTAATACGGTAGACGGATTCCAAGGTCAGGAGCGCGATGTGATACTTATCTCGCTTGTTCGCTCGAACGACGGCGGTGAAATCGGCTTTTTACGCGATTTGCGGCGCATGAATGTGGCAATAACACGTGCTCGCATGAAACTCATAATTCTTGGAAGCGCAGCAACAATGACCTCGCATCCGTTCTACCATAAACTGTATGAGTTTATCAGAAAACTGTCGATTTCATCGGACAATCAACAGTAGATAGGGCAAAACAAAATGCATCTTATTTTTGGAGGGTGTATCAAAACTAAGGCAAAGCGGGCTTAATGCCCAATTGTTAAGGTTTTGACACACCCTCTCTTACATAATATTAATTTGCAAGTTTTTACTTAATTCTCTCATATATATTATGAAACCTTTGCATTTTGAAATATTCATGATAATCTTTTGTAATGTAATATTATTTTCTTAAATTTGCAAGGTGTTAATAGAGAATACCATGTTCTCTTAAAATCTATTATTAACAAATAACATTAATACTATGCAAAAGAAACTACTTTTAGGTCTTTGCGGAGTGGCGTTTTTCGCTAATCCTACAGCCGCAGACGCTCAAAAGCTGTCTCCTGCATCCGTGTCGTCCTACAAGGAGGGTGTAGTGCGTGTGAAACTCCAACCGGAGCTTGCCACAGTACTTGAAAAAACCTCTTTGCCCGATGGCTCGGTTAAGCGCAAGGCTAACGCCCAGTACGTCACGACTGGAGTGGCACAACTCGACCGTGTTGCCCAGAAAGTAAAGGCTGTAAGCATGAAGCGTGTGTTCCCCTACGCAGGTAAGGATGAGGCAAGGCACAAGGCTGCCGGACTCGACCTTTGGTATGATGTCAGCTACGAGGCTGAAGAAATGTCACCGGCGCAGGCACGTAATCTCTACAAGTCGGCTGCTGGTGTGCAGTATGCCCAGCGTGTGCCTGTCTATCAACCTTATGGTGGCGAGAGTTTCCGCCCCATTTCGCCTTCCGACATTGCCCGCGCTCAGAAGGCGGCTTCTACAATGCCTTTCAACGACCCGTTGCTCCCCAACCAGTGGCATTATCACAATGACGGTAGCATACAAGGCACTAAGGCTGGTGCCGATATCAATCTCTTCAAGGCTTGGGAAACAGGAGTTACTGGCTCCAAGGATGTTGTCGTGGCTATCATCGACGGCGGTTTCCAGATTGACCATCCCGACCTTATGAACAACCTCTGGATTAACGAGGCTGAGCTTAACGGAGAGCCGGGCGTCGATGACGATGGCAACGGATTTGTAGACGACGTTTATGGCTACAACTTCGTAATCAATTCAGCAAATATCAACGCTCATTCACATGGTACTCACGTGGCAGGTACAGTAGGTGCTACCAATGGCAATGGCATCGGCGTAAGCGGTGTGGCTGGCGGTAGTGATGGTACTGGCGGTGTGAAGATGATGGTATGCCAGGTGTTCGACTCACGTGCCAGCAGTTCTGCCGAAGCCGACTTTGGTGCAGCCCTTGTTTATGCTGCCGACCGTGGCGCAAGCATCGCCCAATGCTCATGGGGTATGGGTATGGCTGATGAGGAAGACAAGTCGGTGTCCGAAGCCGTGAGATATTTCACCAGATATGGTGGCGGCGAAAAGATGAATGGCGGTCTTTGTATTTTTGCAGCCGGCAACAATGGCGAGGAAGGCCGTTTCTTCCCAGGCTGTCTTGGCGAGGTGGTGGCTGTTGGTTCAATGGGTTCCGACGGATATGTCACCAGCTACTCCAACTATGGCTCTTGGGTTGACGTTACAGCCCCTGGCGGTCTGTTGGACTATGGCCAGCAGTTTGGCGTGCTTTCAACATTGCCCAACAGCACCTACGGCTACAACGAGGGAACCTCAATGGCTTGTCCGCACGTGTCGGGTATTGCCGCGCTCATTCTCTCGAAGTATGGCAACGAGAACTTCTCCAACGAGACGCTCCGCACTCTTCTTACAACAGCTGTCAACGACCTCTACACTCAGAATCCTGCTTATGCGGGCAAGATGGGCTCTGGCTACATCGACGCCTACAAGGCTTTGCAGGGCAAGGAGGGTAGTGTGCCTTCGCCAGTAAGCGACTTCACGGTCACTCCTTCTCACGACAACGCCCTCATCGAATGGATTATCCCCGAGAGCGAGGAGAAGAGTATCGACCACCATGTTATATATTATAGCACCGAACCGTTCACGGCAGAAGACAATCTTAACAAGATTAAGTCGGTTTCGGTTGATACCAAGTTCAAGCTTTCGGGCGATGCTATGGCTTACGAGCTTCAGGGATTGAAGGCTTCTACCAAGTACTACTTCGCTATCGTGGCTTACAACCGTTGGGGCATGGCTTCTACTGTGTCGCCCGTAAAGGACGCCACTACGAATGCCGGACCTAAGGTGGATGTGGACAAGACTGCCGTATCTATGACTGTGGATGCAAGCAAGGCTCCTACGGCTGAGGCTTCGTTCTGCATCAAAAATGTAGGCGAGGGTATGCTCAAGTATCAGCTTGCGGCTGCCACTACTCGTGCCACTATGTCGACAAATTCACGTGCCCAGAAGCCGTTGCCTGGTCAGGTGGTGCCGTTCAGCGGTATTGTGGCTCCGACACTTGCCAAGAGCAACGCTTTAGCTACATCCGACTACAAGAAGGAGGACTGGCCCGTATCGCTCACTTATTCCGATCAGATATACAGTTATATTGGCGAGTCGGACAAGAAGCTGCCCAATGCTCTTGCGCAGTATTTCTATGTGGACAAGGCTAAATATCCAAACGGCTTCAACCTTACAGCCTTGAAGTTCCAGGGACAGAACGGTCAGGACCCCGTGATTGAAATCTACGACGGCTCGCGCTCTATCTCTACCGCAAGTCTCATCCAGAAGGTTGACTACGACTATTGGATGTACAACTACAACATCTCTTTGCGCGAGCAGATTTACTTTGCTCCAGGCACAAGTTTCTGGGTTGTTGCCAAGTTCCCGGCAGGAGCCAAGAATCCTCTCGGTGCAGGCAAGACAAGCTTGGATGATATTGCGCAGTACAGTTTCTATAGCTCAAATGATGGTGCCACATGGACTCAGCTCAGCGAAGTGCTCAAAGGCTCAAGCTTCGAGGCTGTAGCCGACCATCTTACATGGTCTGTTGAGGCTATAAGCCAGAACCCCGACTGGAGCCAGGTGCTCAATCCCGAGCCTCTCAGCGGCGAGGTGCGTCCAGGCGAGAGCCAGGAGGTGAAGATGAAGAACGACGGCCAGAAGCTCGTCAACGGCACTTATAAGTTCAACATTCATGTCAAGACCAATGAGGCTGTCGACTCTAAGAAGAATGTGGCTCTCACAATGACTGTCAAAGGCTATCAGCCTGAGCTTCACAGCAAGCAGCTCATCGACTTCGGCAACTTGCTCGTAGGTGAGAAGAAGACTATAGACGTTGAGCTCACCAACAGCGGCTATGGCGTGTTTGGCGGACAGTATGGCTACTTGCAGAGTCCTAAGAATGTGTCTTCGTCTTCCGACCAGTTCGACGTTTCTAACGGTACGCAGAACATTGCTGCACGTTCCAATGGCAAGCTGCCCGTGACGTTCAAGCCTACAAAGGCAGGCAACTTCACCAGCAACATCACTCTCACCGACAAGAACGGTATCAAGCATTCGTTCGTAGTGCGTGGTGTGGCTTCTGCAACATCCAATCTTGAGATAGCCAACAGCGAGTTCAATCTTGGCGATTTGAAGGTGGGTGGTGAGGCAAAGACAGCTACCGTTACATTGAAGAATACTGGCGAATATCCGTTGCAGTATATCTTCCCGAAATACTCTTCTGCCAAGATAGACGGCTCTAAGACTCGTGTCCACAAGTTCGGCTACACAACAATCTCAAATGTTGCGGGCGACAACTCGTTCGAATATGAGCCAGCTCCTGAGCTTGCCGACGAGCAGGACATCACCTCTCAGTTCAACACCAACAACTGGCAGTCGGGTCCTATTAAGGTTGGCTTCAAGTTCCCGTTCTACGGCAAGGAGTACGACCAGGTTTATGTTTCTTCTTATGGTGGTGTGAGCATGCTTCCTATTGAGGGACGCATCTCTTGCATGGTTCCTACTGGCGACTGCGTCCAGGGCTTGGGTTATGTCTCAGCCTACACCAACTCCGGTTGGATGGATATGGGCGGCAACAGTAAGATAACCTACGGACATAAGGACGGCAAACTCTACATCAAGTTCAAGGATGTTGTGACACCTGCTACCAATGGTGGCGGCGAGACCACAACCCTCAGCTTCCACATGGCTCTCTGTCCAGACGGTAGCGTAGAGGTGTTCTACGACGACTACAATCCGGCAGGCGTATTTGGAAGTGGTGGCAACAACTTCGTAGGTGTCAGCAACATCGAGTCCGATGACGCTTGTGTATTTACTGACGCAAGCAAGATTCACGCCTCAAGCAATGGCTATGACGCTCCTTACTACGACATCGCTACTGGTAGCGCAATAAAGATTGTGGCTCCTGCCAAGTCGATGATCAAGGGTCTGTCGAGCACCGACGGTTATATTGGCAATGGCGACAGCAAGGACATCACCGTTACTCTTGAGGCTGGTGACAATCTCTATGCTGGCGAACTGACCAACTATCTCACCGTCATCACCAACGACCCGGCTCATGCAAGTGCCAACATCACATTCAACGCCAACATCACGGGCGACAACCTCAAGGCTGATGCTGCTATTGATGCAGAGTCGGTTGACTTTGGCAATGTGTTCCGCACTTCGTTGCAGAAGCACAATGTGCTGTTGAGCAACAATGGCAAGGACGTGCTTCATGTTAAGGGTGTGAGCGTGAAGAATGGCAAGTTCAGCGTGGCTGACGAGATGAAGGGCGCATTCGACGTGCCTGCCGGTCAGGGCAAGGACATCACAGTTGTGCTGCCTACCGAGGAGAAGGGAGTTGTTGAGGACGTGCTCCTTATCAACTTTGCCGATGGCACATCCAAGGAGATAGCTCTCAAGGGTAATGTAATAGGTACTCCGGTATGGAGCATTAATCCTGATGTGATTGAGTCGGAGACTCCTTATGGCAAGAATGTCGTGCGCAACGACATCCAGATTACCAATAATGGCGACGAGCCTCTCGCGTTTGCTGCCGAGCCTGCCACATGGTATCGCTCACTCGACGTGGCTGAGGAAGGCGAGTCAAAGGTAGACTACATATATCGTTCGAAGAGCGATGGCTTTGATGTGCCGTTCAACTGGGTGGATATCACCGAGGACTACACCGAGCACATGCCTTACTCTTACTACATCGACAAGACCGACTTCAAGAAGGTTACATTGCCGTTTGAGTTCCCGTTCTATGGCAAGAAGTACAAGGAGATGTACATCTACAACACAGGTTTCGTTTCGTTCGACGAGCCTTTGGAGGACTACAAGCAGTTCCCCGAACCGCCTGCAAGTCTGCCTACCACGGAGACATTCTACAGCAATATCATCTGTCCGTTCTGGGGCAACCACTCTATGAATACTCCTTCGTCTGACGGTGTTTACTATAAGGCCAATGAGGACGATGTGGTGGTCTCGTACAAGAACTATGGCAATACCATGATGCAGGGCATGAACTTCCAGGTTATCCTGCGCAAGGATGGTTCGTTCAAGTTCCAGTACAGTCTCGAACCAGACGGAATGCAGATTGGTGTGTTTGGTCTTTGCGGAATCATGGATTATACCGAGACACGAGGTATCACTCCTCCCGACATCTACATCAATCCGGGCAACGCACTTGAGTTCACTCCTTACAAGAACTATGTTCTCGCTCCGGGCAAGAGCGCAAGTCTGCCTATCGAGCTTTATGCCGACAAGCTTGCTGATACCTACAACTACGAGCTTAGCATCAACACCAACGCTCCTGCCAATGAGAGCGTGAAGGTGCCGGTAACGCTCAACATCATTGGTGCGGCTGAACCAGTATTCCCGGCTGCTATCGATGTGGAGCAGGTTGTGGATATGAACCCGATGAGTCCTGTCTACCACGAGTTTGAGGTGGTTAACAATGGCTCTAAGGCATTCACTATCGACGATGTGGCTTCTGAGCTGTTCTCTGTTGCCGACTTCGACGACCCATGGGCAATGCCAGAGGCCTCGCTTGAGGTTTACATGGATGCCAACAGCGGCGGTGGTGGCGACCCCGACCCAGGTCCTCTCTCAGACAACGCTACAATGGCTTGGATGCCTTACCAGTCTGGATTCATGGCTCCTATCGAGGTGGGCAAGACTCCCGTTAAGTTCCGCATATCTCTCTACAACACTTATGAGGTGCGCCAGAAGGATTATCCTATCGAGTTTGCTGTAAGCGGTCTTGAAAAGGATATCTACGAGTCGGTAGTCAAGGTCAACGTTACTGAGTCTCCAATGCTTGCATTCGACCAGAAATCTCTGTATATAGAGAATGTGTCGAGCGACTACTCAGGCGTTTCTACAGTCAACATGATGAACGAGGGTGGCTACAAGCTCAACTACTCATTGCGTCTTGACGCTTCGGGTCATGATGAGATAAGCGATAATTTCGGTGGCGACGAGCCGTTCCCGACATTCAACGTTATTGCCAATCCTTCGAAGGCTGCTGCCAAGCAGTTTACTGATGCTTGCATGGCACGTCTCCATGGCAAGAATATCTTCAAGGCTCTCGGTCTTAAGAAGGTGAAGGACGACCAGAAGTTCATGTACGACGTGCCAGAGGGTGTTGACGACAACATGCTCTACTATCCGGTGCTCAACCCGGTAAGCAATGCTATCGCTGCCCTTATGGGTACAGGTGCCAACGCACTCGACGAGAACTTCTATGCTGCCACACGCTATGAGGCTCCGGCTGAAGGCTTCAATCTCACCCACCTCTACTTCGTGGCAACTGTGGGCGACCTTGAGAATGTGGACATTGAGGCTACTGTAATCCTCGGCAACGATGTTACTGCCGAAAACCGCACTATCGGTCACGGCAAGTTGCATATCGATAAGGAAGAGCCTACAAAGAATGGCTACCAGGGCATCCCGCGTATGCTCAAGTTCGACAATCCGGTATTCATCAATCCTGCCGATACCTTCTACGTGATGGTTAAGTATCCTGCTGGCTACAAGTCATCGGCACTTATGGCTACCAAGGATGGCGATAAGGAGCCTAACCGCTACATGGCTCATCTCAACGCCTTTGGCGGATGGGTTGACATCGAGGAACTCTACGACGCTGCTCAGAACACAGGCGCATTCGGCTACTTCATGACTTGCATAGAGCATGAGAAGGGCGAGCCTTGGATTAAGCTGCTCAACGAAAAGACCGAGGGTGTGCTTGAGGTTGGCGAGTCAATGCCTCTCAACTTCCAGGTCAACGCCAAGAGCACTTACTTCGCCAAGGGCAATAAGGCTACTCTTGTGGTTAAGACCAACGACCCGTCTAACGCAACATTCAACTACCACATCTATCTCGACCGCAACGCTGCGCCTCAGATAGTGGTTCCTGAGGGTGTTGTTGCTGCTAAGCAGGGTGAGACAACTAAGGTTGTTCTTAATGTGGCTGATGCAGAGGACGAGGCATTCACAGTTGCCTTCGACGACAACAAGGGCTATACCTCTGTTGCCGCCTACAATGAGGCCGACGGTGTAAGCTATGAGAATGGTATGTTCAGCGTGCCAGAAGGCAAGCAGCTTGAGGCAACTCTTAGCATCGCTCCTGAGTATGGCTACGACAAGCTTGGCAATGGTGCTGTTGCAGTTACTGCTACCGACGCAAGCGGCAATGCAGCAAATGCTACTGTCAACTACAACGTGGTGTTCAAGAACCGTGCGCCAGAGTTTGTTGGTCAGGCTGAGATGTCGTTTGGCGAGGGTGAGCAGTCGAACACTATCACCTATGCTTCGCTCTTCAGCGATCCTGATGGCGACGACTTCACTTGTACAGCCGCTTCTGCCAACAGCAAGGTTGTTGCTGTGTTCACATCCGACGAGGGCTTCATCCTTAGTGCCAAGAAGGTGGGCAAGACAACTGTAAAGGTTACTGCTACCGACAGCAATGGCGCTACCGCTACGCAGAATATCGCAGTCAACGTGACCAGTCCTACAGGCATCAATGGTGTAAGCTCAGAGAATGGCGACATCAATGTAATTGCAGATGGCGACAATGGCAACGTGGGCATCAAGCTTAACGCTAATGTAGGCGAGGCTATTTTCTCTGTTTACGATGCTGCCGGACAGCTTCTTGCCAAGAAGACTGCCAAGAACTTGCATGCAGGCGATACTGTAAACATCGAGATTGCCAACGGTCAGGGTGTGTACACTCTCAACGCTGTGCTTGATGGCAATACAACTACATTGAAGTTTGTGAAATAAATTATAAACGTTTAGGAGGTCGAGCGGTATCCGCCCGACCTCCTATTCTTTAACAGTATTTTGATTCTTTTTCTCTTTCCTATTTCCACGCAGGCACAACCTTTATCTCCACCTCATTGCGCTCAATAGTTTTTTGTTGAAAGCAAAAGTTTCCTTCTGAAAAGGAAAGAAATGGGTAAAAGTTTCCTTTTCAGAAGGAAAGTTTCCGTGCTCAAAGTAGTCTACAGCTTTAGTTATTCACCGAAAGCACTCCCAAAGGTCCTGTGCAAGTGGCTCTGTATTTTATAAGTTTCTTGCCATTAGCACACAGTCCATTGTTGTTGAGGTCGTATTCTCTTTTGCATTTGGCGCATGAGGCAATACCGTTAGAGGCAATGGCGAGTTTATAGTTAGCCATATTTGTTTCGGCATAACAGTTGGGGCATTGCGAGTCGTAGCAGTAGAGGGTGGCAGGATAACTCAGGTTGCCATAGCCCACGATGATACCCGTCTTAGGAAGAATGCCGAGAATGCGTGTGGGGCGCAGATCGTCGGCAGTTGCTTTCTGCTTGGTCTTCAGGTTTTGGTTGCTCTCGAAATAGAAGAACAGACTGCTGCCTTCATTGCCCTCATAGATGCGACAGAACACACCAGGCGACATCGGGTTGAGCGCACTCTGCAAGGTGGCGTCCTGATGGATGGAGTTGTCGTAGAAGAAACGGGCATGAATGGACGAGAAGTCGAAGGAGTCCTTTGAGCATGACGACGCAAATAGGATTAGGAGAGAGAGGAGGACGAAAGTAATATGATTGTATTTCATAAGAAACAAAGAATTATATTGTAGCGTGTAATGGAAGTATAAATTTATACGTCCATTACACGACTTAAGAACTACACGCTTTTGTTTATTCCATCAGCAATTTGCGTTCCGCCTCGTCCACTCTCTCAAAGTGGAACTCCGCCAATGTCTGATTCATCAGTTCCGCAATTCGGTCGTTGCACAGATTGCCCATAGAGCCTTCGTGAGTGTGGTGTATATTATGGTCGGCATGGAAGGTGCCGTTCTCAATCTCCAAGCCCACCTGCTTGTAGGCGTCGCGGAATGGAGTGCCCGAAGCAGCAAGGCGGTTCACCTCCTCTACAGAGAACATCGGGTCGTACATCGGATTGTCGAGGATATGCTCGTTCACCTCTATGCGCTCGATGATGTAGGCAGCCATGGCGAGACAGTCCTTCAGTTCGGCAAAGGCAGGCAGGAACACCTCCTTGATAATCTGAAGGTCGCGGAAATAGCCTGTAGGCAGATTGTTCATTATGAGCTGAATCTGTGTTGGCAGACTCTGCAACTTGTTGGCCTTGGCGCGTATCAGCTCAAATACGTCGGGGTTTTTCTTGTGTGGCATGATAGAGGAACCGGTGGTGCATTCCTTTGGCAGTTTCACAAAGGCAAAGTTCTGACTGTTGAACATGCAGGCGTCGAATGCCAACTTAGCCACGGTGCCAGCCACAGAAGCAAGTGCAAATGCCACATTGCGCTCCATCTTGCCACGTCCCATCTGAGCGTAAACCACATTATAGTCCATCGAGTCGAAACCAAGCAGTCGGGTTGTCATCTCGCGGTTCAAGGGGAACGACGAGCCATAACCTGCTGCCGAGCCAAGAGGGTTGCGGTTGGTCATGCGATAGGCAGCAAGCAGGAAGAGCATGTCGTCGGCAAGCGACTCAGCATGCGCGCCAAACCACAGGCCGAAGGAACTCGGCATGGCTATCTGCAAATGTGTGTAGCCAGGCATAAGCACGTCCTTGTATTGCTCGCTCTTCTTCTGCAGTTCGCGGAATAGAGCGTCGGTAGCCTCCACCACCTCGCGCAGTTCATGGCGTGTGAATAGCTTGAGGTCGACAAGCACCTGGTCGTTTCTTGAGCGTCCAGAGTGAATCTTCTTGCCCATGTCGCCCAGTCGGCGTGTGAGCATAAGCTCCACTTGTGAGTGAACATCCTCCACGCCCTCCTCGATGGTGAAAGTGCCTTGCTCGCACTCTGCGTAGATGTTCTTGAGTTCAGCCAAGAGCTGTCGCAGCTCGTCTTTCTGCATGAGTCCTATCGACTCCAGCATAGTGATGTGTGCCATGGAGCCAAGCACATCGTACTTGGCGAGATAAATGTCGAGTTCGCGGTCGCGTCCCACTGTGAAACGCTCTATCTCCTCGTTTACGGAGAAATTCTTTTCCCAAAGTTTGCTTGCCATAGTTTAAAATTTAAAAACGGAGTGATTTTGTAGACAAGGAGCTAAGAAGTCAGAAGTAAAGAAGTTCTTGCAAGCAAGCGGCAAGAACTTCTTTAATTCCTACTCCTTAACTTCTTATTATTAGTTATACTGAATCATTTGCAATACGTCGGCAATCTTCTCGATGCCCTCGCTGAGCGGTTTCTTCACCATCTGCTTGATAAAGGGGTTGAGGTCGGCCTTGATGGTGAGCTTCATCTTGCATGAAGTCGTGGTGACAGGCAGCAGCTGAATCCAGAAGTTGAAAGGCACAGGACTCTGCTCAGTCTCAAACTTAATGCACTTAGGCTCCTCGCGGTTAACCACCTTAAGGCGGATAGTTCCCACAGGCGGCACGTTCACCGTGAGCGAGTCCTGGTCGAACTGCAAGTCATTGATGGCCTCAGCCTGCTTGCGAGCCTCCTCGGGTAGGTTATCCTTCATCAGCTCGTAGCGCTCCTTGAGAGTCTGCAGATTGCTGAGGTTGCTCAGTTTGTCGTACACGTTCTGCTGTGGATATTGAATCTGTCGTATTGAACTTTCGAATGTACTCATTATCTTATTGTCTTCGCTGTATAAGAATTATTTCTTCCAGTTAGCCGGATCCTTGCGCCATTCAGCGAGCACCTCAAGGTCCTCCTTTTTGATGTAGCCAGTCTCGGCAGCAATAGCTGTTGTGTGCTCATAGTCGGAAAGGGTGACGAGGCGCACGTTGGCAGCCTTGAAAGCCTCCTCAGCCACCGGGAAGCCATAGGTGTAGCTTGCCACCATGCCCACAACCTCGTAGCCAGCCTTGCGCAGGGCGTCAACAGCCTTGAGCGAAGAGCCGCCGGTAGAGATAAGGTCCTCTACAACCACAACCTTTGCTCCCTCAGGGATGGTGCCCTCAATCTGGTTGCCCATGCCATGATCCTTCGGCTTCGGACGTACGTAGCAGTAGGGGAGAAGCAGCTCGTCGGCAACGAGAGCACCCTGTGCGATGGCTCCAGTAGCTACACCAGCCACAGCTGTTGCCTCAGGGAATTCCTCGTGGATGAGGTGTACCAACTCCTGCTTAACAAACGAGCGCAACTCAGGATAAGCCAAAGTCTTGCGGTTGTCGGTATAGATAGGCGATTTCCAGCCCGAAGCCCATGTGAAAGGATCGTTAGGCTGAAGCTTGATAGCCTTTACTTCAAGAAGTTTTGATGCAAAAATCTTTTTCAGTGTACTCATAGTTATAATCGTTTTAAAATGTTTGTATTGTATAACAATGCAAATGTAGGCAAAAAAAGCGAGAAAAACCACATTTTGGACAATAATTAAGATTTATAGCAGTTCTTTATTATTCGTTTTGCCAGCTTTAAATGGCTGATTTTAAGCCTTTTAGGTGAAAATGGAGCTTGGCGAATCTTCCAATTCCAATTCTTCCAGTTAATTTTACAAGGGTTGCCTTTTTCTTGTATTTATATATAACTAATTAATAATCAATAATATATATAATAATATATATAATAATACACAGGTAGGGAGCGAAATGGGTACCCCTTAAAAAATAACTGATATAACTGATATTGATATTTTTAGACTCATTCAATTTTAATCTAAAGAGCTGTAATATAATGACTTACGACATTACAACAAAGACTGCTCCAGCCATGCCAAAACTTGGAAAAGGCTTGGATTTTGTGAAATTAGTGCTCTCGCAGGTATCTCCAGACATGCGTGAACCTATCGCTCCGACACTTTTTGATGCCGCTGCAGCACACATCAGTGCAACTGAATTTTTGTATCCAGACCAATCTTGGAAGGAACTTTGTGGCATGATAGATGCACTTTCGGCAGGTTCTGCAGGCGGAAAAGGCCAACTGCAGGGATATGTTGAAGCGATGATGCGTTTCGCGCGAAAGCATGATGAAGTGGAGTTGCAGAAGCTCGTGGGATGGCAAAGAAACATGAAGTCGAAAGGTGCCAACAAGGAGAAACCTATTCGTCCTGATGTTTCGTTTTGGTTTCCACCTTCCGATGTGACCAATGCTGCCTTCATACAGAATGCGATGGCATGTGAACTGGGGAACGCACACACGCAATACTATAACATGCCGGAGGTGGAGATGGCTGACAAGATATGTGGCGGTCATAAGCAGGTGACGCAGACTATCCGCAACATCTACGACAAGGCCAGAGCTGGTGCGCTTCGTGCCACGGCTGAGGGTGTGACGGGAAATCCGGTGCTGCGTGTCAACATGAATATTTCATGTACTCCTGGTGAAGCAAGGAATTTCTTCAAGCGCGACCTGTTTAACGGTACGCTCGGACGTGTGGCTTTCTCCTATAAGGCTCGCGGCAACCGCGATGGGCATATTCCACGACAGGGGGAGTATGATGAGGATTTCCTCAAGAAACTCGATGCCTATATCGTGCGCCTGCAGGCTTGCAAAGGACGCCATGTGGTGCAGCCGCTCAACAAATTGGCTGATAGACTGGCGCTCGACATGGCGGCGCTGGCTGACCTCACGGATGATGATACCTTGTGGGATATGAGTAAGCGGTCTATCGTGAATGCATGGAAGAAAGGGTGCGTGCTCTATATCCTGAACGGCATGACATGGACTAAGGGCATGGGCGATTTCGTGGAATGGCTGGTGTATTTCGACCTTTGGTCTAAGTCGCAAATATTTGGTGATATGTTCAAAGAGGGTAGCGACAGTTTGGGTGACGCACAGAAGAGTGGTCCGAAGAACATGCTGTGTGACTTGCCTAATACGTTCAACGAGGCACAACTGGAGGCTCTCCGCGTCTCTCTCGGCAAATCGAGTGAGGGGACCAGAGGCCAGTTGAATGTTTGGAAGAACCGCAACTTCATCACCTATTCTGCCCAGACGGGGCTGTACTCTAAGACGCAGGAGTATCTGACGGGGAATGTTGTCGGACGTGGTACTAAAGGGAGATAGCTATGCTCGACAGAATGAAGATTGAAAAGCTTCGCGCACTGCCCATTGAGGCGGTGGCGGAGCGCCTCGGACTGCGGGTGACGCGACATAAATGTCTGTGTCCCTTTCACGATGACCATCATGCGAGTATGACGTTTCTCGCAAGGACAAACAGCTTCAGGTGTTTTGCCTGTGGGGCTCACGGCGGCACGATAGACCTCGTGATGCGCCACCTCGACAAGGACTTCCCTAGGGCGTGCCGTTGGCTGGCTGACGATGCTAACGTGGTGATCGACGAGTACCGACCGCGCACGCCTGTGGCGGAGAAGCCCATGAGGCCGTTTGATGCCTCGCGCTATGCCCGTAACTTCGAACATCCGTGGTTGAGTGGCGAGGCGCAACAGTTTCTGTTTGGCGAACGGAAGATGTGTGTTTCGTGTATAATAAGATAATTTTGTAAGAAATTTGATAAAATATCCTCGAATCGCAGGAAACGTATAGAAACGTATGATTGATTTTTGGAGATGTTGTATCTTTGCAACAGAAACAAAAAAGGCTGGCAGAAGCCGAACGCATCTCGGAGGCGCCCCGAATGTAGCAGGTGACAACAGCCAAGTAAGTAACTTTAATGATCTAATACCATGAGTAACACAAAAAACAAAGAAACGCTCAAGACTGTACTCCAGTTTATCGTAAGCGTAATCACAGCACTCCTCGCCACACTCGGCGTTCAGAGTTGCGTCGGCATCTGACAAATTAGTTATTAACCTTAAAAAACACACAATTATTATGGCTACAATTCAAACAATCGACATCATCAAAGGTATCAGTGGTAAGTATGGTAACAAGTCTAACGACTACTTCGCCACTAACAAGTCTAGTAACAAAATCCACCTCGCCAAACTCGCCAACCCATACAAGGGTCCTGCTACCGAGAAGCAGAAGGTGCAGCGCGAGAAGTTCGCCAAACAGCAGGCTGCCAGCAGCGCATGGCTGAAGGCTAACCGCCCGAACGAGAAGAACGGCATCAAGGGTACTCCTATCTACCAGTATGCCCTGAAGCTGAAGCGAACCTTCGCCTTCTCTAACGTCAACCAGGTGTTGTTTAAGTACATGGACAAGGAGTTTAACATCAAGTTGCCTGACTCCATCGATGCACCTAAAGTGGACGGCGAGGATACCGGTTCTACTACCAATCCTGGCAACGGCGACCAGGGTACAGAACAGAAGCCCGGAGGTGACCAGGGTACAGAACAGCCTGGTGGCGGAGGTCTGGAGGGTTAGTCTTCCGTTTTCTTCTTAACCATAATTCCCTTAATCGCACAGCGCTCCTTGTTGTCAAGGGGCGCTGTATTCTTTATCCACGGAGCACACAGATGACACAGATTTGATTTGGCCGTGTGTTCCGTGGATAATTTCTGTGTGACATTAAACTTTACTTACTTTAGAGTATGCAGAATATGGTCTAACTCATCGAGCTCTTCTTCTTTCGTTGCCCAACTCGTTACGAAACGGCAGATGATTTCGGTATCGCTCTTTCTTTCCCATATCTCGAAGGCTACTTTCTTGGAAAGGGCATCGTAGAGGGTAGGTGAGAGGACGACAAACTGCTGATTGGTGGGGGAATCGTAGGCTATGGCGATGCCATGCTTCTGGAAAATGCTGCGGATGCGGGTTGCCATGGTGATGGCGTGGCGCGATATGTTGAAATAGAGTTGGTCGGTAAACAGCGTGTCAAACTGGATGCCTAACATTCTGCCTTTGGCAAGTAAGGCTCCATGACGCTTTACATTAGTGAAGAAGTATTTCGGTGCCTTCATTCCTGAGAAAACGACAGCTTCGCCCATCATGGCGCCCACTTTTGTTCCGCCGATATAGAAAACATCACAATGGCTGGCAAGGAATGGCAAGTCGTAATCGCAGGCTTCTGATACCAGACCATATCCCAGTCGTGCTCCATCGATGAAGAGACGGAGGTCGTATTTCTGACAGGTTGAATAAATCGCAGTCAGTTCTTCCTTGGTATATACCATTCCAAACTCTGTTGGCATCGAGATATAGACCATGCCAGGCTGTACCATGTGTGGGTAGGTCTCGTCGGCGAGAAACTTGCGCATGTAGTCGTTGATCTGCGAGGCAGCCATCTTGCCTCCAGCTATATCAGGAAGTACCAATACCTTGTGTCCGAAAGCCTCTACGGCCCCTGATTCATGGACGTAGATATGGCCCGTATCGACCGAAAGCACACCCTCGCAGCCCTGCAGCAGCGAGTCGATGGCTGTAGCATTGGTCTGTGTGCCGCCCACAAGGAAATGGACTTCTGCCTCCGTCATGTCGCACGCCTTGCGGATCCGGTCCTTTGCCCTTTCGGTATAAGGGTCGAAACCATAGCCGCTCGACTTCTCATCGTTGGTCTCCGACAGGCGGCGGAGAATCTCCGGCAGGCAGCCGTTATTGTAGTCACTCTCAAAAGAAGCTCTTATCATCCGTTTTCTCCTTATTTATATTAATGAAGATCTTTTTTATGTGCCCCTATTCTTAAGCCTGCGTGTCATCCCCTGAGCTGGTCAACGCATGGTCGTCGAGGTCTTTGATACTCTTTTTGGGTGTTACGCCGAGCGACTTGAGTCCTTCGATGCGGCGCATTACGTTGCCCTTGCCATCATAGAGTTGCAGTCTTGCTTTCTCAAACGCCCCCGACAGGCGCGCTATCAAGTCGCCGAGGGAGGAGAAGGTGTCTCCAAATCCCGCCACCTTGTCGTACAAGTCTGCTGCAGCCTTGACAATCTTCTCCACGTTTTTGTTTTGTCGGTCGTACTGCCAGAGGTTATACGCCAGTTGCAAGGCCATCAGAAGATTGCTGGGAGAGATGATGATGATGTGTTTTTGATAGGCGTATCGACCCAGGTCCGGCTGCTGTCGCATGGCGGCGATATAGCCCGACTCGTTGGGAATGAACATCAGGACAAAACCGATAGCGTCATCCACCAACTTGCTGTAGTCCTTCTCTGCCAGTTCATCGACGTGGCGTCGTACGCTTTGCACATGCTCGCGCAGCAAGCGGTCGCGCTGTGCGTCGTCCTCGGTAGCCACGGCATTGGCATAGGCCGTCAAAGAGACCTTGGAGTCGATCACCACGCTCCGACCTTCTGGGAAGCGAACGATGATGTCGGGGCGGAAACTTCTGCCCTCGCTGTCTTTGGTCTGCTCTTGTACAAAGTACTCCTCGTCCTTGCGCAGTCCGCTATTCTCCAAAAGGGTAGCCAAGACCATCTCACCCCAGTCGCCCTGCTGCTTGCTGTCGCCCTTGAGCGCACGGGTGAGGTTGGCAGCGTCTGAACCGATGCGAGCTGTCTGCTCCTTCATTGAAGCTACTGCCTGCTGCTGCGTGACGAGGCGCTGCTTGCGAACGAGCGCAATCTGCATGACCGGGAGATGGAAACAGTGCGTAGCGCACACGCCAAGCAGATCGCGTCGCTCGAATCACAGATAGCGGAGGAGCGCAGACATGCCACAGAACTACGGGAGGAGAACAACCGCCAATGGGCGCAGCGTCTAGACACGCTCCGCGAGGAGATGCGGAAGAATGCGGCCGAACAGTTGGCTGCCAAACAACGATCCCTACAGGAGGACAACCGCCAGATTGGCATAGGCCG
>OQWE01000161.1_pt1 | contig 22504 bp, 18 predicted proteins | sample 1691591 | NCBI WGS metagenome assembly OQWE01 (sample SAMN03418265, study PRJEB22391) | human gut metagenome | biome: human-gut; feature: organic feature; material: feces | host: Homo sapiens | place: Tanzania | collected 2013-01
CGTTCTTCAAGTCGCCGTCGATGGTCTTCGGGCAGCCGATAACCTGAACGCCGTACTTCTTAGCTGCATAGTACTCAGCGAGTACACATGCGTTGGTGTTAGAGTCGTCGCCACCGATGATTACGAGAGCCTTGATGCCGAGCTCGCGCAGAATCTCGATGCCCTTCTCAAACTGCTCTTCCTTCTCGAGCTTTGTACGACCTGAACCGATGATGTCGAAACCGCCAGTGTTGCGGTACTGATCCATAAGCTCTGATGTGATCTCGATGTAGTTGTGATCAACCAAGCCGCCAGGGCCGAGGATGAAACCATAGAGCTTGTTCTCTGGATTCAATGATTTAATACCGTCAAACAATCCTGAAATTACGTTGTGACCACCAGGAGCCTGACCTCCTGAAAGGATAACGCCTACGTTGAATGCAGGAAGCTCTGTCTTCTCGCCAGCCTCAAAAGTGATAACAGGCATTCCGTATGTGTTCGGGAACAACGCCTTGATCTCTTCCTGGTTACCTACTGACTGTGTTGCCTCACCCTCTACGGCCTTAACCGGACCCTGGAGAGCCTTAGGCAATTTGGGCTGATAAGCAGCTCTTGCAATCTGCAATGCACTAATTTCCATGTGAATTTAAATAATTAAAATATGTAATGTATAAATAGATACTTTTTTTGCACTGCAAAAATACACTTTTTCTGTGACATACCGAAAAAAACTAAAAGAAAACGAACTATTTGAAGTTTTTTATAAAGAATACTTGTCGCATATTATTTTTTTTTCTATCTTTGGCGTGTTAATTTAATCTTTTAATCAATAATCATTTTAATTTGTTATGGCAAACAAAAGAAACCTGAAACGCAATATCAACTATGTTTGTAGCGAACTTTTCTCAGAGGCAGTAGCTGCTTCAATGTACAGTTCAAAGACAACAGAGGAGGATGTGAACGCATTGCTCGCTTCTATCCTTGTTATACACAACGACTATGTGCGCCGCGTGTCGCACCAGGAGCCGGGCCTTGCGCCGAAGCTCTTCTACAAGGATCTTGTGAACAGCTTCAACAAGCAGGTGTCTGAGATTGTTGACCAGGTGGTTAACCTCGGCTAATCGAAATTTTAAATCAAATATAAACATAAACAAACACAATGAGTTTTTTGCAACGCATTTGCAAGACACTGTTGTATAAGCGCATGGGGTGGACCACTCGTATAGAAGTGGACCACCCCGAAAAGTATATACTCTGTCTTGCTCCACATACCAGCAACTGGGACTTTATTATCGGACTTCTCTACTCGCGTGCCGAGGGCATTAAGGCTAACTTCCTCATGAAGAAGGAGTGGTTCTTCTGGCCGCTTGGCGTATGGTTCCGCCATCTCGGTGGCATACCCGTTAACCGTTCGAAGCATACAAGCATGACCGACGCTATGGCAGAGGCTGCGCGTCGCGAACCAAACTTCAAGCTTTGCGTTACGCCGGAAGGCACACGCTCGCTCAACCCTAACTGGAAGAAGGGCTTCTACTTCATCGCATTGAAAGCCGAACTGCCTATCCTGCTCTACGGTCTCGACTTCGAACGCAAACTGATAGAATGTACGCAGATGATTGTGCCTACGGGCGATGTGGATGCGGACATGAAGCGCATAAAGACTTATTTCAAAGATTTCAAGGGAAAGAACCCTGAATTGTTCACCGTCGGTGAACTTGACTAATATGAGAAACAGATTATTGTCGGTTTTGGTGTTCGCAGCCGCTCTGATGGCGCTTCCTGCTACGGCAGGGTCGCACAAGACGCTGTCGGCGGCTCAGCTGGATACTCGTCTTAAGAACTATGTGCTCGCCACACGAGCAAAGAATGTCGTCTACGCCGTACAGCCGTATATGGAGTCGTACAGCGTAGACGATGCTCGTCGTGTGCTCACGCTGAATGTGAGCACAGGCTTTGCCACGCAGAACTTTACGGAGAAAAGCGTGGGCTATTATTATAAACGTCTTGCCAAGGCTTTGCCAAAACCTTACAATCGCTATCAGCTGCGCATCAACACGGCTGGTATGCCTATAGAGCAACTCGTACCTGGCGCAAAGCTGCGTAGCGGTAGTGCACCCGGAGGATGGGGACGCATCAACTACGATGGCGCGCCGTGGGTGATGAACGAGTCGCAGCCCAACTTTGTGTCGCACGGACTCTTCGACCGTCATATTTCTCTTTGGCAGTCGCACGGCATCTATTTCGACCAAAAGAAGAGACGCTGGAAGTGGCAGCGTCCAAACCTTTTCTGCACCAACGAAGACCTCTTTACACAGACTATCGTAGTGCCTTATCTCATTCCGATGCTCGAGAACGCCGGCGCTGTAGTCTACACACCGCGCGAGCGCGACTGGCAACGCAATGAGGTGATAGTAGACAACGACGGTAAGAACGGATATGTTGAGGACGACGGTCGCGAGAAATGGCGCACTACCGAAGAACGTGGATTCGCTTTCCATCGCGGCATGTATCGCGACGGCGAGAATCCGTTCGAGCAGGGCACAGCACGCATGGTGCGCACAACGAAGAAAAGCAACGAGTCGTGGGCGGCGTATCAGCCAACCATACAGCAGTCGGGTCGCTACGCCGTATACGTGAGCTATCAGACTGTAGCCAAGAGCGTAAGCGATGCGCAATACATCGTTGTGCACAAGGGTGAGCGCACTTTGTTCCGCGTAAACCAGCAGATGGGCGGCGGAACGTGGGTTTATCTCGGCACGTTCGACTTCGATGCAGGCAACAGCACCGCCAACCGTGTAATCGTTACCAACTCGTCTACGGAGAAAGGCGTTGTAACGACAGATGCTGTGCGCTTTGGTGGCGGTATGGGCAACATACAGCGTGGCGGATCGACAAGCGGCATGCCGCGCTGTCTGGAAGGTGCGCGATATAGTGCGCAATGGGCGGGCGCTCCTTACTCGGTTTATAGTAGCAAGAACGGCACTGACGACTATGCCGACGACATCAATACACGCTCGAATATGCTCAACTGGCTTGCTGGCGGGTCGGTATATGTGCCGACTCGCGAGGGAAAGAACGTGCCTTTCGAGCTTAGTCTTGCGGTGCATAGCGATGCCGGAGCCACACATGTACATGATTCTATAGTCGGTTCGCTGGCTATATGCACCACCAACTTCAACGACGGACGTCTTGCTGCCGGCGTGTCGCGACAGATTTCGCACGACTTCGCCAATATGCTCCTTACCGGCGTGCAGCGCGACCTTACAGCTACCTACGGCAAGTGGACACGCCGCTATCTGTGGGACCGCAACTACAGCGAGACTCGCAAGCCGGAAGTGCCGTCGGCGATTATTGAAACGCTGTCGCATCAGAACTTCGCTGATATGCGCCGCGCATTAGACCCGAACTTCCGCTTCACTCTCGCACGTTCGCTCTACAAGACCATACTGCGTTATGTGAACGGCAATCACTCGCTTGCGTGCGTTGTGCAGCCTTTGCCCGTAAGCAACTTCCGTATACAGCGAACAGCCAACAATCAGTTGCAGCTCTCGTGGTTGCCAATGAACGATCCGTTGGAGGCAAGCGCCGTGCCTACTACATATAATATATATATAGGAGAGGGCAGGGGCGGTTTCGACAACGGACGCAGCGTGACTGGCACATCGTTCACGTTCACGCCTAAGCCGAATGTGGTTTATCAGTTCCGTGTTACGGCTGTGAATCGTGGAGGCGAGAGCTTTCCGACGAACACGCTTGCAGCATGCATAAGCGGTCAGGCAGGAGCGCGTGATGTGCTTGTTGTAGACGGCTTTACGCGTCTTGCAGGTCCGGCGGTTGTTGACGACGGCACACGCCAAGGCTTCGACCTCGATGCTGATATGGGTGTTTCGCTCGGCATGAACGCAGGTTGGGTAGGCAGACAAATCGACTTCGATCGCTCGCGTGCAGGTAGTGAAGGTCCTGGCGCTTTAGGCTATTGCGAGGACGAACTTGCAGGCAATTTCTTTATGGGAAGACAGCAGAACGAGTCGGTTTGCCACGTTGCGGACATCGCGGCGTCGGGTGCATACAATGTCGTAGCGTCGTCGGTTGAGGCTGTAGAGAACGGCTTTGTGAAACTTTCCGATTATCGCATCGTCGACTTGATGTTCGGATTGCAGAAAGACGATGGCTACTCGCTTGTGCGCTACAAGACCTTCTCGCAGTCGCTGCGCAAGGCGCTTGAGACTTACGTACGTGGCAACGGACGCGTACTCGTAAGCGGTGCGTATGTGGCGAGTGATATGCAGCTCGATGCTGAGCGCAGCTTCCTCTCCAATGTGTTTAAAGTAGGATTAGGCGGACAGAACAAGAATATCTCTACGAATCTTGTGAACGGACTCGGCATCAACTTCGACATCATCCGCCGACCTAACGACCGTCATTACGCAGCACAGTCGGTAGACATCATTAATCCGCTTGCGCCGGCGTTCTGCGCTATGCGCTATGCCGACGGCACTGATGCTGCTGTGGCTTACGACGGCGCCGACCACAAGGCGTTTATCATGGGTTTCCCGATGGAGTGCATCAATAATGTGCGTTCGCGACAGCAGGTGATGAAGGCTGTAATGACATTTCTTGCCAAGTAATTTGGCTATTTCAAGCAAACACTATAACTTTGCATAGTTATTGAAGGAAAAACTAAAAAACATATAATATAATGTATAGAACGAATACATGCGGAGAGCTTCGTCTCTCTGATTGTGGCAAGACCGTGACTCTTGCCGGATGGGTACAGCGCACTCGCAAGATGGGTGGTATGACATTCGTTGACCTCCGCGACCGCTATGGTATCACACAGCTCGTCTTCAACGACTCTGACGACAGCGACCTTTGCGCACGTGCAGGCAAGCTCGGACGTGAGTTCTGCGTGCAGGTGACTGGCGTAGTAAACGAGCGTGAGAGCAAGAATGCAAATCTGCCTACTGGCGATATCGAGATTATCGCTAAGGAACTGAATGTCCTCTCGGAGAGTGTTACACCTCCGTTCACTATCGAGGACAACACCGACGGCGGCGACGATATCCGTATGAAGTATCGCTACCTCGACTTGCGCCGTCCGACAGTTCGCAAGAATCTCGAACTGCGCCACCGCATGACTATCCTCATCCGCAACTTCCTCGATGCGCAGAACTTCATCGAGGTGGAGACACCTATCCTCATCGGTTCTACACCTGAGGGTGCACGCGACTTCGTTGTGCCTTCACGCATGAACCCCGGACAGTTCTACGCTCTCCCGCAGAGCCCGCAGACTCTGAAGCAGTTGCTCATGATCAGTGGTTTCGACCGCTACTTCCAGATTGCAAAGTGTTTCCGCGACGAGGATTTGCGTGCAGACCGTCAGCCTGAGTTCACTCAGATCGACTGCGAGATGTCTTTCGTTGACCAGGACGACGTTATCAACCTCTTCGAGGATATGGCTCGCCATCTGTTCAAGGAAGTACGCGGCGTTGAGTTGCCGGCTAAGCTGCAGCAGATGACATGGCACGAGGCTATGCGCCGTTTCGGTAGCGACAAGCCCGACTTGCGTTTCGGTATGGAGTTCGTAGAGCTCATGGACGTATTGAAGGGCACAGGCACATTCTCTGTATTCAACGAGGCTGAGTATATCGGCGGTATCTGCGTACCTGGTTGCGCCGACTACACACGCAAGCAGCTCGATCAGCTTACAGATTTCGTAAAGCGTCCGCAGGTAGGCGCAAAGGGCTTGGTTTACATCAAGTTTAACGCTGACGGCACAGTGAAGTCGTCTGTAGACAAGTTCTACACACCTGAGGTGCTCGCAAAGGTTAAGGAGACAACCGGCGCCAAGGATGGCGACCTCGTTCTTATCCTTTCTGGCGACAACGCCAACAAGACACGCGTTCAGCTCTGCTCTTTGCGTCTTGAGATGGGCGACCGTCTCGGTCTGCGCGACAAGAACAAGTTCGAGTGCTTGTGGATTATCGACTTCCCTCTCTTCGAGTGGAGCGACGAGGAGCAGCGCCTTATGGCTACTCACCATCCGTTCACAATGCCAAACCCGGACGATATCCCATTGCTCGACGAGCATCCTGAGCAGGTACGCGCTAAGGCATACGACTTTGTTTGCAATGGTATAGAGGTAGGCGGCGGTAGCCTCCGTATCCACGACAGCAAGCTGCAGGAGAAGATGTTCGGCATCCTCGGTTTCACAGAAGAGCGCGCCATGGCACAGTTCGGCTTCCTCATCAATGCCTTCAAGTACGGAGCACCACCTCACGCTGGTCTCGCATTCGGTCTCGACCGTTTCGTGTCTATCATGGCAGGTCTTGACTCTATCCGCGACTGCATCGCATTCCCGAAGAACAACAGCGGACGTGACGTGATGCTCGACGCTCCTTCTGCTATCGATCAGAAGCAGCTTGACGAACTTCAGTTGAAGGTAGATTTGAAAGCTGAGTAATCATTTTGATCACAATATACGTTGATATAAATCAATAAATGTGAAAAATATTAAGAAAAAGTCCGGATTTCCGGACTTTTTTCGTATTCAGACGTTGCTTATTGGAAAATATTTTACTAATTTTGTAAACAAAGGGAACCCAAGCGTGTTGAACGTAAGGGACTTTATTAATGTTTTTATTAGATTATGGCAGAAAAGAAAGCAACAGAAAAGAAGGTAGCTGCAAAGAAGACAGCTACAAAGACTACAGCAACTAAGACTGCTGCAAAGCGTTGTGCTACAAAGAAGGCTGAAGTAGTTTTGAATGTGGACGCAGAAAGCGTTGGCTTCCGCGCAGGTGATGTTTATCAGGCACTGGCTGCAGCAGGCAAGGCACTGAGCGTTCAGGAAATCGCAAAGGCTGCTAATATCAGTAGCGAAGAAGTTTACCTCGGTATTGGCTGGCTCTTCAAGGAGGGCAAGGTAAAGAACGAAGAGAACCTCATCACCTTGGCATAATCAAGGTAAAATTGCATACGAAAGGAGCTTTTACATATCTTTATGTAACAGCTCCTTTTCTATTTGTATATACCGATAAATATTGCTCATTTTTATTTTAAGAAATGATAAAAAATATTTATCTTTGCATATCTAAAACTTTTAATAATATGACTCAAGATAGAAATCACCTGGTAATCATGGCTGGTGGAGTAGGAAGTCGTTTCTGGCCGATGAGCACAGAAGACAATCCGAAACAATTTATTGATATCCTCGGAGTAGGCAGAACCCTTCTGCAGCTTACATACGACAGATTCAAGGGAATCTGTCCGCTTGAGAATGTTTGGGTGGTGACGAACAAGAAGTACGCCGCACTGGTGCGCGAGCAGCTTCCTGAAGTGCCTGCCGAGAACATCCTTCTTGAGCCATGTCGTCGCAACACGGCGCCATGTATAGCATACGTCACATGGCGCATCAAGGCTATCAATCCGAAGGCTAATGTAGTAATCACACCGAGCGACCACTTCGTTACCGATGTGGAGGAGTTCCGCCGTGTCATCACGTCGAGCATGAAGTTTACAGCTGAGACCGACGCTATTGTCACCCTCGGCATGTCGCCGACACGCCCCGAGACTGGCTACGGCTACATTCAGGCTGACCTCTCTACAGCGTCGCCACGCAACCGCGAGATATATCGCATCGACTCGTTCCGCGAGAAGCCCGACCTGGAGACTGCGAAGGAATACATATCGCATAAGAACTATTTCTGGAACGCAGGCATCTTCGTATGGAGCGTTGCTACAATCGTGAATGCTTTCCGCGTATACAGTCCGACAATCAGCAAGATTTTCGAGAGCATGCTGCCTATCTACGGCACGCCGGCTGAGCGCGATATGATTGACCAACGCTATCCCGAGTGCGAGAATATCTCTGTCGACTACGCCATTATGGAGAAGGCGGAGGAGATTTTCGTATGCCCAGCCAACTTCGGATGGACCGACCTCGGCACATGGACCTCGCTGATGCTGCAGAAGCATCACGATCTTTATGGCAATACGGTCATCGGCGACAACGTACATCTTTACGATTCGCACAACTGCGTGGTGCATACTCTGAACGAGAAGAAGGTTGTTGTTCAGGGGCTCGACGGATATATCGTTGCAGAGAACGACAACTCACTGCTTGTATGCAAGCTTTCTGAGGAACAGCGCATACGCCAGTTTGCGGAAGATTGATTACCGCGTAGCGGAAACATCATTACCGCACTTCGGTTACATTGTTACCGCGCAACGGTTACACTATTACCAGTCTGTGGTAATAATTGTGGCTCATTCGGAATTAGGAGTATTTCTATTATGAACATATAAGTAGCGGAGGTCTCCGGCCTCCGCAGTACCAAGTCGAATACAAATCATTATTACTAATAATAGAGTTTGTATCATTGGTTACTGCGGAGGCCGGAGACCTCCGCTACTATAAGATATTATCTGTTCGGCAACCATCGCTGCTCAACCGAAACTTCTACGCTGAAACTCGGGTTGAAGTTGTAGCGCAATGTGAGAACATAGCGTTGATGTACGCCATGCCCGTCACCGACAAGCTGTCGGTAGCCGTCGGCGGCTACTTCAACAACATCAACTATGCCGGCAACAACTGGCGCGAAGCCGGTCTGTCGGCGGTTCTGTAGCGTGTCGGCATGATACGCTGCGGAGCTGATTCGTCGAAACGAATCTGGCTGTTGCCCAGAGTGCCTGTTGTAGCATTTGTCTCTTGTGCTTTAGCCGTCATGTTGAAGGCTGATGACAAGAGCAATGCTACGAGTGTTCTTGTCTTTATTGTCATAATGAGTTCTCTTTTTTACTCGCCGAGATACTGTCCGATGAAGAATATCGCACCGGTCTGTCTCTCTGTGATGATGTAGACGAACGGACGGTTGGCGTGGAACTTCACGTGGCGCGGCTCGTTGGGATCGAGTGCTGTCATCGCAACCATTCCTGCTGTAATGGCAGCAGCCTTAGTGCCTTCCTCGCTAACCTCAATCTTTGCCTTCTGCAGCATCTTCGAGATGAAGATATTTGCGTCTGACATGTTCTTGAAGTTGGCTGCGCCGTTGAAGATGGACGGAGCGCCGAGCTTCGATACGGCGTCGTTAAGCACCACCTCCGTGCTTGTTGTGAACTTCGGCAGTTTGAGGTCTACAACGCACTTCTGCATCTCTCTGTACAGCGAGCCAATCTTCTGTGCGTCTACCTGCTTCATCATCTCCTCGATAGACACGCCTTCCTTAGGCAGCAATACGGTCATGCTGTATGTGCGGTTGCCGTAGGGCAGTGTGACAGCCTCGAAGATGTCGTTGCTGAGATAGCTGAAATCGTCCTCCTGATGCATCATCTGTACGCGCTTGATGTCGCGGGTGTAGCCGCGGAAGTTCTCTTCCTTTGTCTCTGCCTTCTCGAACGGCGTCTCCCATGTGCCTTCAAAGTAGATGGCGTTCATCAGAACCGCAACGTCGGCAGCCGAGAGCTGGTCGATAATCTTCGGAATCATACCGTTGGTCTGCTTGCTGCACCACTTGTTGATCTTGTCTACAGCCTTGCTTGTAGAGAAGTCGAGACTCTCCACATTAGCGTCGTACATGCCGAGCACGGTTTTCTGGAAGTCGCGCTTCAGCGAGAAACGCTTGTCGGCGGCAATGCAGTTGGCTATGTTGATTTTCGTCTGCTTGTCGTTGGTAGCGGTGCTGTTGAGCAACGCGCGATACGCCTCGTTGAGCGACTGAAGCGAAACCTCGTCAACGCCGAGCGCCTTCAATATCTCCTGCTGCGTGTTGCCGTCGGCGCCGTTAGCCAGCATACCCATAAGGAACGACACGCTAAGCGGCGAGAGCACCTTGCTCTGCTTGTCGATTTGTGTCTTGAACAGGTTGACAGCAAACGTGTTTCCCTTGTTGATAGTGGCACGCTGGTCGTTCGAGAACGTGAGGAATTTCGAATCGATGTTCATGTATGCGTTGTCCGGTCGGGTGGCGTTGTCGCTGTCCTTCGTTACCTTGTTTGTTGAAGAGCAGCTTGCCAGTGCCAATGCTGACAAACCGGCAAGTGCTGCTGTCTTTATCTTTTTGTTCATATAAAGCTTTGGTTATTCTTCTTCAGGAGTGATCAGCTTGTAGCCCTTACCATGTATGTTGATAATCTCAATCTGATCGTCGTCCTTGAGGTGCTTGCGCAACTTGGTGATGTACACGTCCATTGAGCGAGCGTTGAAGTAGTTGTCGTCAATCCATATTGTCTTCAGAGCGAAGTCGCGCTGCAGAATCTCGTTGGCGTGGCTGCAGAGCAGAGCGAGCAGTTCGTTCTCCTTTGTGGTGAGCTTTGTCTGCTTGTCGCCGATAACGAGCAACTGTTTCTGAGTGTCGAATGTGAAGCGTCCGATGTGGTATACCGAGCTCTCCTTGTTCTTCTTGCCACGAACGCGGCGCAGGATAGCCTCAATACGGAACACGAGCTCCTCCATTGAGAACGGCTTGGTGATATAGTCGTCGGCACCAATCTTGAAGCCTTCGAGAATATCCTCCTTCATTGTCTTTGCGGTGAGGAAGATGATAGGTATCTCGGCGTTAGCCTGACGTATCTCCTGAGCAAGAGTGAATCCGTCCTTCTTAGGCATCATCACGTCGAGCACACAGATGTCGTATTTGGTCTTCATAAAAGCCTTGTAACCTGCGTCGCCGTCGGGGCACAGGTCGGCTGCGTAGCCCTTAGCCTGCAAGTATTCGCGAAGCAACATACCGAGGTTCTCATCGTCTTCACAAAGTAAGATTTTCAAATTGTCTTCCATAATCGTATTCTGTTTTAATTGTTTTTATTCTGTTATTTTAATTCTATTTGCGCACTTTGCGTGTTGTTCCGTCGGCGTAGCGCACGATGGTTATGCCATTAGCCGGAGCGTTGAGGCGCTGTCCGTCGAGCGAGTAGTAGCCGGTAACTACGTTAGCATCTTCGTTGTCCACCTGCTTGATGCCAGTCTCGCCAGACTCTACGCGGCATTTTGCTGCGTTCTCTATGGTTGTCTTTATTTGGTCGCCGTTAGTCACCTTCTTGATAATCAGAGCGCATACGTTCAGCTTCGATTTGTCCTGAATCAGCTTGTGCTGCGAGATGTTTTCGAAGGTAACTGTGTAGGTCTGCGTTGTGCCTACGGTATAAGGGCGAGTCAGCGAACCTTCTACGCCATACTGCACGCCTTTGCTGTCGATGGCAACCTGGTTGAATTCCAGTCCGTATATAGTAGATTCGTTGCCTTTGAATCTGTCATATTCCGGCAGTACCTGATCATCCCATTCGCCTACACGGTTAGCCTGTCCCCAATTGTCGTTCTTCAGTCCGTCGGCTGTGAGCACGTATGCCACGCTGTACTCGGTGCCCTCGTCAGTATCCAGACATGGCAGAACGCTGGATGTTACGTTGATGTCCTTTCCATCGTATGTGGCTTTTACGCTAATGTCGAACGAAGCCGTCTTGTCCAACTCGTATTTGAAGTTGCTTTCGCCGTCAGATGTGTTCACCTTTTCGTCTCTTGCACACATGATAAGAGGACGGTTCGTATTCTTCCATGTTGAAGACAGCATGCTGCTGTATGCATTTGTTGCGAGAGCGTCGCCCTCATGAATCGAAATGCCGATGAAGTCGTCCGGATAGAGTCTTTCCAACGACTCCATGATGGCAATGCCGCGTGGACAATACTGGCACCACAAGCCGGTTACGTCCTCGAACAATACACGCTTCTTTGCAGCCTGCAAAACAGTCCAGCGCTCAATGTATGTATATGATATTGATGTCTCGTTAGGATGTCCGTCCACTTCAGTCACGTTGAAGATAACATCGCTCTTGCCAAGTGATTTGCCAGGCTTAATCGGAATCATCACCTGCTGTGTGTTGTCGAACGGAGTCTCGAAGTCGATAGTCTGTGGCTCGCTTGACTCCTGTGTGTCGAAGTCGTAGAGCGTGTATGTAATCTGCTTTACGGGATTCGTTCCGTAGTTGACGAGGTTTATCGGTGCGTTGACGAACTCGTCGTTCGGACTTACCGTCACCTTGCCGGCTGTCATCGGCGCCACATTGTATGAGTCGGCAACAGCGTTGAGCGATGCGCCCGTCAGTAAGACGAGCAACAGAGATAGAATGTTTCGTAGGCTTTTGTTCATAATCGTCGATTTTAATTGTGTGATTCTTTTGTTCGGTGCCTATAATCTTCTGCTATAGGCACCGTATCTCTAATATTTTAATTAATCCTTTATTATCGGCAATTTGATTGTGAACTTCGTTCCCTTGCCATATTCGCTCTCAATAGAGATGTCGCCGTCATGGAGCATAACGATCTTTTTAACGTAAGCCAATCCCAATCCGAAGCCTTTCACATCGTGTACGTTGCCGGTATGAACACGGTAGAACTTGTCGAACACCTTGCGGAAGTTGTCCTTCTTTATGCCCAAACCGGTGTCGCGTACGGAGAAGTAGAGGTGGTCGTTGTCGTTCCAAGTGCGTAGATATATGTCCACCGGCTGGTCGGGCTTGCGATACTTCACGGCATTGTCCAAGAGGTTGTTGAGCACGTTCTGGAAGTGCACCTCGTCTACGTACAGTGTTGAGTCGACAGCCTCAATCTCTGTGTATATCTTTCCGCCGGTGTGCTCCACACGCAGCGAGAACGAGTTGGATATATTCTCAACCATCTCGTTGAGGTCGAGCTTCTTCTTCTTGAATACAGCCTTCTTGCGGTCGAACATCGACATTTGCAGCACCTTCTCTACAAGGAAACGCAGACGTTTCGACTCGTCGAAGATAACCTGACCCAAGTGCTTCGTCATAGCCGGACTCTTTGTTACCGACTCGTCGTTCATCATCTGGGCTGCGAGCGAAATGCTTGCGATAGGTGTCTTCAGTTCGTGTGTCATATTGTTGATGAAGTCGTTCTTTATCTCGGTGTAGCGTTTCTGTCTGAAGATTACCACGATTGTGAAGATGAACGTCACGAGCAACACGAGTGTGAAGGCTACTGACGGAATCATGAATCTAACAGACGAGAAGATGTACGAACCCATGTCGGGGAAGTGGATGCGCACAACGCCCATCTTCGATTGTGGGTCGTTGCGGAACAATACCTGCGAGTAGGTGAACTCTTCGCCTTCGTCTGTGTAATCAGGACAGCGATATACCTCGCGTCCGTCCTGTGTGCTAACGGTAAAGTGATAGGGTATGTTCACTCCGTTGTTCATCAACTCTGCTTTGAGGTCCTGATCGAGCAACTTGAAGTTGATGCGTTCCTTAAGCGGACGCTCCGAAGCGGAGTAGAGTATAGAGTAGACCACCTCGTCGAGCAGCGCCTTCTGATAGATGTAGCGGTTCTTTACTATTTCCTGCAGCGACTTTGAGGCTTCGCTCAGCGAGTTCTTGTCTGTATGCAGAATCATTCCCTTCGGCATCTGCGATGGCTTTATCGTGATTGTCTTTAACTCGAACGAAGAATAAACCGTGCCGTCCTTTCCTGCCACAGAGTATTGGTGCGACTGCTGAATGCTTCCGTCCATGTTGCCAGTGCGTGTACCTACAGAGTCCTTGCGGAAGGCGCGACGTTCAGTCTCGTTCACGTCCTTCTCAAGATAACGCAGGGTCTCGTTGAGCTCCAGATTGCGTGAAGCCTGGTACAAGGCGCGGTTGACCGACTCGTCGAACTGCTCCTTTTTCATGTCTACCATCGCCTGGATGTATTTCAGCTGAAGGAATAGCAAGCCAAGGAAAGAGAATCCCATGATGATTGCTATGGTCCATATTGTCTTTTTCTTCATAATCTTAAATCTTACATCTGCAAAGATAAATATCTTAGTTGATACTGATGTGAAAATAGTTAATAAAAAACGAAAGATTCGCAATTATTAACCAAAATAAGCGGTTATAATTGCGAATCTTTAATTATGTGTAACGCATTGAGCTTCCTGATATCATAATAAACTCTGCGTTTATGTACATCATATATCGTTTATGTACATCATATATCGTTTGTGTACATTATATATATTGTGCAGCTTTTACTGTCTCGAACTGATAAAGCCTTCAAGGTTTGCATATTTGCGTTTCATCAGTCGGTTGTAGACGTTGCGCAGCCACAATCTGTGTGTTGCAATGAAGCAGAGTCCGATGAATAGCATTGTCAGATAGGCAACGTTCTCGGAGAATACAGACTGCAGAATGTTTACAAGAATGTTCGGCACAATAAACACGATAGCTACCAGGACAATTTGAATGTAATTGGTTTTCAGTCCGGCTTTGTCTCTCATCTCGGTGTTCAGCGGAACCGTTATTTTGTTGTATACAGCCGTCTGAAATGCGATGAAGAACTGGAAACCCATTGTGAATAACATGTAGCTCACGAGCATCAGCAGCGACCACTTGCCGCTTATCACTGCGGGCAGCATAAGCAGGAATGGCGCAATCAGTAGCAGAGAGTAGAAAATATATTTTGCCTTGAGCAGCGAGAGGATGTTCTCGCGGTGTGTAAGCAGACAGTCAATATAGTTGCCCTCATAGCTCATCAGTCCGATAAGATTCATCGTGCCGAATATCATAAATGCATACAATCCCCAGAAGTTTGTCATGCCATCAGAGTCGTACACGTCCGACAACACTATAAACGCGCAGAGCAAAGCCATAGTGAAGAAGCCCGATTTCAAAGCTTTCTTTGGAGTGGCGTTTCTAAGGAGCAGCTTCATCTCGAGCTGCATGAAGAGTCCTATCTCGCCATATTTCTCGAAGAAAGCGAACTTGTTCACCTTCTTCACGCTCTTCTTCACTTCAGAACGCATAAGTTCTTTCTCTATGCTTGCGTATTGCAGACGACGGTTGATAAGTACAATCGCAGCAAGCGCTATAATGCCAAACAATATCGGCAGCACACTATGCTTATCGAGCATTGCGCCAACGTATGAGTAGATATCCGTAAACTGTGCCCAACCTGCGTTGTTACCAACGTACAGCGGCATTGCCTCTATACCATATATTATAATAGGTAGCGCCCACCATAGTTCGGTTTGCTTGATTAGTGTGCGTGCTATCGCGTACCACTGGCTGTTGATGAGTATGAGCACCAAGCAGAGCAGCATTGTCTGCGTTGCTGTTGTAAGACCATAGCTGAACACTATCGACATTAACGCATAAGGTAATAAGAATGCGAACCAAATGAAGTTGCCTTTACTGATGAGCGAGTTATAAACGAATGCGTCAATACATGTGTAGCGCGGCAAAGGTAGCAATATATAAGGCTTGACGATGTGTGCAGGAGTCTGCTGCATCGTAAACCTCATGCCGAAGTCGACAAGCAAGAGAAACGGCATGACTATGAACAGATTCTCTGTAGCCGTTGTCGTATTATCGCTGTTTGTTAATTGAGAGAACAATATCGCCAATCCCATAAGATAGATGACGAGAATAAGCATCGAAAGATAAATGAAAAACTTTGCTACCTTGTTTTCCATAGCACTCAGACTGCGGTTGTCGGCAATTCTACGATGCCGCAACAGCAGTCTGATGAGTTCAAATTTAGGGATGGTGTATTTCATATAAGTATTAAGTCTTTATTATCGCAAATCGATAACTTCAGCAGTGGGGTAGTCTTTAGAATTAAATGTGAAGATACGGTCAGAAAGATTCTTCGGTGAGAAGTTGCTCACGGTGATAGTGCTCCATTTGCCCTTATGCTTCATCTTTACCTTTGATGGCACGCCGGTTTTGCGGTTTATCGTGATGTACATCTCCGGAATGCCTCTGTTTGGGTTCTGAGCCACAAGGTGTACCTCGTTGTTTGCGCCTGCGTTAGTGGCAGACATCTTGTAGCCTGTCTTGTACATGGTGATGAACGAGTAGGGATTCATCATCTGCTGCTGAGCCTGAGTAGGTGTACTTACATTCACTTCGTTGTTCTTCTTCACGTAAGTCCACTGTGTCTTGCCGTTATACCACACCGTCATTTGCGGAGTGCGTGCGTTGAACTTGTTGCCCTTTATGGCTATAGTGCCCGACACCTTGCCAGTTGCAGCACTGCTCATCGTGAACGAAGCGCTTGCTCCGCCCGATCTGCCTACCACCTTTGCGGCACGGTCGAGAATCTTTCGTGCTGCATTGTTCTTCTGTGCTGCGCTTGTGCTCACACCAAGCCAAGCCATGCACATTGCCATCATAATTCCTAAAAACAAACGTCTCATAATATGAATGTGTTTTAATTTGTATACTGTTATAATGCCGTTAGCCTCTCAGCTGGTTCATGATTGCTGTCAGCTGACTCTCGTCTGCCACGAGTACATCGCGAGGCTTGCTGCCGTGAGCCGCTCCTACGATGCCAGCCTTTTCGAGCTGGTCCATGAGTCGTCCGGCGCGGTTGTAGCCGATAGAGAAGCGGCGCTGAATCATACTCGTACTGCCTTGCTGGCTGACGATTACAGAGCGTGCTGCCTCCTCAAAGAATGGATCGAGATTGCCCATGTCTGCACCGCCGGTGTTGCTGCCGCCGTCAGAGTCGTCGCTCTTAGGTTCTGGCAACTCCATAGGATGAGTCGGACCCGACTGGTGCTCGATGAACTCGTTGATTTCGCATATCTCTTTAGTGCTGATGAATGCGCACTGCACACGAGTAGGTTCGTTGCCGTTGAGATAGAGCATGTCGCCCATACCGATGAGCTGGTTGGCGCCCGGACGGTCGAGGATGATGCGCGAGTCGGTCATAGAGCTTACCTTGAATGCGATGCGTCCAGGGAAGTTAGCCTTGATGTTACCCGTGATGATTGACGTAGTAGGACGCTGCGTAGCGATAATCATGTGTATGCCGACTGCACGTGCCAGCTGTGCGATACGTGCGATAGGCATCTCCACCTCCTTGCCCGCAGTCATGATAAGGTCGCCGAACTCGTCGATGATAACCACGATGTAAGGCATGAACTCGTGTCCGTGTTCCGGATTGAGTCGACGGTGCAGGAACTTGTCGTTATATTCCTTTATATTACGCGCACCGGCGAGCTTCAGCAAGTCGTAGCGGTGGTCCATGAGCGTGCACAGACTCTTCAGTGTGCGTACCACTTTCGTAACGTCGGTGATGATAGGCTCGTCGTCGTCGTCAACCTGCGCCATGAAGTGGTCGGCGATAGGCGAGTAGACGCTGAACTCAACCTTCTTCGGGTCGATGAGCACCAACTTCAGTTCGTTCGGATGCTTCTTGTATAGCAGCGAAGTGATGATGACGTTCAGACCGACTGACTTACCCTGACCCGTAGCACCGGCTACAAGCAGGTGAGGAATCTTCGTAAGGTCTGCCATGAACACCTCGTTGGTGATGGTTTTTCCGAGTACGATAGGCAGGTCGTACTTCGACTCCTGGAACTTCTTCGAGTTCAGGATGCTCTCCATCGACACGTTATGGCGCTTCTTGTTCGGCACCTCAATACCGATAGTGCCCTTGCCCGGTATCGGCGCAATGATACGCACGCCGAGAGCCGAAAGGCGCAGCGCGATGTCTGCCTCCAGACCGCGAATCTTGGTGATGCGGATGCCTTCAGCAGGAGTGATCTCGTAGAGCGTGATGGTCGGACCGACAGTCGCCTTTATTTCGCAGATGTCGATGCCGAAACTCTTCAGCACCTTGATAATCTCCTCGTTGTTCGCCTTGATTTCGTCCATATCAATGTATGGCTTGCCTCCGTTCTCGTCCTTTGTGAGCAGGTCGAGTGTCGGGTGCTTGTATCGTGTGAACGGTTCAAGCGGATTGATAGGCGTGTTGATTGTGTCGTCAGTAAGGTTGCCGCCCTTGGCCTTCTCGTCCTTTCCGACCTCAACGGTCAGTTTGTCGTCGCCTGTCTTCATGGGTTTTACGTCAGGTGTAGCCGTTGCAATGGGCGTAGCCTGCGCCTTGCTGGTCTTCTTCTGTCCGAGGTTAGAGAACTCCGTAAGGTCGATGACTGGTGTCGGTTCAGCCGACTTTGCCGTGTCTTTCTTCGCATCGGCAGTGTTGCTGCTTGTTGCAACCGATGCGGTGTATCCATTCTCTACGCTTGTTGTCTCGCTGTCGTTATTGTTCAGTTTGTCTGTAACAATCTCCGACGCCTTACCCGTGATTGATTTAAGCGGGTTGAACATGCGGCGTACCCATGTGATGGTCTGCTTGCTGATGAATGTGAGCAGCGCTATTGCCACGAAGAAGAGCAACGCAGTGAGTCCAGGAGGGCCTACTATGTTCTCTATGAAGTTCACGCAGACGGCTCCGTGGTTGCCTCCGGGGTTGAATATCGCCTCGGGTAGGAGTGGAGCAAGCACTTTTGCGAGGAATATAGACACCCATATCATAGACACACCCATGCCGAAGAACCACTTCCATAAGCTCAGCTTGTATATTCCCATTGTCTTGATGCCTGCTACGAACAGGAAACAAGGAATCAGGAAGGCTGCGTAGCCGAAGTGCTCCGTGATGAGTATGTATGATATGATAGCTCCGTACGAACCGCAATAGTTCTTTATTATCTTGTCATGGTTGAGCCACTCTCCTGGACGTAAGTTCTCGAGCAGACTCTGGTCTTCGGCTCCGGTATTTATGTAGGATACCATCGAGACTGTTAAATGTATCGCGAGAATCGCAATCATCATGCCTACCAAGAAGTCTGTTTTCTCACTTTTCAGGATGCTCTGCCATATTGTTGCTTCTTTAGAGTTAGATGCTTTGCGCTCTGTTTTCTTCTTTGCCATATTTTGTTTAAAATTGTGTCGTTTGTTGTGTCGTGTGCATCAAATCGTATGTTATATTATGTAATGATTCGATTTACGGCTGTTTTCTACCGAAATTGCTTACAAAATTAGTGGAAAAAAGTCGGAAACAGCCATATTTTCGCACTTTTTTTCTAATTTTGCAAAATCTTTCAACATCGAGATGAAAACAATATACAATAAATTTGATAAGAACGTTATAAACGCCCTGCCGTTAGTGGATTTCCCGGGTAAGATCACGGTGGTGCTCAACGAGTCGGAAGCCGACCGCGCGGTGGATTATCTCCTCTCGTGCGAAATGTTGGGCGTCGACACCGAGACTCGCCCCGCATTCCGCCGTGGGCAGAACCATAAGGTGGCGCTGTTGCAGGTTGCCACCAAAGACCAGTGCTTTCTGTTTCGTCTTAACCATATCGGCTTGCCTGATTCGCTTGTGCGCTTGTTGAGCAACAAGATGGTGCCAATGATTGGTCTTTCGTGGCACGACGACCTGCTCTCGCTCCATCGCCGTCGCGAGTTTGAGCCAGGCTGGTTCATCGATATCCAGGACATCATAGGCAACATAGGCGTGCAGGACAAGAGTCTGCAGAAACTTTACGCCAATCTCTTCGGCGAGAAGATAAGCAAGCGCCAGCGCCTCACCAACTGGGAGGCAGATGTGCTCACCGACAAGCAGAAGGAGTATGCCGCTATCGACGCATGGGCGTGCATAAAGCTCTACAACGAGATAATGCAGCTGATGGCTACCCACGACTACGAACTGAAGGTAGTGGAGGAGAAGCCTGCCGAGTAATGTAAAAATACAAACGACTATATGTACAAAAATCTATATTTAAAGAAGGGTAAGGAGGAAAGCCTCAAGCGTTTCCATCCTTGGATATTCTCTGGTGCCGTAGCGCAGATTGAGGAGGGCGTAGAAGAAGGCGAAATCGTGCGCGTTTTCACCTCGCAAGGCGACTTCATCGCTGTCGGCATGTATCAGATCGGTTCTATCGCTGTGCGCGTGTTGTCTTTCCGTGACGTAGAGATAGACGGCGAGTTCTGGCTCTCGCGCCTGCAGTCGGCTTGGCAAATGCGTCAGGCTATCGGACTCATAGGTCGTGAGAACAACAATACGTTCCGTCTTGTTCACGGCGAGGGCGACAACCTCCCCGGTCTTGTAATCGACTGCTATGGCGATACCGCGGTTATGCAGGCTCACAGCGTGGGTATGCACCTCGTTCGCCATGAAATATGCGAGGCTCTCGTGAAGGCTTCTGAGGGCGAGATCAAGAACGTTTACTACAAAAGCGAGACAACGTTGCCGTTTAAGGCGGACGTGGAGCACGAGAATGGTTTCATCTATGGTTCGATGGGCAGCGACGTGGCTATGGAGAACGGCTTGAACTTCCATATCGACTGGCTGAAGGGTCAGAAGACGGGCTTCTTCGTCGACCAGCGCGAGAACCGCCACCTGCTCGAGACTTACTCTAAGGGTCGTTCGGTGCTCAATATGTTCTGCTACACGGGCGGCTTCTCGGTTTACGCCATGCGTGGCGGCGCCAAGCTGGTTCACTCCGTTGACAGCAGCGCCAAGGCTATCGAGCTGACAAACAGAAACATCGAGCTTAACTTCCCCGGCGACGAGCGTCACGCAGCGTTCTGCGAGGATGCGTTCAAGTTCCTCGACGCCAACGACAAGACATACGACCTCATCGTGCTCGACCCACCTGCGTTCGCCAAGCATCGTGCTGCTCTGCGCAATGCGCTGAAGGGCTACACACGCCTCAACGTGAAGGGATTGCAGCGCATCAAGCCCGGTGGCATCCTCTTCACATTTAGCTGCTCGCAGATTGTGACAAAGGAGAACTTCCGCAACGCTGTCTTCACAGCTGCGGTGCAGGCTAACCGCAAGGTGCGCATCCTGCATCAGATTCACCAGCCTGCCGATCACCCGATTAACATCTACCATCCGGAGGGCGAATACCTCAAGGGATTGGTGCTTTATGTAGAATAAGAACAAGACTGTGGAAAAATCTTCTGCGATAATCAATTCGTTCGTGGACAGAGTGCGACGCTTCGCCTCTGTCCACGAATTGTTCGTTTATGGGGGCAAGTATATTGTGGCGCTTTCGGGCGGCGCAGACAGCGTGTCGCTACTCTTTGTGCTGAAACATCTGGAGCACGAACTGGGCATAGGTGTTGAGGCTGCTCACTGCAACTTCCATCTGCGTGGCGCCGAATCGGTGCGCGACGAGGAGTTCTGCAAGCAGCTTTGTGAGCGTCTTTCCGTGCCTCTGCATCTCATCCACTTCGACACGCAGGCTTATGCCGACCTGCATCGTGTGAGCATCGAGATGGCTGCGCGCGACTTGCGCTATGGCTATTTCGAGAACCTGCGCCGCGATATCGAAGCGCAGGATATCTGCGTTGCACATCATCGCGACGACAGCGTTGAGACCGTTCTGCTCAACCTCGTTCGCGGCACCGGATTGCGTGGGCTGCGAGGCATTCAGCCGCGCAACGGCAACATCATTCGACCTCTGCTTTCGCTTAGCAGAGAGGATATTGTGCAGTATCTTGATGCTCTCGGCGAGAGTTACGTTACAGATTCAACCAATCTGCATAACGACGTGAAACGCAACAAGATACGTCTTGACGTAATGCCGCTGTTGCGCGAGCTTAATCCGAGCGTAAGCCAGTCGATTTTCGAGTCGTCGCTGCGTGTTGGCGAGGCTCTGAAAGTGTTTGATGAGGCAATGAAGCGAAGCATTGCCGACGTCATAACTCCTACCAGTGGGTGCACTTGTAGTGGGTGCACTTGTCCCAAGTGCACCAACCAACCAGTAAGGAAGTGTACCAATCAACCTCTGTTGGTGCAGCAGTCTCTGCTGCACCAACAGAGGTGCACCCTCCAAGCCAACCACCCCCTCACCATCTCCATCGACCGACTGAAGCAACAGCCATCACCAGAGTACACCCTCCACGAGATACTCAGTCCCCGGGGTTTTACCTCGGCACAAATTGACCAAATATATGGTTCTCTTGATAGTTGCTCTGCAGGCAAAATCATAGCTTCCGATTCGCACGAACTCGCCTTCGACCGCGGTTCTCTGCTCGTTCAACCGAGAACAAATGTAGCCGATGCTGCACGCTCAATGCGCATACCCGAAACCGGCACGTATGTGTTCAGCGACAGTTTGAAGATAAAGGTAGCGGCGGAAGATTGCGGCGACGATTACGTGCCGAGTCGCGCAGCCGACTGCGTATGTCTCGACGCATCGGACATCAAGTTCCCGCTCACGCTGCGCCACATTGAGCAGGGCGACCGCTTTGTTCCGTTCGGCATGAACGGCATGAAGCTCGTCAGCGATTATCTCACCGACCGCAAGAAGACCGTCTTTGAGAAGCGTGCCCAGCTCGTAGTCACCGACGCCCAGCAACGCATAGTCTGGCTTGTAGGCGAGCGCACCGACAATCGTTTTCGCATTAGCAAAGAAACCAGTAAAGCTCTGCGTCTTACTTTGTTACAGTAGCGTGGTAACCATGTTTTTGCTTTGCGGTAACAATATAGTTGCTATGTGGTAATAGTGTTCTTGCTACGTGGTAATCAAATAGCTACTAACCTGAGTTCGGGATAAGCGACAGTCGTTTTTCTTGCTATGCCAGATTTCCGACAGGTGCATATTACATTTGCCCTCCAAACAATATGGATGGCAAAAAACAGAATTGTAAAGTCCAAATGAAGTTTACTTTATAGGGTGTTCAGTTAGATGTTCCGAAAAACAGATGCTGAAATCACCCGTTAAAT
>OQWE01000163.1_pt1 | contig 22458 bp, 44 predicted proteins | sample 1691591 | NCBI WGS metagenome assembly OQWE01 (sample SAMN03418265, study PRJEB22391) | human gut metagenome | biome: human-gut; feature: organic feature; material: feces | host: Homo sapiens | place: Tanzania | collected 2013-01
ACGGTAGAGCGAACCCTTGTCGATTGTACCCCAAAACGGGTGCGTTCCTATATATATTTATTATTAAGGCCACTTTTTTTGGGGTACAATTAAAACTAGTCTCGATAGAAGGGAGGTTAACAAGATTGATTGAATGTAAAACCTATACATTAACTGAATTTAAGAAAGTGTTGGGTATTAGTAAAAGATAGTGGGAAGAACGTAAAGATGAATTATTAGAGCATTGGAAAGTATATTTTGATTATACTATTGAAAAAGTAGGTCGTGGTTATTTAATTAAAATAGATAGATAGTATGCTGAATATGAAGGTTTAAGTCGTAAAAGTCGTGTACCTGAAATAAAAGAATATTATCTTGATAAAACGCGCAAATATGTTAAATAGTCTCATTGGAACAGTGGGTCAAATATTAGTCGTAATATTATGGCTAATAATGAGAATAAATTTGAGCATTAGATAAGCACTATGAATAATTATTTACGTCCTATTATTAGAGATTATTTCTTAGAGCCTAATGCGCCAAGTTAGTGGATGAAAATATCTCCAAGTCGTTTGTCTTATATACCATTGTCTGAACAAGAAATGGCTTATTTAGAAGAATGTATGGAGCGTTATAATTGTACAAATGAATCATTAAAATTAATGAGTTAGTATCATCAAGGATTAATTTCTAAAGAAGAAACTAAAGATAAAATTTTTGATTTAAAAGAATACAATTACGGTAAAATTATTAGAGCGTTTTCTAATAAATTTGGATTCACTCCTCTTAATATTTCTTATTTAGAAGAAGTTTAGCATTTTGAATAAATCGACGGAGAGGATAAATAAACCACCCCGGTTAGGGGTTTTATGAATATTAATCGAGGGGTAACGTGTAGATTGACGATTTTGCTTAAAGACCCCGGTATGACAAAAATTTCATCAATCTACGTAGAGGGGTTAGAGAAACGCAGAAAAAGTGAAGTAGAAAATGAAGAATGATAAGTTTGCTACCTAGATGCTAATCAGTGTAAAAATTTAGTAGCAAAGATATGAGATTAAATAAAATATATAAAATTAAAGAATTTGGAGTTTGGGATAAAAATTTGGTGGTATAGATATGGTTTACAGATGATTTTAGATAGATTTAATAATGTTTGTTAATAGAAATTAAAATTTAGTGGTATAGACCTGGCCGACCGGGTCATCTAGTCCCTATCATATTTGCCCTGACCGCCGCCCTTAACTATTAGAAAAATCATTTTAAAATCCCGGGTAAGAATTCTTTTTTCAAAACTCAAATCAAAACTCATGAGGAACGTTAGAAATTTTCATTTGAAAATCCGCTCTTATTTGACAAAATATTTATTTTATGTTATAATATATAATGGAGGAGTATAAGCATATGACCGAACGGTTCCACTAGTTAAATATTCTTTCTATTGGAATATGTTTAAATGATTTTGCCTCAATTAAATCCACCACTTTTAGGAAACAGGAGTATATTCTTGGTATTGCAAAAAAATGGTGGATTCATGCTAGGGTTCGGTTAGTGTCCATTTAACTAGTTTTATGGTGCCTCTTGGACAAATTTTATTAATATATCTTGCTTAATAATCATTTATATTGAAAGGGATAAAACTACTAGGTTTTATCCAAATTAAATATTTCCTCCAAAATTTTTACTGGGAAATATAGGGTTAAGTTTTTGGAGTAATTATTTAAACTAGATAAAAGTATTAAGTTTTACCCTAATAATTTTGTATAGGAGTGATAAAAGATATGGTGCCAGAATTAAAATTAGGTATAATGACCAATAAAGAATTGGCTGAGTGGAGTAATATGACTGAAGCCTATTTAAGCAAACATAAAAAGTCTTGGTGTGAAAAAAAGTTATCTAAATATGCTGATTATAAAAATATTCGTGGTGGCGTAGAAATTCTAAAGATTAAAGAGCCTATTTATAATTGTGAAGGCGCAAAAGCTTAGATTGAAAAGAATTTACGTGAATGCTGGGGTCGTCCCAATTATAGAGTTGATACTTGCCGCAATGCCGCAAATAAGATAAAGAAACGTATTAGACCTGCGAATTTAATTGCAGACTCTACTCTATATACCTATACCTGTGATGCTAAACGTAGATTATGGGGTGTAGCAAAAAGATATGCAAGTAGTGAGGGCACTAGTTATTGGGTAATGTGTAAGATAGTAAATGGTGAAGCCGCACCATTTACTGAAGATGAATTAGAATTATGTAAAGAATTAAAAGCTAAATATCTTAAAACGGAAGCTGACCGCATTATTGATATTAAAGCCGCTAAAGTCGCATATGATAGAGGAGAGATTAAAGAAAAAGATTTAGGTGCTATTATTGATGATATTATGAATTATGAATTGGGTTGGATGGCTTTTGAAGAAGCATTCACTGAGGCTATTGGAGCGCCCATTGATTTTTAGACCTTGGTAGAAGAAGATATTATTAAGATTCTTAATAATCCACAACCCGGTGATTTTACATTTTAATTAAGCGCATATGAGGGAGGAGCGGAATCCACATGATTCTATCCTCCCATTTTATATTATATCATAAATAAAAACTTTTGTCAAGTAATCTCCCGAAACCTGCTCATAAAAGTCTTTTTTTAATATTATAACATATTTTTTTAATTTTGTCAAGGTGGCCGCTCTGTAACCGAACGGCTCTTGGATGGGGTTCTTTAGAATTTAGCTTTACACACGAAGGCTGGGCATATGATGGGATTCTAGGGTGGGGAACTTTATACGGGTTAGTGGCGCATATGCCCACTATTCCGGGAAATTGGGGATTCAGGCTGGGTCGCTGGAAGTAGGGAAATTTTTCCATATGATGGTAAATTATGGGAAATTCGGCCGCCCGCGCTTGCGAACGGCCTGATAAACTTTAGCGCACTAAATCGGGAAACTGTGTTAAAAAAATAACTTTCAAAAAATCACTTGACAAATTGCTGAAAGTGTGGTAAAATGGAAAAACCGGCCGAGACGCTAGTTGATGGCCGGTCGCGCTTTAAAGTGCTAAAGCGTGAAAGTAAAAAGGACGTGGATAAATATCCACGCCCCATGTAAGTTTATTCACTTCCAATCTTTGGAAAATTCATTTCCATTAAAAGGGAACTTCGCTGGTAAAAGCTTCCACTTCCTCATTGTATTCACTGGTAATTTCCGGAATGTCAATGAACGACCGGGAAGCAATGTAATCGGACAAATGGACAAGACGGTCAATCTGAGTAAAAGGGCGGTCTTCCTTTTCCGGCGTCCATTGCCCCATGTGGGAACGAATTGCGTTCAACAGCAGGAACGGCGCTTCCGTATCCTGACCGAAATACTCTTTCCAGATTTTCCCAACAAACTTAGCGGCGTTTGCGCCATGTTCCTTATATTCATCCTTGTTCATCTCGTCCCCGGAACCATACTTGCAAATGTCATGGAGGATACAGGCCATGAAAGCAAAGTCCTTGTATTCATCCTTCATGTATGCGTAACTGGACATTCTCAGCAGTTCATCACAGAACCGAACGACTGCCTTAGTATGCCGAACCAAACCGCCCTCGCCCTGCGAAAAACAAGGATGATACTTGCCGGAGGAACTAGCGCCACATTCCCAAAAGTAGGCCGGAGCGCACGCAAGCGCATAATGGGTAAAATTGCGGTAGTTCTCATTCTGAATGTGTGCAAGCTCGTTGCGGAAAAGGTCAATGTCTTTCATGTTCATTCTCCTTTTGGATTATTAGTTGGGCTCCCGCCCTTTTCAAACTACTCTTAGAGTATAGCATACTTTTTTGAATACGTCAAGCATTTACAGCCAATTTTTTCAGGTCTGTGGACACTCACTCGCAAATCTCAAAAAATGGGCCGTAGGGTTTATAAAACATGGTAAATTTGCTTATTCCAGGCCCCGGAGAAACCGGGGAATTTTAGTTCCCCGGTTTAATCCTCACGGGATGTTTTTCAGTTAGTGACGTTTGAACTGGAATTTCGTCCGGGAGTTGAAAATAGCGGAAACGGTCATTCCGTATAAAGGTCAAGCCTTTAGTTTCCCGGAGGGCGGAGCGGGTCAAATCTTCGACATGATAGCATCCGCCCGGCTTGTCGCTTTCTACTTGCGCAACGTATCGAACATTGACAGTTGAATACTTGCGATAATCAGCATCCCGAAACCGCTTGCTAGGTGGGCGCTCGGTAGTGCCTATTTTCAAGTATCGGTGTCTTTGCTTCTGGATCGTGGCGATGTAGAAATACTCACCTTTTTCATCAATTTCCGCTAGATTTTTGGGGAAAAACCACTCTTTTTTGATAGAAACTGTCACTTTTCGCTCACTTCGGCTTTCTTTTCTGCGTCAAAGTTAGCTCAAAGCGGTTTTCTCCGACTGTAAAAGTGATAATCCGCTCTTTATTGACAATTTCCAGTCCTTCAATGGCAATTTCCGAACCATTGTTGAGAAAATTTGCCAGTTCATTGATGATTCCGGATTTAGTAACGTTTTCCTTGCGCTCTCGCTTCTGGAATTCATAGGTTTTGGGGCCGTGGCGCTTGGGCTTTTCTTCTGCGCTCTTGGCCTGTCGATTCTGAAAGCCTGCCTTGCAATAGTATTGACTAACCTTGTTTTGTTCGTCCGTCAGGTCAAACTCAAGGCCCCTACTAGTTTTGTCAACCTGCTTGTCATAGGCAAGCATCTCCACGGCTTCCTCTCGTGTAATGCGGAGCTTGCGCATCGCATCCGCAACACGCTTTTCCTCTTGTCGGGTCAGTGCCATTTAATTCCCCCTTCCGGGAGGGGAGGGGCCGAAGCCCCATCCCCTTTTCCAGATTTTAGCAAGCGGTGAAGTAGGTCACACGCTTCTCCACGACCTTCTCCGCACGGCCATCCGCCAGCAGAATCCGCATCACGCCAGTGACCTTCTGATTAGAAAGGCCAGCCAGCTCGTCCACGTCCGCAATCAGAGCGGAAATGGTGAACTTATTCTCCCGATTCTCAGCGAGATAGGCGGCGATAGCGTCAGCCAGCTTGGCGTTGGCTTCCTGGGTGGCAGTGGCCTTCTTGCTGGCATTCTTGCGGGTCAGCAGGTCAAGCTCCCGGTCGCAGAAATCCATGACCTCGTCATAGTGTTCGCTCTCCACGGGGAAGCCAGCCTTAATCATCTCGAAGTAATTGCGCTTAGTCATCTTGTTGCTCATAGTATACACCTCATAAATAGATTTGAATGCGTTCCGCAAGCGTGGCTCGTTTCGCTGTCTCAGCGGGCCTTTTTGATTTGAGGGGCGACCTGTTTCCCACCTCTCTTGGGAACGTATTCATTGTAGCACATTTCTTTGAGCCTGTCAAGCCTTTTTCAAAACTTTTTTGAAAAACATTTGACGTTGCGGTGGCACGCCCTCATTGAATTGTGCTTTTATCACTCGGGGCTTTCCCCTCCTGACATTATCTATTATAGCAGGTTACAAGCGGATTACAATACACAATTCTTACAAAAGATGCGGAGAAATAGGTAATACCTTTGGGTAATGTGCTGTAATTTCCAACAGTTGGTAATAAAAATGGTAAATGCTGGGCGCGGATTTACCATTTCCTGGAAAAAATTTTACCAATCATTTCCATTGTGCAAAATGGAGAATTTCGGGCGTAAATATTTTTTTAATTTGTGCAAAATTTCTCTTGACAAAATGGTGCCGGGTGTGGTATAATGGAATTTCGGGGCGCCTTGGCCGTGGGCGCCCCGCCCAAACTTCATCACATTAAAGTGTTAAAGAATGAGGTTAAAAAAATGGGATGAATGGTTATTCATCCCATTTGTTTTTTTAATCATTTTCGTAGTCGTAGGCAATCATCTTGACAAGCATCTGAATTTCCGCACCGGGCTTGGTGGTGGCAAAATATCCCAGGAGGTCGCCATCCGCAATAATGGGATAGATGGTAAAGTGAGCATCGGGCAGTTCCTTAATCTGCCTATCTTCCCATTCAGACCAAGTATTCTCCGGAAAGTTCAGATTCTTGGTAATCTGGTGGTAATCATCATAGAGCGCCCATTCCTTATCTGCCAGTGTTCCTCTCAGAATCCGCTGAATCTTCTTGGGATAATCTTCCATGTTGAAGAAGGAATATTTACGGAAAACAACAGCGCCGTCCTCAACGAACAGTTCCAGCGGGTCTCCCTCTTTCAGGTGGAGATTCCTGCGGATTTCCTTGGGAATGACTACTCGGCCCAGGTCATCAATCCGGCGCACGATTCCAGTAGCTTTCATTTTAATTACCCTCCTTCAAATAATCAATGATAAGGTCATTACATTCAAGGTCAATGTGCTGGTCTTCTTTCTCGCAATCATAGTAAAGCGGACAGCAAGCGCAATCATTGAAACCTTCGGTATACTCTTCGACTAACTGCCGCAAGCGAGTTTCATTTACTTTCAGATTCATGCTTGATAGCCTCCACAAACTGCGCAAGTCTTTCATTATACTTCTTGAGAAGATCTGCCAGATTTAGCCAGTCGTTGGATTCATTGTCCCAGGAATAGAGACCGGGGCCGCCTGCGACCTGCAAAGTTCCACGCTCATAAGCAATCGTGTTAAACCACTGAATAGCTTCGTCAGTATCTGCGGAAATGTGGTAAACACTATCGAGCCACCCGAGGAAATCAGGGTCGGTGTAGTCAATGGGGTTAAAATTACAATCGAACAAGTAGAGATGTCCCTGAATATCCAGATTCTTCAAGCGTTCCATGTACTCATGATTGCGGCAAGTCTCTTCGTTATCAAACGCTTCTCCGCATTCATCACAGACATACTTCACAATTTCAGTCATAGTTATCAATTCCTTTCCTTTATTTTCTATAATAATTATATCAAATTTTTTTTATTTTGTCAACTGTTTTTACAAAAATCGTCCCATTTTTTTTCTTCTCTCTCTTGGGCTTCGTGGTTGAGAATACATTCTGCAAGGTAAGTCTTTACCATATCTTCAATGGATTCATGCTTACTGCTGTCTCGATAAGTATAGCCCCAGCAATCCCGGCCCCGAAAGATTCTGCGCTCCGGGTGTTTCACTTTGGCTACCTCCAAACGGATAAGACCGCCAAGGCTTTCCTTCCATACACCTACGTCATAGGTGATACCATCAACCTCATAAGTTTTAATCATTGCGATTTCCTCCTTATCCGTAGATATCCACAAGTTTACCATCCACAACAGCGGTGATGCTCTCAAGGCCGTCATACTCTTCCAGCCGCCAGTCAGTGGCATTGTCAGGAATTTCCACAACAGCCAGTTCAGCCTTGCGGCCCTTAGTAGCCAACTTGGCCCGATTGTTCTGAACCCAGTCGATAAAATAAGGGTCAGTGCGGATGTCTTCATTGGTATCGTAGTGAGAATGCAGATTCAGATAGTCCATGACCTCGGTGGGGATGGTGAAACCGCCATAAGTAGTATTGATGATGTACTTCATTAGATATCGCTCCTTTCCTTTGATGTATACATTCTATCATAGGTGGTTCCAGAAGTCAAGGAAAATAATAACGAAAATCAGGAAAAAATTTTTTTTATTTTTGTTGAAAAAAACTCTTGACAAAATGCGGTGGGATGTGTTATAATTGAAATTCCGGCTGCTTCGTGCGTAAGCAGCCGGTCGCGCTTTAAATCGCTAAAGTAGAGCTATCAAAAAATGGGATGAATTTTCATCCATCCCATTTTGAATATTTATTTGCGGGGACAGGCCAGGGTCAACCGGTATTTTCTACCATTGTAAACAAATTCCAGCTCCCGTTCGGGGTTGGTGATGAAAATATCATCCGCAATCAGCACCGGGAAAGCATCGTCTAGCGCCCTCCGCAAGTATTCTACCAGCGTTCGCTTGTCTTCATCGGGTTTCCGCTCTCTGTTGTGCGTTCCGTGCGGCTTGCTATCCGCTCTTGTCATAGATTTTACTGCTTCCTTCTGGTCTGCGCTCAACTCAAAAAGTTTCTCACCCCGGTCAATTTTTTTGTCAAATTGAATTAGTTCTGCGGCTTCTGCGACTGAAATTTTGAGTTTTGCGGCCATCTGTTCAGGAGACATTTTTTCACCTTCCTTCTGGAATTAAAGGGGAGAGCGGTTTCCCGCCCTCCCCATTCGGTCAGGCGTCCTCCTCCTCTGCGAACTGCTCAGCGGACGGAACGCCATCCGCAAGGCAGAAATAGGTAACACCCTTGACAACTTCCTTGGTCAGAAGGCCATCCTTAACAAGGCCGTTCATGATAGAGGAGCCACGCTGATTGGAGATACCATTCAGGGCGGGGATGAACTTGATAGCCTGGGAAACGGTGAAGGGGGTCTTGGGCTTGACGCTCTCCATAACAGCGTTCTTGTAGCTCTCCATCTCAATCTGAGCGGAAGTCTTCTTCTTGTTGGTGTTCTTGCGGTTCAGGAGCTCGATTTCTCTCTCGCACAGCTCCACGAGCTCCGGGTCGGCCTGAACCTGGGAGAGGGTCAGCAGGCGGGCGAACTTTTCCTTCTTGGTGGTCTTAGTCATAGTATCAATTCCTTTCTTATTTAGGGCGGTCTGCCCTTTTGATGTATTCATTCTAGCACGTTTGTGCTGGAATTACAAGGGGTTAATTGGATTGTTTACACATTGTTCACAATCTTGGGAAAACACTTGCTCTTGAAGTCCTTGCAGTCCCACTGATGGCAATTCTTGGTATATTTCTTGTGCATCTTGCGGCATTCATGGAAAATCCGCATTTCAATCATGGCATCAGAATGGGCGGTATGTTCTTCCAGATAGTCAGGATTCCCGGTAATGTAGGCATAAATTGCCTGTGCGCTCGTTGCGCAAGATTTACCACTCTTGGAAAAAAGTTGATGTTCGTTACAGAACTTCTGATAACTCTTTTTGTGGGTGATGGTCTGAAGGGCCATGAGATAAATGTCGATGAACTCGAACTCGTCCAGCAGTTCCCGACAAACAGTCTTGCAGAAATCAAAACCAGTGTTAAAAGCCATGACATACTTCACGCCATAGAAATAACAAAGGTTAGAGAGGGCTTCAACCGCTTCCTTCTCGCTCACAACTGCGGTCAGGTGGCCATTGGAAATTCTTTCCTGATACAGAGGGAAAGTACGCTTGGCGTAATCGTCTCTTGCAATCTCGTCATAATGCTCCATGACAAGATAGGAAACAGATGCGATGATGTTCAGGTCAGCGTCATGAATGATAGCGCCAAGGTTATACATACCAGTGGGGGCGCAAGCGCCGCCCACGGTTTCAGTATCCAGAGTGCAATAGATAGTCTTAGACATGAGCACGGCCCTCCCCTGCGGCAGTCAGAAAACAGTCGCGCTTGGCGCTCAGAACAGCCATTTTGACGGCGAGGTCGTCCGCCCTCTCTTCCAGGAGCCGCCCATAATCATAGCGCCAACGGTTCAGACCCTCCTCATTGATAACATAGAAATGCTTTTGATGGGTCTGGTCTTCGGTGTCCGGGCGCTCCATGCGGAAATCCTGCCCATTCATGGCAATAAGCCGCTTCTGCGTCTCTTCGGACAGCCGGAACCACTCCATGTCGGTCATGACACGATTGCCATTCTTGTCAAACAGGTAAGTGCGGCGCTCCCAGTCTTCCAGCTTTTCAGTCTTGGTCACGAACTCCGTGTGGGTGATACGGATAATGCCAGCATCGGCCAGCCATGCGAGAGTGGAAAAAGCACGACGGCTATTCAGCTTGGGCTTGGCGTCCTGGTAATCCTTGGAAGTGAACTCCTCATGATCGAAATGGTCAGCCAGCAGACGATAAGACTGCATGACCCGCTGATAATTGTGCAGATTGGCGTAACGTGCTCTCATATTCATTTCTCCTTTTAATTGCGATTCAGGCTTACCATCGTTTCCTGAACCAGATTTTTTTTGTTCCTCTCTTGGAACATCTTAATGATACCACACTTTGTGGGATTTGTCAAGAGGGAATTTCAAATTTCTTTGAAATTTTTTCGGATTTCAGACCGGGATGCGAACCGAATCACAAGGGGTCTTTCTCAAACCGTTCCCTCCTGACATTATCTATTATAGCAGGTTCTACGTAAAAAGCAATTGACAATTCTCACAAAAAACGGGAAAAATATTTTTTAATTTTTGTGCGATTTTTCTCTTGACAAAAGTTGCTGGATGTGGTATAATGGTGAATTCCGGACGCCACGCGCGAAGGCGTCCGGCCATTTTACTACAAAAATTTTATTTTGTCAATAGGCAAATTGCACAAAAAAGAGGGCGCTAGCCCTCTTTTTAGCAATCATAGGTGAAACAACCAGCGTAAGGGTCAAAGCCTTCATCACTGTCAATGTCATCGGGTTCATCATCTTCATCGGGTTCATAAGCCAGAAAGAAGATTTTTGCGCCTTCATGTTGAGCCGCAAGGTCATGAGCTTCTTTATAACTCACACACGGCGCACCCACGAAAGTTCCATCCTCTTTCACAACCGCCCACCGCACATCAGTCCAATCAAAATTAGACATTGTATTAACTCCTTTCAGCTTAGTCTTTCAAACATACTCCATAGCGTTTCATTGGGAATGGACGTTTCATCCATCATTTCTTGAATTTGTTCCTCAGTGGACAGGTATTTATCCTCTCGCCAGAGGACAAAGCGAATAATCGCCCATGCGCACCCGCCTACGGCGATTAGTGCCAATACAACATTAAACATTATATTTCCTCCTATTTTATCTTTTGCTTCTCGCCACATTACGAGCAAAAATGTCGGCAAAAGTTTCGGCGTATTGTTCATCATAAGCACGATTAGCGATTACTTCCATAATCGTCTCAATACCAATCATAAAATGGAGATTGCCATTGATGGCGTTGTCACAATGGCCTTGGAATACATGAGAAGAACGGCACAGGTCACTGAAAACCATCTGATACGCTTTCTTCAACTCCATTGTTCTTACCTCCTTGTTTCAGTATAGTCATTATACTGTATTGCGGGATAAAAGTCAATCGTTAAATTACACAAAATTGCGGTGAAAAATTTGTGAAGTATGTCTATTGACAAAAATGCCGGGCGTCTCGTTGGTAGACGCCCGGCCCAATTTAGCGAATTAAAATGTTAAAGTAGAGGTATTGAAAAATGGAGTGAATTTTCATTCACTCCATTTTGATTATTCATACAAAATTTTATCCCAGACTTTGAGAACTTCCTTGGTCAAACGATTCAGCAATTTTTCAGCAACTTCTTCAGTAGGAGAATTGTAAATTCTTTCCAAATCTTTTTTGGAAATGTTATCCATCGCCTTATTCATAATCATCAGATAAGTTGCGCCAGTTTCACTCACAAGAAAAGGCTCAATATCTTCCCATTCTTCAAGAGTAGTAATAATGACACAATCATCCACAGAAATTTCAAATCCAGTAGAACCGCAAATGACAATTCCATCATTTGTTAAAATCCCAGCTTCCACCTGGTCATCATAGTTTGTGAAAACAATCTGCTTTGCCATGTTTTGCCTCCTTAAACCAGCGGATTTTCAATGACCTGACGGATGGAACAAGTGCCCCGCTCCCCGGTCACAATGGTCAGATAATCCACCGTTCCGGCGGTTTCATTCACCTTTTCTACTCTCGCCAGAATGTGGCGACAAATCCAAAACAGGCGGTTAGTCATTGTTATCATCCTCCCAAATGTTTTCAATGATAGCGGAACAGCTATAGCGGAGCTTGGACTGAAGGTTAAACAGGTAATCGCTGATTTCCCGCACATCCTTGCGGTCATCATCATATTTTAGGGTGGGGATTGCGGCGGCCAGGTCAGCCGAAAGTTTTTCAACCTGATTGGCAATATCCAACAGGCGTTTGTTAAAGTTAGCCATTCTTACTCCCTCCCCTTAAGATAGACATAAGTAGGAACATGATTATCCAAATCGCAAGGGCTAACTTCCAGGAAAACATGATAGTAAAACTACCGATGGCAACAATTCCGATTCCGGTCAGTGCCCAGCACAGAAGCCACACAAGGCCCGCCGTGGCTAGGAAAGAGATAGCCAAAGACAAAATCACAAACAAAATAACCATTTCATTTCCTTCCTGCCCTGCCGCTTACAGAAGAGCGGCCAGGGCTACGATGATGTTAGTAGTAGTGGGGTCAATGGTTTCCCCCAGATGCCAGCCGTCCCGCACCTTGGCGTTATCATCAATCAGAATACCATAGTCAGTACGCTCCCGCACGCTGTCGGCCTTGGTTGCGCCATACTGAACGCCGTGGAAATGGTCATACACAAATCCCCACTTCTGGAGCCATGCTTTTTTGGCTTCCCGAACGGCGTCCTTGTATTCCTCGCTAGAGTTCTTGGACAGCCAGGTAATAACATTGATTTCCCAGCCAGCTTCCCGGAGCTTTTCAAGCACTTCGTTAAGCTTCTCCATATCGCACATAGGTTCTGCTTCCAGATAGGGGGACGGGTCTTCGGCTCGGAGCTTTTCGAGCCAGTCAGGCACCTCGTATAAACTAGCGATAGTGCCATCCATGTCCCAGTTAATAGAGCGATTCATTAAAACCATTCCTTTCCTTTAATGTATTTATATGATAACATATTTTTTTATATTTGTCAATAGGGATTTCGGGTTAACTCAATAATATTTCCGCAGTCTCCGCACTGGAAATAATAGTAAGTTTTAAACTTTGCGTGGCTTGCGTTTGTAAATTCCATCTCACCACCGCACCGGGCGCATATACCATCATTCCAGATATCCTCTTGAATTTCGACATCCCAATACGGCATCCGAGCCACTCCTAGGCCAATAGCGCAAGCGATTAAAACGGCGATTAACTTGCCGCCCTTAATGTTTCTTCCGAAGTTAGAATACCAGAGCAAAGCCATGAAAGCGCCGATGGTCAGAATACACGTGATTGCTACAAAACAAAACATCTGGTTTCCTCCTTTTCTGGAAGCGGGTATTAAACCCGCTCCCAGTGACCATTGCGCCAGTCCCCGACCTGTCGCTTACCACACTCTTCCATGCGGAACCACTTGAAAGTCTCGCCATCCGCCATATGGAAAATGATGCCATCATATGCGGGGAGAATCTGAGAGAACTCCGGAGAATCATAGCCATAGAGGTCATGCCATGCGGACTGGAAATAATTGATAGCCCGGAGAAGCTCAGACTGATTGAAATGATAACCCATAGTAATAACTCCTTTCAAACGGGGCTTTTGGATTTCCTTGCCCCTTACACTTATTATTATACTCACCGGGCGGGAAATGTCAAGCGAAAATCGAAAAAAATTTTTCGTCAAAGTGCCACAATTTTGGGAATAAAATTTGTATAAAATTTTTTTTAATTTTTGCTTGACAAAATGCTGGGATTGTGGTGTAATGGAAATTCGCGCCGCTTGGGCGTAAGCGGCGCGCCAAACACTTTAATCATTTAAAGTTTTAAATCGAAAATGAAATGAATATTAAATCAAAAACCAGGTATAAAAATGAAACGAAATGAAAAATCAATTTAAATCGCTAAAGAAAATGAAATGAAAATGAAATCAAAAACACCAAGGCCGCCCAGGTATTCCCAGGCGGTCTCAGTGCGGAAAGGAGTATAGGAAAATGGTGGGGTGCGGCTGATTTAGTCCGGGTCAACCGCTCCAGAACCCGAAATGGTTTTTATTATGCCAAGAAAACGCCGGGATGATCGGGGTCAAAACCATCTTCATTCAGCTCAAGGTCATAGCTATTAGGGCCTTCGTGGACTTCAACCACAACCTCGGCAATTTCCTGATAAGCATGGAGGGCAATACAGACCTTTTCCCATGCCTTATTCAGCTCATCTTCCTTCCGCCGCTCCTGTTCTTCTCTTGCCATCTTAGCCAGGAGGTCAAGGTCTTCACTCGTCATTCCAGTGACAAACTCTTCCATGTCATTAATATTCATTGTTTTTACTCCTTTCAAATCCAGTTGCGACAAACGTAGATAATTGCGAACAGTTCCAGAGCGCTCCACACAAGGGCCGCATAGTCAGCCCACTGAACTTTTCCTCGGACATCATCAATGATGTAGATGTTCATTACCAAGTTGGTAATGGAACTAATCAGGAGGAATACCAAAACCGCAATTTTCATTTTTCATTTACTCCTTTTCTTGATTTCTGTATTGATTGTATCACATTTCTGCGGCTTTGTCAAGGGGTTTTTCAGATTCTTTGTAATAAACACCCAACAGACCCTGAATCCCAATGATGAGATTTCCAAATTTTTCCATATCGCTATCTTCAATATTGCGCAGGAGAGCGGAATACACGTGCGGCGCCCGGTTCCCAATGGTCTCTACGATTCTATCATAGAGAACCGCATCCATAGGAGTGGGATAAAAGTCATTGAATGCGCAAGGGCAATAGTCTTCGTGACAAGCCTTGATAATCTCTTTTCCTCTCTTCTGACCCATCGCATTGAGAATCATGGCCACATAGGCCGGATAATTTCTATCAGTCATTTTTAGCCACCTCAATAGTCAAAATACCTTTATAACCCTGTTTAGCGTTAATGAGAATCCATGTGGTGCGGAAACCATTGTTTACCAGTTCCTTCTGGATTTCATCTACAATAGATTCCCATTCTTTGACATCCTCAATGACACTTCTGAATACCTGCGGACAACTGAGACGAACCATCATTTTTTGTTTTGTGTTGTAAGCACTACGGAGAGCATCATTGATTTCGCAAATCATGTATTCCTTGGTCTCCTGGCGCAAACGATTGTAGTTAGAAATGGCACTCTTAGCAAACTCCTCAGCGGTCATACAAATTTCCATATAGTGTAATCTCCTTTCACTTTCTATATATATTATATCATATAATATATATATTGTCAACTACGAATTTCTCCCATCTTTTGGAAAGGAGGTCAGGAGGGAGGGCTCAGACCCGAGGTTGGCGTTCGGGGAGCTACGTTCCCCTCCTGACAATACCTATTATAGCAGATTGGCTGGAAAAGTCAACTTGGCAATATATACAAAACTTTATGGGAGTTTTTGTGCATTATGCTATGGTAGATTTTTCCATGGAAAAAACTGGATTGTGAAATATTTAACAAACTCCGGGCGTCGCGTTGGTGGACGCCCGGCTGAATTTCATGCTTTAAATCGCTAAAGTGGTATGATGTCTAGACATCTTCACTTTAAATCGTTAAAGTATCCATATAAAGGAAAGGCGGTTGGAAGTTTCTCCCAACCGCCATATAGTTAATGCTCCCAGGTAAGGACTGGAATCGTATCGTCCAGGGCCGCCCGGTAGGCCCACAGCTGGATATTATTCCCAGCCCGGAAATGGGCCATTGCGCTGGAATGGTTTTCCAGCACTTCGCCCGTGGTCATGTCAACGTAAAATTCAACTTTCATTGTAAATACTCCTTTTTCATTTTATGGGGCGGGGTGGGGTTTACCACCCCATCCCCGGATTAAAATAGCGGTCGAACTCTTTTTCAGTAAGTTCCGTTTCTTCGAACCACACATCCACATATTTCCAAAAATTGTATTTTAACCATGCGGTTCTCTCTTTGATTGCGTCCGCTTTCGTGGGACAATAGCAGATAAAAAAGATTTCACGCTGAGGGGTTTTCCCATAGACTGCCCAAACCTTTTCCATTTTTTAAGCTCCTTTTCCAATTACTACCAACCAGCCCGATCGGCCCGGATGGCTTTTCCATGGTTAGATTATATCAAATAATAGGGCAAAAGTCAATAAGTTTTTTAAAAAAATTTTTTTACATTTATTTCCAGGAGCACCAAGATCGTCAAATTTTTAACAATCGTTGCGCAAATTTTTACCATTGTTAGATTTTTCACAAATTCGGACCGCACTTCATCACGTTAAAGCACTAAAGCGGACGGGTAAAAAGAAGGGCGGATTTCTCCGCCCTTCTAATTACTCTGCGCAATACGCCAGCTTGTCACCGGCCCAGCCGTAAACAGAAATTTGATTGTGCGCCCGTCCGATTGCCAGCGCTTCCCGCTTGGTCTGAACTCTGCGGCACCGGTCTACGTAGTAGATTCCCCGTTCAAGCCAGATTCCGCAATTCCCGCCAAAATTACGAACGGCCCGGCTTGCTTCTTCCGGCGTCCGGCATTCCACGCCCTCAAAGGCCACCTGCCAGCCGCTTTTGTAACGAATGGGTTTCCCCAGTTTCAAGGTCATGCCGCCGTTTTCCTGAATTTTCCGAATAGTACGAACGTTAATCATAAATTACTCCTTCCGGTTTGTGAGGTTTTCCTTCCCCGATCTGAGTATAGGATACTATACTTTCCGCTATTTGTCAATGGTTTTTTGAAAAATAGTTTGAAAAAAATTATGGAAAAAGCTGGAGGATTACTCCCCCAGCAAATTCACGGGGTATTCGATGGGAGAGATTTCCACCGGCTTGCCGTCCCAGTGGTAAGTCACCCGGAAAAACTCACAGCAGTGATAGCTAAAATCCGCCCATCCAAAAGTTGCCAGATGAGATTTCCAATCCCTGTAATAGGGCTCCAGCTCCCACTGAATGTAAATGGTTTCTTCCAGCAGGTCGAGAAACTTCTGATTCTCATTCTTATACCAGGTAGTAGCAGTTTCGCCGCAGTCCAGCATCTTGATTTCCATAATTTACCATCCTTTCCAGTGTCTCCCAGTCGGCCGATCCGCCAGGAGCTCTTCCATGATTAAAGTATAGCAAATAATGGGCGATTTGTCAAGCCCAAATTTTAATTTTTTTCAATTTTTTTTTATTTACATTTATTCCCAATTTTAGGAATGATTAGATTGTTAAATTTTTCACAAGCCGCGTTTCAATTTTGTTGATTGTTAATTTTTTCACAAATCTCGACCGCAAACTTTACCGATTTAAAGTGTTAAAGTAGCGGATTGGAAAAAAATGGAAAAAGGCGGTTTCCCGCCTTAATTCCATTGCTGGGAATTTCTGTAATCATTGTAGGCTGTGAAAATTTTCTCAAAGCTAGAGTTCATCGGCTCTGCGCTTCCGCTGTCTTGGAAGCGCCAGGCGTTGGCGCTAATCTGTCTGTCTGTCCGCACTTCCTGATTATTTCCATTCATTTCCATTTCCTCCTGGATAGTCTGGGGGGTGGGTTTACACCCACTCTCCCCAGTATTCGTTGAATTCCTTCATTTCATTGGCAAGGTGTTCCAATTTTTCCATCATAGAAATTACTTCATCCAGCTTCGCTTCCACGGCATCTCGATGATTGATTGCTTCACCATGGTTGAAATAAATTCCTTCCGCTTCTTCATCGGTATACAAGTCAGGCGCATTCTCCATGATATTCACAAGCGCTTGCGTCTTTTTGGTTTCCGCTTCGGCGGCATTGGCGGCCTTGGTCAGTTCGTATTTGACTTCCAGAAGGGCGGCGGCCTGATTTTCCAGGGCCTCGATGGTGGCAGTATTCATCAGCTTCATAATTCTTGCTCCTTTTCCATTTTTTGGAATCCGGTCGATCTGCCGGGTTCTTCCATGGTTAGATTGTATCAAATAATAGGCGGTTTGTCAAGGGGTTTTGAAAATTTTTTTTGGAGGGGAGGGCTTGCGCCCTCACCCCAGAACCACGACACCATCCGGCGTATCCCAAATGCCTTGCTCCACCGGGCTGTCCATGTTGTTCTCATCTCGATACCATACCTTGTCAGTGCCATGACCCAGCTTCATCATAACTTCCAACTGCTGGAAAAGCTCTTCGACGGTCACGCAATTCTTCATTTTTACCATTCCTTTCCAAATCAGGTCGATCACTTAAGCGTTCCCTGTAATTATGATTATACGCTTCCCTAGCGGATTTGTCAAGTATGAATTTCGCATTTTTCTAATTTTTTTTATTTACACTTATTTCCAATTTTGGGAGCTATTGGATTGTTAAATTTTTAACAAACTCTGCACGATTTTTGTTGATTGTTAATTTTTTCACAATTTTCGGCTGTGAACTTTACCGATTTAAAGCGATGAATTGGAAAATACTAGAAAAAAGAACCGGGCTTAAGCCCGGTTCTCCGCAAGAATCTGTTTCGCTTTATAAATGGCTTCATCGGTTTCTTCCAGCATTTTTTCCAGTTCTTTATGGGTTTCTTTCAGGTCATAGGCTTCATCATAAGCTTTGTCAATGTCAGCGCCGGAGATGGAATAATCATCAAACTCGATAGCCATTTTGATGGCCTGGCGTCTCCGCTGATAGGAATTAGCTAATGCCTTGGCGCTTGCTTCTTCCAGCTCCGTCTGCTTTTTCTTTAGCAGCTCCAACTCAGCGGTCAGGGTTTCCATGTTGTCCTCGGTCAGGCCCTCAGAAATGATGTCTTCGAAAGTACGCATTGTGTTTATCTCCTTTTCCAATTTTTGGGGCTCAGGCGATCCGCTCCAAAGCTCCCTTCCATGATTAAAGTATAGCAAATAATAGCGGATTTGTCAACCCCCATTTTCGCATTTTGCGAATTTTTTTTATTTACATTTACTTCCAATCGTGGTGTGATGTCTAGACATCTACGCTTTAAATCGCTAAAGTGGTTGTCTAGACATTTACGCTTTAAATCGCTAAAGTTTTGGGAGCCACTAGATTGTTAAATTTTTCACAATTGTTGCGCAATTTTTTACCATTGTTAAATTTTTCACAAGTCTGGGCCGCTGACTTTACCGATTTAAATCATTAAAGCGCGCACATGAAAGAAAAGGCCGGGAGAAATTCCCGGCCTTGTTTTTTAGAAATCAAGAATAAATTCATCATGGTAGCCATCAAAGTCAATTTCTAGGTCATCCGCCATCCACCATGCTTTCATGTAATCATCGTTAAGCTGAGTTTTGCGGTCTTCCAGGTCTTCTTCCATTTCTTCCCGGCTATCATAGGTGGCGTACCCAGTGGTGAAAAATGCCTGTCTCATGTTGATGTCAATCTCCAGCTTAAGTTCCATGATGTTCTTCAAGTCATCAGCCATCTTTTCCAGCAGGTCATCAAGCATCTTTTTAGTATACATAGCGCAAGCCCCTTTCACATCGGAGGGATCGCTCTCCCTCTCTCAATTTCTATACTTAGTATACATCATGCTAGGCTGTTTGTCAATAGCTAGTTTACCATTTACACAAGTTATTTTTTTAACAATCTCACCCCGATGAGAGAGACCCTCAGCGGGCCTCCCTCCATACCTTAATAATTTCATCATCCTGGATGTCATCCGTTCCCATGTCATCAATCCAGATAAGAAGAAAATCATCAACGTTTAAATCTAGCTTTTCAACATACCAGATTTCGCCATAGTCATCCATCAGTTCCCAACACCCGGCGGCCTCTCCGGTGATAATAGCGCCCACCATGCGTACAGTACCATACTCGCCAGCGCCGCACCAGCCAGAGAGAGCGGAAACGTCAAACACTTCACAAGCGGGTTTTGCGGCCTGTTCAATGGCGGTCTGTGCTACTTGCGTACCTACCACTTGAGCGGCTTCCTCTCTTGCGGTCTGTGCTTCTCGCATCTCTCGCATCTCATGGAAGGCATAGGCACGGATGCCAAATAGCATAGCAAAGAAGACAGCACAGGCGATGATACAGCCGGGGAGAGCACGGATGATTTCTTTTCTAGTCATGGTAAATACTTCCTTTCCTTGCGGAGGTTCATGTCCTCCATGGTTACTATTATACGCTTTTCTAGTTAAAAATCAATAGACTTTGTGAAGATTTTTATTATTTTTGTGTAAATCAGCACATTGCACAAACACATCACTTGTTCTTTGTATACATCGACGAATGGTAGATACTGGTAGTTGCATTGCCAGTTACTGGTAGGCGGATTACCATTATTTCCCAGGGGTTCCAGTAGCTCCCAGTTTTGGGAGTCTTTACCAGCGGTCGGGCGCTTGACAAATTCTTAACAATTTACTTTAGCGCTTTAGCGTGTGAAAGTTCGGAGTGCGGCGTTTGTCTACGATGAACACGTGTGCGCTTGAGACGCACAACGTGTTGTTGCTTGATGCGTTTGTTAATTTTTTAACAATGTGCGCCGCTCGCATGGACAAGCCTTGCAACGTAGTAGGGATGCGCCGGCCGCATGCTTATTCACTTGCTCTTGGATAGTTATTCATTTGTGAAATGATTCACAATCAATAAAACTTTGTTTCTTCACATTGTTAATAGTTTAACAATCTTTGCCGCATTAGTGCATTAAAGCGCTACACTTTAAATCGTTAAAGTTTGTTTGTTAATTAACTAACAATCTTTGTTCTATTGGATTGTTAATTATTTAACAAAGGTTTTGGGATAGGAGATTGTTAAATTCTTAACAAGCGATTTGCGAGTTTTTTTTGATTGTTAAATTTTTAACAATAGTCTGGACTTTAGCGTGCGAAAGCGCTGTTGAGGGTGAGTGAGATTGTTAATTTTTTAACAATGTTGACTCTTGGGGAGATTGCTAGATTTTCATTGATTGGGCAATTTGACGGGGGTATTGTTTCCTACTACATCTTACCGAGAAAAAATCGTAGAGCTACGCTTGGTATTTTTTTCCTAGGAGTCTAGATGGAAATAAATGGGGCGGGGGTATTTTCAGGAAAAAGAAAACTTTAGTATGCTAAAGTGTTTTGGCCTGGGTATATACCAATCTAAATATTTTTTTAAATTCAGAATACGGTAAATTAATCTAAATATTTTTTAAGATTTAAAATACGGTATTAATCTAAATGTTTATTAAAAATAAAAATTACATCATCATATCTTTAAAATAATCACTAAAATGTTCATTTCTATTCAAAATTAAACATTTGTGCCCATCATTAATACAATCAACCCACCATTTTTTTCCCAATTATTATACATAGCGTCTGCAGGACAACCTTCTTGCTGTTCTTGTTCTCTAATATAACATCTACCAATATACTCTGCTTTAGCATCCTTTTCAGGTAACACTATTGTATAATCAATTCCAGCAGCATTAAGTGCATCCCGCACTTCCTTATGAGTGCTCACTAAAATCATATTCGCAATACCAATATTATTTTTAATATAATGAATATAATTATCAGGCCATTCAGGATTTTTAATTCTTACTAATCCTTTACCTTCAGCACCCCAATCCCAATGAAATTGACTACTATCAGAATCAAGCATTTTTAAACCATATTTATCCTAATGTAAATAAAGCCAAGTTTTTCCAGCAGCGGGAAATACACAATAAACTTTTGTATCAATCATCTTTCATACTCCTTACCAATTAATTCGCGCTCAGTACCTCCACCCATAACTGCAAATACTCTCATATAATCACCATTTATATCTACTTCATCAGAGCTTTCCTTCCAAGGCGCGCATAAATATTCAAAAATAGTGCCAATATCTTCCCAATCATAAAAATCTTCATCGAAACATCCTTTATCATCATACCAACAAATATGAAACTTTTCAGGCATAGCGCGTTTAAACTCCTTTTATTCAATTTCTAAATTATTATTCATATTACAAAAATGGATTCTCCTCTACCTCATCGTAATAAATAGGCTTTTCATCCTTTTTCTTTTTCTTTTTATAAATTTGCGGGTCCTCATCCCACATAAGTTTATATATCTCGCGAGTGGCTGCTATAGTAGCTTTTCGTTGATAATTCTGCGCAACTGCGTTTAAAAATCCTCTGGGTTTCCGCATTTTACACACTCCTTATATTTTGGACAATCAAATGTGCATTGTCCATCCGCACCTTCACATGGAATTAAATTTTCAATATATAAATCTACTTCTGAACACTTAGCATGAGAATGCGCACCATTCCAATAGACTAAAACACTCTCAATGCCAAATGTTTCAAATAAACCTTTAATTTTATTAATATATTGTAATTTAAGATATTCACTATATTTTCTTTGTGAATAGGGCTTTTTCTTAACATATCTTTCTGTATAAGGATTTAATCCAAGAGCTACAGATTCTTTATTAAATTTATCATCCAAATCTCTTAACAGACTTTTTTCTTCAAATGTTAATTCTCGCATTCATCATCATCCTCTTCTTCTTTTATTTCATGCCAATCTTTCCAATTATTATGAGCTTCCCATTCTTCCTCTGATTCCCACGTATAATAATTATTACCAAAATCCTTTACTACACAATTAGTAAAAAACTTTTCAGAAACGCGCTTACCATTCATTTCAAAGGTTTTCACATTAGGCGGTGGTGCTTCATTAATACCAACACAAAACATAACCACATTATGACGTTCTAATTCACTGAAATCTGTAATTACATAAGAATTTTCAACATTATAAGCAACTTGTTGAATCACATTACACTCTGACAAGATACGCCAAGGTTCATTTTTATTTAAATGATTATAAGAGTCACTAGTTTTTTCATAAGTCTCAGTGGCATTTTTTAATTCAGCAAATTTTTCTTTAATCATTTGATGTTCTCTAATTATTTTTTCTTTATATTTTATATATTCATTATAGGTGTTATACCATTGATAAGTAGTATAAATAACCG
>OQWE01000164.1_pt1 | contig 22410 bp, 18 predicted proteins | sample 1691591 | NCBI WGS metagenome assembly OQWE01 (sample SAMN03418265, study PRJEB22391) | human gut metagenome | biome: human-gut; feature: organic feature; material: feces | host: Homo sapiens | place: Tanzania | collected 2013-01
AACCACTATCCGGCGGTCGAAGCGGCCGGGACGCGTGAGCGCCGGGTCAAGAGACTCGGGGCGGTTGGTCGCTGCGAGGATTATTACGCCGTTATTGCCCTCAAAGCCGTCCATCTCGGTCAGGAGCTGGTTGAGCGTCTGCTCGCGCTCGTCATTGCCGCCGAGCTGACCGTCACGCTTTTTGCCGATCGCGTCAATCTCATCGATAAAAACGATGCAGGGCGCTTTTTCCTTGGCCTGACGGAACAGGTCGCGCACCTTGCTTGCTCCCATGCCGACAAACATTTCAACGAATTCCGAGCCCGACATCGAGAAAAACGGCACGTCTGCTTCACCGGCCACCGCCTTGGCCAGCATGGTTTTACCTGTTCCCGGAGGGCCTACGAGCAAAATGCCCTTGGGCATTGATGCGCCGATCTCCTTATACTTGCCGGGATCATGCAGATAATCTACGATCTCGGAGAGATTTTCCTTAGCCTCATCCTCACCGGCAACATCGGCAAACTTTATACCCTCGGCGGATTTGACGTACACCCGGGCATTGGACTTGCCCATGTTGAACATCATGGAGTTGCCGCCTCCCATTTTGTCCATCATTTTGCGCGACATGTATTGGCCGAGAGCAACAAATATTATAATCGGCAGCAGCCAGGCGAGTATACTGACAAGCGCCGAGGTCTGCTCGATCTCCTCTCCGGTCGTTGAAACGCCGGCCTTCAGCAGACGTGAGACGAGATCATCGTCCGGCACCATTGCCGTCTTATATATCTTGCCGCTTTTTTCATCGCCCTTGAACAGGATGCGGTTATTCTGCTCCTGTATCTCGACTGCGCTGACTTCTCCCTTATCAACCATATTGATAAAAGTATTATAGTCGACTTCCTTGATCTGATGCTCCGATATCCATGGCATGGCCACAAAATTGAACACCAGCAGGAGAATCAGAACTATCGTGTAGTAATAAACAAGCGGTTTTTTCGGTGATTTTACTTCGTTCATGCGCCGCGCTCCTTAAAGATTATATATTGTGTATAGCTTAGCACAAGCTATAGTGATTTTTCACGAAATTTCTGTTAACGATTAGTGCAATTGCGACAAATTATTTATTTATTTATTCTAAGCATACGGTAACCGATGCCGACATGTGTTTGGATATACTGCACACCGTTGGAGTTTTTCTCTATTTTGCGGCGGAGAGTTGCCATATAAACACGCAGGGAAGAAACGTCCGATGCAGTGGGGCTGCCCCAGACCTCCTTGAGAATATAATTGTGAGTGAGCACCTTGCCTGTATTTTTCGCAAGAAGGCACAGGAGCTTATACTCTATCGGAGTAAGGTGTATCTCCTTATCGGAAATGAATACACATCCGGCGGAGTAGTCGATGCGGAGATCTCCGTTTTCGTAGCTGCTCGATTCTTCGCCGAGGCGGTCGCTGTCATAGCGTACCCGCCTCAGGGCTACGCGCAGGCGGGCCAAAAGCTCGTCGACCGAAAAAGGCTTTGTCAGATAGTCATCCGCTCCCGCGTCAAGAGCCGAGACCTTGTCGAAATCCTCGCTGCGCGCCGACACCACGATTATGGGCATATTGCTCCATGAGCGTATTTTTTTGATTATCTCAACACCGTCCATATCAGGCAGTCCAAGGTCAAGCAGCATAACATCAGGCTTACAGGAGAGTGCCTGCATCACAGCCTCCGTTCCGTTTCCGGCACGCTTATATGTATAGTCCTGTGTCTCAAGCGTCGCCGCAATGAGATTTGCAACGGCGTTATCATCTTCGACTATCAGAATTTGCGGCTTATTCATCTGACTGCACCTCCGCTCTCTTAAGATCAAATGTAAATACCGCTCCGTGCGGCACATTATCCAAAACACTGATACTGCCGCCGTGCGCCTCAACAATGCTTTTACACAGCGCAAGGCCAAGACCCAGGCCGCGCCGTGCATCGCTGCTGGCTTTGCCCGAAGTGTAAAACATATCGAAAATTTTGTTTTTCACATCATCGGCTATACCGTTTCCGTCGTCGGAAACGCTTATAATCACCCTGTCTGCCCGCGCCGCGGCCGAAAGGCATATATGCGATCCGGGCGGTGTATATTTCACAGCATTATTCAGCAGGTTTATTATAACCTGAACGATAAGACGCGCATCCATATACGCCATGAGCAGCTCATCTCCGAGCTGAACACTGAGCTTATGCTCACCAAGCTTCCTGTCTGCATGCGAAACGGCCTCGCGGAACACATCGTCCAAAAGCTCCGGCTGAGTGTTTTCTATTCGGCTGCCGCCTTCCATGCGTGTTATGCTCAAAAGGTTTTCCACAAGGTTTATCAGCCATTGTGCATCATCGTACACCGATGTGTACATCTGCCGTCGCTTATTCTCGGGAAGCTCATTGTCCATGAGCAGCGCAGCGGTGCCGGATATGTTGGTAAGCGGTGTGCGCAGATCGTGCGATATCGCACGCAGGAGATTTGCCCTTAATTCCTCCGCCCGTGCTTTTTCTTCTATTCTGCGCTTTTCAAGTCGATTATTTTCGTTTTCGAGCACAAGCCCGCACTCGTCAAGTATTGCAACGGTGAGCGTTTTCTCAAAGCTCTCGAGCTGGGGGGCGTCCTTCATCGCGATGCCTGCGACGGCAAACACTCTCCCGTTTGCGTGAATGGCCATGTACAGACCGTTTGCCTTTTGAAATACGGCAGTGCCGCTGCCCGCACGACGGTCGTTTTCAAGCGTCCATTGAGCGGCCTCAAGCTCATAATCAGTCAGATATGCGCTGAAATCATCATCCTCATGCACGGGGAACAGCCGCGGTTCGGCAAGGTGTACGTCCCCGGCAGGATAGATAAGTATGCTTCTGTCGAGAAGCTTGCCGAGCTGCGCCGCAGTTACGGAAAGCAGCTGCTCTATGCCGAGCGCCTGCTGGAGCTTCTGGCTCGTTTCAAGCAGGACCTCGGTTCTGTAAACTCTCAGCGCCGTTTGACGCGTCTGTATCTTTATTCTCGCCGTTATCGACGATATAAGCAGCGCTGCGGCAAACATGACGATGAACGTCATAATATGGCTTGTATCCGAAAAGAGTGAAAAATACGGTTCGGTGAAGAAAAAGTTGAATATAAGCACCGACATTATGGACGCGGCAAGACTGTAGCTTCGTCCGGCGGTCAGCATGGCGATGGCGAGAACACCTATTATATACACAACTATCACATTTGCCGTTGAAAAGCCAAGGTCGGAAAACAGATAGCCAATGCCTGTACAAAAGCAGAGCATAAGTATCGTAATGATCGTGTCGCGCACACTGAAGCGCTCCTGAGCGAGCAGGGCGCCCGGCGCTTTATTCCTCACCTCATGCTTGTCGGGGATTATATATATATCCATATCCGACGCTATCTCGCCCAGCCGGTCAACGATGCTCTTTTTGGAGAATAAGCCGCGCTTGCCGGGGCTTCGGCCGATGACGATCTTGGTCGAGCCCGAAACGCGTGCGTATTCCGCTATGACAGTTGCCGCATCATCGCCGTAGAGCGTTGTTATCTGCGCACCGAGCCGTTTCGCAAGGCGGATATTATCCTCAAGCTGCCCGTCCGACTGCACTGAGTGATTTGCCGGCTCGACAAACAGCGCAGTAAGAGTTCCTTTAAACGCCTCGGCAAGCTTTGCCGCTGCACGCACAACGCGCACGTTTGACGCAGAGCCGGAAAGGCAGACAAGTATTTTCTCTTCGCGCTGCATTTAAGCACCTCATTTCCGACGCAATTATAACACACCGGCCGCAAATCGAAAAGTATTTTCCATTTTAAGTCCGCAATTTAATGAAACTTTAATGCCCCGGCACATCCTCTAATCCCATTATAATGCCCGAGGTGCTATATTCTATCACAGATAGAGATGAATCGAGGCAATATTCAAATGAGGATAGTTATAGTCGGCTGCGGCAAGATCGGCCAAAGCATACTTCAAAGCCTTATAAGCGAAGGCCATGAGATAGTGGTCGTTGATAACGACCGGGAGGTCATCGATAACGTCACAACGAGCTACGACGTTATGGGCATATGCGCGGCGGGTACACATTTCAAGACTCTGTCGGACGCCGGCGTCGGCAGCGCGGAACTGTTCATCGCGGCAACCGGCTCGGACGAGATTAACATGCTCAGCTGTTTTCTCGCAAAGCGTATGGGCGCAAAGCACACCGTCGCACGCATTCGCGGCAGCGAATACAGCAGCGAAAACCTTGGTTTTATAAAAAAGCAGCTTGAGCTTTCCATGGTCATAAACCCTGAGCAGCTCACGGCGAAAGCAATATATAACATTCTCAAATTCCCGTCCGCCGTAAGATGCGAAAGCTTTACCCGCAGCCGCTTCGAGATGGCTGAGATATGTCTGAAGCCGGGAAGCGCTCTTGACGGTGCAACTCTTGCGTCACTGCGTGCCAAAAGCGGAGCGTCCTTCCTCGTGTGCGCCGTGCTTCGCGGAAAAACGGCGCATATCCCGCGAGGCAGCTTTGTCCTTCATGCCGGTGATAAGCTAGGACTTATAGCCGCTCCGGAGGACATGCAGAAGCTTCTTAGCAACATGGGCATACTGCAAAAGAGGGCAAAGCATGTGATGCTGCTCGGTGCGAGCCGTATTGCGCAGTATCTGAGCGATGCGCTCATCAGAAGCGGCAATAGCGTCAAAATAATCGAAAAGGACGACAAGCGCTGTGACGATATATCCGCCGCGCTCGGGACGGGCGCCGTGATCATCCGCGGCGACGGCGCACAGCATGAGCTGCTGGACGAGGAGGGGCTTGACGGAGCGGACGCCTTTGTCGCTCTCACGGGAATGGATGAGGAAAACCTTCTGATATCCTACTATGCTCTTGACCGCGGCGTGCCCAAGGTCATAGCGAAGCTCAACCAGGACGCCTATCACGAGCTGTCCGAACAGCTTGGCGTTGAATGCACCGTGTCGCCGAAGCATATAACGGCAGACGTGCTGCTTCAATACGCCCGTGCGCTGCAAAACTCCATGGGCAGCAGAGTGGAAACGCTTTACAGCCTCATGAACGGAACCGTTGAGGCGCTTGAATTTGTAGTGTCCTCTGATTTCGGTTACACGAATATTCCCGTAAAGGACCTGAAGCTCAAGCCCGATATTCTGCTTGCGGGCATAATTCGCGGAGGCAAGAACATTATTCCCTGCGGTGATGATGTTATTCTTCCGGACGACCGTGTGATAATAATTGCCGCCGGCAGAAAGCTGTGCGACCTTTCGGATGTGATAGACAAATGAAGATAAAGCTTGTTTTACACACAGTTGGCAGAGTACTTATCCTCGAAGCTGCGCTCATGCTGCTGCCGCTTGCGGTGTCGGTCATATACGGTGATAAGTGTCTGCTTGCGTTTATCATCTCCTCATCGGCGGCGGCTGTAGCCGGATTTCTTCTCACAAAGCTCTGCCACAGTGAGAATAAAAGCCTTTATACCCGTGACGGGCTTGCAATAGTCGCCCTTTCATGGCTCGGAATATCCTTGTTCGGAGCGCTCCCGTTTGTAATAAGCGGCAGCATCCCTTCATTTACAGATGCATTTTTCGAAACGGTATCCGGATTTACAACAACGGGCGCCTCGATACTTACTGACGTGGAGTCTCTCAGCCATGGGCTTTTGTTCTGGCGCAGCTTCACTCACTGGATTGGCGGTATGGGCGTTCTTGTGTTCATAATGGCCGTAATGGAAAAGACACCTGAACGCTCGGTGAATATTCTGCGCGCCGAGATGCCCGGACACAGCGTTGACAAGCTTACCCCTCGTTCCAGCGGGACGGCAAAGATCCTTTATTACATATATCTCGCTATGACAATTATTGAGATCGTTTTGCTTTTGTGCGGAGGTATGCCGCTGTTTGACAGCATCGTTCACGCTCTCGGTACCGCCGGCACGGGCGGCTTTGGGATAAAGGCCGACAGCATCGCTTCTTATTCTCCGTTCTGTCAGTGGGTGATAACAGTGTTTATGATGCTGTTCGGCGTAAGCTTCAATATGTATTATCTGCTGCTCATAAAAAGATGGCGTGAGGTGCTCAGGTCTAACGAGCTCAAGTGCTATTTCGGAATAAGCCTTGCCTCAATACTGGTCATAGCCGTCAGCATATTCCCCATTTACAGAAGTATTTCAGATGCGGTGCGCCTTTCGGCGTTTCAGGTATCATCGATTATTACGACGACCGGATATGCAACTGCCGATTTTGACAAATGGCCTCAGCTTGCCAAGGCTGTTTTGCTCGTTCTAATGTTTTTCGGCGGCTGTATGGGCTCTACGGCGGGCGGACTTAAAATGAGCCGCGTTGTCGTTCTTATGCAGATAGCCCGAAACGATCTGCGCCGGGCGCTGCGTCCGCGCGAGGTCAGCTCCGTTATTTTAAATGGGAGGCGTGTTGACGCTCAGGGCGAAAAGCAGGTATTATCTTATTTTGCGCTGTATATCGCTATAATAGGCGCCGTACTTCTGCTGATAAGCTTCGAGCCGTTTGGTCTGGAAACAAATTTTTCCGCTGCTGTGAGTTGTATCAATAATGTCGGCCCCGGCTTCGGACTTGTCGGTCCGAGCGCAAGCTTTGCCGATTATTCAGTATTTTCAAAGCTTGTTTTATCCTTTGCCATGCTGCTTGGCAGGCTTGAAATATATCCGCTCCTTCTGCTGCTGTCGCCGCAGATTTGGACCAGGAGATGAGGTGCTGCTATGGAAAGCTTAGTTCTTGTTATATCGGTCATTGCTCTGTTCGCCATAGGTTATATCGCAGTGGACGTTCTTATCCCCGATCCGAGAAAGCTCAGGCGATATAATAGAAAGCGAAGGAAAAAAAGCCGAAAATAATGTGAATAAAATAATTATTTGCTCTTGCAAAACGTGTCTTTCGAGTGTATAATGCTTCATGTCAGTTAATATGACATTTTAATTTGAGGTATATATATGTCACTTGAAGAGGTAAGAGCTCAGAACATCCGGCTCGTTACGGAAAAAGCGCTTGACTGTTTCATAAATAACGGCATTGCAAATACTACGGTATCCGATATAGCAAAGGCCTCCGGGCTTACCGAGCGTTCGGTGTACAGGTACTTTACAACGAAAAGCGACATTGTGATAGCCGCCGCCTTCTGCTACTGGGACAGAGCCAAGGAGTACATTGCCTGGGCGCTTGACAATAACGATTATAATCAACTGAGCGGCATTGAGCAAATATCCATAATTTTAAACAGCTACTCAAACATTCTGTTTGTGGATCCCGACGGCATCCGCTTCTCACTCGATGCTGAGGTCGCGCTCTTTAACGCAGGGAAAAACGAAAAGGTAGTAAACCGTCCGCCGGAGCGCTTTGAGGAATACACCGGTCCCCTTTCGCTGGCCATAGTGCGCGGGCTTGAGGACGGAACGGTCGATCCTGAGGCTGACATAAAGCAGCTTTACTATAACGCTTATGATTCCATTCTCGGCATGATGCAGCGTCTTACGGTCGGCGTACCGAGCGCCGGAGAGATAGACGCACACAAAAGGCTTCGCGCAATGTGCGATATGTTCACGCAGTGCTTCGCTGCAAAAAGTAAAAGTAAAGATTAACGGCATTTCGGAACTTCAAAAATGAGGTTCTGCCGTTTTTTAATTATAAATGTCATACATACTGACATTTATAATATCTATCGCGTAAAAAAACATATGGAAAAGGAAGGAAACGCAATGAACCCTAAGTATGAAGCCCTGTTTACCCCCTGGAAGATCGGCAATGTCGAGATTCCCAACCGCATCGTCCAGTGCTCGATGGGCGGTACATCCCTGTTCGGCTGGATGGAGCCCAGCCATCTTGATAAGGAGGCGGCTTATTTCCTGCTTAACCGCGCTCAGGACGGCGTCGGCCTTATCCTGCCCGGCATGCAGTGCATCAAGGATCCGATCCTCGGCCGCTGGCTGTACCAGAATGACAAGATGTTCAAGGATCTTGCCGTTTACATGAAGGAGTTCCACAAAACCGGCTCCAAGCTCTTTATCCAGCTCGCAGCCGGCATGGGACGCTCCATGGCTATCACAAAGCCCATGGTAACCCTTCTCAAGCACCCCCTGCTCGGTAAGCTTGCAAGCCCCATAGCAGACCTTGACTATATCACCGCATCGGCTTCGGCTACTCCTAACCGCTGGTATGATGAGATAAAATCCCGTCCCATGACCATTAAAGAGATTCACGATCAGGTCGATGCATTCGCAAAGACCGCCAAAAAGCTCATGGATGCAGGCGTTGACGGCGTTGAGATCCACGCCGTTCATGAGGGCTATCTGCTTGACCAGTTCACCATCAGCAATATGAACTACCGCACTGATGAGTACGGCGGCTCCTTCGAGAACCGTTTCCGCTTCCCCGTTGAAATAGTTCAGGCAATAAAGGCCGCATGCGGCAAGGATTTCCCCGTTTCCCTGCGCTACTCAGTCGTTTCCAAGACCAAGGACTGGGGTAAGGGCGCAATGCCCTACGAGACCGACTTCAAGGAGTTCGGCCGTGACATGGAGGAGTCCGAGAGGGCAGTCAAGTATCTGGCCGATGCAGGCTACGATATGTTCAACTGCGACAACGGCACCTATGACGCCTGGTACTGGGCACATCCGCCTCAGTATATGCCCGATAACTGCAACCTTGAGTATGTTGAGCATATTAAGAAGTTCACCGATAAGCCCGTAGTTTGCGCAGGGCGAATGGATCCCGTTAAGGCCGCCGAGGAGATCAAGGCCGGCAAGCTCGACGCAGTTGCAATAGCGCGTCAGAACCTCGTTGACCACGACTGGATTCATAAAATAAAGGCCGGAAACGAAAACGAGATAAAGCCCTGCATCCGCTGTCACAACGGCTGCTTCAACATGGCCAAGTTCGCAGGCACCCCCAACATTCAGCATCTCGGTGACTCGCTGCATCTTGCACGCTGCGCTCTGAACCCGACCACCATGCAGCACAATCGCTACAAGATAGTTCCCGCAAAGAAAGCCAAAAAAGTCGCCATCATAGGCGGCGGCATCGGCGGCATGGAGTGCGCGCTCGTTCTCAAGCAGCGCGGCCACATCCCCACCATATTTGAAAAGGCCGGAGAGCTCGGAGGCCTGTTCCTCACCGCATCCGCAATGACCTTCAAGGAAAACGACAAGGAGCTCATCCGCTGGTACCGCAACGAGATCGAAAAGCAGGGCATCGACGTTCGCCTCAACACCGAGGTCAACGATCTCGGCACTCTGCACGGCTTTGACGATATCATCGTAGCAAGCGGCTCGGTTCCCAGAACCATGCCCAACATCAAAGGCTTTGACAGGACGCTCACCTTCACTCAGGTGCTCAAGGATAAGGTCGATGTCGGCGATAAGGTTCTGTTTATAGGCGGCGGCCAGTCCTCCTGCGAAGCAGCTTACGATATGCTGCTCAACTACGGAAAACACCCGATCATCGTCGAGTACGCCGGTGACCTCGTTGCCGCTCAGGCTACCTGCCTTGCAAACACCTCCTTCCTGCGTGATGCAATGGAATATCACAAGGTTCCTGTATATCTGCACTCCACCGTTACCGAAATCACCGACAAGGGCTGCACTGTTAAGAACGTTCAGAACGGCGACACCTTCTTTGTAGAGTGTGACAGCGTTGTAAACGGCATTGGCTTTATTCCCACTCCCGTAGGTGGAAAGGATAACAATAAGGTCTACAGAGTCGGCGACTGTGTAGCTATCGGCAACCTGCGCACCGTCATCTGGCGCGCATGGGATGTCTGCATGAAGATATAGTTAAAAATTCTTTAATAAATGAGGCCGAAAAATGAAAGATCTTAAGCATCTGATCTACTTCGAAAGTCTTCTTGAGAATGCCGACAACGAGCTGGTAAAGCAGGCGCAGGCGGAAGGCGATATCTGCCTTGGCTATACCTGCTATCATGTTCCCGAGGCGCTTCTCAACATAGGCAACTGTTTCTCCGTGCGTCTGCGCGCACCGAAGACAGGATCGATCGACATCGCGACCTACTACATGTCCAACTACACCTGCGAGTACGCCCGCGCACTCGTAGAACGTGCGATTGAGGGCGGCTATCAGTTCCTTGACGCACTGATAGGCGTGGACGCCTGCTCCATGATGAACCGCGCAATGGAGCATTTTGAGGTTCTGAAGGTCAACACGAAGGAGAAGTTCTTTGTAACCCACATGGACATTCCCTTCAAGGTAGTTGACTACACCATCGACGCATACGAAATCCAGATGCAGAAGCATGTTCTGGATAACCTGCACGAGAAGTTCGGCGTCGACGTATCCGATAAGGCTATCCGCAAGGCAGTCAAGGAGCACAACGAGGTCTGCAAGATCCTCACCGAGATCGGCGATATGCGCAAGGCAGAAAACCCCGTTATCACCGGCTATGAGTATCACGTCCTGAACCTTGTTTCCTTCACCTGCCCGAAGAGACTCATTCTCCCGTACCTGAAGGAGACTCTTAAGGAGCTCAAGACCCGCAAGCCCGATCCCAAGCCCTGGTTCCGCGCAAGAGTTGCGATCGTAGGCTCCGAGATCGACGATCCGGATCTTACCAAGCTTATCGAGGGCACCGGCGCATTTGTCTGCTCCGACCGTTTCTGCTTCGGCTCGACTCCGGGCCGCGAGGTCATCGAGCTCAACGACGACGAGCCCGCACTCAGACAGATCTGCCGCCATGTAATGGAGCACTCCGAGTGCGCACGTTACATATCCGACGAGAAGGTCATGCAGCGCCGTCACACCGCAGACCGCCTCGCAAAGGAATACAATGCGGAAGGCATCATCTACGAGCAGATGAAGTACTGCGACTACTGGGGCTTCGAGCGCGCACTCGTCAGCCATGTAATGGCTGAGGAATACGGCTGGCCCGTACTGTCGATCGACAGACTGTACAACAATGGCAACTCCGGTCAGCTGCGTACCCGCTGCCAGGCCTTTGTTGAGTCTCTGGAGATCAAGCGTATTCATAAAGAGGAGGGCAAAAAGTAATGGCTAAGACTCCTAAATATCCTAACCCCAAGTTTTTCAAAGCTAAAGACAACATCGATTGGAAAAAGCAGTGGGAAAACCTGAAAGTCTGCGGCGGCATCTTCTATGAAATGCTCAAGGAGACCGACTGGGACGCCTTCAAAGAGGGTTGGAAGAACACCCTTAAAATGGACGCTGAGCGCATCAAGGAAGAGTACAATGCATTCATGGCACTCGACCAGCAGGGTAAGCTCGATGCCGTCCTCTACGGCGAAAAGAGACTTGGCAGACTGTATGCCAAGGGCGCAATGGCAACCGTCCGCCGCGAGTGGCGCGGCATTAAGGACACCGCATATGACTTCTATGAGTGGGCTCGTATGTGGGGAATGCTCCTTATGACCTTCTCCAAGGACCTCATCCCCGCACTCAACAGTGCTCTGCACTACCGCTGGATGATCTCCTACTTCTGCTGCCACGGCTTTATGGATAAGAACATCATGGGTCTGCGCGGCCGCGCACTCCGCATGAGCCATCTGCTTATCTACGATATATTCCGCTATGTTGCGGAGAACCTCGTTCTGCTGTCCAAGGCTGACCGCAAGAACGGCAACAGCAACGAGCTCAACAAGATGCTCATGACCTTTGACGAGATGACCATGGGTCAGATCATGGCAGGCTTCCCCGATCTGTGCGGTATTCCGTATCAGCTGCTGCCCGTCTTCCTCGTCTCTGAGATCGACCAGCTCACCTGCGTACCTTACATCGACGCAGTCGAGTCCTTCGGTCTGCCCTCTGATACCTGCCCCGTTCCGTCCTCAGAGTGCGGCGCTCTGGTTATCGACGCACTGCCCGACATGGGCTGCGGCTTCATCTCCAGCTCCATGCCCTGCGACGGCTCCACCATGGCATCCTCTTACTTTGCACGCCGCTTCCCCGACATTCCCGTCTTCCATCTCTGCTTCCCCGTACGTTACGAGGACGAATCCGTTCTCCAGTCGGCAGTCGATGACATCAAGGCCTGCATAAAGTTCATCGAGGATCAGACCGGTGCGAAGTGGAATTGGGACGCTTACTTCACTGCCATGAAGCGCTTCAACAAGGAGACCTCCTATGAGCTCGAGAAGTGGGAGATAAACAAGACCAAGTATCCGCAGCTTCTCGGCCCCTGCTACGAGCTGTTCCGCAAGTGGAACTACGAGATGGACGGCGGTATTGATCCCCGTGTCATCCCGACCTTCGAGAAGGTAAGCAAGCTCCTGCGTGAAGCATATGAAGACCGAGACGAAGCATGGGTCGGCAAGATGAAGTACCGTGCTATCGTATGGTCCTGCCCGGCTCACTACTATGCAAACTTCTCCAACTGGGCTGCAAACTGCTGGGGCATCAATGTCCTGGTCGAGATGGAGTCCCTGAACTTCACCAAGCCTCTCGAGACCGAGGACAAGGAAGAAGCTCTCCGCGACCTTGCTCGTCTGTACGAGCGCATGGTCATGCGTCGTCACACCAACGGTGGTTACCACAATGTCGTAACCGAGCTGTGGCGTCAGTGCGAAGACTGGAACGCAAAGCTCATCATCATGTACCAGAACGTTGCATGCAAGAACATGGCAACCGTTCAGGGCCTGCTTGATGACCAGGGCCGTGAGCGTGGCTACGATCTCATTTGGATCGAGCACGACCTTATGGACCCCCGTACCGTTTCTCGCCGCACTATGCGTGACAAGGTCAATGAGTACATGCGTACCGTTATGAACGCAGAGCCTATTGATCCTTCTCTCGTTGAGTTCGAAGACGAAGTCTGCATGTAATTTGCAGCGCAAACAATTTCTATTAAGTAAAATATTTGGAGGAAAATATAAATGAAATATTTTGGCGGCTGTGATGTAGGCTCTACCTACACCAAGGCAGTTATTCTTGATGAGACCGGCAAGATGGTCGCAGACACCACCATCCGCAGCAAGATCAATTCCGAGGCATCTGCGGTAGCAGCAATGGACGAAGTCAGCGAAAAGGCAGGCCTGAAGAGCTCCAAGGAGCTTTCCTACCTCGTAGGTACCGGCTACGGCCGTAACAAGGTTCCGTTCGCAGACGAGAACATCTCCGAGATAAGCTGCCACGCAATGGGCGTGCATGTCACCAACCCCGAAGTCAAGGCAATCATCGACATCGGCGGCCAGGACGTCAAGGGCATTTCCGTTGACACCGACGGCACCGTAAAGAACTTTGCAATGAACGATAAGTGCGCAGCAGGTACCGGCCGCTTCTTCGAGGCAATGGCACGTTCCTTCGAGATGACTCTTCCCGAGTTCTCGAAGCTCGCCCTTAAGGCAAAGAATGTCATCCCCATCACCGCACAGTGCACCGTTTTCGCTGAGTCGGAAGTCATCACCCTCGTTGGCGAAGGCAAGCCCATGGACGAGATCGCAGCAGGCATCGAGATGGCAGTTGCAAAGCGCTGCTTTGTCATGGCAAAGAAGGCCGGCGCAACCGACAGCATCACCCTGACCGGTGGCTGTGCAAAGAACGATGGCCTGAAGGACGCAATCGAGCATGTTCTGAAGCTGAAGGTCGTAAACCTCAAGACTGACCCCCAGCTCATGGGCGCACTCGGCGCAGCAGAGTATGCACGCCAGAAGGGTCTTGCAAAGAAGTAATTCGCTAATACATAGCTGAATTCCGATTTTTCGAAAGGAGCATATGTTATATGTGCAAAATTTGCAACATTTGCAAAAAGACCGTTAAGCTGTCCGCGGCTGCAGTTGGCATCCTTTTCGTAGTGTACTTCTGGAACCTCGATCAGAAGCTGCTCGGCTGGGCGTATCAGCAGGTCAATAAAATGTTCGACAGAAAGCCTGCCAACATTAATTTCTAAGTTTAAGCGTTACACCGGTATTTGCTCTGCAAATACCGGTGTATTTTTATGTGCAAAAAAGTCCGGCCTTAACGACCGGACTTTTACTTGTTTCGGTTTAAATTTTCTTCCACTTTGCGCCGTTGGGGATATCGGTGACTTCGATACCGGCGGTCTTGAGTTCTTCACGGATGCGGTCGGCCTCAGCAAAGTTCTTTGCCTTCTTTGCGGCTGCACGAGCCTTGAGCTTTTCTTCGATCTCAGCGTCAGCCTCGCCCGACTCGGAGATGACGGTAAACTCGGTGTTGCCGGAAACGGCATGCTTTTTAAGCTCCTCACGCTTTGCTTCGGCCTTCTTAATGAGGTCAAGACCCAGCACACGGTCAAAGTCTGCGATGACTGCAAGCTTGGTGTCATCGTTGGTCTTGTACTTGAGCACATCGTAAAGCGCCGTGACAGCAAGGGAGGTGTTAAGGTCATTGTCCAGTGCAGCGCAGAACTTGTCCTTGAGCGCCTTTACCGCTTCCTCGTCGACTGCTTCACCTGCGGGCTTGAGACCTGCAATGCGGGTTATGAGCTTGTTGTAGGTCACCTGTGCATTGTCGAGGTTCTCCCATGAGAACACAAGCGACTTACGGTAGTGGCTCTGCAGGCAGAACAGGCGGTAGGCGAGGGGGTCATAGCCCTTTTCTTCGAGCAGGCTCACGGTAAGGAACTCGCCCTTGGACTTTGACATTTTGCCGCTACCCGTGTTAAGGTGCATGACATGCATCCAGTAGTTGCACCACTTGTGACCAAGGTACGATTCGGACTGTGCTATCTCATTGGTGTGGTGGGGGAATGCATTGTCGATGCCACCGCAGTGGATATCAAGATCCTCGCCAAGGTGTTTCATTGAAATGCCCGAGCACTCAATGTGCCAGCCGGGGTAGCCTACGCCCCAAGGCGAATCCCACTTAAGCGCCTGATCTTCAAATTTGGACTTTGTAAACCAAAGCACGAAGTCGTTTTTGTTGCGTTTGTTGGTGTCCTCCTCAACGCCCTCACGAACGCCGACTGCAAGGTCATCCTCGTTAAAGTCGTTAAAAATGTAGTATCTGTCGAGCTTGGATGTATCAAAATACACATTACCGCCCGCAAAATACGCATAGCCCGTGTCCATGAGCTTGGTGATTATCTTGATATACTCATCGATACAATTAGTTGCAGGCTCAACAACATCGGGTGTCTTGATATTGAGTTTTGCGCAGTCGGAGAAAAATGCGTCGGTATAAAACTTGGCTATCTCCATGACCGACTTATGCTCGCGCTTTGCGCCCTTGAGCATCTTGTCCTCGCCCTCGTCGGCATCACTCGTGAGGTGGCCTACATCGGTGATGTTCATGACACGCTTGACATTGTAGCCGGCGTAGCGCAGATATTTCTCAAGTATATCTTCCATGATATACGAGCGCAGGTTGCCTATATGTGCAAAATGGTATACCGTAGGACCGCAGGTATACATCTTAACGATATCGGGGTGATTCGGTATAAAATCTTCCTTTTTACGGGTAGCGGAGTTATAAAGCTTCATATTCAGTCTCCTTATATTTTACCTCAGTCGCAGTGCTTAAAAACATTGATGTTTTTAACGAAGTATTCAGCGCCGGAGTACAGAGTCGAAATTACGATAAGTGCCGAGCAGACAGGGGGGATGACCTCCTTAAAGGGAACCCAAGGCTCAGCAACAACAATGAGAAGGCCGAGCGTGACCATGGTGATAAAGGTCTTTATCTTGCCAGACCATGCTGCGGCAATGACCGTACCTTGCTCAACGGCGAGCAGACGCAGACCCGAAACACCGAACTCACGCAGCAGTACGAGAGCTACCACCCAGCCGGGCATCGTGTCGTTATCGACAAAATAACACATTGCGGCAAGTACAAGCATTTTATCGGCCAAGGGATCCATGAATTTGCCGAAATTCGTCACTTGATTGAACTTTCTGGCTATCTTGCCGTCGATAAAATCACTCAAACAGGCGATGATATACACGGCCAGCGCCCAGTAGGTGTACCCCATATAAAGCAGCACCATGAAAACTGGCACAAGGATTATTCTCATTATGGTGATTTTGTTAGCAGTTGTATTCATACACAGACCTCCTCGCCGATAAGATTTCCGTCGTCATCTACGGCAGTAATATTAACATACACTATATTGCCCTCGCCGCCGTCGCCGTCAAAGAACACGAGCCCGTCAATATCCGGTGAATCATAGCAGCTCCTGCCGACCCACATTTGCGTGTCCTCATCGTAGTCAAGACACAGGACCTCAAGGGTCTTGCCGATGAGCGAAGCATTGAATTCATCCATAACGCCGGCCTGTATCTCCATTATGAGATCGGCTCTGCGCTGTGCCTCCTCGGCATCGACATGCGGCATCTTCGCCGCCGGAGTACCCTCCTCAGGGGAGAAGGGGAATACGCCCGCACGCTCAATTTTGGCCTCTCTAAGGAAACTGCAAAGCTCTTCAAATTCTGCATCACCCTCGCCGGGCAAGCCGGAGATAAGGCTCGTGCGGAGTACAACGCCGGGGATACGCTCACGAAGTTCTTTAAAGAGCTTGCGGATATCGTCGCCCGTGCCACGGCGGTTCATCGATTTAAGTATATCGTTATTTATGTGCTGAATGGGAATATCTAAGTATTTGACGATCTTTTCGTTGCTTGCTATCTCGTCGATGAGCTCGTCGTCAAACTGGTCGGGGTACAGGTAGTGAAGCCTTATCCACTCAACACCGTCAATTTCCGCAAGCCGTCTGCACAGCTCGGCAAGGCAGCGCTTACCGTAAAGATCTGTGCCGTAGCGAGTGATATCCTGCGCAATGACGATGAGCTCCTTAACGCCGTGCTCGGCAAGCTCACGAGCTTCTTCAACAACATTCTCAATTTCTCTCGAACGGTATCTGCCCCTTATGTAAGGAATTGCGCAGAAGGCGCAGAAATTGTTGCAGCCCTCGGCAATGCGCAGATACGCCCAGCTTGGTCCGGTGCTAACGACCCTCGGCGTTTCCTCGACGGGGGCGTTTTTGTCGCCAAAGCTTAAAACGCTCTCGTTATTGAGCGCCTTCGTGACGGCCTCAACGATATCACCAAAGCTGCCGACACCCAAAACGGCGTCAATTTCGGGAAGTTCCTGCATGACCGTGTCCTGATAGCGCTCGGCAAGGCAACCCGTAACGATAATTTTTCCGAGTTTGCCAGCCATTTTAAGCTCCGCCATCTCCAAAACGGTGTCTATCGCTTCGCTTTTGGCAGCGTCGATAAAGCCGCAGGTGTTAATGATGACGGCATCGGCACCGTCCGGCTCTGGAACGAGAGTGTAGCCCGCTTCGCTCAAAAGATATAACATCTGTTCGCTGTTTACGAGGTTTTTCGCACAGCCGAGTGAAATAAGAGAAATTTTCCTGTCCATTAGTTTCCCTCTTGCAGAGTATAATTATTAAGTGCGTGTTTTATCTGATCCCATGTGTAGCCACGCCGAAACAGCGCATCCGTGACCTTCTTGACCTGCGCACGGTCATCGGGATCGGTAAGCCTTGAGCGGAGAAAGCGCTCAAGCTTGTCGTCCTGCTCGGGCATCTGCTCCAAGGCATCTTCCCAAAGCTCACGGTCAATGCCGTGGCGGTTTAGCTCTTGCCTGATGCGGGTGATGCCGTAGCCCTTTGCCGCATAGTGACGCACGATCGAACCTGCGTAGCTTTCGTCGTTTATAAGCCCCATCTGAACCAGCCAATCGGCACAGTATTCTGCATTTTCAGGCGTTTCGCCCTTTTCAATAAGCCGCTTAAACATCTCCTTGCGAGACATCGGCCGAGTATTTATTATACGCAGCGCCCGTGATTTTGCAAGCGAAAGAGAGGAGGCGGAAAGAAAAGCGTGAAACTCATCATCGTCCAGCTCCAAGCCAGCGTGCAAAAACTTGTCCGTCACAACGCCAAGCGAGGTTTTCACCTGTGTGCCGTCGTCAAAAATGACGGTGAAGCGCTCCGGTGAGGTCTGCTTCAGCTCAAGAATTTTCACAAGGCTCAGCCTTCAAAATCGTCCGCAGAAATGTCAACGGCTCTTCCTGCGGCCTGAGCGGCCTTGCGAGCCTGCGGAGACATGAGCTTGTATGCATTGTCTCTTATCTGCTGTTCGATCTCATTGCATATTTCGGGGTTGTTCAGCAGATAGGTCTTGGTGGCGTCTCGACCCTGAATACGCTGATCACCGACGGTGAACCAAGCACCGGCCTTGTCGATAAGCTCAAGCTTTACGCCGAGGTCAACTATCTCGCCGACCTTGGAGATGCCCTCGCCATAGATAATGTCAAACTCCGCCTCTTTGAACGGAGGAGCACACTTGTTCTTGATGACCTTTGCTCTGGTACGGTTGCCGATCATCTCGTTGCCGGACTTGAGGGTCTCGATTCTTCTTACATCGATACGCACGGATGCGTAGTATTTTAGCGCAAGACCACCGGGTGTGGTCTCGGGATTGCCGTACATAACGCCGATCTTCTGACGGAGCTGGTTTATAAATATAACGGTACAGCCGTTTTTGGAGATAGCACCTGCCAGACGGCGCATAGCCTGCGACATGAGCCTTGCAAGCGCACCGACGACCGAGTCGCCCATCTCGCCCTCAAGCTCAATGCGAGGGATAAGAGCTGCAACCGAGTCGACCACGACGACATCAACTGCGCTCGAGCGCACGAGGCTTTCTGCGATGTCGAGCGCCTGCTCACCGGTGTCCGGCTGAGAAATGAGCAGACTGTCAATGTCAACGCCGAGAGCTCTTGCGTAAGCAGGCTCAAGGGCGTGCTCAACATCGATGTAAGCAGCTTCGCCGCCGGCCTTCTGAGCTGCTGCAACAACATGCAGAGCGAGTGTGGTTTTGCCCGAAGCCTCGGGTCCGTATATCTCAACGATTCTGCCCTTGGGAACGCCGCCGATGCCTAATGCAAGGTCAAGGGAGAGCGAGCCTGTGGAAAGAGCCTCAACATTAACGGGAATATCGTCGCCAAGACGCATGATTGCGCCCTTGCCGTAGTTTTTCTCTATCTGGGCAATGCAGGTCTCAAGCGCTTTTTTCTTGTCGCTGGCCTGACCCGGGGTGGAGATGGGAGTCTTTTTCTTTTCAGCCATTGTAGTTCACCTCATGTATGATCAAAATTCGTTTTTCCATTTTCCTATGACGACTCGCTCAATGCCGAGCGTGTCTTTAACTGTCTGCACCGCAACATATCCGGCGTCGAGCAGCATTTTCTTGACTGCATCCGCCTGACCCTCGCCGACTTCAAACATCATCATGCCGTTCGGCCGCAGGGTGATGGTCCAATATTTAATGATGGCACGGTAGAAATCCAGCCCGTCCTCGCCACCGTCGAGCGCACCGAGCGGCTCATGATCCCTGACCGAGCAGTCGAGCGTCAAGATCTCCTCACTTGCGATGTACGGGGGATTGGATGCAATGACATCGAATGTCCCGATGCTCATCGGCGGCCAAGTCTTTGCATCGGCGTGGATGGTTATGATGCGGGATGCAAGCTTATTGTCTTTTATGTTTTTGCGGGCGATATCGAGTGCGGGGAGGCTTATATCGGCAGCCACCACCCGTGCCGCCGGAAGTTCGGACGCTACCGCACACGCGATGCAGCCGCTTCCGCAGCAAAGGTCGAGCACTCTGCCCTTCATGCCGAACGCCTTTATCGCCCTGACCGCACAGGCCACGAGCACCTCGGTGTCCATCCTCGGTATCAAAACATCGGGCGTTACGGTAAAGGGAAGCCCGTAAAACTCCCAAGAGCCCGCAATATACGCAAGCGGCTCGCCCTTGAGCCTGCGCTCGAGCATTTCCTCGGCCTTGTCCTCTATCTCCTTGGATGTGTACAGATACAGGTCACGCAGAAGCTCCTCGGTCGTTTTACCGGCGGCTGCGGCAAGCAGCGTGCGAGCCTCAAGCCCGTATGCCTCAACGCCGCTTTCCCGAAGCTTGGTGCGCACGGTAAAATATATATCGTTATATGTCTTTGGCATGTTTACACTGTCCTTACCATTTGTCGCTTCCGGCTTCCTCGGGGATGACCAGCTCAAGAGCACGGATGGCACACTCTATCATCGAGTCATCCGGCTCGTTGGTCGTGATGCGCTGAAGCTGCCTGCCCGGCCACGAAAGAATGGAGGACAGGACATTGTCATGCCTGCCGACCCAGCGGTTTATCTCATAGCTCACGCCGACAACGATGGGCAGGACGAGGAGCTTAACGCCCATTCTCGCCCAAGTGCCGCTGATCTTTATAAACGAGCCTACGATGATGCTTATGATGATGACAACGAACAGGAAGCTTGTGCCGCATCTCGGGTGCAGCCTGCACTGCGGGCGAACATTCTCGACCGTGAGCGGCAGACCCTTTTCGTAGCAGAAAATGGTCTTATGCTCGGCACCGTGGTAGGCGAACAGGCGCTTCATATCCTTCATTTTGGAGCACAAAATGAGGTAAGCGAAGAAAATAACAAGCTTTAGTATGCCCTCAAACATCGTTCTCAAGTAGAAATCCGCTTTGACGGCGGGGAAGAGTCCCACAATGAATGTCGGCAGGAACAGGAACAGCAGCAGAGAAAGCCCGATGCCCAGCACAACTGCGATGCCGATTATGAGCTTTTGCGCAGTCTCATCGGAGAAGTGCTTTTCTATCCAAAGGTCTATCTTGTCCGGCTCGGCCTGCATATCCTCGGGAAGCTGCTCTGCCGAGAACGACAGCGCCTTAACGCCGTTTATCATCGAGGAGATAAAACCGACGACACCTCGAATGAGCGGCCAAGCAAGAATAGGGGAGATATCCTTAAACGGTCGTACATCCTCAACTTTTTCAACAAAGCCGTTTTCGTTCCTGCAAACGATCGCACGCTTCTTCGGGCCGAGCATCATGATACCCTCAATGAGAGCCTGACCCCCGATGGATGTTTTGAATTGTACGGAATTCTTATCTATTTGATTTTCCATATTTGCCTCAGTTCTCTGACAGCGGCAGCTTGATTTGAGCAAGGCAGCCGCCGCCTTGTGCGTTGGAAATTGTGAAAATACCGCCGTGGCGGGTGATTATCTCATTGCAGACGGCAAGTCCGATGCCGCTGCCTCGGTTTTTGGAGCTGCCCTTGTAGAATTTGTTCATGACATACGGAAGCTCGCTTTCGGGGATGCCGTGACCGTAGTCACGGATGCCGATGACGACATAGTCATCCTCAAGGCTGAGCGAAGCATCGACCACCTTGCCGTCGCCGCCGTGCTTTGCGGCGTTGTCAAGCAGGTTCAAAAACACCTGTTTGAGCCGCTCGGGGTCACCGGAGATAAGCGGGATATCGTACTCCGGAGCATTGTAATTGACTTCTATGCCCGCCTCACGCATTAGATTGCCGTATGTGAACAGGGAATCCTCAAGCTCGGCCGCAATGTCCACAAGCTCGATGCGCAGATTAAATCTGCCGTCCTGTATTCTTGTAAACTCCAAGAGGTCAGCCACCATGCCGGTGAGCCTTTCCGACTCTTTTTGGATTATCTTAACGCCACGCAGCGAGTCACCCTCTATCTTGGGATCGTATTGCAGAGTCTCGCTCCAGCCCATTATGGCGGTCAGCGGCGTTCTCAGCTCATGCGATATCTGCGAAATGAACTCGGTCGTGGTCTTGTCAGACAGGGCAATTTTAGACGACATAAGGTTAATTTCATCGGTTAGCTGGCCTATCTCGTTATCGGCCTGCTTGGGTACCTGTGTGCCGTAGCTTCCGGCTGCAATGTGCTTGGCAGACTCGGTGAGCGACTGGATAGGTTTGCTGACATAATGGTCGAACCAAATGTTCACGGCGATGATATATGCACCGATGAGGCATGCCAAAATGACTGATGCAACGATGAAACCGTTTGCAGCTAACGCTATGAAGCAGGCTGTCAGTATGACTGCGGCTATGCTCGATACAAGCAGCTGCAGTTTAAGATCCTTAAAAAACATTTAACACTTCCAAAGGAAAACTAGTAGCCCCATTTGTAGCCGAAGCCCCAAACGGTGGTCAAATACTCGGGCTCGGTGGGGTCAGCTTCGATCTTGATGCGCAGGCGGCGGATGTTTACATCGACCGTCTTGAGCTCACCCGAGAAATTGTCACCCCAAACGGCCCTGAGTATATCGTCTCTGGACATGGCCTTGCCCGGGTTTTCCATAAACAGCTTCATTAGCTGGTATTCGATCTGCGTAAGCTTCAGGCGTTTGCAGTCCTTTTCAAGCGTGCGGTTTCTGGTGTTGAGGATAAACGGACCGCTTGTTATCTCAAAGCTGGGTTTATCACTGGCCTCGTCACCGAGGCGGCGCACCAAAGCGTCAACACGGGCGGTGAGTTCGGCAGGGGAGAAGGGCTTTGTGACATAGTCGTCGGCGCCGGTCATCAGGCCCGTGACCTTGTCGGTCTCCTGGGAGCGGGCGGTGAGCATGATGATGCCGATCTGGCTCCTGGAGAAGCTGGCCCAGAACCGGGATGTGTGC
>OQWE01000167.1_pt1 | contig 22271 bp, 45 predicted proteins | sample 1691591 | NCBI WGS metagenome assembly OQWE01 (sample SAMN03418265, study PRJEB22391) | human gut metagenome | biome: human-gut; feature: organic feature; material: feces | host: Homo sapiens | place: Tanzania | collected 2013-01
CAAAACCGTATTTCAAAATTGACGGGACAGACATTATGCATTTAATCGAAAATGGCGGCATCGTTTGGACAAGAAGCGATTTGGATAGTGACAAGGCTGGAAGAACAATGGATGGCACGATGCATCGCGGACGGGTAGCCATTAAGTATAAGGCAACTGTAAAATGCCTGCCATTGCATCGCGCAGACGAGATTGATCTGATGAGGTTGATCCTTCCGGAGTTTGTAATTGTTGAGACAAATTTGCATCCGCTACATGAAATTGTATCTGCACAGTATTATTCAAATAATGTGCCGTCTACGATTTCTACGGTTGATCCTGAAACCGGTGAATCCATTTGGACAGACATTACATTCCCGCTTGTCGAAAAGTAAAGGAGCAGAAAAATGCAACAGACATCTGCACTATACAAGGAATTACTGGCTGGGGACTATACCGTTGAAACAAGAGTTGCAATTGGGGAATCAGGACTTCTCGTAGAAAAAACAGGAGATCATATAACGTTTGGCGGTACACGAATACTTATAGCGACTTCTGGCGCCGATGGAGGATACGGGGCAAATATGCTCTCAAGTGTGGAAACATCTGGGGGCCTATTTGATGGAGATGAGCCGTCCTGTGGGAACTGCATTAGTCGTGAAGTGAACATAAAAATGTTAAAGCCGATTGGGCAGATACCTGGTCTTTCCCGCGTCGGAATTTATGCAAGAATCACAGACGGTACACGTGCTTCTGAATGGCTCCCTCAAGGCGTTTTCTTCATCGATTCGATTGAGGAAGATGCAGAAGACGATGATGTTAGATGGCTTCGCATCCACGGATACGATGCACTTCTGTTTTCTGAACAAGATTACCCGTCAAACACAAATCTAACGTGGCCTGCAAAGGACATCGATGTTGTAAGAGAAATCGCATCGGCTCTTGGCATTACGGTGGATAAACGCACAAAAAACGCAATGAAAAACGAATACCTCGTGCAATATAACACTACATATTCGTGCCGAGAGTATTTGTCGTATATTGCAGCAATGTATGCAGGCTGCTTTATCATGAGTGAAACCGGAGAACTGCAACTCGTTTGTTTTTGGGACATACCGAAGGAAACGAGATACCTGATCGACAATGCTGGATTTGCCATAACGTTTGGAGGTGACAGAATCGTTGTCTGATGTAATAAACGTAAGAAAAAACGTATCATCGTTAGAAAAGCAAAACACGTTTGATGGATATTCCAAGGTCACGATTTCCGTATCAGACGAAATGGAATATAACGCAGGCACCGATACAGGACAAACGCTAAAACTGTTTTGCCCGTGGGGCACACAAGAAATGGCAAATAAAATTTTGTCGAGTGTCCGAGGATTTCAGTATCAACCGTATACGGCATCAGGCGCACATATTAACCCTGCGGCAGAACTCGGTGACGCATTTTCCGGTGGAAGTGTATACGGTGGCATTTATAAAAAAGATATTTTGCATGGGCCTTTATATACGGCCAACATTTCCGCCCCGGGTGGGGAAAAAATCAACTATAAGTACGAATACAAGCCCCCTACTATACGGAAAGCGGAGCGGCAATATAAGGAGACTAAAGCAAACCTACTTGTTATTGCCGACCGAATCAGTGCGGAGGTGGAGGCGCGAAAAGCGGACGACGAGACGCTGCGGGCGGCGCTAAACATTCAGGCCGGGGAAATCAGTGCCAAGGTAGACCGCAAGGGCGGAGATAATGCGAGTTTCGGATGGAGCCTGACAGCGGACGGATGGACGCTGACCAGCAACGGCGGTACGGTGCTGAAAGCCGATAAAAGTGGGCTGAGTGTTACGGGTAAAATCACCGCCACCAGCGGCGTTATTGGTGGCTTGACGATCAAAGACGGATATCTGAGTACCAACGGTCAGACATGGGGCGGCACGAATACCAACGGCATTTATTTTGGCCCAAACGGTATTCAGCTTGGCAAGTATTTCACGGTTGACAGCGGCGGCAATTTGACCGCCTACAGCGGCAAATTTTTGGGAACGGTGCAGGCTGGGAACATCGACTACGGCGGCAACGCTGGGTATTTTGACGGAGCGGGACTTGCAAGCTTTTCTGTGGGCGGCGGTCAGATTGGAACAGATGCCATTGTGAACAGGCATATCACGTCCGGGTCAGTCTACCCAAGCACATGTAATAGCACAATCAACGGTTACTTTGCGGATGTGATCTATGCAAATAAGGTCGTAACCGGGCAAGTTCAATCCGAAAAGCTGTGGGCGAACAGGATGTACGCCGCTATCGCAGAAATATCCTCGCTAACTGTTGCGGGAAACAATTTTATCATTAACGGCGACAGTTATAGGCCGATGAAGAAAGATGCGGCAACTTATGTGATTGGGAGGGCGTAGAGCTATGCCAAAATTCAAAATTGCCAATGGCACTGCGTATGACTGCCCATTTTGTGGTTTGGCGTCTGTTGGCATATTGTACGTGGATATTCTGGGTGTGACTCTGATAGACGCTTTGACTGCGTTCAGCGCGTCCGCCAACACTCGGCACATGGAATACATTGCGGGCGGCGAAACGGCAGTCTATGACGGATACACGAAGGTTATCGGCGTTGAATACGCCTACAACGATTCCAGCGCCGTGCGTGTGGCGCTGCGGCGACCGTATGAGGGGGAGAAATAATGCACATGAAAGAAACCTTATCTGCCATCATCACTACGCTGAACGGTGTGGAGGTACGGGGCAAAAGCAACCTTGACCGGCTGTTGGCGTGTATCAATGCGCTGGAAGCGCTGACGGCGGCGATGAATACTGAGAACAAGGAGGACGCTGACAATGGCTGATAAAGCGATATCCGAGCTGGTAGCAGCGGAGCAGATCAAGTCAACGGACATGTTCGTGCTGGAACAGGACGGCACGGCAAAGCGCCTGCAAGGGCAGACGCTATTAAACTGGCTGACGGCGGCGGCTGACGGTCACGGCGGTATTTCCAATATTGCCAAAACCGGTACGGATGGGCTTGTGGACACCTACACCATTACGCTGGCCGACACCACCACGAAAACCTTTACCGTGACAAACGGCAACGGCCTGACAAACTTTGAAAAACTGTCCACGGTGGGGCTGGTGGATAACTACCGCTTTACGCGCACGGACGGGACTTTCTTTGACTTCTCCGTGTACAACGGAGCCAAGGGCGACAAGGGTGAGGACAGCCACGTGTGGATTAAATACGCCAGCCAGCAGCCCACGGCAAACAGCCACAGCATGGGCGACCTGCCGGATGCGTGGATGGGTGTGTATTCCGGCACGGCGGCAGAAGCCCCGGATGACTGGCAGCAATACACGTGGTATCAAATCAAGGGTGAAAAGGGCGACACCGGAGCCGCCGCCACTGTGACGGGTACAACGGTGGAGTACATGGTATCTGATTCCGGGACGATTGTCCCCAGTGGCAGTTGGAGTACGACAATCCCCACCGTACCGCAGGGCAAATATTTGTGGACGAAAGTCACCACCACGTTCAACACCGGAAGCCCCGCCGTCAGCTACTCCGTGACGCGAATGGGCATCGACGGTGCGGGGTCTGTCAGCTCTGTCAACGAAAAATCCCCCGACGAGAGCGGCAACGTATCCCTGTCGGCGGAGGATATCCCCACCAGCGGCGGCAGAAGCGTACAGGCTGTGTTGGATGACAAGCAAGAGGCACTGACCGCCGGGGAGAACATCTCCATCAGCGGCAGCGTGATCGCTACCAAGGCGTTTCCCTGTAACCCCAAGATTCTGGACAACTGGTATTGGGGCAATCCCGTGAATCAGCGGGGGCAGACGAGCTATACGGGCACCGATTTTGCCACATACTCCATCGACAGATGGCTATGCCACGGTTCGATGCACCTGAGCAATGGTGAGATTGAGGTATCAAGGGAAGGGTCTCCGTATGGATATGGGTATTTTCTGCAAAAGTTGGGATGTAGTATTGACGGAAAAACAGTCACAGCCTCTGTCTTAACTTCCGATGGTGTGCTCCGCTGGGGAACCCTCGTTGCGACAAGCGAAGAGCAAATTGTTCCGGGAACTGATGACGGTTTGTCTGCGTTAAAAGTCTCGTCCAGCTCGTTCAAATTCTCCATCGGCTCGACCGACAACGTTTACAAGATCATCGCCGTTGGTCTCGAACTCGGCTCCCAGCAGACGCTGGCCCATCAGGAGAACGGCGTGTGGGGACTGAACGAGATACCCGATTACGGAGAGCAGTTGAGACGGTGCCAGAGGTATTTGAGGCCGGCGGGGTATAACTTTGTTGTGTCAGCTGTGAATGGAAACTGGTATGCCTCTAACCTATTTGGTAGGTCAGAACCTATGAGGGCAGCACCCGCAATTGTGAACGGTGACTATAAGGCCCAACCAATCCGCGATGTTACCGGCGGCCAGTGCGCAACTATAACTAATGTATTCGCCGTCACCATATATGGCCAGTTCACTATACAGCTGTCACCACTCGGAAGCACAATTCCTAACTACGTTTACATTGATGCATCCGGATTCAATCCACTGCTGTCGGCGGAGCTGTAAAGGAGGTGACCGGATGGAAGCATGGACGAATGTCGGCGTGCCGCTGATCGTGGCGCTGCTGACCTCCACCGCCCTGTGGGGCGTGGTGAGCAAGGTGATCCTCAAGCGGATGGAGCTGACGGCCAAGCGCAGCAAGGCAGACGAGGCGCAGCGGAAGATGCTGGTGGGGCTTGCCCACGACCGCATCATTCACCTCGGCATGGTGTACATCGAGCGGGGCTGCGTCACGCAGGACGAGTACGAGAATTTACAGGTGTACCTCTACGAGCCGTATGAGGCGATGGGCGGCAACGGCAGTGCGCGGCGCGTCATGGAGGAAGTGCGGAAGCTGCCCATACGATAGAGCATAAAATGGAACAGGCCGACAGGCCGGAAAGGATAAAACTATGAAACTGAACAACAAGGTATACGACATTATGAAATGGCTGGTCATCATCGTTATGCCCGCCGTGGCCACGCTGTACGCGGCACTGGCGGCGGTGTGGGCGTGGCCCTACGCAGACGAGGTGGTGACCACCATCACCGCCGTGGACACGTTCCTCGGCGCGGTGCTGTGCATCTCTACGGCGCAGTATCACAAGGAGGCTGGCAGCAATGGCTAAGCGGGTGTATCTGTCCCCCAGCGACCAGCGGCGGAACACCTACGCGGTGGGCGACACCACCGAGGCCATCCAGTGCGGGCGCATTGCAGAGGCTTGCAAGGCCGCTCTGGAGCGCTCCGGCGTGGAGGTGATGCTGGGGCAGTATGACACCATGCAGAACCGTGTGGCGGCGTCCAACCGCTTCAAGGCTGATCTGCACGTGCCCATCCATTCCAACGCCTGCAACGGCAAGGCCAGCGGTACGCATCTGTTCTGTTACAGCAACACCAAGGACGCCAAGGGCAACTACATCATCGACAAAAACAGCGCCGGGTACAAGGCCTGTAAGGCGGTGATGGATGTGTTGGGGCCTCTGACGCCGGGGACGCCGGACGTTATCCGGGCATATCCCAGCCTTTACGAGGTGAAGTACCCCGCCGCGCCCACGGTATACATCGAGGTGGACTTCCATGACGTACCCCGCATCGCGGAATGGATTATCGTCAACACCACTGTCATCGGCGAACGCATTGCGGAGGGTCTGTGCAAGGCGCTGGGCGTTAAGTTCGTTCCGAGGGAGGACGCTCTGGAGCCGGTGCCTGTGCAAGCCGAGTACGAGGTCGTGCAAGTTCGGGTTCTGCGCCGGGGCACGGCCGGCGCGGACGTGAAGACCCTGCAAGCGGCGCTGATTGCCTACGGGTTCTCCTGCGGCGCGGCCGGTGCGGACGGCGACTTCGGCAGCGGCACGGAGACGGCGCTGAAGAAGTTCCAGACCAAGTACGGCCTCGGCGCTGACGGTATCGCCGGAAAGAGGACTTGGAACAAGCTGCTGGGGCAGTAAGGAAATCGTTTTTTCTATGTGAAGAGAGCGACACATTTACGGATCCAAAACTCTGGACGAACCAGGGATAACGATGCGCCGACCCCTGCTTCCGCCAAAGCTCCGCAAGTCCACGGCGAATATGATCGCCATGAATACAACTTACCGAGACATCCGCGCAAGACTGCGCAGTATATCCCCTCAACGTGCTATTGATTACGTTGCCGCGCTTGAGCTGCCGGGAGACGAAGCGTTTTGCATTATCGCGTGCGACATCAAGCAACAATCCCGCCAGCAGGTAGCAAACAGGCTGTTTTCATCGGTCGAGTATGTCAAGAAGTGCCGCCGCAACGGTTACCAAAAGATTGCCGACCATATCAAAAACCCATAAAGAAAAGACCCAACAAAGACCTTTTTCAGGCTCTTTGTTGGGCCTTTTTTGTTGTATGTTGTGAGATATACAGGGGGTGTCAAAATGAGTGTAATGGAGCGGCTGTTGACGTGCGGGTATACGGCGGATATGGCGCGGGATATATGCGACCAATACGGAGCGGACTTTGCTGGATTGCTTTTCCTTGTGCGCATCGTGGAGCTTTTCCACGACGATAGGCGCGAATATGTATAGTTACTACAATGAAAACCCACGAGGTAAAAACGTAGGCGACTGTACCGTCAGAGCCATATCAAAAGCAACTGGCAAGGACTGGGGTGAGACGTACCTCCGGCTTTGCGTACAGGGATATCTTGATGGGGATATGCCGTCTGCTAACTCCTGCTGGGGCGCTTATCTTCGGTCGGTAGGTTTCCGACGGTACATCGTGCCGGATACCTGTCCTGATTGTTACACAGTTGGCCGTTTTGCCGATGAGCACCCATTTGGGACGTATATTCTCGCGCTCTCCGGTCATGTCGTGTGTGTACAAGATGGTGTTTTATATGACAGCTGGGACAGCAGCAACGAAACAGTTTTGTATTATTGGGAAAGGACGGATGAAGCATGAACTACCCCTACTACGGAAACCCCTATATGCCGCCGATGCAGGACAATCTCGCCCAGCTGAGGCAGCAGCAGATGCAGGCCATTCCTCCGATGCCGCAAAATCCCCTGCCGCAGAGCGGCGTGCAGTGGGTATCCGGCGAACAGGAGGCAAGAAGCTGGATGGTCGCCCCCAATGCGGCGGTGGCGCTGTGGGATTCAACGGCGCCCACGGTGTATCTGAAACAGGCCGATGCAAGCGGCAAGCCGACGCTCAAGGTGTATGACCTCGTGGAGCGGCTTGCAAGCGCGCCTGACGCGCAGAAAGCGCCCGCTGCGGAATATGTGACCCGCAAAGAGTTTGACGCGCTGGCGGCGCTTGTGAGCGAAATGAAGGGCAAGAAGCGCAAGGAGGAAAAGAGCGATGAATAATCCGTTTTTCGGTGCAATGGGCGGCGGCAACGGCTTTATGCAGATGGTGCAGCAGTTCAAGCAGTTCAAGGCGAATTTCCAGGGCGACCCAAAAGCAGAGGTGGAGAAGCTTTTGCAGAGCGGCAAGCTCACGCAGCAGCAGTTGAACCAGCTCCAGCAGATGGCGAAGCAATTTCAAAGTCTGATGGGATAAGCAAAGTCTAAGCAAAGTCTTAGCAAAAACATAAGACGAAACATAAGACGAAACATAACTTGTTTCTTGATCGTGGCCGCGATTTAGATAAATTACATCAATAAAAAGGAGTGATACTATGTCTCTTTCTGAGGGTATGCCCACCATGACCATGCCTGTGACCCCTGCCAATGGCAGCGGTAACGGCTTTGGCTTTGGCGGTGACGGCGCGTGGTTCCTCATCATCCTGTTCCTGTTCGCGTTCTGCGGCTGGGGCGGCAATGGCTGGGGCAACAACGCTGGCAATTCCGGCGGTGTGGTGGACGGCTATGTGCTGGCCTCCGACTTCTCCAATATCGAGCGCAAGATGGATCTCATCAACGGCGGGCTGTGCGACGGCTTCTATGCCGTGAACAACACGCTGTTGACCGGCTTCGGCAATGCCGAGCTGTCCCGTGCCAACCAGCAGGCCGCACTGATGCAGCAGCTCAGCGCTATGCAGATGCAGGCGGCAAACTGCTGCTGTGAGAACAGAGCCGCCATCGCGCAGGTGCGCTACGACATGGCGACGCAGGCGTGTGACACGCGGAACACCGTGCAGAACGCCACCCGCGACATCGTGGAGAATCAGAACGCCAACAGCCGCGCCATCCTGGACTTCCTGACCAACTCCAAGATGCGCGATCTGGAGAGCGCAAATCAGGAGCTGCGTCTGGCCGCGTCTCAGGCGGCGCAGAACAACTACCTGATCTCCCAGCTGCGGCCTACGCCCATCCCCAGTTACCAGTCTTGCAACCCGTGGGCTGGCAGCTACACCGGCTGCTCCGGCTGCTGACAACTGCATAGAAATCTATTTCCAAAACGGAAATTGTTCAGCTCCGGGCTGATATTGAAAGGCGGCGGGGCAATAGCTCCGCCGTCTGCACTTTTGAAAGGAGTGAGTATTTTGGCTGAATATGTAAATACCAACATTGTTTCTGTTCCTGCCGGGCAGAATGTACCGCTGACGGAAACTGCCGTTGCGGGCAAGTCCTGCATCGTACACCGCGAGGGCAGCGGGCAGGTGTTCTTGCGTGGCCTGACAAACCAGTGCAAGGCGCGTTTCCGTGTGTCTTTCGGCGGAAACATTGCCATCCCCACCGGCGGCACGGTGGGCGCAATCTCCGCTGCGCTGGCTATCAACGGAGAGCCGCTGACCAGCGCCGTGGCAACGGTAACGCCCGCCGCCGTGGAGAACTATTTCAATATCTTTGTCGCTGCCAACGTGGACGTGCCGAAGGGCTGCTGCGTAACGGTAGCGATGGAGAACACCAGCGCTCAGGCGATCAGTTTTGCCAATAGCAACATGATCGTGGAGCGCGTCTGCTGAAAGGAGGTAAAGCATGAGCATGAAATCTATGTATGAGCTGCGCGATATGCTTTGCGATGAGCTGGACGAAATTGCCAGAAAGGGCGAGCTTGGAGCAGGTGATCTGGATATCGCGCACAAACTGGCAAGCACCATCAAAAATCTGGATAAAATTGAGGCAATGGAAGATGGCGGCTATTCCAGAGCTGGGTATCAGCCGCGTCGGTATCCGAACGATGAGTACGGAGGTGGTAGCTCCTACGCAAGAAGCCGAAAGCATTATGTCCGGGGTCATTACAGCCGCGACAGCGCACGCGACGGAATGAGACGGCAGTTGCAGGATATGCTGGATAGCGCAGACGATGACACCATCCGAAGCGCCATTCAGCGCTGCATGGACGTGCTGGAGGACGAAAGGGGGTAAACGCCCCATGATTGATGAGACCGAGATCAAAAGGTGGATAGCGCGGTTAGAAACCGAAGAGTCCAGCTGGACAAACTATGAACGCCTTGCCGTGCTGTATACGGTGCTTAACCAGCAAAACGACGTTAACGACAGAATGTCGCCAATGCTGTATTCCGCCGCTCCTGCACCGGTTGAAGTTTTCGGCGACAGCGACTTTCTGCGGGCCGTATCAGCTGTTGAGCCAAGTGTGGCATGGGCGGTTATGGACGAACTGATGGACAGTTTGAAAGTTGTTAACGAGCGCGTCTACAACAGCGTCATGCGTAAACTCGATAGGTAAAAAATCCCCCGTCATTTACGGCGGGGGATTTTTAGGTATACTTATCCTTTGTGTCCGCGAGGGTAAAATATGCCTAACGTGGCATTACAAAAAACGCGCCATCGTTGTCTGCATCAATCCGCTTGATGACGCGCGTCCAGAATTCCTTTTTTTCCTCCCGAGAGTATGTGCCATATTCGCCCAGCCCGTTTCTCAAGGCGTCAAGGTCTGTCTTCGGCTTTTCCTCCACGGTTTCGAGGGATCTTTTCAAGATCGAGTATTCCGCTTTATAATCGTCAAGCTCAATCAAATCGTTTAGGTATAGCGTTTTTAGCTTGCTCATTTTCTTTCGTATCGAGTCCGCGCTTTGCATGGGCTTTTTTTCGGCCTTTTTGTAGTACCTATTGTTCCGCTCTGCGATTCCAGCAAGCTCGTGTAGTAGGTAGTCTTCCAACACATCCTCTCGTATCCTTTTTGTGTGCGGGCAAGAGGTGTTATCAAGCATCCGCGTCCGGCATCGGTAATATGTATATGTCTTCTTTACGGTTTCCGATTGCATCGTTTTCCCGCATTCTTTACAATGCAGTATCCCGGAAAACAGATACACGCGGTCTGTGTCAACTCCCGCACAGCGTTGTGACCGCTGGCGAATAATATCATTTACAAGGTCAAAGTCTTGCTTGCTCACCAACGCGGGGCAAGCATTTTCGATGCCATAAACCTCGCCGATGTAAAGACGGTTACGGAAATAGTTTACATACTTGCTGTAAGCACGGTCAATGCCCCATGTGTCAAGCATATATCGCTTTACGGCAAGGACGCTTTTTAGCCGGATAAACGCCGCGAACATATCTCGCGCCGCATCTGCCGTGCCGTTATCAATCTGGTATTGCCTGTCCTTGATGGCATACCCTAAAGGCGCTTTTGAGCCTGCCGGTTGTCCTTTTGCCCGTTTCCCATCGTTGATAAATTTGATTCGTTCACTCGTGCGGTCGGCCTCATCCTGCGCGACTGACAACATGATATTGACTTTCAAACGCCCTGATGCGGTGCGCGTTTCGTAATCTTCTTCCGTCGCTTGCCACGTCACGCCGTACTGGTCGAGCTGCGTTTGTACATCGTAATACCCTGCGACATTGCGAAACCAGCGGTCAAGCTTGACAAACAGAATCATGTCTATCTGACCGTCTTTGCAATCGCCCAGCAGTCGCAAAAGCGCCGGACGCTTTTTATACGGCTTTCTCGCGGATATTCCCGCGTCCTCATATATGCCCACCACGGTCATTTTATTTGCTTTTGCATATCTTATCAGCGCGTCTCGCTGCTCTTGCAGGGACAGGCCATGCCGCGCCTGCTCCTCGCTCGACACGCGGATATACAGAGCCACTCTCATCAAATCCCCCTCCAAAAACCGTAATCTATACAATGAAAATCAATGTACACGCACCACGCAGCGAGAAGAACGATGATGAAAAACATTATAGCAATCACGCAGTTGCGGATACGCACTCCACGCCGCATGATCTCGATCATGTCTGCTTTTGCGTCAACATGGCGTTCCAGTTCATCATTCCGCGCCTGCAAAGTTTCCTCGGTCGGCGTCAAGTGTTCGGAAATTTCGAACGTCTCGTCAAGGGATATGCCCATTGCCTTGCAGATCGGCGCGACAGTGTAAATGGACGGCGACTTTGAAAACTTGGAAAAGAAATTCTGCACGGTGGACAACGGTACGCCGGAAGTGTCGGAAATGTCCTGATAGGTCAGTTTCAATTCTTCTTTGCGGATTCTACACACCTCTTGAATGTTCATTTGCATCACCTTAATTTCTCCGATTTTGGCGTCGCGAAGTCGCAAGATGAGGGCTTACCGAACCTCACCAAACGCTGTTTTATTGCAAGGTTTTGGCGTTGAAGTAGTCAAGCAACGCGGAGTATGGTCAAATCATGCAGCGGCGACCGCTCCTCGCTGCCTGCAAAAAGGCACTGCCGTTTGTTGCGGAGAGCGGCAGTGCCTTTACTTTGAGATATAGATGCTTGCACCGCTATGTGCAACAATTGACATATAGTCCCGTTACTATAAATATTGGAGGAACACAAAATGTTGTCTAATGACGTGAAAAATGATACAATAAAAGAACAGATTGTGCGGAAAGACAATAAAAGCGACAAGAACGATCAAAATTGCCTTGAGAGTTTGCGCAAACGAATCCTTGAAATGATAGACCAGTTACCCCCTGCGGATTGCGCAGAAGTATTTTCAAAATTAAAAGAAAGAGGTGTGCTATGAAGGGCTATGAGTTTGACATTTCCAAGTTGGCAGAGAACAGCATCATTATGAAAGGCCAGATCAACGACGTTGTATTTGGATTGAAGGAAATCTCAGACAAGATTGACACGCTAATTGCGCTCAAGCAAGTTGAATTATCACTCCTGCAACAGCAGCGAGCGCCGCAATGCCAGAAAGAACAGCAGTAATAATAAACCGCATTTTCTCGCGGCGTTCCTTTTCGCCTTGCTCTTTTTGCAGCCGCTCATGGTCTTTCCGCTCCGCTTCGGTTTTCATGCGGTCTTGCGGATTTGATGGGTAGAAAGTAGGCATTACATTAGCTCCCGCATTTTTTTACTAAGCTCATCGAAAACGGCCAGCGCCGTATCTTTATCAGTTATTTCCCTGACAGCTTTAATAAGCGCGTCCTTTTCGCCCTCGCCCTCTGTGGCGGGGGCTTTTTTTGCGCCATCTTCCGGCAGGACGGGAAGCTCGTCACCGTCCAGCTCGGCAAGGGTGATGCCGAAATGGTCGGCAATCTTCTGGCGGGTCTTTGGGTGCGGAACAACTACGCCGTTTTTCCAGTTAGAAACGCTTTGTAAGTTTACACCAAGTATTTTAGCAAATCGATACGAAGAGTATCCTGCGCTATCCATGCAATAGTTAAAATTTCTGGTAAATCCCATAAAAATCACAGTCTAACTTAGGTTATTTTGACGGTCTAATTTAGGTTGACTAATGGTCTAACTTCGACTATAATTAGATTCGTGGACAGGCAATAAAAGACCAGACCACCCCGACAAATTGAGCTGGCGCGAATCAATGTTTGTAGCAAAACTTAGGGTAGCACCAATGCTCCAATTTGTCAATAGAATACTCTAATTTTGGAGGTGAAAAAGTGAGTTTTCCTGAAAATCTGGCTCGACTGCAAGCCGAGCGCGGCGAGACGAATTACCGTCTTGCAAAAGAAATCGACGTATCGCAGACGTCAATCAAAAACTGGAAAGAGAGCGTGTGCCGACCTCACCCGCGCCAAGTCAAGAAGCTGGCAAAGCACTACGGCGTTACCGAGGATGCGCTGCTGAAATCCAGCGATGGGCAGTAAAAAAATGCCCCGCCCAATGTTGCAGCATCGAGCGGGGCGGGTGGGACGAATATCACCACAAAAATCATGTCCGTGCTTATTGTAGCACGGGAGAAAGGAAAAGGCAATGAGTAAAAAGCCGGAGTACAAAATCATTTGGGTCACGCCCCCTGACCCCGTAAAACTGGGGACGATCATGGGCGAGATTTACGCCCGTGGAAGAGGGCTTGAGTTTGTAGGCCTCGTGCCGAACGAGAAGAAGTGTGGAGGTGCGAAATGAGCGCGTTTGCATGGGCGCTGGCGTTTATCGGCGCGGCGTGGTTGAGCTGGGCCATCGTCAAGGGCGTGGAGGCGCTGGGACGATGAGAGAGCGGAACAGGCGGGCGCGGGAGTATTCCCGGCGCTGCTGGGCGCGGCGGTGGAACAGGCGGCTTTGGATCCTCAATATCCTGCTTGGGCTGGCTATTGCCGGCATCCTTCTCTGGGCGCTGACGCTGCCGGAGGCGCAGGAACCGGAGGACGCACCCCCTTCCCTGTCCGCTGCGGTGCAGTCGGCGGTGCTGTCCGCCGCGAAGCCGCCGGAAAACCTGCTGGTCTGCGACATCACCGGTTATTGCGCGTGCTGCACGCCCTATGCCCACATCAACCGCAACGAGGCGGGGCAGGTGCTGACGGCCTCCGGGCGGTGGGTGGACATCGGCGAGGCGGTGGCGGTTGACCCGGACATTATCCCGCTGGGCAGCACCGTGACTATCGGCGGAAAAACGTATGTCGCCGCCGATACCGGCGTGAAGGGATTTGTGGTGGACGTTTTGATGACCCACGAGGAGGCGCACCGCGCCGGTGTGAGCCGGGAGCTGGTGAGATGGGAATGACCAACTGCCCCATTGAATGCCCCAACAGGCGGGTAGGATGCCGCAACGGCTGTCTCGTTTGGGAGCAGCACGAGGCGGAGAAAGCCATCTCTTACGCGGAGCGGGTCAAGAACAACGAGTTCAAGGAGTACAAGGGGCGCGTGATGCGCAAAGCATACAAGCGCATTCAACAGGGCGCGAAGGGAGGACGGAAATGAACCGATTGAAGGAACGGCGGCTGGAGCTGGGGCTGACACAGGAGGCGGTCAGCGGTGTGCTGAAGCTGGTGGATCCCCGTATCGACACCTGCATGGTGAGCCGGTTTGAAAACGGCGTGTGTCTGCCCACAGAGGAGGTGCTGACGGCGCTGGAGGCGGCGTTGCGTACCAGCCGGGCATATCTGTACGGCGACGAGGACAAGGCCGACATCCCCCAGCGGACGGCGGAAACGGAGCGCATTGCGGCGCTGATCCCCCACGGGCGGCGAAACGCCATCAGCCGCGCGGAGTTGGCGGCGGCGATGCAGACCTCCGACCGGATGATGCGAAAGGCCGTCAGCGAAGCCAAGCGGCAGGGCGTAATGATCTGCAACGACGGCGAGGGATACTACCAGACGGAGGAGCTGGGAGACCTGTACCGGCAGTACAAGAGGGATACGGCGCGGGCTATGTCCATCCTCAAGGCGCGAAAGCCGATGCGGGACGTGCTGAAAGCGGCGGGGCGACCGGTATGAGAAGCGTGATGCAGTATTGGGAACCGGAGCGGCCCTTAGAGCCGAAGGACTACGATATGCCCGTCTGCCCCGTGTGCGGGGAGGAGACGGACACCTACTACAAGAACAAGGACGGCGTCATCGTGGGGTGCGAGTTTTGCATTGAGACGGTGGACGCATGGGAGGAACAGAAATGAGTATGAGTTTGTATCACATCGACCAGGAACTGGAGAACCTGATCGACCACGAGACCGGCGAGGTGCTGGACTTTGATGCGTTCGAGGCGCTGCAAATGGCGCGGGACGCCAAGATCGAGGGCGTACTCTGCTGGACAAAGAATCTGGCGGCGGAGACGAAGGCCATCCGCGAGGAAGAAAAGGAGCTTGCCGAGCGGCGCAAGGCGCTGGAGCACAAGCGGGAAAAACTGCTGGACTACGCAGAACGGGCGCTGGGCGGCGCGGCGTTCCAGACGGCCAAGTGTGCCGTGACATACCGCAAGAGTACGGCGGTGGAGATCACCGACATGGACGCGGTGGTGCGGTGGTGCATGGACAACGGGTACGACGGCAAGATCACCTATGCCCAGCCGACGGTGAGCAAGACGGACATTGCGCCGCTGCTCAAGGCCGGCATGGCCGTGACCGGCGCGGAGCTGTGTGAGCGGTCGAACATGGGGGTGAGGTGATGGATAACCTGACGATCTACAACGAAGTCCGCAGTGTGCCGGACAGCGCAAAAAGACGCATCGAGGCGGGCCGCTTGAAGGGCAAGACCGACATCAACCCCATGTGGCGCATTAAGGCGCTGACAGAGAAGTTCGGCCCATGCGGCTTTGGATGGAAATACGTCATCACTGACAAGCGGCTGGAGCAGGGCGCGAACGGCGAAGTAGCCGCATTTCTGGACATTGACCTGTTTGTAAAGGCCGACGGCGTGTGGTCTGACGCGATCCCCGGCACGGGCGGCAGTGCGTTTGTGGCGAAGGAGAAGAACGGGCCTTATACCTCCGACGAGTGCTTTAAGATGGCGCTGACGGACGCTATCTCTGTGGCTTGTAAGGCGCTTGGCTTTGGCGCGGACGTGTACTGGGAGGCGGATAGGAGCAAGTATGACAAGCCGGAGAGCAAGCAGGAGGCGCCGGTGCTGTGTGAGTGCTGCGGACTGCCCATCAAAGCGGTAAAGTGCGGGGATCGTGTGTATCCCACCAATGAGATCGTAGAGAACGCGGTAAAGAAGTACGGCAAGCGGCTCTGCTGGGGCTGCATGAGAGCGGAGAACAACCATGCGGCAGATAACGGTTAACGCGGCGCGGTGGTCGCAGGACAGCGAGGGCGCGTGGCTCTGCCTGCGGGTGAAGTCACCGGAGGCGGCGATGGAAGTCTGTGATGCTCTGAAGCTGGGCAAGGAGTACACCGCCACCATCAAGGGCAAGGGACGGAGCCTCGATGCCAACGGGTATGCGTGGGTGCTGCTGGACAAGCTGGCGGCGCACTACGGCGTTGCGAGAGAAAAGGTATACCGGCAGGAGATACAGAGCATTGGCGGCGTCAGCGAGGTGCTGTGCCTGCGGGAAAAGGCGGCGGAGGCGTTCTGCCGGAGCTGGGAGCGGAACGGTATCGGCTGGATGACCGATACCGGCCCCAGCAAAATCAAGGGCTGCGTAAACGTGACCGTCTGGTACGGCAGCTCCGTGTACGACACGGAGCAGATGGCGCGGCTGATAGACGCCATCGTGCAGGACTGCCGGGATGTGGGCATCGAGACCATGACGCCGCGAGAGCTGGATGCCCTTGTGAGCCGATGGGGAGAGGTGAGCGTATGAACGACAAGCGATGCTTTTTGTGCGGGCGGAACGACCCAAGTGACCCGCTGGAGCGCCACCACATTCTCGGCGGCGCAAATCGGAAGAAGAGCGAGATGTACGGCCTTGTGGTGTACCTGTGCGGCAATCGCTGCCATCGGAACGGGCGCGGCGCGGTACACAAGAACGGCGACCAGATGCGGCGTCTGAGGCGGTACGGGCAGCTCAAGGCAATGGAGGAACAGGGCTGGACGGAGGAGGACTTCCGCCGCGAGTTCGGAAAAAGTTATTTATGAGAGGAGATTTGAAATGCTGAACAAGATTTTTATCATGGGTCGGCTGACCCGCGATCCGGAGCTGCGCAGGACGCAGAACGGCACCGCCGTCACCAGCTTCACGCTGGCGGTAGACCGCGACTTTAAGAATGCGGACGGCACCAAGGACACGGATTTTATTGACGTGGTGGCGTGGCGCAACACCGCCGAGTTTGTCTCCAAGTATTTCTCCAAGGGCCGTATGGCCGTGGTGGAGGGGCGTTTGCAGCTGCGGGACTGGACGGACAAGGACGGGAACAAGCGGCGGAACGCCGAGGTGCTGGCGGACAACATCTACTTTGGCGATGCCAAAAAGGACGCGGACAGCGGCGCGGCGCGACCCACCACCGGCTTTACCGAGATCGAGGACGACGGCGTCCTGCCGTTCTGATGGGAGGGGTAAGCGGCATGGATTACTGGCACAAGCGGTACACCTGCCCCTACTTCACCAGCAGCGAGAAACGGCGGGTCTGCTGCGAGGGCGGAAGCCGCGTCAGCTTCTAGACGGGCGGCGCGGCATCCCGCTTCATGAATCAATCCTGTGCCGGTGCGTGGGAGCATTGCACCATCGCACGGCACCTGACGGACGAGTACGAGAGAAAGGAAGAAAAGAATGGGAAAGATGCAGGATGAGATCAAGGGTCTGCGGCGGCAGAATCGGCACCTGGAAAACATCGTACAGGTGCCGCTGGACAAGGAGCGCGGCGTTTACGTCATCGGGGCGATGAAGAAGGAGTGAGGCGGTGTGAAGCGCAAACAATTCACGTTTTACAGTTCCTACTGGGATGCGATACAGCCTCTCCCCAAGAAGCAGCAGGCGGAGATCCTTCTGGCGATCTGCGACTATGCGCTGAACGAAACAGAACCGTCCAGCAGCCTCTCCCCCGCCGCCAGTGTCGCATTTAATTTGATTCGCCCAACACTGGACAGCGGCAGAAACAAAGCCGCCAACCGCCAGAACAAATCAGAATCAAACGGATAACAAAAGTGGAACAAACGCAAAACAAAGGCGCAAGGAGAAAGAGGGGGAGAAAGAGAGAGAGTAAGAGAGAGAGGGAGAGTAAGAGAACGAATGTTATATATTACGGCGGCGGGAGTATGTACTACCGGAGGAGGAAGAAATGGACAAATGCGAGGTTGAGAAGCTTTTTACCCTGTTTTCGCAGTTCTGGCCGAACAAGCAGGTCACGACAAAAATGAAGCTGGCGTGGGAGATCGCTTTAGAGCCTTACAGCTACGCGGACGTAAGAGCCGCCGCCGTCGCCTATGCCAGACGCAATAAATTTTTTCCCGATGTGGCGGATATCACGATGGGCATTGAGCCGCAGGAGGAGCAGGCGCAGGAAGAACAGGCACAGGACACGATGGAGCGTTTTGCTTGGATGCGGGACTACGTCCACAAGGAGCGAAAGCTGGGCCGTATCTCCCGCTATGCACGGGAACACGGGATGACGTGGCAGGAGGCCAAGGAGGCGCTGGATGGATAAAGGCATCTGGCGCGTGGCCAGAGCGCGGCCGTGCGTGGTCTGTTTGCAGGAGATGGCGGCGGATTACATCATCGAGCCAGCGTTCCACGGCTGGGCGCAGGGCGTGTGCCAGCGCTGCGGAAAAGCGCAGAAAATGACGACGGTCAAGCGCTACACCATGAGCAGGCGCGGACTGGAGAAAAGAGGGTTGTTGGATGAACAGTGAGGATCTGATGCGGCTGGGGCCTGCGGCACAGAAGCAGGTCATGGAGAAGATGCGCAAGCCAAGCAAGTACAAGGCGCAGAAGACGCGGCGCGGCAAACTGACCTTCGACAGCAAGAAGGAGGCGGAGCGATACGACGCGCTGATGCTGCTGCAAAAGGCCGGGGAGATACGGGGGCTGAAATTGCAGGTAAGATACTGCTTGCAAGAAGCGTACACGACGTTTGAGGGCGACCGCGTGAAAAGTATCGACTACATCGCGGACTTCGTGTACGAGCGCAGAACGGCTCCTGACAGCTACGGCCAGCGGTACTGGCTTCCGGTGGTAGAGGACGTGAAGGGTGTGCGGACGCGGGAGTATGCCATGAAAGCAAAGCTGTTCCGCAATCGGTACGGATTTGCCATCCGGGAGGTGTGAGCATGACAGTCTACATGATCGTCACCCGTGACAAGTACCGTCTGCCCCGCTGGTGGGGTACGACCACGGCGGAGCTGGCGGCTCGGTATCTGTCGAGCTTCAGGACGCCGCCGTGGGAGCTGAATCTGGTGTTTGTTAACACTGGGTTGGAGTACCCGGAGATACAGAAGTTCGTGAATGAGTACGCCGCGTGGCTGCGGAGGGAGTTTCCCCGCGTGACCGTAAACCTACACCGTCTGCGGCCGAAGATGAACATTCGGCAGGTGGTGACGAAGTACGGGTACAGCATTGTGAGCAAAGAAGTGGCCGACTGCGTGTGGCAGACAAGAAGAAACCCGAGTGGGACACGCGCAGCGCGTTTGCGGGGTGAGTTGCTGGACGAAAATGGCGAGAAAAGCCCTTTCAACTGTGATAACTGGGCATTTCTGCTTGACGCACCGTTCCTGATTTCGGGTGAGTGTTGCCGGATCATGAAGAAAAGCACCGCACATGCCTACGAGAGCAAAGCCCACGAAAGGCCGATGGTGGCGACGATGGCCACCGAAGGACGGCAGCGGATGCAGAAGTGGATGGCGACCGGCTGCAACGCCTTTGAGGGAAATCGACCGATGGGCAAGCCCATGAGCTTTTGGACGGAGCAGGATGTGCTTCGGTTTATCGTGGAGCGCCAACTGCCCTACGCCAGCGTGTACGGCGACATCGTGGCCAGCGACGGCGAGAACGACTACGGCGCGACGCTGATCGACTGCAAGCTGCACTGCACGGGATGCCAACGAACAGGTCAGAGTATAACGGCCGCTTGATGGGGCGACCCATCATGTAATAACAGTGTGAACCCTATTACTCAGGGGTGTGCCGCCACAAGGCGGTGCTAACGGGGAAGCCCTAACGTAAAGACGAGGGTAATCCCGTGCTGGGCTAATCGTGATAGCGTATTTTGTGTTTATAAATTTGAGGTCTTGATTTGAGGTTTATGGATTTTTTAATTCTGTAGAACACGGTTTTTGTGATGCCAAATTTATTACAAAGCTCCTGCATCGGCATTTGAGCATTATAAGCATCAACGATGGCGGAAATGTTCAGATCGTCGCGGTTTTTGATGGGTACACGGTGCTTTCGAGCGTCAGCCTTATCTAAGGCGCGGCAAACGGTAGCTGTATGGCATCCGAGAGATTGGGCAATTTTTGTATTCGACATGCCTGATCTCGCAAGGCGTAAAATGGCATCTTGGCTTACATGGTAGTAAAACCCAAGTTTGTGGAGCGTCCTTAAAACAGTTGCCTTGTTCACGGAAAATTTGAGTGCCAGCTCATCTGCGGGCATACCGGATTTTGCAAGAGATAGAAGTTCATCTTCGTTTTCAACCTTGTTAATAATCCGGCCATCACCACCCTTTGTTGAGTTATAACCATCATAAAAAGAATTGTACGCAGCAATGTACTCGATTTCTTTTCGGTTAAGCAGCTCAAGAGGGATGCCGGCTTCAAGCGTTTCAACATAAAATTTATCTCTACCGTATTTGGTTACGGCATTGTAAAGTTTATAGTTTCGCCTGAGTTTTGCGGTGCTGGGCTTCATGTGAACCATAAATCTTTCATGCACAGTCATTGTCGTTTGCCCGATGTAAACTTTATCGTTTACCGTGTTTTTGATGATGTAAATAGAACCTGTACGCATATTATCACCTCAATAATATTATACACCAAATACGCAAAAAGCGCAAGTTCAGTGTAACGACTATGGGGGTTGCCCCAGTAGGCCAGAAGATGAGTTACTGGTCGAAGCGCACTGCATCTCCCTGAGATGAAGAGATAGTCTGGGCCATTGGAAACAATGGAATAACTGTGTATGTTTTGCGCGTTCGGTGCCCACCTGGAAAAAGGCATCAACCGATTTCAGCGAATGAAAGAAACACACCCAAAACATTACCGTTTTGCATCGAGGGGGGGCAATTCGACACTTTAGACGGATTATGGAAGCCCACAAAGGACGGGTTGGGATATGCAAGGGTGCTGGACTACATTGGAGTGAAATACTGAGAGGAGTGAGAACATGACACGAGAGGAGATCGTGACCGCGCTGCGGTGCTGTGCAAGGTTCAGTGGCTGCAATCAGTGCCCGGCTGATCGCATAGAAGACTGCGTGACTCAGTTGCAAGCCGCCGCCGCTGACCTGATCGAGAACCAGCAGCGGCACATCGAGGCACTGTTGCAGGCTAACGCCGCCCTGCGGGACACCGTACTGCGGCGGGATGCGCAGATAGAGAAGATGAGCGAGGGACTGGCGCAGTTTGCCAAGGCCGTGGCGGTGGAGGAGGAGCAAAGCGAACTGCACGCCATGAAAAACGAGCTGTGTCAATACTGCGGGAAATACAAATACGCACACGAGGGCGCCTGTTACGGGTGCAAATGGAGGGGTATGTGATGACCAAGGTCTTTTGCGATATTTGCAAAAAGGAAATTGAATGCGACAGCGAAGCCAGCGAGTACAAGGTGAAGCGGCTTACACACAGCTTCCACGAAAGCTGGTGGGTGCGCCTGACGGTGCATAAAGACTGCTGGAGAGAGCTGTGCAAGAGCATTGCGGAAAAGAAGGAGGAAAAGTAAATGGATGCTGTGAAGTTTTTGCAAGAAAGAGCAAGAATGTGTAATTCGTTTTCGCCGGATTGCGAAGGATGCCGCGCGGAGGAAGAAAAACCGGTGATGAGCGAATGCTGTCTGTGGATGTTTGAAAACCCCGAAAGAGCCGTCAAGATCGTCGAGGAGTGGTCTGCCGCACACCCGCGCAAGACACGGCAGAGCGTGTTTTTGGAGCAGTGGCCGGATGCTGACATTGGTGCAAACGGCGTGGTGGCAATATCTCCGTGCAGTTTTCTCAAAGAATACAGGCAGGGAAGCAAATGTCGTGCACCGGGTATAACGTGTGATAACTGCCGCCGCGAGTTCTGGATGCAAGAGGTGGAGTGATGGAGCGACTGACAAATAAGCGCGAAGCTGACGCGCAACGAGAAGGATACGAGCGCCGCCTTGCAAACGGGTATCAGCGGAGTATCCCAGTAGAGAGGTTTCTGCGCCTCGCGGCCTACGAGGACACGGGGCTTGAGCCGGAGGAAATCGACATGGATCACGAAGCCGCAGAGACACTTCGCCAACTGTGCCGAGGCTGCGATCTTGACCGGTTGGAGGAGCTGGCAGAAGCCGACAAGGACGGGCGCGTGGTGGTGCTGCCGTGCAAGGTGGGCCAGCGGGTATTCGCTTTACTGGACTCGGATAAGCATATAAGCGAGTGCGAGGTCAAACGGATCGGGCTGGGCAATGAGATCGGCTTTGTTGGCCTCGAACCAATAGGTGCCAGAGGGCGTGAGTATGGCGTATCACTAAATGGATTTGGCAAGACGGTTTTTCTGACAAGCGAGGAGGCGAAGAAAGCATTGGAGGCGATGATGGATGGCTGAGTTAAAACGCTGCCCTGAGTGCGGTGGAGTTGCAACCGTTATCCATATGTACGATACCT
>OQWE01000170.1_pt1 | contig 21971 bp, 21 predicted proteins | sample 1691591 | NCBI WGS metagenome assembly OQWE01 (sample SAMN03418265, study PRJEB22391) | human gut metagenome | biome: human-gut; feature: organic feature; material: feces | host: Homo sapiens | place: Tanzania | collected 2013-01
ATTTCTTGGAAGGGCGTTTTATTTTTCTATAACGGCGTTTTATTTTCACGGAAGGGTGGTTGGGTAGAAGGAGACGGTGGTTGGATTGTCTTTTTGTCCTGTTGAAGGGTGTAAATGCTCTGTGTTTTTCGTGGTAATATGCTTGCCGATATGTTAAATCTGCAAATATGATAGAGATTATTACTTCTGTTGTATCTTTTCCTCAAAAAGCCTGTTTTTACGACCTATGCAAATATTCAATAACCATAATTTACCCCCCCGAAAAAGAATAAATAAAATTTTACAATAAATTCATCGTGCCTAATGTTAAAATAGAGCGATGTGGAGGTGGTATGGCTTGGAGTTTTGAGAAAATAGTAATATCTTTGCAATCGATTTATTTGCAGGGATTGGCAGATAGGTCGGAGAGATTGGTTTTTCAATAAAAATTCATTAGGTGATGTCGGTTATAAGACGTTTTGGAGAGATTTTGTTTTCGCATTTCAAAAATAGGGAAAGCGGAAGTATTTCGAGAGGACAGCGTAATTTCTGTGTGAACGGGGTGGACTTCTCTATGATTAAGGTTGAAGGAGGTGAGTTCTCGATGGGTAGTCTTGATAAAGAGATGACGGATTGTCCTGCTCATAAGGTAAGGCTTGCGGATTTCTTTATAGGACAAACTGAAGTAACGCAGGCTTTGTGGAAAGCGGTTATGGGAAATAACCCTTCTTACTCGAAAGGGGTGAAATTGCCGGTGGAGCAGGTCAGTTGGGAGGATTGCATATTGTTTGTGCAGAAACTCAATGAGCTTACGAAGGAGAATTTTCGACTGCCTTCGGAAGCGGAATGGGAGTTTGCGGCAAGAGGCGGTAATAGAAGCAAGGGGTATCAGTATTCAGGCTCCGACAATGTGAAATCGGTGGCATGGTGTATGGGAAACAGAAAAGAGAGAACGCATGCGGTGGCAGGAAAGAAGCCTAATGAGTTAGGTTTGTATGATATGAGTGGTAATGTTTATGAATGGTGCAATGATTGGTATGATGAACAGTATTATCGAAATTCTCCTTACGAGAACCCTGTCGGTCCGGCAAACGGATTATATAAGGTGTTACGCGGAGGGAGCTATCGCAACAAAAACAAATGCAAGGTGAATATCCGCAACTATAATGCACCGTATTATAAGTATGGAAACATAGGTCTGAGATTGTGTATTTGACTTTTTCATAATTAAATAGCTTGAGGCTCGTGGGTGTGAACTTATGAGCCTCTTTTTTGTTCGCTATGGTGCAGTATTCTTCGAAAAGCCTTGATTATAACGGGATAAAAGCTGACTATAAGCAAAGAATATAGGTATATAACAATGTTTTTGATACCTATAATGCTTATCTCTTGAATCTTTTTAGTAATTTTGCTCTCGAAGAACAAAGAACGAAATTATAAACACTTAAACACAAAGATTATGGCAAAGAAATGGATTTGCACCGTTTGCGGTTATGTACACGAAGGCAACGAACCGCCTGCACAATGTCCTCAATGTAAACAACCGGCTTCCAAATTCAAGTTGATGGAAGAGGGAAATGGTTTGACCTTTGAGGCTGAACACGTATTGGGGGTTGCCAAGGGAACGAGTGAAGAGATGATAAACGACTTGAATGCTCATTTCATGGGCGAGTGTACGGAGGTCGGAATGTATTTGGCGATGAGTCGTCAAGCAGATAGGGAAGGTTATCCGGAGATTGCGGAGGCTTTCAAACGTTATGCTTGGGAAGAGGCTGAACATGCTTCAAAATTCGCAGAGCTTTTGGGCGATGTGGTTTGGGATACGAAGACAAACCTTGAGAAACGCATGAATGCAGAAGCCGGAGCTTGTGCAGACAAAGTTCGTATCGCAAAGAACGCAAAGGCGGCGAACCTGGACGCAATTCATGACACTGTTCATGAAATGGCAAGGGACGAAGCAAGACACGGCAAGGGCTTTGAAAGCCTTTACAATCGCTATTTCAAAAAGTAGCTTTATAGTTTAAACATCTGGTAATGAGGCATTCTCTTGATGAGGGTGCCTTTTCTTTTTGCAGTTCACAATTATTTCATATACGATTAAAATACAGTTAACACGCTTCCGCTTTTGAGCTACTACTTTTGCACTGTCAAAAAATCAGAAGACAATGCGAAAGTTTATTTACACCATCACCATGTTGGGCTTCTTCACAGGAGGAGCAATGGCACAGGAAATCGAAACGAAAAAAGACAGTCTCACTCTCTTAAAAGAAAGAATCGAGACGGTAGAAGGTCAAACAAGCATATTCTCAAAGCTGAAATTCTCAGCATACCTGCAAGCACAAGCGGAGTTTTCCCAAAAAGACGGAAAGACAAAGGTCGGAAAAAATACGGGCTTCAATCCTCAAACGGACGGTGAGTCGTTTGCTCGTTACGGAATAAGGAGAGGACGATTGAAATTCGAATATGCAGGAAAGAATGCAAAGAGTGTATTACAGTTGGACTTGACAGAGAAAGGCATAGGTTTGAAAGATGCTTACTTTCAAATGGAAGAGCCGTTTTTGAAGATGTTCTCCATGAAGGTCGGAGTATTTGACAGACCGTTTGGCGACGAAATATCTTATTCTTCCTCTCTTAGAGAATCTCCTGAAAGGACATGGTTATTTCAAAATTTGTTTCCCGACGAAAGGGATTTGGGAGCTATGATGATAGTCAAAGCACCTAAACATTCAACTCTTGAAGGCTTGAAATTGGAAGCGGGTCTTTTCTCCGGTAACGGCATAAGACAGGACGACAATTCAAAGCTTGATTTCATCGCTCATTTGAAATACGATAAGGCAGCAGGCGATTTTGAATGGGGATTGGGTGCTTCACTTTATTGTGGTAAGACTAACAATGCAGACAGCGTGCTTTACGAAGTACGGAACGAAAACTGGGTTGCGTCAGAGGTAGAGCCGAACTCGACAAACATGAGAGCATACTACGGTTTTGACGCACAATTCTCTCTAAGCACCGCATGGGGCTTGACGAACGTAAGAGCAGAATATCTGTTCGGCACTCAACCATCAGTGGAAAACTCATTTGCTTCACCGAAGGCCAACACTTACGATCCTGCAAAGCCTTTCAATCACAAGCGTAACTTTATGGGCTTCCACATTTATCTTGTGCAGGATATTTATCGCCTGCCTGTCAGTGCCGTTGTCAAGTATTCTTACGCCGATGCCAATACCGATTTATCGAAAGATGAGATAAGCAATGCCGCTGACCTCTCTCAATCAAGCCTCGGTCTCGGTCTCTTGTGGAGATGCACGAGCAATATAAGACTTATGGCATACTACGACATCAATTCAAACGAAAAAACAACCCAAATAGCAAAGTACAGCAAAGAGATAGCAGATAACTTATTCACATTGAGATTACAATATAAATTCTAAATCAATCAAAAACATTAAAACAATATAAGAGATGAAAAAGACAGCAATTCTATTACTTACAGCCTTGATTTCGCTATCAGGCTATTCACAGAAAATCAAAGGAAGCGACACTGTATTGCCGCTAAGTCAAAAAGAAGCCGAGGCTTACGTAGCAAAAGGAGGCAAGGTCAGCGTTAACGGCGGAGGCAGCGGTGTCGGAATATCCGCACTCTTGTCCGGCAGTTGCGACATCGCCCAAAGTTCACGAAAGATGAAGTTTTCCGAGAAGAAGAAACTTCAACAAGCCGGCAAACAAGCAAAAGAGGTTATCATAGCTTACGATGCCATCGCAGTAGTAGTCAATCCTGCAAACAAGGTAAGCCAACTTACAAGAAGTCAGTTGGAGCAAATCTATACGGGAAAGATAACCAACTGGAAGCAAGTAGGAGGAGAAGATATGAAGATGGTCGTTTATTCGAGAGAATCTTCTTCTGGAACGTATGAGTTCTTCAAAGAAAGTGTTATGAAGAACAAAAACTACATGTCGGGAGCTCTTGCAATGCCTGCAACAGGTGCCATCATTCAATCGGTCAAACAGACAAAAGGAGCAATAGGCTATGTGGGACTTGCTTACCTCACAAAGGGTGTGAAAGCCTTGAAAGTAAGTTACGATAACAAGACTTACATCGCTCCGAGTGTGGCAACTGCCAAAAACAAAACCTATCCTATCGTTCGTCCATTGATGTACTACTACGAGGTGAAGTCTTTGAAGAAAGTAAAACCGTTCATCGACTTTGTTCTCTCGGCAGAAGGTCAGAAGATAGTTTCACAAGTCGGATATATTCCGATAAGATAAGCGGATTTTGAAAAGATACGAAAATGAGATATGAAATCAAAAAGAGAGGACGCAGCCTTATAGAAGCAGGAATAAAACTCACAGGGAGTTTGAGTTCTCTCATAGTGATATTGATAGTCATTTTCTTGTTCAAAGAGGGTTTGGGATTGTTCGGAAACAGTACTGTCGAAAACGGATATGTTATTGCAGTACACCGAGACAATCCTCTTTCTACGCTTAACTCCGAACAAATACTCGATATATTCGATGGAGAAATAACGCAATGGAGTTCCGTAAACAAAAAGGACGGAAAAAGTATGCAAGGCGAAATAACGCTTGCTTACAATATAGATCAAGCTCTCGAACAAGAAGACAAAACACATATGATTGCCTTTCTGCCAAAAGAATACCTATCAGAGGTGGAGGGTATGAAGGCTGTGGATTGCGGAAACATAGATTTTGCGGATTTCTTTGCAGGGAAGACATGGATGCCTACCGCACAACCGGCTCCGCAATTCGGAGTACTCCCCATCATACTCGGAACGCTCATGGTAAGTTTCGCAGCCATTGCAATAGCTCTGCCTTTTGCCTTGGCAGCAGCAGTATTCCTTTCGGAAATTGCCGACAAAAGATTATACAAACTGTTGAAACCGGCAATCGAATTGCTTTCCGGCATTCCTTCCGTGGTTTATGGGTTCTTCGGTCTTATAGTTGTTGTGCCTATAGTTCAAAAGACATTCTGCCTTGACGTAGGCGAAACGGCTTTAAGCGGAGCAATCATTCTTGCAATCATGGCTCTGCCAACCATAATCACAATAGCGGAAGATGCAATGCGGGCAACTCCCAATACATTGCGAGAGGCTTCTCTCGCTTTGGGGGCAAACAAATGGCAAACCATATATAAAGTTGTCATTCCGCATGCAAAGAGCGGTATAACGGCAGGAGTTGTTCTCGGTATCGGTCGTGCAATGGGAGAAACAATGGCAGTGCTTATGGTATGCGGTAATGCGGCAGTCATTCCTCACACATTATTGGAACCGATAAGGACAATACCCGCAACGATAGCTGCCGAACTCGGCGAAGCTCCGCAGGGAGAGGCTCATTACAGTGCTTTGTTCATGTTGGCTTGCATTTTGTTCCTGCTCACACTGCTGATAAACCTCTTGGTAGAGTATATTTCAAAGAGAAAGAACTTAAAAACTAAAAAGATATGAAGAAACATAAGCAGAAAGCAGCTTTCTGGATAATAGGATTGATGAGTACATGTATTATAGGCATTTTGCTATGGATACTGATATTCATTATAGTCAAAGGAATAGGCGTAATATCATGGGATTTTCTTACTTCCATGCCGGAAGAAGGCATGACCGAAGGAGGTATTCTCCCCGCAATAGTCGGCACTCTGTGTTTATGTGTAGGAAGCATGATCTTCGCTTTCCCGGTCGGTGTGATAAGCGGCATATATCTTAACGAGTATGCCGGTAATGGGAAAATTGTACACTTTATACGAATGATGACCAACAACCTTTCGGCAATCCCTTCCATAGTTTTCGGCTTGTTCGGAATGTCTCTTTTCGTCAACACCTTGGGATTTGGAGACAGCATAATTGCAGGCAGTCTCACCTTGGGCATACTCGTTCTTCCCGTGGTGATACGTACAACCGAAGAAGCCTTGAAGCAAATAGACGATAGTTATCGCCTCGGTTCATTGGCTTTGGGAGCAAGTAAATTGCAAACAATCTTCAAAGTAGTATTGCCTATGGCTATGCCGAACATAATTACAGGACTTATCTTGTCCGTTGGCAGAGTATCGGGAGAAACAGCACCTATCCTCTTTACGGCAGCAGCTTACTTCTTGCCCAAATTGCCGACAAGCATTTTCGACCAAGTCATGGCATTACCTTATCACTTGTATGTGCTTGCCACTTCCGGCACAAACCTCGAAGCCTCCCGCTCCATGGCATTTGGAACAGCCTTGGTGCTTGTGCTGATTGTTTTACTGCTTAACCTCTTTGCAAATGCGATGAGACGATACTTCAACAAGAAAATAAAAACGAACTAAACAATGAAAATAATAGAAACAAAGGATTTGAATTTTTGGTACGGCGATTTTCACGCACTGAAAAACATAAATATGGAAATAGAGTCCAATACGGTAACCGCTTTCATCGGACCTTCGGGTTGCGGAAAGAGTACTTATTTGAGGCTGTTCAACAGAATGAATGATTTAATAGAAGGAAGCCGATTGGAAGGACAGGTTCTTATTTCAGGCAAAGATATATATGCAAAGGATATTGATGTCGATACTCTCCGCAAAAGAGTGGGCATGGTCTTTCAGAGACCTAATCCTTTTGCCAAAAGTATTTTTGACAATGTGGCATACGGATTGCGAGTCAACGGAATAAAAGACAAGAAAGTCATTTACGAAACAGTGGAACAAAGTCTTAAAGCCGCAGCTCTTTGGGAAGAGGTAAAGGACAAGCTGAACAAATCGGCATTCGAACTTTCCGGCGGACAACAACAACGTCTCTGCATAGCGAGAGCCTTGGCTGTAAAACCGGAAATACTTCTTATGGATGAACCTGCCTCAGCCTTGGATCCTATATCGACAGTCAAAATAGAAGAACTTATCTTTCAACTGAAAAAAGACTATACCATAGTTATAGTAACCCATAATATGCAGCAGGCGGCGAGAGTTTCCGACAAGACAGCCTTCTTCTATCTCGGCGAATTGGTGGAATACGACGATACAAACAAGATTTTCACCAATCCTTCCGTACCCGCAACCCAGAATTACATCACCGGACGTTTCGGTTGATGCAAAGCAATCAATCAAATACAAGAATAAAAACAAAGAAACAAAGATATATCATGGAAAAGCATATAGACAGAGAATTGAAATTGCTTACCGATTCATTAGAACAAATGTGGAATCTCGTAGGCAGGCAGATAAGCAAAAGCAAGCAGGCTTTGATGAATTACGACAAAGCTTTGGCAAGAGAAGTAGTTGCAAGAGAAAAGATGTGTAACGCATTGGAACTTACGACAGACAGCCGTTGCGAAAATTTCATAGCATTAAACAATCCCGTTGCCATAGATTTGAGATTGGTTTTAGCAGTTTTGAAAATAAACAACAACCTTGAAAGAATAGGAGACTTCGCAGAAAGCATAGCCTTCTTTGTTCTCAAACACATGAACGGCATGATAGACGAAGCCTTTGCCAAGCAACTGCGACTTGAAGAGATGTTCGACAATGCAGAGAAGATGTTCAAAATAGCAAAGGAAGCTTTCGATAACGAAGATACAGCAATGGCAGAACAAGTCTTCGGCATAGATAATCTGATAGACGAAATAAATCATGGAGCAATACCGATATTGGCACAGCAAATAAGAAAAGAATCCGAAAAGACAGAAGAATATCTATACCTCCACCACGTAATCCGTAAAATCGAACGAATAGGCGACCGTTGCAACAATATAGCAGAAGAAACCGTCTTTTTCCTTGACGCAAAAGTCCTGAAACACTCCAAATAACACCTTCTTTGAAACAATCATTTGAACTCTCCGCAGCGAATCACCGTTTCAGCATCAACGAAACGCCGAAAGAAAAAATTAAAACGCCCTTCTAAGAAATTCTTTCGGCGTTTTAATTTTCTCCAACGGCGTTTCGGAAAATTCTTTCTCTCTTTGCTCTGATAGGCATCAGCAGATTTGCGGTATGAGGTATTATATTTGCAGCATATTGCAATTCTGTATTCAAGTCTTCTTAAAAGTTAATTCTCACTCCCACCTCTCTGATGTCATCTCCTCTTGTTCCGTTTTTATACAATGGCAGAATGTTTGCAAAAAATTCCAAGTGCAGACCGAAGAAATAATCTCCCGAAACATCTATTCCTGCTTCTATTTTCCAAGGGTTGAGATTGTTGATTTTTGTCTTATCTATATCGAATTTGTTGCTTTTATTGATGCTAAATTCATATAAATTACTCTTCAAAACCCTGCCGAAGCTCAGCCCGAATGAGAATTTGAACAAGCCATCTTTGACATTCATATCATATTTCAAAGGAAGCAGCAAACTACGACTTAATATGAATTGCTGCACTCTGCCTGCCGGATCATTATTTGCAAATGAAAAGTCCCCTCTATCATAGTTTACCTCATTGAACATCAGTCTTAAGTCAAGTTTATATTCAAGTCCTGCCTTGAATAAATCTCCGTTTGCGAAGGGATAAACGTATAATATCGGAAAGCTCAATCCGCATCTGAGGTTAGATACACTCGGATTATCGTATTTCTTATTCCCCATTTTCAATATGTCGATATCCTTATGTATTCCTAAAAAAACGCCGGAAGGCTGCCTGTAAATAGCCAAAGGCAACTGTCTGAACCGCATCAGTCCGCTGCCTTTTGAAGTTCTCGTGATGCTGTACACAACACTGTCCGCTGAAACATCGGGACATTCAAAGAGAGAATTATCCCCCATCGAGAGATGATTATATGTTCCTCCGATAAACTTATCGGCTTTTATTTGCCCATCTATCGATATATCTACCGAGGCATTTTGAAGGTTCAACTGCAAGGTATCTGCAATAAGAGTGGCATTTCTGCGGACTTTTATACTTGAAAAATGCTTTGATGTATATAGAATTATCTCGGCATCATCAAGAGATTTCTTCGGATACTTTATTCGTAACTGCCCGTTTTTTATACTGCACACGCTCTTCGGCAAAGTGCTATCTCCCATTATCGATACTTCCAAACGATCTTTATCACTTTTGACAAGCTTCAATTTGCAATGCGGAGCGATATATAACCCATCATAATCCTCGTTTATGGATTGATACAACAGGTAATTCGTCTTGCTTTGTGCAGAAATACAAAGAGACAAAGCTGTAAAAACAGCAAACAATAACGGCTTTTTCATAATGTATTATTTTTGAATGTTCTTATTTCTTTCTTTCACTAAGATGTGTGCGAAAGGAGGAAAGAGAGAGAGGATACAGCCTTTCCGCATCTTTATCTCCGCCTTCAAAGCGTATCAATCTTCGGTTGTCATATTTTATAAGCCTGTCGCACTCTATCCTTATCGGCTCTTCCACCTCTTGTAAAAGTTCTTCCTTTATCTCTTCCGCAATCTGTTCTTGCATACATTCGGAAAGGCTTTTCGATACTCGATTATCGTACACAGGCACTTCTATCTCCTGAATTTCGCAATTTTCCTCCTCCATCGGTTCGACTTTTCCTTGCAAAGACTTCCTTTTCCTGAGAGGCAAAGTCCTCTTTCCTTTATTCGACAGCACCTTTATCTCAGCCTCAGAGGAGATTTTCGCAGAAGATTTCCCCACATTCGGCAAATCCACAAGCACTTTTTCAGCTTCAATACCCCCTTTATCACTTATCGGACTTCTCAAAAAGAAAAACAAAACAATGCAGGCAGCAACAGCCATTCCCCCTATCTGAAAACAAATAAGTCTTATCCGCCTTCTTCTGAGCAGACTTTCATCAATGGAATTCAAAATTCTCTCCTGCCTCCTTAGGTTCTTTCCATGCTCCCTCAGTGCGATAAAAGCATTCAATAAAGCCCTGTCCCTCGCATATTTCTCATCATTTGCAATATAGGACTTTGAAAAAAGAGCAAACAATTCCTCTTCCTCCGGCTCCGAGAGCACCCCTTCATAGAAGCGAAACAATAATTCCTCAAAACGTTTTTCCTCATTTTCCATTTCTCACAACAAATTAAAAACACATCTTATTCATCATCTCCCTCAACTTGGCATAAGCCCTTGAAATATTCGTTCTCACATTAGCCTCACTCATATTCAAATCCTCCACAATCTCCCTCGTTGTCTTAGCCTCCAAATACTTCTTTTTCAGAATAATCTTCTGCCTTTGAGGCAAACGCTCCATCAAACTTAAAACATTCCTGTACAGCCCTTCTTCCTCATCATCTTCCGAAAAACAATCCGCCAAAGCCTCGATCTCATCACAACAAAAGCTACTTTTTGAACTGCGTAAATGGTCTATACATCTGCATTTGCAAATATTTATGCAATAAGCCTCCAAATTATCAATCCCGTCAAGCCTGCGAATATTCTGCCAAAGATAAGCAAATACCTCCTGCGTAACATCCTCTGCCCAATACTCATCTCGCAAAATATGCATCGCAAAAGCCTGCAATTTAGGTTGTAGAAGTTTGATATATCCTTTGAAAGTCTCTGTCGTCATCACTCGCAAATGAAGTTTACAATTCCATTCCTTACAAACAGAAGTCGTAAAAAAGTCCGAAATGTTACAATCCCCCCGCAAAAAAATCAAGTCCGAACCCCAAACCCTTCACCTTCAAACAAAAAGATCCATACAAAAAAACAAAGAAACGCCACTCTCAAAAACCGACTTCCACCCTCGATACGGCACACTCTCCACCACCACTTCCACTACTTTCTCACATTTCAGGCTGTTGGAGAATTTGAGGAATTTGATTTCTTTGCATTCTTTGTCCTTTTTTTATTTGTCGGATTTGGAGTGGTTTTCTTAATTTGGTAGCAAGAATGTGAAAGAGCGTTTCTTCGTGATTTTCTTCGCGTTTCGGGTCCCGGAATCTCGAAACGCGGGACTTTTTGTTAAAAACGAAGAGTTCGATATGCAAAAACGAAGACTTTGTGGGGTTAAAATAAAGTTTTTAAAGGTCGAAAACTGCGTTTTCGGAGAATGAAACCAGGCGTTTTGCAAGGCTTGTGTGGCATAGCTTGTGGCGTTTGTGTGGAATTTTATTCTTAAAGCCGAAATAAACTCCATGAAACTGTTTTGTATCAATGTTTTTGTTTACCTTTGCAACTTCGCAAAACAGACATGTTTGAACAAGAAAGAATAAGATAACAATAAGCAAATGATTGACAAGAAGACTATTATCGGTTTGGTGCTGATATTTGCCGTATTCGGCGTGTGGATGTACGTGTCGCAACCTTCGGAAGAGGAGAGAGCAAAACTAAAACAAAAACAGGATTCGGCGATAGCGGCAGGCATGAGAGCCGAACAGGAAGCCCAAAAAGCCGAGAGACTTAGCGAAGATGCAGAAAGGCAGGAACAAGCGGACATAAAGCAGTTGGCAGAAGAGGCAACGGGCAACGATTCCCTCGCAACGGAGGCAAAACGTATTCTTTCCGACCAATTTGGAGCGTTTTCGGAGGCTGCATTGAACAAAGAGAAACATCTTACCATTGAAAACGAATTACTGAAAGCCGACTTGACATCTTTGGGTGCCAATATAGAACAAGTCATTCTTAAAGAGTACAAAACCTATCATAAGGACAGCGTCCGCTTCTTCACTGAGAACGGAAATTCCTACGGATTGAACCTTTCCATCGGCTCCAAGGTGCTTCGTACAAAGGAATTGAACTTTGAAGTCTTCGTCAACGACAAACCTTATACCGAAGGTGAGAAACTATCCGTCAAAGGTAACGACTCTCTTGTCGTATCCATGAGACTCTACGCCAATGCAGACACACTGACGAGGAACAGAGGCTGTTTGGAATACCGTTACACATTGAGGGGAAATGATTACCGCATAGGTTACAGCATCATCACACATAATCTCGAAAAAGTGATAACCGACAGAAACACATTGGAGTTTGTATGGGATTCAAAGTTGAGATTAAAAGAGAAAGACGGCAGCGTAGAACGTAAGAACAGCTCCATATACTATTTATTGAAAGATGAGGTGGAATACTTGAAAGAGAACGGAACCGACGACCAAAAAGAAGAGAACGGCATTCCCATCAAGTGGGTATCTTTCAAACAACAATTCTTCTCGACAGCCCTTATAGCCGAAAGCACCAACGATTTCGCATACGCAAAAATGCAAACCATAACCGAAAAAGGTCAGCATGATAAATACCTGCGTACTATGAAAGCCGATTTGAACATACCTTTCGACGGAGACAAGGAATACTTCAAATACGACATGAATTTCTTTTTCGGACCGAACAAATACTCCGTTGTCAGCGACTACAACATAGACATGGAGCAAATCATACCTTTGGGCTGGGGCTTTTTCCTGCTCCATTGGATAAACCGCTTTGTGGTCTTACCTGTTTTCAATTTCTTGCAACAGTTCGGCTGGAGCATGGGAATAATAATCCTTGTACTGACCATATTGGTTAAACTCGTCTTGTTCCCTTTGGCTTACAAATCCTACTCTTCCTCCGCAAAAATGCGGGTAATTGCTCCGGAGGTTCAGAAAATCAATGAGAAGTATCCTAAGCAGGAACAAGCCATGCAGAAACAACAAGCCATAATGAACCTCTATAAGCGAGCCGGCATAAATCCCATGATGGGTTGTATTCCTATGCTTTTGCAGTTCCCTATCTTGGTTGCCATGTTCCGTTTCTTCCCTGCTTCCATAGAGCTTCGTCAACAGAGCTTTCTATGGGCGGACGACCTGTCAAGCTATGATTCCATACTCGATTTGCCTTTCAACATTCCTTTCTACGGAGCCCATATATCCTTGTTCTGTCTCCTTATGACGGTTGCCCAAATCTTCTACACTAAAATAACCATGAAGCAACAGCCGCAGAACAACGCCATGCCGGGAATGAAGTTTATGATGTACTTCATGCCTGTTATGATGCTTTTCATACTCAACAGTCAATCCGCAGCCTTGAACTATTACTACCTTATTTCCTTGTGTATAACCTTTATTCAGATGTTCGCCATTCAGAAGTCCATTAACGGAGAAAAAGTCTTGAAACGCTTGGAAGCAAACTCCAAGAAACCTCTCAAAAAGTCCAAATGGCAACAAAGAATAGAAGCCTTGGAGAAACAAAACCAAGCTCTTATGGCTGAAAGACAGAAGAAGAGAAAATAAGTTTAGCAACCATATTACAAACAATTAAAACACCAAATTATGTATTTCGGATTGATGATTATCATCTTCGTCCTCGGCTATGCAGCCATAGCCTTGGAACACCCGTTAAAAATCAACAAATCGGCAACAGCCTTATTGTTAGCGGCAATAATATGGGCTGTTTACGCTCTCTTGGGTCCCGGTATAAGCAGTGAAAACCTGATAGAACACCTCGGCGACACCTCGGAAATACTCTTTTTCCTCTTGGGAGCGATGACCATAGTGGAAATCGTCGATAAGCACGACGGCTTCTCTATCATCACAAACAAAATTACAACTAAAAACAAACGCAAACTCTTATGGATAATAGGCATTTTGACATTCTTCATGTCTGCTGTCTTGGACAACCTTACGACCTCCATAGTGATGTGTGCATTGTTGAGAAAGTTGATTGCCGACCAGAAAACACGCTGGTTTTTCTGCGGTATGGTCATTCTCGGAGCCAATGCCGGCGGAGCGTGGTCGCCTATAGGAGACGTAACAACCATCATGCTTTGGATAGGCGGACAGGTTACGGCAGGTAAGATAATAATGGAGACCTTTATCCCTGCATTAGTGTCCATAGTCGTTCCTTTGATAGCCATAAGCATGACGATGAAAGGAGATGTCGAAAGACCGGAGCATGTCGAAGAAAGCGGAGTGTACAAAGTATCCCACAAACAAAGCCTCCTTACCCTTATCATGGGCGTAGGCTTGTTGCTATTCGTTCCTGTCTTCAAGACAATAACACATCTTCCCCCTTATTTGGGAGTATTGTTCGGCTTGGGCGTAATGTGGGTAACCACGGAGATAATGCACCGCAACAGCCCTGCCAATTATTCCAAGTTAAGCGTAAGCACAATCATACAAAAGGTCGATGTGCCTTCCGTACTCTTCTTCCTCGGTATCCTTATGGCGGTTCAATGTTTGAATGAGGCAGGACATTTGAAACTTCTTTCGCAAGCCTTGGACGAAAATGTCGGCAATATATATGCAATCAACCTTATCATAGGAGTACTCTCCTCGGTAATAGACAATGTACCTTTGGTTGCAGCCTCCATGGGCATGTACCCTATTGCAGACGCCGCAACACTTTTGGCAGACCCGTCATTGCAACATTTTGCAACCGACGGAGCATTCTGGGAAGGCTTGGCATACTGTGCAGGCACGGGAGGAAGCCTCTTGATTATCGGTTCGGCAGCCGGAGTGGCAGTAATGGGAATGGAAAAAATAGACTTTATATGGTATTTGAAGAAAATATCCCTCTGGGCTTTGGTAGGCTATCTTTCAGGAGCCGGAGTATTCTATCTCATGTCAAGATTTATATTGCACACATAGGATAAGATAAAGCCGAAACCTTGAAACATGGAGTTTGAAACGGCAAAGCGAAAGCCGCTTCAAACTCCATTTTTCTTTCTTCACATTCTCAGTCCTCTGCTTGCAATATTCTGATTTCCCGAGGGTAGGAGAGGGGACTGCTGCGACTTTGCGGCAATGTCGGAACAGGCTTATGAACCGGCGGAATGATTTCCCTGCCTCCTTTCTGCCCGCTTTCCGAATTTGTTTCGTACCTTTGTTCCCATATCGGCAAGGAGAACAGTCTCCTTTTGCTGTTTTGGAGATTGAAATTTATAAATACCATATATGACAATAGAAGAAACAAACAAGGATTTTGCAGAGAGAGTAGCAACTCTAAGGAGGTGCCTTTGACATCGACAGATTGAAAAGCGAAGTCGAAGAAGCAGAAGCAAAAACACAGAGAGAAGATTTTTGGAATGACGCAAAGGCTGCGGAAGCATTCCTGAAAGAAGTCGGGGAAAAGAAGAATCGTTTGGCGGAATACGAAAAGCTGCAGTCCGCTCTCGATGATTTCCGTGTGCTGATGGAGTTCTTCGCCGATGGAGAAGTCGGAGAAGAGGAGCTGAATGAGAATGCACGTATGCTTGGCGAGATGATAGAGAATTTGGAGTTGAAAAACATGCTCCGATTGCAGGAAGACAAATTTTCTGCCATAGTAAACATAAACGCAGGAGCGGGAGGCACGGAGAGTTGCGACTGGGCGGAAATGCTGATGCGTATGTACACCCGTTGGGCTGAGCGACACTCTTTCAAGGTCAGCATTATCGACACTCAGGACGGAGATGTGGCAGGAGTGAAAAGCACAAGTTTCCAGATAGACGGAGATTTCGCATACGGTTACCTTAAAGGCGAAAGCGGCGTTCATCGTTTGGTGAGAATTTCTCCCTTCAATGCAAACGGCAAACGGCAGACCTCCTTTGCCTCTGTCTTTGTCTATCCCGTGATTGACGAAAGCATTGAAATAAACATCAATCCTGCCGATATAGAATGGGACACCTTCCGTTCCTCCGGACCCGGAGGGCAGAACGTAAACAAGGTCGAGACGGCTGTCCGCCTGAGATACATTCCGGAAAACATAATAATAGAATGCCGTCAGACCCGTTCGCAGTTGCAAAACCGGGAAAAGGCAATGCAGATGTTGAAAAGCCGTCTCTATGAAATAGAACTCCGAAAGAAGAAAGAGAAGTTGGCAGAGTCGGAAGCCGGAAAGAGAAAAATAGAATGGGGAAGCCAGATACGCAATTACGTTTTGCAACCCTATAAATTGGTCAAAGACGTACGTACGGGAGAGGAAACAGCCGACACGGCAGGCGTTTTGGACGGAGATATAGACAACTTCATAAAATCCTTCCTCTTAATGCCGGATTAAAAGCATGGAAGAGACAAGGCATTCGAACTGTCGAAAAAACAAAACACAATCTTACACCATTTGTTCTGCAATGCAGAATTGTAAGATTGTGTTTTCTCTTATCCTTTCGCCTTATTCCGTTGCAGCCTTTTGACCAAGCCCCAAAAAGGCGGCAAGATATGGATTTACAACCACTCGTTTATCTTTGAAAACCGTAACCTTGTCGGAATTGATATACGTAATATCGCCCTTATGCACATTTATCACGGCAGGAGTGAGGAAGTTGTTTATCTGCATGCCTATTATATTGATTTTGCCCTGCTCTTCCGTACAGAAAAGAAAGTGTTTCATCTCAGGGTAATACTTGTGCATTTTAGATGTCATCAGCTTTTGCGTCAACATATCCCTGCGTTCTTTCTTCGGAACGGCAATAATTCCGACCACATCAATGCTGTCATTATTATATAAGCCCTCTTCCTCCAAGAAATCGTTCAATCTCTCATGACACTCATGGCAACCCAAGGTGGAGAACAGTACATAAATGCTATGTTTGTCCGTTTCCACCAAAGAATGCTTCTTCCTATCCGTGCCTATGCAGGTAAATAAATCGCTGCTTGTGCCGCAAGAGGCAAAGAAAAGCGATAAGAATACGGCAAATACTGAAATCCTTGTTTTCATTTACTTGAAAGATAATACCTCGACGCAATAAGGTATGGTGTTGTTCATCAAATATTTTTTCAATTTCAACATATACACCGGTTTTATGTGGCAACCCAAGTCCGGCGGTCGCACTCCCAATCTCAGAACCTTGTCTCCGATTAAGTAGAAGTGATCATCATTGAAGCCGAACAAGGAACGCTTATAGAAATGCCTTATGGAAGAGGAATAATCCTTGATTTCCTTCTCCATGAGTTTCCACTCTCCATTCTCTTTCCTCCAAACGTCGTAGCAGTAACGGGAATAATCTTGTTTGCTGTACAGAACAATCAACTTATCATTATCGGCATAAATACGTTGGACGCAGGAATATTTATCAATCACGGGATTAAAACTCATACACCAATTAACGGGGTACGGACTTGAGCTTAAAACACTATCGGAAAAACTTTGCGGCATTCTATACCAAGTAATACTTTCATTTGTCAAAGTCCTTTTTTCGTTTAACTCCAAATCATATTCCGTTATTCGGTAATCACCTCTTTGTGAGAAGAAAATAGAACTGTCATTTACCGATAGAATGGTATATGGTACTATAAGAGTATATAGAGGCAAAGGAAAATCAACATTGATTGTCTTTTCAATGTTTCTGTTTTCAAGATTTACTATTGACAGTTTGGTGGATTCAGTATGCTTTTCTTTCCAAAAAATATAATTCTTCAAACCAAGCAATTTCCCATTAGGGAGAAATGCTATGTAAGCAGTATGTAAATCACAAGAATCTGGCAAAGAGAAATCATAACTGTACGTATTGCCTCGTCTTTTGAAGACATTCAAATTACGAATCGGATGTTTTCCGTCAGATGATGAGATAAGCAAAACACTATCCTTAACTGCAAAAGCTAAAATATTGTACAACTTGCCATCGTCGTTGAGCAGCTTTTCTATATTTACCGGACAACTGCTGTAAGTATTGCTTTTGACAGAATATTTGAATAATTCTATCTCTTTCGGATAGTCATAATCGGCTCTGAAAAGAAATAACGTATCTCCGTCCAAGCAGGAAAACACTTCGGAATATCTGTCGTCAGAACTGCTTTTATCGACTTTCAACTCGTTAATGGGCATTGACGAGTCTATATTGAAGATTTTATGATTCTTTTGTGCTATGCCGTTATAGGAAAACCCGACATAAAGCAGAAATAAAAAAGGAATAAAATTTTTCATATCCATGTGCTTAAATTCGCTTCAAAGATAGACAATTTCTTTGTACATGCAAAATAAATCTCGCAGCGGATAAATATTTCCATTTTGGAGAAAGAAAACCACCTTAAATATATTTCAGTATAACCTTTAACGATAAGGATTTACACAATGCAGGTAAATAAATCGCTGCTTGTGCCGCAAGAGGCAAAGAAAAGCGATAAGAATACGGCAAATACTGAAATCCTTGTTTTCATTTACTTGAAAGATAATACCTCGACGCAATAAGGTATGGTGTTGTTCATCAAATATTTTTTCAATTTCAACATATACACCGGTTTTATGTGGCAACCCAAGTCCGGCGGTCGCACTCCCAATCTCAGAACCTTGTCTCCGATTAAGTAGAAGTGATCATCATTGAAGCCGAACAAGGAACGCTTATAGAAATGCCTTATGGAAGAGGAATAATCCTTGATTTCCTTCTCCTTGAGTTTCCACTCACCGTTCTCTTTCCTCCAAACGTCGTAGCAGTAACGGTAGAACTTCCCTTTCTTGCTGTACAAGACAAACAATTTATCCGAATCGGAATAAATGCGATGGATACAGGAGTAGCGTTCTTTGACTTTATCAAAGACGTATAACCGATCTATCGACTGCCTGCTTATATTCATAATGCTGTCCGACAGACTTTGAGGCATTCTGTCCCAAGAAATTTCCTTGTTTGTAAGAACGGATTTTTCTTTAAGGTCGAAATCGTATTCGCTTATTTTGTAATCGCCCCTCTGAGAGAGGAAAACAGAACTGTCGTTCACCGATAAAATGGAGTAAGGCGTCGTAAGAGAGTACAAAGGTAGGGGAAAATCAACCTTAACGACCTTTTCGATGCTTTTTGTTTCGGGATTGAAAACGGAAAGCTTGGTACTCTCATCGGCAGTTTCAATGGGATGAACATAGTTTTTCAAGCCGAGGAGTTTGCCATTTGGAAGAAATTCAAGCCCTTGCATGAAAAGGTTGTCGGTATCCTTGTATTTGAAATCATATACATAGTTACCGTTCTGCCTTTTGAAGAAAAACAAAAATTGCCATTCGTCATTGGAGGCAAAAAAGACTAAATACTTATCACCCACGGCAAAATCCATCAGATAATATGCAGAACCGTCCTTGCAAAGCAAGGGTTCGAGATTTACTTTATCGGTACAATAAGTCGCCGTCTTGATGTCGTACTTGAAAAGCTCGATTTGCTTAGGATTATAATAGTCTGCCTTAAAGAAAAACAAGCTGTCGCCTTTCAAACAAGAGAATAAATCGGAATATCTCTCCCAATCATCACTCATGCTTTGGCTTAAACCCTCTACAACTGTGGAGGTCTCTATACAAAAGCCCTTATGGCTCTTTTGTGCAAAGTTTGCATGTTGAAAACAGAGGCAAAGCAGGATTAAAAGCAAGTTGTATTTTCTCATAGTCTGCATTTGTGAATTTGCTACAAAGATAGAGAAACTTTTTGTACTCGCAACATAAATTAAAGACTTTGTACAATAAATCTCGCAGCGGATATATGCCGCTTTTCGTAAGAAAGAAATCCGTAATGGCAGCCGGTGAAAACAGTATTGAAAGACAGGTGATTACCGAAACGGCGATTTAGAAAATTAAAACGCCCTTATAATTTTCCCAAAGGGCGTTTCGATTTATGCAAAGGGCGTTTCGTTTTTTCGCTTCCCTCAAATGCCTTGTTCTATCGATTGCTTTTTTGTCTGTTACATTGTCTGCAAAGCATCTGACAGTTGTCGCGTTCGGTTTTTCCGCCTTTTGACCAAGGCATAATGTGGTCTGCCTCCATTTCTTCAATGGAAAAATGTTTTCCACAGCGGACACAAATTCCTAATTGGCTTTCGTAGGCATATCGTTTGTCGCTTTCCCGGAATGCTCTTATGTTTAAGTGCTTTTCATCGCCGAACAGAACATATTCATAAATGCCCCGCCTATTGGTAACGTCCTCATCTTGCATCAAACGGCTGACTTCCTCTTCCAGTTTCGCCGAATCGAATTTCCCGTCTTTCAATTTATTGTACCATAAACCCCAATCCAAACCCTTCATCTCCTTTCTGTAATTCGGGAAAAGAGCTTTCACCCAATTTATGACACCTTGAAAATAAAGCCAAAGCTCGTTCGCATTCGGTTCATGTTGGTGATTGCCCATATAAGCCTCGATATTGCCTTTGCTGATCCAATCTATGGCAGTTTCAAGGAAGTCTTGGCGAATAGCACTGCCGCTCATATAATCCTTGGCTATGTTTTCAGCGGCACAATTCCTCTTTGAGAAATATCTTTTTGCGTCCGTGGTCCACGCACCCGAGTAAACAGCATTGCGAATTTCTTGTTCCGTCAGTTTCTCTCCTGCAATATTGATGGTCTGAAACCATTGCAATTTCTCGCTATCGCTGCCCTCGCAAAAGTAAACCATAAGTTCATAATCCAAAATATTCTTTTGTTCATCTTCCTGCAAGTTGTGATAATACCTCATATCGTAGGAGAAAATCCCACTGACGTATTGGCAAATGCTGATGGTTCTCTGCTGTCCGTCAAGCACCTCATATTCATCATTGCCGCACTTTACCCAATACATGACGTTCAAAGGGAAACCCTTGCTTACCGTATCTATAACCGCATCTCTCTGCTTGTCTTTATAAACAAACTCTCTCTGATACTTGGGGCGGATATTAAGCCTTCCACCCCAACCGACAACACCCTCTTCATTGCTGTCTTTATATCCTTCCACCAATTCGCGAATCTTAATCTTCTTCAACTCTATCTTCATAAGGCATTTGATTTTTTTCTAATGAATATTCGTTTGTACATTGCTTTACCATTGATTATTGCATGCGGATTTAATCCGTCCCATTCAGCCTCTGCACCGCTGAAACCTTTGCCATTGTCTTCTGCCATACCGATTATTTCAAATTGTTCGGGATTAAATTTATCCATAAAAGTAACCGGAACTCCCATAACGCCATCATAATTCATTGGAATCTCTTTTGTCTTACTTACTTCTATGGCATTATAATTTTCATACTTGGGATAGTCTTCCGGATTCTTTTCAGGATTATATTCTTTGTAAAGAATAAGTTTTTCATGTCTTTTATCATGTTCCAAATTCGTAAACCAAGTAACTCCCGAAACACGTATCATTCCTTCCCTATGGTCTCCCGCTACTGCAACATCTTGATAATTGGAAATAAAATGTCCTGCTCCTCCACTAAATCCATAACCTAACCAAATTTTATTCTCTTTTAGCAGTGGAAATATTTCCTTATAAGTTATCGCATTTTGGTGTCCGATAATCAGAAACTGTTTTTGGTATTCCACAAGTTGTGCAACGTATTCCCGAAAGAGTGAAAAGGGTGGATTTGTTACCACTATATCGGCTTGTTTCAGCAGTTCTATGCATTCACGGGAGCGGAAGTCTCCGTCTCCTTGCAGTTCTCTTATATCCAATTCGTTGTTATCTACGTTTTTATTGCCGTTGCGGTCGCCCTCATAGACGATATAGACAGCCTTTTCGCTCTTTCCCTCGCTGAAAAGGTTAATATCTTGATTTTTATAGCAGGTTGCAATCAGCTTTTTCAAGCCCAAATACTCGAAATTGGCAGAAAAATAGAAGAAAAAGTTGCTTATGCGTGGGTCATCGCAATTACAGAGAATTGTTTTGCCCTTAAAATGTTCCTTATAATGAGAACATTCTTTTTCAATGTCGGAAAGTTGAGTGTAAAACTCATCGGCTTTCGCCTTCTTGGCTTTGTGAAGGTTGCTGTTTTTGTTCATGGCGGTTTTTGTGCTTTATGCCCAAGCCCCAATTCCGTAAAGCCAAACAAAAAAGGCGAGACCGTTTTGCATTTGCTTATTAACTATACAGGTACCGCCAAGAACCTATGCACAAAATAAGCACAAAACGGTTCACGCCCAAAGACGCGAACCCCGAACTGCTTATTCTCTTGTGCATCCGAAATTTGGCGGTTTCGTATAGTAGAGAATAAGAGCTTAAAGCTCGATTTATAATTCTATTACTCTATTTCTATGTATCTACATATCGATTTATGTTTCGCCTGCAAATGTACGAAATAATATCCAAGTCCCGCAACAGAAGCATCTGCAATCCTATCAATTTTTTTTACAACACCCCCTTCCCCACAACAAGGCTTCCCCTTTGCGAAAATGCGGAAAATTCTTCATGTAATTAGGAATGCGATTATTTGCCAAGCTCTTGCAAAATAGCAAGAATGCGGTGCAATCGTCTCTTAATGC
>OQWE01000172.1_pt1 | contig 21911 bp, 22 predicted proteins | sample 1691591 | NCBI WGS metagenome assembly OQWE01 (sample SAMN03418265, study PRJEB22391) | human gut metagenome | biome: human-gut; feature: organic feature; material: feces | host: Homo sapiens | place: Tanzania | collected 2013-01
TTTGCCACAAAAAAGGCACAACGGTATTTTAAGGAGCGCAGGATTTCTTTTCAGGCAGTCGATTTGGAAAAAAAGGGAATGAGCAGGGGAGAATTGCGCAGTATAATGGGAGCTGTTGGCGGTTTGGGCAGCCTGGTGGATGGCAAAAATAAGGACGTGGTAATTTTACACTATCTTGCCTATGAAGATGACAAGCTGGAAAAACTTCTGGAACATCCTCAATGGCTGCAAACACCGGTGGTACGGTATGGGCACAGGGCAACCGTCGGTTACTGCCCGGAAATATGGGAACAATGGATAAAATAAGGCATGGATGGACAACGTCATTTATTTTCTTAAAATACCGTTGTGCCTTTTTTGTGGCAAAGCACTTTGCTTTACCAAAAATCTGGATATTGCTCATGTCTCTCCCCCTAACTGCTTTGAATTGAGGATAGTCTTTTATTGTTGTCAAACCATCCACGTATTGCATCAATTCCGGTTTACTCATTTCTATGTCTCCTATCGTGTTTATGGTTATACATTTTACTTCTTCACTTGATTAACAACAGCCTTGAAGGCTTCCGGGTGATTCATTGCCAAATCAGCCAAAACTTTTCTGTTTAGAGCTATGTTGTTTTTGTGAAGCAAGCCCATGAATACCGAATATGATACATCGTTCAAACGACAGGCTGCATTGATACGGTTAATCCACAATGCTCTGAACTCTCTTTTCTTTGCTTTTCTGTCTCTGTAAGCGTATGTTTGACCTTTTTCCCATTTGTTTTTGGCTACTGTCCATACGTTCTTTCCTCTGCCCCAATATCCTTTGGTGCGTTTCAAAATCTTTTTGCGTCTTGCTCTTGACGCTACTGCATTTACTGCTCTTGGCATAACTTTTTTTTGTTTTTTCGTATCAGCGGTCTTTTTTCCTTTTTCAGACTCTTGTTTGTGCTGAATACAATGGTTAATACTACCTGTTTTTTACTTTTGTTTCTTTTGCCGAATCAATTAAATCATTTCCTTGATTGTTTTTTCGTCTGCACTGCTGCATATTGTCGAAGAAGCTAATATTCTTTTCCTTTTAACGGACTTCTTCGTCAAGATATGACTGTGATAGGCGTGCTTACGCTTGATTCTGCCTGAACCTGTTACTGCAAAACGTTTTTTCGCAGCAGATTTGGTTTTCATCTTTGGCATTTCTCTTCCTTTCTGATTTGTTTATACTATATTTACTCTTCGACAAACGCCATTTCGTTTGCCTCTTTTTCTTTACTTCTTTGGAGCGATTATCATTATCATTCGCTTACCTTCCAGTTTCGGCATCATTTCCGGTTTTCCGTATTCCAATAAGGCCTCGGCAAATTTTAACAGTTGTGTTTCGCCTTGCTCCTTATAAATGATGGTTCTTCCTTTGAAGAATACATCGACTCTTACTTTGTTACCGTCTTGCAAAAATCGTATGGCATGTTTCAATTTGAAATTGAAATCATGTTCATCCGTTTGCGGTCCGAGGCGTATTTCCTTGATGACTATCTTGGCGGACTTGGCTTTGATTTCTTTTTGCTTCTTCTTTTGTTCGTAAAGCAACTTTTGGTAATCAACCAATTTGCAGACAGGCGGATTGGCGTTCGGCGAAATTTCGACGAGATCTAATTCTGCCTCTTCTGCCATTTTCAAAGCCTCTTTCAACGAGTAGATTTTTGCTTCTATACCTTCTCCGACAACTCTCACCATCGGAGCGTCTATTTTCTCGTTTATTCTATGTTGCTCTCCCTTTTTAGGAGCACCTTTGCCTCTGAAAGGTCCTTGTTGTGGTGTTGCTATGACTTTTTCCTCCTATAATTAGTTTGTACTATTCTATTTCCTTTTACTATTTTTATTCCAACTCTTTCGCTACCATATTGTTCACAAGTTCGGCAAACTTTTCTGTCTCCATGCTGCCCAAGTCTCCTTCTGTATGTTTGCGAACGGAAAGCATGTTTGTGGCTTCTTCTTTTTCACCTACGATAAGCATGAAAGGTATTTTTGCGATTTCGGCATCCCTTATCTTCTTGCCGGTTTTTTCATTTCTATTGTCTATGCTGCCACGCAAGTCCAAACTTTCCAATTTGGCAAGAACTTGCTTTGCATATCCTTCGTATTTCTCCGAAATTGGTAATATGATGAATTGTTCAGGTGTGAGCCACAACGGGAATTTGCCTGCTGTATGTTCTATCAGTACAGCTACGAATCTCTCCATGGAACCGAATGGCGCTCTGTGTATCATGATTGGGCGATGTTTTTTGTTGTCGGCTCCGGTATATTCCAATTGGAAACGTTCAGGCAGATTATAATCTACTTGAATCGTTCCAAGTTGCCATTTCCTGCCTATGGCATCTTTTACCATGAAGTCTAATTTTGGCCCATAGAAAGCAGCTTCGCCTATTTCGCTGATTGTTTTCAAGCCTCTTTCAGCTGAGGCTTCAATAATGGCTCTTTCGGCTTTTTCCCACACTTCGTCATCGCCTATATATTTCTCTTTATTTGCAGGGTCTCGCAAAGATATTTGAGCCGTAAAGTTATCAAACTTCAATGTTTTGAAGATATACAATACTATATCTATAACTTTGCAAAACTCTTCTTTTAATTGCTCCGGCGTACAGAATATATGAGCATCATCTTGTGTGAATGAACGAACTCTTGTCAAACCGTGCAATTCGCCGGATTGTTCGTATCTATATACTGTGCCGAATTCCGCTAATCTTACAGGCAAATCTTTATACGAATGCGGCTTTGCTTTGTATATTTCGACATGATGAGGGCAGTTCATTGGTTTTAACATGTATTCTTCGCCCTCAAACGGTGTCGTTATGGTTCTGAATGAATCTTGTCCGTATTTTTGATAGTGTCCGGAAGTTTTATATAGGTTTACATCTCCTATATGAGGCGTTATTACTTGCTGATAACCGTATTTCTTTTGTACCTTGCGGAGGAACGCTTCCAATCTTAAACGAAGTTCGGTACCTTTGGGTAACCACAAAGGAAGACCTTGACCGACATTCTGCGAAAAGGTGAACAATTCTAACTCTTTTCCTAATTTTCTGTGGTCTCTTTTCTTCGCTTCTTCCAATAAAGCGAGGTATTCATCGAGTTCTTTTTTCTTAGGGAAAGTTATTGCGTAAAGACGGGTAAGTTGTTTACGTTTTTCATCACCTCTCCAATAAGCTCCTGCGAGCGAAAGAACTTTTATCGCCTTGATAGGAGAAAAGTCAAGCAAATGCGGTCCGCGACAAAGGTCGGTAAAATTACCACTTTCATAGAAAGTTATTGTTCCGTCCTCCAAATCGTTTATCAATTCGACTTTATAAGTTTCTCCTTTTGCTTTAAACCACTTCAAAGCATCTGCTTTTGATACTTCTTTTCTTATCAGATGAATGCCTTTCTTTACAATTTCAGCCATCTTGGCTTCAATTTTAGGGAAATCCTCGCTTGAAAGAACTTGTTCTCCGAAGTCTATATCGTAATAAAAACCATTCTCTATTGCCGGACCTATTCCGAATTTGGCGTTAGGGTACAACTCCAAAACGGCAGAAGCAAGTAAATGGGCAGATGTATGCCAAAAGGTGTGCTTTCCTTCTGTATCGTTCCATGTATGAAGTTTCAGGGTGCAATCATTATTTATGGTTCTGTTTAATTCCTCCACTTCTCCATTTACAGTGGCACATAAAACATTTCTTGCAAGTCCTTCACTTATACTTCTTGCGACTTCTATGGCAGTGGTCGGATTTTCGTACTGCTTAATAGAACCGTCAGGCAATGTTATGTTTATCATATCACGTTGTTTTTATAATCTCTTGAAGCATGCTTATATACAATGCCTCGCAAAAAACCGTGCAAAGATACGACTTTTTCTCGTTTCACTGCAATAAAAAGAGGAAATAATTGTAAGTATATTATTCCAAATGAGGAATTGTGCCGCCATCATCATCTCTATGGTTGCATGTAGGGCGGCATACAAAAATTTGAGTGAATAGTTCATTCAATGCCGGCACTTGATGAGCTTCCAAAATATCTCTTATCTCAAAATACTGTTCAACCGAAAGGTGCAAAAGTTCGCTTTGACAGGCTGTAACCTTAGTTTCCAACTGTCTGACTTTAAGGCTGTCGCTTTTTTCTTTCATTAGTTCTTTCATCAGATGTTCTTGATTGATATGAAGCGAGTCGGCAATCAAAATTGCTTTCTTTTGAAAACGACCTTTGATTTGATTGTACTGTTTTTTTTGATTGTCATTAAGCGAAATTGTTTTGCTGATATAGCAATTTGCATTGGGACATTTGGGGTACCCTTTGTCGCATTTGCACTCTCTTTGTACCAATATCCACACATTTATGCCAGTCAGTACAATCAATATGAGTGTTATCAGGATTACATATTTTTTTTTCATGCTATTATTCTTTTTCTACCAGAAATTGCGGATAATAATCCGAAAGAATATCGAAGTAATTCTCTTTTGCGAAAGCCTTGAACTCTTCGTTTTCTTTTTGCAAACCTGCTTGCAAATTGTCTTCTTCTCTTCCTGTCAATATATTTACCATCAACAATGCTGCCGTCAGGATAAAACAAATCTGTACTCCTTTTGTAAGGAAAGCAGGCATTTGGGATTGCTTTTCTTTTTCAATCCCTGCACATATCCTTTCAAACATCTTGTCCGATACTTCCAATTTGTCTTTCGCTATAAAATCTTCCAAATGCTTCATCTCAGTAATTCCTTATCTAATGACTTTATGTATTTTTCCATAGACTTTCTCGCACGGTGAACCAAAACTTCCACCGCCGGAAGCGAGCAATTCATTACAGCCGCTATCTCCTTTTGCGGTAATTCTTCATACATATAAAGAACAAAAGCCGTCCTTTGTTTCTCAGGTAAATTTGCCAGAGCCTTATCGAAGTATTCCCTGTATTGCTTATCTCTCAACGACCAGTCGGAGTCTGCCATGCTTATACCCTCAAACGTTTTTCTCTCTTTGATGGCAAACAACTTGCGAACTTTCTGTTTTCTTATAAAGTTAATGGATTTATTGACGGCTATTCTGTAAATCCATGTCGAGAGCTTAGAACCGCCTCTGTACGATTTGATAGAACAAAATATTTCGACAAACACCTCTTGCATTATATCCTCAGCTTCAAAACGGTCTCTCACCATTGCATAGCAAAGATTTAATACTCCCGAGCCGAATTCATCGAACAAATCTTTGAATGCGGCATTGTCTCCTTCAGCAATCTTTTTTGCTCTGACTATATCCTGTTCCATATCAAGAAGACAGCGGAAACAAAACCTTCGTACTGTTCCCGCTGCATAAGGTTCAAGACTTAAAGACTACTTCTTTACTTCTTTTGAAATTTTCTCTGCCTTAACGTCTTTTTGGTGATGCTTGCATTGTCCGGTGCATTTATGATTTGCATCTTTCTTGCCACTGCATTTATGTTCACCGGTTGTTTTGCTTTTGCATTGTCCGGTGCATTTGTGATTGGCATCTTTATGCTCTCCCGTACACTTGTGATTCGCGTCTTTCTTATCTTTGCAGCATTTGTGTTCGGTCTTTTGAGGCTCTTTTGTCTTCTTTACCGGTTCTTGAGCCATGCTCACCGCCCCTGCAAAAGTCAATGCAAAGGCTAATACGATTAGTTTTTTCATAACTTCAAATTGTTTTTATTGTTTCTATCTTTCACCTTAGACAACAAAGGTAGCTAAAACCTTACACATGACAAAGAAATTTCTTTTTTTTCTGTTTCAACCGAACGAAAGTCGATAAATTACTACCTTTGCAAAGTCAAACAATATCCATACGGTATATGTTCAAAGTATTGTTAGTTGGTTTGTATTTTGTGTTGCAATCGTTCTTTGTGCTTGTCGCACAAAATTATGATGACAATTTTGCAAAACCCATAGTTACCGAAAACGGTAAGTTTCACTATTACGAATTGCCTGCCATAAAGACTTCCGAAGGTGAATTGATATTTTTGGATAGAAACCTTGGGGCATTGAGTGAATATGTCGGCACGACAGATTCATGGGGAGATCTTTATCAATGGGGCAGAGCGACAGACGGACATGAGAAACGCACCTCCGATACAATCATGAGCTTAGCTGAAACATACGAAACCGGACATGCTCGCTTTATAGTGGACGAAAGAAAAGCCAACGATTGGTTGAGCAATCCCGATGATGAGCTGTGGAAAGAAGAAAAAGGACTTTCCAACCCTTGTCCCTGCGGATACAGACTGCCGACAGAGAAAGAATGGAGAGCTTTGCTTAATCTCGGGTATGAAATCAAAATAACCCCTGAGGGCTTTTACTATTTGAGTATAGCCGGAGGACAACTGCTGTTGCCTGCCGCCGGCTTACGCAGTGCCTATACAGGAAACTTTCTTCATCTCGGCACAAGAGGCTATTATTGGGGAGTAAACGCATTAAGCCGCGGTACTTCCTCTTGCATAGATTTCAATAAAGATGACATAACAACCAACATAAGCATATTCGGATTCAGAGCCTTTGGGCGAAGTGTCAGATGTGTGAAAGAGCATTAACGCAAAATACCAAAATAGAATATGTCTATACTGAAAACCTTGGAGGTAAGCAAACAGTATTCCTCTCATCTTGTTTTAGATAAAGTATCCATAGATGTACAAGAAGGAGAAGTCTTTGGCTTATTGGGCCCTAATGGAGCTGGGAAAACGACGCTTATACGTATGATAAACCAAATCACAGCCCCCGATAGCGGAGAAATACTTTTCTTCGATAAGCCCATGCAGCGTAAGGATACCAAATATATAGGTTACCTCCCTGAAGAGCGAGGATTGTATAAAAAGATGAAAGTATCCGAGCAAGCCATGTATCTTGCCGAACTCAAAGGAATGAATGCCAAGCAAGCCAAAGAACGTTTGGAGTATTGGTTTGAACGCTTTGGTATAACCTCATGGTGGAATAAGCGTTTGGAAGAACTCTCAAAGGGAATGGCACAAAAAATACAATTCATTACAACAATACTTCATCAACCCCGACTGCTTATATTTGATGAACCTTTCAGCGGCTTTGACCCTGTAAATGCAAATCTGCTGAAAAACGAAATACTATCCTTGCGAGACAATGGAGCAACCATCATTTTCTCCACACACAATATGTCCTCCGTTGAAGAAATATGCGATAGAATAGTCTTGATAAATAAATCCCGAAAGATATTGGAGGGTAGAGTGGAAGACATCAAACGAGAGTTCTGCGAAAATCTTTTTGAAATCATTATCCCACTTGGCAATGAGAATTTGCAACTGCCCGACGATTGCGAATTGCAAGAACAAATAAGAGATAGTAAAAGTCTTACACTTAAAATCAGAATACCCGAAGGTCGTAATTCCGACCTTATAAGTTCCGTTATGCGACAAACCGAACTGCTTTCTTATAGAGAACTGCTTCCATCAATGAACGATATATTCATCAAAACAGTAAAGGACAATGAATAAGATAAAGATAATCATCAAAAGGGAATACCTCACGAGAGTCCGGAAAAAATCTTTCATCGTAATGACCATACTCGGACCCATCTTGATTTGTGCATTGTGGTTGATACCGTTCCTATTGCAACAAACCGGAGAAACACGAGCAGAAATCATGGTCATAGATCGAACCGCTGAACAACTGAACGACCAAACCCTTTCGCTGTTCAAGAATAAATTCACATCCAACGACAGAGTTCATTTTTCTTACCTCGATGATATAAACACCGCACAAAAACTCCTGAAAGAAAACTCTTGCGACGGAGTGTTGGAAATATTGAAAACCAATGACAATCCGCCAATCAAGAGCCTTATGTATTATGGTGAGAACGAACCCGGCTTGAAAGTCCAAAACGAAATAGAACGCCAGCTTACCTCAATATTGAAAGACAATGTTCTACGCTATGATTACGGAATGGATGACAAAGAAATACAATGGGTAAACAATCCTAAAATAGACTTCTATACTAAGAACATACTTACAGGTGAAAGCTCCTACAAAGAAATCAAAACAATTTTGGGAGCAGTTGGCGGAGTCCTTATATATATGTTTGTCTTCATGTTCGGTTCCATGGTCATGAAGAGCGTGAGTGAAGAAAAGGTAAACCGAATAGTCGAAGTCCTTGTATCAAGTGTCAAACCCGTGCAACTGCTTATGGGGAAACTCATCGCAATAGCCTTGGTAGGTTTGACCCAATTCGCAATGTGGGTGATATTGACCTTTTGTCTGATAGGAATTGTACAATCAACTTCGCCGGAAACTTTTTCACCAAAAGCACAGGAAGAAATAACAATAAACGAGCGAGTAATAAGCGTGGACAAACTCAATTCCGTAGAACAAAACCAGCTAAACGAATTGGTGCAAGGTCTGATGGCAATAAATTATCCGCTTATCATACTCATGTTTCTTTTTTATTTCGTCGCAGGATACTTCCTCTATGCATCACTCTTCGGAGCCATAGGCTCCCTTATTGATATTGACACAGACGGACAGCAATTCACCTTGCCCGTAACCCTGCCGATGATAATAGCAATGCTGTGTTTGCCATTGGTTATGGATAACCCGTCGGGAACAGCAGCCTTTTGGCTTTCCATCATACCGTTTACCTCACCTGTAGCAATGATGGTTCGCCTGCCTTTCGGAGTACCCGTATGGGAATTAACATTGTCAGCAGCCCTTATGCTTGTCTGCATAATACTTTCTGTATGTTTGGCAGCTAAAATCTACCGTACCGCAATACTGCTTTACGGTAAGAAAATAAGCTACCGTGAAATATGGAAATGGCTCAAATACAAAGATTGAAAAAATAATATTCAAGGGAACACACTTCTGATAATGCCAACAAGCACTGCTGGATTTGAAAACATCGGTGTTTATGCATAAAAGTCCCGAGGCTTTTGCTTTTTTCACCTCTCCGAAAAAGAAATAGCAAAACAAGAAACAGAGTCGGATTTCAAAGCAAATCGCAACTCTGTTTCTTTGCATTCTTTCTATTTGATTGCAACAACCTTTATGGGATTATGAGCTTCTTGTCGGCAGTGCCTTTCGGAGTATGAATCTTGACAATATAGCTTCCGGAAGGCAGGTTGCTTATGTCTATTGTATCCTCAAATGTGTTCACTTTCTTTTCTGCGAACAGCTTACCTGATAAGTCGAATATTTGAACATTTTTTATGGTGTAATGGCTCAGTACCTTGATATAGTCCTTTGCAGGATTTGGGAAGAGATAACACATCTTGTCCATTTCAACATCGCTTAACGCTCCCTCTGTTTTCGGAACCATTATTATTGGAACCATGGCTATGTGTATGTTCTGATATAAATCATATACAGGATCATCTTCAAAAGCCACCCACACTCCCTCATGCTTCAAGAACTTTGGAGACCTGAAACTGCAAAGAGTTATAATGCTATCTATGGATTTGAGCGAATCAAGATAAGCTTCAACTAATAAGTTTCCTTCCCTCCATGTATTATTCAATGAATCTCTTATGTATGTAAAGTAAGGGTAGTATGTATGGTCTATAAGTCCGACCAATATTCTATCAAGATTATATCCCATATTATATTCTCCTCCATGAGCCATGACGGAATCGTAAATGCATGGCGAATAAACATTGCAGGTGTGTATTACTCTAAACGTGTTGCCGGTTCCGAATATAGGTACATCAAATGCGATACGGAAATTGTTTATGTTTGTCAAAGAATCATAATCCTCATAAGGGAAATAATATGTGTTCCAACCTCCTCGGTTCCATTGGACAAGAGAATCTATGGCAGGAATATAAACCGTATTTGTATGAAAAACGGTTGAAGATACAGTATCGAAGTTTTGATTTAATATACAGATTCGATTTTCTTCATACATAGGATTATAGCCTAATTTTATTGCCACGCCGCATATGACATACTTTCTCGGCATGTGTTCCAAATAATATTCCTGTGCGAAAGCCTCTGCATACCTTGCTCCTTCATAAATATTGGCTCCTATTATGTAACCGTCCGGCACAGGAACTGTCGGGTCGCAGAAACGGACTTTCAAAGGATTGTACCAGCCGAATTGTGAATAAGGCAATGAATACGGGTTACATTCCAATGAGTGAGAGTCATCATAATCAAGTCTAAAATATAATGGATCATCAGAGAGAAAGCAATTTATAATGTAGTTTGTATCGAAAACATACATATAATCATACATACTTTCGATAGGTTCTTGATCATAATGATACTGAGCTTTAGCACTCTGGCTGAACGCACCCAAAACAATCGCTGCTAATAATAATCTTGTCTTCATAATTTGATTGTTTTATTGATAAATATAAGATCTACAAATCGTTCTTTTATCTCCTCGATATGTTATTGGTTTGGATAGATATTTTATAATTGCATTATACCAATCTCTACTGGAATACCATATAAACAAATATCCTCCATTTATTACATTTGGCGATAATACGGGAAAAGTACATTTTTGCAAAGAAGGAATTGTGTTTATTGTTATCCTAGGAAAATCGTAAACTATGAAATCAGAATCTACATAGCAATTATGTTGTACTAATGGAGGCGAAAGCATTTTGTCAAAAAACATCCAATATGTATTTTGACAACCTGTTAGAGTGTAATTGCAAATATTCGAAGATGAAATATTATTCCATGCTATTATAGAGGAGTTTATCAGATTGTTGACAAGATACTTTTTTGACATATATGGGAAAGTTTTATTGTCGTTCATGCTAAGATGAAAGACTATATCTGCTTCTATATTGTCAAAAAACGACTTTTTCAACACGACTAATTCATTGCTTTTCTTTAAGTAGAAACAATCTCGGATAAAAGCGTTACCATGTTTGATGTCAAATATTGATTGCTGTAATATTCTGAATTGCTTGTCGTTGATATCTATTTTCAACACACAACAAGCTGTTGTATCAATTGGGTGTTGACATTTTATGCAACATAATGCAATTTCATTAGCATTCAACTTAGCTATTTTTATTCCATATCCAGGATGTATTTCAAACGGCAGTGTTATACGACATGTATAATGTTCCATATTTGTTTTATTAAACCTTATAATATTAATTAGGTGCGTATGTGAAATTGCATAAACGTTGTTATCATTGAAATCAGCTGTTGCAACACATATAAAGTTATCGGTTAATGCTATATCCATGAGTTGATTTCTTTTATTGATAGTATTAAGCGTATCTTGTGCGAAATAAAACATTTCGGTCTTATTTGCAGGAGAATAGATCGGTTCCACATTAGATAACGACACATCATAGGAATTTATAATGACTGATTCTTCTGTAATTGAGTAGAGCATAAAGAAATCGAGCAGATATTCATCAGGATCGTTAAGTACTAATCCCTCTTCCAGATTTGATGGTATCCATTTCGGTGGTGTACCGTAATACATTTTACCAATGCAAGCTAACTTTATTACGTTATTGACGCTATCGTAAAATGGTTCTATTCTATTTATTTCGTATATCTCGTCTTGAAAGATTCCATCAAAAAGAGTATATTTGATATTGTTCGTATCTAATAAAAAGACATTTTCTGCGAATAAACGTTCTATATCTGTATATGCAATAAATGCAACTTTTGAAGCATCAATATTTACATATCCGCTAAAATACAAAGTGGAATCTAAGATTGCGAAATCGTTTATTTTAAAATATGAAGAGATGTTTGTATAGCGTATCACAACGTTATCTTCTCCATGATTATTTGCTAAGCAAAAGACACCTTGCCCATTGTTTTGTGTGAACATTATATGTGTGGAATCATTTAATGATTGAATTTTTTGTGTGTAATAATTCAGAAATGAATTAGAATGATCGCATAATACATTATGAGTTCCACTTCCGGAATGACTCCGAGAAAACACTTGTGCATTCAAATATGCCAGATTGACAACAATGCACATCAAGAAGAATGTAATTTTTTTCATATCGATTGTTTTTGATGATTTACGCATGCAAATATACATATAAATTTGCAAATAGACAAGTATTTCGTCGAATTATTTGTTTGGAGATATAAGAAAACAATTTGGAAAGGCAAATTATAATGAGAAAAGACTTTAATTCCTGCTTGCTTGCCTTCGCCTTTTTATTGCCAAATAATGCTTGACCGAAACGCTACGAAAGAACAAGAATCTCAAAGGCCGAAAGAATTTTCTAAATGCCCGTTTTATTGAAATGATTCGCCGTAAGAATTTACGCTGATCGGCTATGAAAAATCAATTTTCCGCAATGCCATACAATCTTTCATCGAAAAGCTCGTTTACATACCGTATAACAGATTACCCGAATACTTTTGCAGCAGGGTAGGATGTTATGGAGAAGTTTTTGAACGTAAGATATTAAAAACAAAATCAATCAATGTAGAGCGAAATCGGAAAACCGGTTTCGCTTCTTCTGTTCCGCCAATTTCTTATCTTTGCAAACAGAAAATAAACTTACCAAACGCATGAACAAAAACAAGAAGCCAACCAGTATTACAGTATTTTGCATTGTCATAAGCAGCATTTTGCAACTTCTTCCGCTATCAGAACTTATGGCATGCACGCTTTCGGCAAACAATACTTATTCAAAACAGCATAGAGAGGAAACAGCATTATTCCGAGACAAAGCAACTTTTTCAGAGGATGTAGAGAAGGTCGATAGTATTCTCACAAAAGCACTCAGCCTGATAGATAATCAAGAATACCTTGAAGCCGAACGCCTTTTGTGCCAGGCAATAGATAATGGAGTGGATGATATTCGCCTGCATTATGAAGCTGCATGGTGTCTTTACTGCATGAAAGACTATACTCAAGCAGCAGAAAAGCTCTCAAACCTCATCAAGAGAAGCGATGTCACAGCCGAACTCTTCCAACTTCTCGGTAATGCCCTTGATATGGCAGGACGAAGAGGCGAAGCATACGATGCATATCGCAGAGGACTTGCCTTGTTCCCTTCTTCTGCTTGTCTGTATCTCGAACTCGGCAATATGAAAGCCGGCGAAGGCGACTATCGCAATGCCATTCTTCTTTATGAGGAAGGCATATCACATCAACCCGACTTCGCTTCCAATTATTACAGAGCAGCCTTGCTTTTCCTTAATTCCACCGAAGAAGTCTGGGGCATGGCATACGGAGAACTGTTCATGCTTTTGGAAAAGAACGATTCCGAACGATTGAAAGATATAAGCAACAAACTTTATGAAGCATATCAGGCAAATATATCTTTCAAAAAAGGAGGAGAAGTACACATAGGTTTCGATACCGATGTGATAAGATACTCAGACTCTCCATCTCGTCCCAACTGCTACCCCGAAATCTACCGTGAACTTATGCAACAAGCCTGTAAGGGAGAACGGCATTGCGATTTGGCAGCCCTTTACAGAATAAGGCAACGTTTCAACTCCGCATTTGGACGAGAAGCCTCCGCTTTTGAGAATGTACTATCGGAATACCACAACAAAATAATCTCAGCAGGACACTTTGAAGCCTACACTTATTGGCTGCTCGGCTATGGAAATACTGCACAAGCTGCCACATGGATAAAAGAAAACAAAGCCAAATGGACTGCCTTCTTGCAATGGTACGATCAAAACCCTATTGAGATAAAGCCGCAAAACGCTTTCACTCGCCGCAATATGGAATAACCCACGAGCAAGTCGACGTAATTATGCAGACTTAATGAAGTCCCCTGACAAAACATGTGATAATATCCTTGTTAAAGAACAGCAATAGGCTTCTCCTGAACTAACTCTTTTTGATTGTCAAGGGCTTACTTTTTTCAGAAGAAAGTTCGAAGTTCTATTTTACAGGGTTTTGCACAGAGAACTTATGCTTTTTTTTGTTTTTTACCGGACTGCAATGGTTTTCTTTGGCGGATAAAAGAAAACGGGTGTCGATTTTGAAGTTCGACACCCGTTGTTTGTTTTTATGAGAAAGTTTATTTGACTTCCCAAGTTTCTCCGCTGTTAAGCAAATCGTCAACACATTTGATTTTTGCATTCTCTTGTGCTTCTTTCATTTGCTTTTCAAACAGCTGATTGTAGGTTGGTTGTTTGTAAGCTCTGATTACGCCGAATGCCATTGGAAATTCCGGTGGTCTCATTTGAGCCAACATCATGTGAATACCGGTATTTTCGGTTGTTTCGTCATGTACCAATATGTCTTTCTCGGTTATGCCGTTTTCTCCTATGGTTACAACTTCGAGTTTGGTGCCTCGCAAAACGATTCCCTTGTCTCTGTTCTTTCCGAATATCATCGGCTTGCCGTGTTCCAACCATAGTTGACGGTCGTCTCTGACTTCTTTATCTGTTACTTCTTTATGTGCTCCGTCATTGAAGATAACACAGTTTTGAAGGACTTCCACAACTGCTGCTCCATCGTGTGCTGCCATGTGCATGCAGACATCTTGCAACTGTTTGGATTGTGTGTCTATTGCTCTGGCAAAGAATGTTCCTCTTGCTCCGATTACCAATTCTCCGGGATTGAACGGATAGTCTATAACGCCGAATGGAGAGGTTTTTGTTATCTGTCCTTGCTTTGTTGTAGGCGAGTACTGTCCTTTTGTCAAACCATAAATCCGGTTATTGAACAATATGTAGTTCACGTCCATGTTTCGACGGATTACATGTATGAAATGGTTTCCTCCTATTGCCGTTGCGTCGCCGTCTCCTGAGTTTATCCAAACGGATAAGTGCGGATTTGCAATTTTGACACCGGTTGCAATAGCTGCTGCTCTTCCGTGAATGGAGTGGAAACCGTATGTGTTCACATAATATGGGAAACGACCGGAACAACCTATGCCTGAAACCAAACAAAAGTTCTCTTTCTTGTATCCAATCTTTGGGAATACGTTCAATACCGATGCCAATATAGAATGGTCGCCGCATCCGGGACACCATTTAACCATTTGATCGCTCGCAAAGTCTGCTTTGGTTAACTCTATTGTTGAATGTTCTATTGCCATTTCTACTCTCCCAAAATTTTATTAAACTCTTCTACTAATTCGCTGACCTCAAACGGTAGGCCTTGTACCTTATTATATTGATGAAACGTCAATCCTTCAAAGTTCATTCTAAGATAGTTTGCAAATTGTCCCATATTAAGTTCACATACGACTATCTTCTTATGACGTTTCATTATATCGCCGGTATTCTTTGGCAAAGGCATTATGTAATTGAAGTGTGTGAATGCAATGCTTTTGCCTTCTGCTTGCAACTGTTGTACTGCACAACGCAATGCTCCTTGCGTTCCACCCCAGCCTACAACCAATAGTTCTGCGTTTTCATCGCCTTCCACTTTTTGATCAGGGATACGGTTTGCCACTCTTTCAACTTTCTCCTTTCGGTAGTTGACCATCAATTGGTGATTGGCGTTATCTGTGGATACACTGCCTTTTCCGGATAGCTTTTCCAAGCCTCCGATTCTATGTCTCAAACCCTCCATGCCGGGAACTGCCCATTGTCTTACCAAAGTTTCCGAATCTCTGTTGTAAGGTGCATAATCAGGGTCGTTAGGTTTTGCAAACGGCGGATTTATCTTAGGAAGGTCTGCCATTTTCGGTATTCTGAACAACTGTGAGCCGTTTCCAAGGTAACCGTCCGAAAGTAAAATTACGGGTGTCATCGATTCCAATGCCAAACGTCCCGCTTCAAATGCCCAATCAAAGCAGTTGGCTGACGAAGATGCAGCCAAAACTATGCAAGGTGCTTCTCCGTTTCTGCCGAAGAGTGCCTGACCAAGGTCGGCTTGCTCTGTCTTTGTCGGCAAACCCGTACAAGGACCGCCTCTTTGAACATCTACTATCACCAATGGCAATTCAGCCATGACTGCCAAGCCAATTGCTTCACTCTTCAAAGAAAGTCCGGGACCGGAAGTCGATGTACATGCCATAACTCCTGCAAAAGACGCTCCTATTGCAGAACATATACCCGCTATTTCGTCTTCTGCTTGAAAGACTCTTGCTCCCAAAGATTTGTGCTTTGCCAATTCCACCATGATATCCGTCGCCGGAGTGATGGGATAAGAACCGAGGAAGAGCGGTAAGCCTGCTTTCTCGGCAGCTGCCAAAAGTCCCCAAGCTGTTGCCACATTACCTGTGATGTTTCTGTATTTACCCTTAGGCATTTGTGCAGGCTGAACCTCCACTTGTGCTTCCATCACATCGGTATTCTCACAGAAATTGTAACCGGCTCTGACTACTTCTTTGTTTGCCTTGACCACATCAGGCTTCTTTGCAAATTTCTTTTCAAGATAAGCATCCGTATGTTCCAATCTTTTGCCGAAGATAAAGAATATCATTCCCAAGGCAAACATATTACGACATTTCAAAGCAGCTTTTCTATCCGTGAAAATGTCCTTTACTGTCTCTATGGTAAGACTTGTTATCGGTGCTTTGATAAGTCTGTAATTGGAAAGGCTGTCGTCTTCCAAGGGGTTGGATGTATATCCGGCTTTTTCTATTGCACCTTCCTCGAAAGTATCAGCATCAACAATGATTATGCCTCCCTTTTTCACCCATTTCAAGTTTGCATTCAAGGAAGCAGGATTCATTGCCACCAAAACATCCGCCTTGTCTCCGGAAGAATATATCTTCTTTCCTATATGAACTTGGAAACCCGATACACCTGCCACAGTATTATGCGGAGCTCTTATCTCGGCCGGATAATCGGGAAAGGTGGCTATATCATTGCCATCTAAGGCCGATGTGTCCGAGAAAAGCGTACCGGTCAGCTGCATTCCATCGCCGGAGTCTCCGACGAACTTGATTACAACATCGTCTTTCTTTACAACATCTTTTGCTGTCATATCTATATTGTTTTTTATTTTTTCTCCGTCTAAAATTCCGGCAAAGATAGCAAGTTTCTTTCACTTGGGAACGCCTTTTCCGCTTTTTATTTTCCACTCCGGTTTGAAAGCCTTTCAAATTAGAGGCTTCACTTCTTTTCAAAGTCTTTGTTACCCTTTCCCATCTTCAAAACAAAGGCAGGGGTTTTGCGTTGCCCCTGCCTTTGCAAGTATTACGTACGAAACGTTTCAAGTTGCAATTATTTACCCAAACGTTTCAACTGTACAGTGAAGTGTCTCATCAATTCGGCTTCCCATGTTATTTCAAGTCCGCGAGTAACCTTTTCTCTTCTATCGTAAACATTCTTCAATGCTGCGGCAATTACATCCATGTGATTATTGGTATAAACACGGCGAGGGATACACAAACGAACGAAATCCAAGCCTCCGAAACGATTTTCTCTCGTAACAGGGTCTCTATCTGCAAGAATGTATCCTATTTCACAAGCCCTGATACCTGCTTCCAAATAAAGCTCGCATGTCAACGTCTGTGCAGGGAACTCCTGCTTAGGGACGTGAGTAAGGATTTTATCCGCATCAACAAAGATTGCATGTCCGCCGGCAGGTCTTTGGTAAGGGATACCATATTCGTCCAATTTCTTTGCAAGATATTGTACTTGTCTGATACGGGTATCAAGCATATCGAACTCTGTATTCTCATCCAAACCCACAGCCAAGGCAGCCATATCTCTACCATTCATACCGCCATAAGTCAAGAAACCTTCAAAAGGAATGCAGAACTTCTTCGCTCCCTCATACCAGTCTTCCTTATTAGTAGCAATAAACCCTCCCATGTTCACCAAGCCGTCTTTCTTTGCACTCATGGTCATGCAGTCGGCGTAAGAGAACATCTCTTTTGCAATTTCCTTGATTGATTTATCGGCATATCCTTCCTCACGAGTTTTGATAAAATATGCGTTTTCGGCAAAACGAGCCGAGTCCATATTCACCGGAACGCCATACTTATGACAAAGTTCGCAAGTCTCACGAATGTTCTTCATGCTGACAGGTTGTCCACCGACGGTGTTGTTCGTAACAGTCAAAACCATAAAAGGCACATTGCCTTTATTTTCCTTCAAAATCTTTTCCAACTTTTCCAAGGAAACATTTCCCTTGAAAGGCACCTCCAACTGAGTATCCTTTGCCTCGTCCGTTGTTACATCTATTGCAAAAGCTTTTCTGCTTTCTATATGCCCTTTTGTGGTGTCGAAGTGAGCATTACCGGGGATAACATTTCCCTCTTTCACAAGGTAAGAGAACAAAACATTCTCGGCAGCACGACCCTGATGAGTTGGGATAACATACTTGAAGCCCGTAATTCTGTTAACCACCTCTTTGAAATCAAAAAACGAACGAGCGCCACTGTAACTCTCATCACCCATCATCATGGCAGCCCATTGACGATCTGACATCGAACCTGTACCCGAATCAGTCAAAAGGTCGATATAAACTTGTTCCGATTTCAACATAAAAATGTTGTTATGAGCCTCTTCCAACCACTTTTCACGTTCTTCACGAGTGGATTTCTTTATAGGCTCTACCATCTTGATTTTCCAAGATTCTGCAAATGGTAAATTCATAATATTTATTTTAAATTGGTTAACCGCCCATATATGGACAGTGATATTAGATTTCGTTGCCAAATTTACGTAATAGTTTTGAACAGACAAAGACCAATATGCCAAAACATTCTCATTTATCAAATTTTTAACAATTCATAATGTCACTAATTTTTCATTGATACCCAATTATTATTATCTACATTGAAAAATAGCACATCTTTTAATGTATAGTAATAAAAATTTCCTAAAATTTGAGTATTGTGACACTTTCAGAATCGCTTTACTTTTGCAAACGTAAAATCAGTTTGCCGTTAAGAGAAACCAAATCGTCCCGGTCGGCATAATAAATAAGTATAATATTTACATCATATAAAATGACAAAAGACATACTCCTTTTAGGACTACTTTCATGCAGTTTTGCAACAAATGCCATTGCGCAAGATGAATGTTGCAAAGAAAAGAAATCGGACAAAACCGAATGTTCAGTACAAAAAACAAAGAAGCCATCAGCATTGTCACGATTCAGTATCGGCGGATATGGCGAGGCCGTGATGAGAAGGAATTTCTACAGTCAGCATTTCAACCGCTACCGCGACCCTGCCACATACAAGAATGACGACAGCCACGGACGCTTCGACCTGCCACACGTCACCCTGAACTTGGCTTCGCCCTCGGAGCGATAGACGGAAAAGAAATTGTTGGGCATGTGGTAGGCGTTGATCTCGCCTACGGGGATAATGATCTCGCCGGCCTTGATGTTGAACTTGCCGCCGGCAAAGGCTTTGTTTATCCAGAACTGCTCCAGAGCAACCTCGCCGCCACGTTCTGTCTCTGCCTCATATTCGCCGCTTTCGTCGGCATCTATCTCAACGGCGCTCTCTGTGCCGCCGTGCTCAAACTCTATCTCCATGCCCATTGTCCATCCGTGGCCGAAGTCGTAGCCGAGGTTCAGGGTAACGTGTGGCAGGTCGAAGCGTCCGTGGCTGGGGTCGTTCTTGTATGTGTCGGGGTCACGGTAGCGGTTGAAATGCTGACTGTAGAAGTTGCGGCTTGTCACCGCCTCGCCATATCCGCCGATCGAAAGGCGCGACAGGGCTTTGGCAACCTGCGACTGACGGTCATCGTTGTCGCTCTTGGTCTCTGTCTTAAGATTTTCTTTTACCTTAGCTCCGTTTTCTGCAACGCAGGTCTTTGCCTTGTCTGCGTCCTCAACATCTTCTGCCAAGGCTGGCGTTGTGAGTGCGCAAGAAAGGAGACCTAATAACAATAAATTCTTGTTCATATCTTGTTCTTTGCTTTTATTTCGGTGTCTTTGCTATTGTTCCTGAAATCAACATTTGCCTTTCTAAAATGCTTCTGTTTCATAGATCCTTTTCTCGCCATGGCAGAACTAAAGATAGTTTTTCTGCTCATCTGGCTTAACGAAAAGCTGCGTCTTTTTTTACGTTGCAAAAGTATAAAGTTTCAAAAAATAACGCAATACTCACTTTTTATGAAATTTTAAAGATATTTCGGTTAAATGAGTGTAAAAAGGCTCTTCGTTTACCCATATTTAGGTATTACCAAGCAGAAACAAGTGGGCTTTTCATGGCTGAAAGTAGGTAATAGCGTGTTTTTGGCACAATCTGTGAAATAAAAAAAAGAGCTTTTGATGTGTTGGCTAACGACATCAAAAGCTCTTTTGGCTGTTTTGAAAGGTTTAGAACTGCAGAAGCTTTACTTGTTCTTTATTGTTTGCAGCAGGATGTGGAAGGCAGGATGGCACATGTCGCCATGGTTGTGGCCGTCAATCTTGTACAGGCTTGTGGCTTTGTGCCCACAGAGCTTCATCATGCGCCACATATAAGCGTTCTCTTCATAGCGTCCGAACAGCTCGGTTTCGGCATCGCCCGTGATAAGCACGAGGGGAGGACAGTTGGGGCGCACATGGTAGAGAGGTGCGAAACGGTCGACGAGTGGTTGCAGATTGCCGATGCCGTTCATGTCGCGATAGGCGAAATGACTGATCATCTGTCCGCTGAAGGGCACAAGGGCTTTTATGCTGTCTGCATCGACACCATAGCGTGTGAGCCATTGTTTGTCGAGGCCAAGCATCGTTGTGATGTAGCCACCGGCCGAATGGCCCGACACATAGATGCGCCGGGTGTCGCCACCATAGTGTGCAACGTTCTTGAACACCCATGCCACGGCGGCCGCACAATCGTCCAGACACTCGTCAATCTTTACCCGTGGCAGCAGACGATAGTTTACTGCCACAACGGTCAGCCCCTTCTCCTTCAGCTCATCGGGAACATATTTTGAGCCGCCTGTCAGTCCGCCTCCATGAAACCATACCACCACGGGCGCCGTGCGTGCCGTGTCGTTATAGTAGACATCCAGACGGCAACGCTCAGCGACATACTGGTCTGTCGATGTCTTGTAGGCAATGTTTTCTACGGTCTTATAGTGCGTCTTGTCGGCAGCTGATGTATGCAAGCCAAACAAGAGGAGCATTAAGAAAATTAATTTTATTGTTCTCATGATTATGAAAATGATTTTTTGTGGTTGTGTTTAGCTATGCAAAGTTAATAAACAATGAGAAAATCTTTTTTCTTTATCTTACAAAAAACATCGGGCTTTATGCTTTTGACCTGTTTCTTACATCTTTTGGCTTGTTTGTGTTAGCCGTTACTGGCTTTTATGCTTAATTTTGCCGACAATTAAAAACTTTAAAAACGTACAATTATGAAACTCATTACTGCATTCTTTCTATCTCTCGTCTTTTCGTCAACAGCTGTCGCGCAACCTTTGACACCATTCCTCGGTGCTTCTATGACAGCCCGTCATGGCTCATCTCTTGCCCCCATAACCCATGAGAAGCAGATAGCCTATGCCGACCCGACCATCGTGCGAGTAGGCTCAACCTTCTATCTCACGGGTACGGCCTACGAAAGACTTCAAGGCTTTTCGGTGCTCAAATCGAAGGACCTGAAGACATGGACTCCCGTGGGACGGCTCCTCACAGAGGGCAAGCAGGTGTATGGCGACAAGGGGTTCTGGGCTCCACAGTTTTACAAAAACGGCAAGACATGACGGATAATCGGTCGTGTTCTCCCATGCCTGCGTGTTGTCAAGACAGCGCTGAAGGGTGTTATGGTCTATGGTCTGGGTGTTCTTATCGTATGCGGCAACCCAGATGAAGTTGCCATTATTGAACCTCACATGGAAGAGATACGACTTGCCGTCGTCATCGGTAAAGACAAAGGGGTCAATGTTCTTGGCAGACGCATCGACCGGCTTGACCTGCTTCTGGGCGTGGAAGAAGCCCAATGACAATCGCATAATTCATCGTTCCACCGTAGGCGAGAACGGATCAGGACATGGCGATGTGTTTGACGACAGCAAGGGCAACATCTTTTATGTTTATCATGTTCATCATTCTGACCATGCCGTTTCGCCGCGTCTCACCCGCATCATCCCTCTCTATTTTGTTCCGTCTGC
>OQWE01000173.1_pt1 | contig 21866 bp, 19 predicted proteins | sample 1691591 | NCBI WGS metagenome assembly OQWE01 (sample SAMN03418265, study PRJEB22391) | human gut metagenome | biome: human-gut; feature: organic feature; material: feces | host: Homo sapiens | place: Tanzania | collected 2013-01
ACCCTAGACCCACTGATTAAGAGTCAGTTGCTCTACCAACTGAGCTAAGGGTGCAACTTTCATTTTATTGTCAGCAACCTCATTTCTGAATTGCGAGTGCAAAGGTAGTACTTATTTCCCAAACCGCCAAATGTTTTATGGTGTTTTTTATTACTTTTTTCTTTTAAAAGTATCAAAATTGACATACAACAAGAAATCGGCGCACCTTTGCATTTTTACATCAATTATTTTTGTGCGTTTAAGCACTTCATAACTTTCTCAAAGTACCTTTGGGTACGCTTGACATTATAACGCATACCACCGTTCCATGAGCGGATTGCCATTTCAATATCATTCAAGGGATTAAAGTGTGACTGAATAAGGACAAACATTTCCTTTGATTTCTCCAGGCTGAATCTGTCACGCAGGGTGAAGCGTTTCTTGCTCTTACGCTTCTTAAGAATATCGTTACACTCCTTCACCAATATTGGAGTGATCTGCATTGCACCGCACGAGTTTCCACTCACGGCTCTGGTGTTACCCTCACTTTCAACCTGAACTATAGCCTGAATTACCGGATTCCAATCGAAGCCAGAAGAATTTGAAGCTTCATTAGAAGACACATTGTTAGCACCCAAAACTGGGCTCACTACAAATACACATAAAGTTAAAACAATTTCCTTAATAAATTTAATCATTAGTTTTTTCTTTGTGGAACCCGGACACGCTCTCTTAAATACCCCTATCCCCTATTCCTACCTCAAGAACAGACGATAGTATGTATAAAGCATCTTCACAATATAAATCAAGGAATTCTTATCCTGATAACTGATACCGAAAGACACATCCACTATAGGTGCTACAAAAGTCGTTATCCAACACCTATATAAATTCCGTTAGATACTTTCAGAAGACCGTTTCCCATTAATTGAGACACGACTTCCTTTTAATTATCGCTTGCAAAATTACACAAAAATCGCGAGTTGTGCAAGTTTACGTGCTACAACTTCACCTTTTTTAGCTTTTTCTTGACATAGATAACACGGTGTATATCAATCGAATACGCCATTCAGACACATTACAAAACCTTCACTTTAGCCTAACCTAACAATTTGCAAACTACATATTGCAAAATCAACTTCAAGCCATGACATTACATAAAACAGACAAAGCAACAAACACAAAACTTGTCAAACACTAGACGCCAAGGCATAAAAAAAGAGTGTCGAACAAAATGCTCAACACTCTTATCAATATTGTATTTCAGAATTTTACTTCTTGAAAAAGTCCTTAACAGCTTCGTTAGGAACCATACGCTCGTCAAAGATGTAAGCGCCAGTCTTCTCGCTTCTTACCATCTTGATAACCTTTGTATATGCGCGACCGTCCGATGTACCTTCACGGAGGGTAGCGACCGCTTTCTTTGCCATATCTTATATGTTATTACTTAATCTCCTTGTGAAGAGTCATCTTCTTAAGGATGGGGTTATACTTCATCAATTCCATACGGTCAGGAGTGTTCTTACGATTCTTTGTAGTCACGTAACGGCTTGTTCCAGGCAGACCGCTGTTCTTCATCTCAGTGCACTCGAGAATTACCTGTACTCTGTTGCCCTTTGCTTTCTTTGATGCCATTTACTTATTCTCCTATAACTTTAATGTCATTCCAGTCTACATAACCCTTAGACACAGCCTGCTTGAGGGCAGCGTCCAAGCCCACTTTATTGATAAGACGCAGACCCGCTGCGCTAATTTTGAGGCTAATCCAGCAACCTTCCTCTACATAGTAGAACTTCTTGCTGAACAAGTTCACATCGAAAGAACGCTTTGTGCGGTGCTTTGAGTGTGATACGTTGTTACCTATCTGGGCTTTCTTTCCCGTAATCTGACAAATTTTCGACATTTCTATCTGCTTTTTTGTATTCGTTTTTTGATACCTATTCCAAACAGGATGCAAAATTAGCTACTTTTTTCGAGAACACAAAACAATCTCATAAATAATATTACTTATTTAATGTTTTTTTTGTTTTCAACAGCATTCCAGCGTCCGCCAGCCCCTGTCCTGTTGCTATTCTGTAACAGGAATTACAGGAATCTTGCCCTCACTTTCAGTCTTGGGAGCATGCTCTTTAAGGAAGTTGATAAACATCTGAAGAGCCTTGCTTGTAGCAATGGCGAGATTGATGTCACGACCGTAATCCTCTGTAAGTTTCATCGTCTCGATATTCTCTGCATTACCGCATGCAATCCAGATTGTACCGACTGGGATTTCGGCTGTTCCACCACCAGGACCGGCAGTGCCTGTTGTAGCAATTGCGAAGTCAACACCAAGAGTTTTTATAGCTCCCTGCACCATTGCCTTTGCCACTTCCTCACATACAGCAGTCTTCTCTTCAAGGAGCTGATGGTCAACGCCAAGCAGGTTTTCTTTCACCTCGTTGGTGTAAGAGATTACGCCACCCTTAAAATAGGTTGAGGCACCAGGGACGGCAATAATAGCTTCGGCTATACGACCTCCTGTGCAGCTCTCAGCTGAACCTACAGTTAGACCCGACTCATATAAATACTGCTGAATTTCACGGCTAAGTACTTTCTTTTCAAATTCCATTTTCTCTATTTTTTAATAAATGTTTCGTGAGTTGTCAAGATGCCTGTTCGACATTACTTGAACGTTACCTTACTGAATGCAGGCTTGTCAATCGAGCAGAAATCCTTGTCAAGGAACTTATAGTAGCCCGTTATGCCTATCATTGCAGCATTATCGGTAGTATAGCTGAACTTCGGAATATAGATAGTCCAGCCATAACGCTTGGCATGATCGTGGAATGCATTACGCAATCCATTGTTGGCTGAAACACCACCTGCCACAGCCACATGCTTTATGCCTGTCTGCTTAACGGCAAGGCGCAGTTTCTTCATCAATATGTCAACGATAGTATGCTCAAGACTCGCTGCAAGGTCGTTCTTGTGATGCTCCACAAAGTCCGGGTCGTCCTGCATCCACTTGCGCAGACTATACAGGAACGAAGTCTTCAGTCCGCTGAAACTATAGTCCAGACCTGGAATGTGCGGTTCAGCAAACTTATAGGCAAGCGGATTACCCTGACGCGCCAAGCGGTCGATTATAGGGCCACCGGGATAGCCCAACCCCATCACCTTCGAACATTTGTCAATAGCCTCGCCAGCAGCATCGTCAATAGTCTGCCCGAGCACCTCCATGTCGTTGTAGGCATTCACCTTGACAATCTGCGAGTTACCGCCAGATACGAGCAGACAGAGGAACGGGAACGGAGGAGTCGTATCCTCCGGCTTCTCCTTGATGAAATGCGCCATTACATGACCCTGCAAGTGGTTCACATCAATCATAGGAATACCCAGACTGCGAGCAAATCCCTTGGTGAAGCTTACACCTACAAGCAATGAGCCCATAAGGCCCGGACCACGTGTAAAAGCCACAGCCGACAGTTGTTCCTTGGTAATGCCAGCACGCTTTAGCGCTGCACTTACCACGGGTACAATATTCTGCTGATGGGCACGTGACGCAAGTTCAGGCACAACGCCACCGTATTCAAAGTGAACGTCCTGCGAGGCTGTCACGTTGCTCAGCAATATATTATCCTGGAGCACTGCAGCACTTGTATCGTCGCAGCTGCTCTCAATACCTAATATGTACATGTTTTTTGAATGTTAATAAGTCAATATTTCCACTCCGTGCTCTGTCATTACGAATGTGTGCTCCCACTGTGCACTCGGCTTTTCGTCGCCAGTGATCACCTCCCATCCGTATTCGTCATCGGCATCGATAAACACTTTCCATGTACCCATATTCACCATTGGTTCGATAGTGAACACCATACCTGGCACGAGCAGCATGCCTGTACCCTTATGACCGTAGTGCATCACGTCTGGCTTTTCGTGGAATTGCAATCCCACTCCGTGTCCGCAAAGGTCGCGTACAATGCCGTAGTGATACTTGTCTGCATGCTTCTGAATGGCATGACCTATGTCACCCACAAAGCTGTACGGCTTGGCTGCCTCCATACCAATCTCCAGACATTCCTTTGCCACACGCACCAGCTGCTCTTTCTCCGGAGTTGTCTTGCCGATGATAAACATACGTGAAGCGTCAGCATAATAGCCGTCAAGGATTGTAGTGAAGTCGACATTCACGATGTCGCCCTCCTCCAGGATATCGTCTTCCTTAGGAATACCGTGACACACCACCTCATTGATACTTGTGCACACGCTCTTCGGAAAGCCCTCATAATTGAGGCAAGCCGGTATAGCGCCATGCGATGTACAGTAGTCATAGCAAATCTTGTCGATTTCGAGAGTGCTCATTCCGGCACGAATATTCTTTGCCACCTCGTCGAGCACACCAGTATTCACCACACCACTGCGGCGAATACCTTCTATTTGTTCGGGAGTCTTGATAAGGTCGCGCGACGGCACCTCCTTACCCTTGTTTTCCCAGTACATTACTTTCTTGTCAAGTTCAGTTGGCTCCTGACCAGGAAGACAGTGCCATACTCTCTTTTTTCTGAATACCATAATAATATAGATATTTTAAAACAATTCCAACTTATTCTTTCTTGCCTCGTCGAGCGACGAGAGCTTCTGCTGATGAGCAGCATATTCCTCGCGCAGCTTGGCGTAGCGTTCTTTCAGCTCTGCCTCAAATGCCCTGCGCTCGTCGGGATTCATCAGTCGTTGTGCTATCAGCGGATTCTGCGCAGCATCCTTCACCCACACCACTATTCCACTATAGATAGGAGCAATTTTCAATGCCACGTGCATCTCTGATGTCGTAGCGCCGCCCACCATGATTGGGATTTGCAGACCAGCGTGCTCAAACTCCGTAGCCACATTGACCATTTCCTCAAGACTCGGCGTGATAAGACCGCTCAAGCCTACCATGTCAACCTTTTCTTCGATTGCCTTCTTTAGAATCTGTTCGGCAGGCACCATCACTCCGAGGTCAATCACCTCGTAGTTGTTGCACGACATCACCACATCAACAATATTCTTGCCAATATCGTGAACGTCGCCTTTAACTGTCGCCATAAGCACCTTGCCCGACGACGAGCCACCTTCCTTCTTGTCTGCCTCGATATATGGTTGCAGTATAGCCACAGCCTTCTTCATAGTGCGTGCAGTCTTCACCACCTGAGGCAAGAACATCTTGCCGCAACCGAACAGTTCGCCCACCTTGTTCATACCGTCCATCAGCGGACCCTCGATTATGTCCACCGCCTTAGGATAGACAGCAAGAGCTTCCTTGATGTCTTCCTCCATGTAGTCGGCAATTCCCTTTTGCAGAGCTGTAGCGAGACGCGTGGCAACGTCAGCTTTACGCCATTCAGGTTCGGCAGCAACCTGTGTTGCGCCAGTTCCTGTCGCCGTTCCGTTCTTCAGAGCCTCCTGCTTTTGTTTTATCTCATCGGCGAGCTCCACAAGACGTTCTGAAGCGTCCTTCTTTCGGTTGAGCACCACGTCCTCAATTATCTCCAACTGGTCGGCAGGGATATCGTCGTAGGTCACCTTAGTTGCGGGGTTGACAATGCCGAAGTCCATTCCCTTGCCAATGGCGTGATAGAGAAAAACCGAGTGCATTGCCTCGCGAATATAATTGTTGCCACGGAACGAGAATGAGAGGTTGCTCACGCCACCACTCACATGCGCTCCTGGCAGATTTGTCTTTATCCAGTCGACTGCCTTAATGAAGTCAACAGCGTAATTGTCATGCTCTTCCATACCAGTGGCAATGGCGAGCACATTTGGGTCGAATATTATGTCGAGCGGATTCATGCCCACTTTCTCGGTAAGAAGCTTGTAGGCACGTCCTGCTATTTCAATGCGTCGTTCGTAGGTAGTGGCCTGTCCTATCTCGTCAAAGCACATCACCACTACGGCTGCACCGTAGCGCATCACGTCGCGAGCATGGCTCAAGAACACTTCCTCACCCTCTTTCAGCGAGATTGAATTGACGATACACTTACCCTGCACACATTGCAGTCCGGCAGTTATCACATCCCATTTCGACGAGTCGATCATCACAGGCACCTTGGCAATGTCGGGTTCCGAAGCAATGATATTCAGGAACGTGCGCATCTCCTCACGTGCGTCGAGCAGTCCGTCGTCCATGTTCACGTCAATCACCAGTGCACCGTCTGCCACCTGCTTGCGTGCTATGCTCACTGCCTCGTCGTAGCTTTTCTCCTTGATGAGTCGCAGGAATTTGCGCGAACCAGCCACATTGCATCGCTCGCCCACGTTGACAAAGCGCACATCGGGTGTCACGTCGAGCAGTTCAAGTCCACTCAGCCACATAGTCTGCGGCTTGGGTTGCGGCACGTGCGGCTTCTTGCCTTCGGCTATTGGCACATACTTGGCAATGAATTTCTCCGTAGTGCCACAACATCCGCCTATGATGTTCACCAGTCCTTCGTCGATGAATTCCTGTATCTGCGGAGCCATCGACTCCGGGGTCTCGTCGTATGCGCCCAGACTATTGGGCAGTCCGGCGTTTGGATAGGCACTTATATAATAAGGTGCACGATGAGCCAGCTGTTTCAAGAAAGGCTTCATCTGGTCGGCACCGAACGAGCAGTTGAGTCCGATAGAGAAAATCGGGTAGCTACTCACACTCGCCAGCACAGCATCAAGCGTCTGTCCGCTCAGAGTGCGTCCGGCAAGGTCGCTCACGGTGATGCTCAGCATTATTGGCAGGTCTTTGCCTGTACGGCGACCCACCTCCATTGTTGCGTCAATGGCAGCCTTGGCGTTGAGCGTGTCAAACACCGTCTCAATCAGTATTGCGTCTGCCCCACCCTCTTCCAGTGCCTCAATCTGCTCCACATAATCAATATAGAGCGTCATGTAGTCGAGGTCGCGTGCAGCAGGATTGCTCACGTCAGGACTCATTGAGCACGTCTTGTTGGTAGGGCCAACCGAGCCAGCCACAAAGCGTGGACGGTCCTCTGTCGAGAATTCGTCGGCAGCCTTGCGTGCCAGTCGTGCTCCTTCCAGTGCCATTGCCCTGGCAGAATCCTCCAGATGATAGTCGGCCTGACTGATGCGCTGTGAGCTGAATGTGTTTGTGGTGATGATGTCAGCACCAGCCTCAAGATATTTTCTATGAATGTCGCTTATCACGTCGGGGCGTGTGATATTGAGCATATCGTTGTTGCCCTTCATCATACCCGGAGTCTTGCGGTAGCGGTATCCTCGGAAGTCTTCCTCCCCAAGTCCGTACTGCTGAATCATGGTGCCCATCGCACCGTCGAGTATTATTATCCTGTCTTTAGCGACTTCCCTTAAAGTCTTCTTCATTTAATAATATTTAGCCGCACCTCATTTTTAATAATGCTTCATCGCCCTGTCCATCTCTCTTCTGTCTTCCTTCTCCTTCAGCGTCTGTCGCTTGTCGTATTCCTTCTTGCCTCGGCAGAGTGCTATGTCCACCTTTGCACGTCCGTGCTCGTCGATGAATACGAGAGTAGGCACAATGGTGTAACCGGGCTGCTTTGTGGCGTCCTCAAGTTTGTATATTTCGCGCTTGTTGAGCAGCAACTTGCGGTCGCGTCGTGCTTCATGGTTGCTGAACGAGCCGTAGAAGTAGGGCGAGATGTTCATTCCCTTCACCCACACCTCGTGGTTATTTATATAGCAGAAAGTGTCGACAAGACTCGCCTTTCCGAGTCTTATCGACTTTATCTCGGTGCCGGTAAGCACTATGCCTGCCGTATATGTCTCCACAAAGAAGTACTCAAACGAGGCCTTCTTGTTCTTTATGCTCACCGGACTTTTCTTTCTCTTCAGTTCCTGTTCCTTATTCATTGTCTTTACTATTGAAGTCGTGGGGAGTTATAGCTTATTCCTCCACCACTACAAATTCCTCTATATGCTCGTCTACATAGTGAGCCACACTTGCTGTCCACGCCTCCTCATTTTCCACAAACTCGTCGTCGTAGTCGTCAAACTCGGAGAATTGCTCAAACATTGCCATAAACTCCTCGTCCGAGCAGTCGCGCTGTATCTTCGGTCCATAATCTTTGTACAGTTTGCGCACCGAAAAGAGCATCTTGGCAAGGTCGCGCAGTCCCCAGTCGCGCAACACCTTGGCAAATGGGTTGTCAAAGATGAAACCGCCATAGCCGTTGTAGATGAGCTGTACAAAGCCGCCGTCCATCACCTCCTCGTGCAGGATGTCGTAGGCAAGCAATGTAATCTGCGACACGCTCAACTGCTGCATATTCTCAGCATTAAGCTCGCCGCCAATGGCCTCCTTAATGGCGTCGATAAACACCCTGAGGAAAGCATCCATATCTTGCATAGCCGCCTCACGAAGGGCAGCGTCTTTCACTTTTACCTGTATCATAGCGTGCAAAGTTAGTGGAAATCGAAGACAATACAAAATAAATACATTTATTTTTAATCTTCATTTCCTTATGATTTACTGCATTTTGCCTCGCAACACCACTTTTTTCACTATCGGAGTAGTGTAGGCATAGGGAATGAAGTCTACCGACGGCAACGGATGGGTGATGAAGAAATTTGCCACCTTGCCTTTGGCTATGCTTCCGTATTCGGCACTCTCTCCCATAGCATAGGCTCCGTTTATTGTTGCGGCATTCAATGCCTCGCTTGGCTGCAGACGCAGCTTTATGCAAGCCAGCGAAACCACAAACTTCATGTCGCCCGAAGGTGTCGAACCCGGATTGTAGTCGCTTGCCACAGCAACTCCCAGTCCCGCATCAATCATCCTGCGTGCTTTGCCATAAGGCATATTCAGGAAGAACGATGTGCCGGGCAGCACAGTTGGCATCGTGTCGCTGTGGCGCAATATTTCTATTTCCTCCACGGTCATGCTCTCCAGATGGTCTACAGACAAGGCTCCGTGCTTTACGCCCACCTCTACTCCACCCGACGATGCAAGTTCGTCGGCATGAATCTTCGGTCGCATTCCCCATGCGGCGGCAGCGTCAAGAATACGAGCCGTCTCTTCTGGCGTGAAGAATCCGCGGTCGCAGAACACGTCAACGAAGTCGGCAAGACGCTGGCGTCCCACCTCGGGAATCATCTCGTCGATGATAAGCCTTACGTAGTTGGTCTGTGTCATTCCGCGTGCCACGGCATGAGCTCCAAGGAAAGTAGACACAATCCGTGCGTCCGAGGTCTCCTTCATGCGTCTTATCACTCGCAGCATCTTCAGTTCGTCTTCCATATTGAGTCCGTAGCCGCTCTTTATCTCTATGCAACCCGTTCCCTTCCGTATCACCTCATCCAGTCGGCGCATCGCCTGACGGTAGAGTTCGTCTTCCGAAGTATTATGCAGAAGGTCGGCAGAGTTGAGAATTCCTCCGCCACGACGGGCTATCTCCTCATAACTCAGTCCGTTGATTTTGTCCACAAACTCGCGTTCACGGCTTCCGGCAAATACTATATGTGTGTGCGAGTCGCACCACGACGGCAGCACCATTCCGCCCTCTGCGTCAATGGTCTCGTCTATGTCGGCAAATGCCGGAATCCCGTCTGCCACGCTGCCAAAATCGGCAAACCGTCCGTCTGCCACCAGGAGCCACGCATCGTCAATGGTGTTTAACTCTGCCATCTCCTTGCCTTGCAGGCGGAGCTTAGACTCGTATTCTACGCCAGCGAGACAGCGAATATTTTTAACAAGTTGTTTCATAACTTTTCTCCCCTCAAAAACTCCACCGACTTCGCAATATGCGGATACATCACTTCGTCGTCTACGATGAATGGCACCACCTTTCGGTAGCTATCGTGCAGCACCTCCACTGCTGGCGACGACTTCAGCGGACGGCGGAAGTCGAGTGCCTGTGCAGCGTTGAACAGTTCAATGGCAAGCACACGCTCCGTGTTAAGTACTACCTTATAGAGTTTAATGGCAGCATTGGCGCCCATACTCACGTGGTCCTCCTGTCCTTGGCTCGACGGGATGCTGTCTACCGACGAAGGTGTCGACAGCGTCTTGTTCAAACTTACTACCGAGGCAGCCGTGTATTGCGTTATCATGAATCCGCTGTTCACACCCGGATTTGCCACAAGGAAACTGGGCAGTCCGCGCGTACCGCTCACAAGCTTGTAGATGCGACGCTCCGAGATATTAGCCAATTCACACAAGGCTATTGCCAGGAAGTCCATAGGCATTGCTATCGGCTCGCCGTGGAAGTTGCCGGCAGAAATTATGAGGTCGTCGTCAGGACACACAGTCGGATTGTCCGTAGCCGAGTTCACCTCAACGTCAACCGCCGATGTCACATAATCGATAGTGTCCTTCACTGTGCCATGCACCTGCGGAATACATCTGAACGAGTACGGATCCTGCACATACTGCTTCGGCTTCTCCACAATCTCGCTGCCCTCAAGCAATTGGCGCATACGTGCAGCCGTGGCAATCTGTCCCTTATGCGGGCGCACCTGATGAACAGCGTCGGTGAAGGGGGCTGTAAGTCCGTAGTAAGCATCGAGCGACATTGCAGCAATCCTGTCAGCCCATTCGCTCAGCCTGCGCGATTGCAGCAGCGCCCACACGGCGAAGGCGCCCATATTCTGCGTACCGTTGAGCAGCGCCAGTCCCTCTTTCGAGGCAAGCTGTATAGGTTGCCACTCCAACTTCTGCAACAACTCGGCTCCCGTTATTACCTCGCCATGATACTCCACCTCGCCCAGTCCTACGAGCGGCAGCGTGAGATGAGCCAGCGGCACCAAGTCGCCCGAAGCTCCGAGCGAACCTTGCATGTACACCACCGGATAGACATCATTATTGAAGAAGTCGATGAGTCGGTTGACGGTAGCGAGCTGACAGCCCGAGAATCCGTAGCTCAGCGACTGAATCTTGAGCAGCAGCATTATCTTCACGATGTCGTTGGGCACACGGTCGCCCGTACCGCATGCGTGCGACATCATAAGGTTTATCTGCAACTGTGCCAGATAGTCGGGTCCGATGCTTACATTGCAGAGCGATCCGAATCCGGTAGTAACGCCATAGATGGGCGAAGTTGTCTCCTCTATCTTTCGGTCGAGATATTTTCTGCATTCCACTATGCGTTTCTGTGCGTCGTAGCTTAATTGTATCTGGTAGCCGCCATATACTATTTCACCTATACGTTCAATCGAAAGGTGCTCGGCTGAAATCTTGTGTATCTTCATATTGCTTGAGTTGATAGATTGTAGTGTTGATAGGTTGATGAATGTTTAAGGGTTGGCGTATTTGCTGATGATTTCGTCGTCAACGATGTTCGGCATAGTCACCTGCAATCCGTGCGAACGCTGCATCTCGCGCTCAATGCTGTGTATTGAGCCTTCGTTGCGTGCCCATGCTCGGCGTGCGATTCCGTTGTTCACGTCCCAGAAGAGCATTTCGCGTATGTGGCGGTCGCTCTCCTCGCTGCCGTCAATCACCATGCCGAATCCTCCGTTTATCACTTCGCCCCAGCCTACTCCGCCGCCGTTATGTAGCGACACCCATGTAGCTCCGCGGAACGAGTCGCCTATCACGTTCTGCACAGCCATGTCGGCACAGAACTGCGAACCGTCGTATATGTTGCTCGTCTCGCGGAATGGCGAGTCGGTGCCCGACACGTCGTGATGGTCGCGTCCCAGCACCACAGGGCGTGTTATCTCGCCTCTCTTTATTGCCTCGTTGAAAGCCTGGGCTATCTTCGAACGGCCCTCAGCGTCGGCATACAGGATGCGAGCCTGCGAGCCTACCACGAGGTTGTTGCGGCTTGCCTCGCAAATCCAGTGTATGTTGTCAGCCATCTGCCCCTTGATTTCGTCTGGCGCATTCTGCATTATTTCCTCCATCACACGTGCCGCAATCTCGTCGGTCTTGGCGAGGTCGGCTGGGTCGCCTGATGTACACACCCATCTGAAGGGACCGAACCCGTAGTCGAAGAACATCGGACCCATTATGTCCTGTACGTACGACGGATAGCGGAACTTGCCATTCTCCCGGCAGATGTCAGCTCCTGCACGCTTCGATTGCAGCAGGAAGGCGTTGCCATAGTCGAAGAAGTACATTCCACGCTCGGCAAGGCGGTTGATGGCAGCCACCTGTCGGCGCAACGACGCCTGTACATGTTTGCGGAACTCGTCGGGATTCTCAGCCATCATCTGCTTCGACTGCTCCAATGTAAGGTCTGCAGGATAGTAGCCGCCAGCCCACGGATTGTGTAGCGAGGTCTGGTCGCTGCCTATGTCCACGTGCACTCCCTCGTCGGCGAGTCGTTCCCACAGATCCACCACGTTGCCCACATATGCCATCGACACGGTGCGCTTCTCGTCGACGCTCTTTCGTATGGCTGGTATCAGCTCGTCAAGGTTGTCGTGCAGCTCGTCTACCCATCCCTGGTCGTAGCGCTTCTTGGCTGCCAAAGGATTGATTTCAGCCACCACGCTCACCACACCGGCTATGTTGCCTGCCTTGGGCTGAGCGCCCGACATTCCGCCCAATCCCGACGACACAAACAGCATTCCGCTTATGTCGTGTGCCTTGTCCTTGGCGCTGAGCTGTTTGCGACAGGCGTTCAGCACGGTTATGGTAGTGCCGTGCACGATGCCCTGCGGACCGATGTACATGTATGAGCCAGCCGTCATCTGTCCATACTGGCTCACGCCCAGAGCGTTCATGCGTTCCCAGTCGTCGGGCTTGGAGTAGTTTGGTATCACCATTCCGTTGGTCACCACCACACGCGGAGCGTTCCTGTGCGACGGGAACAGTCCGAGTGGGTGGCCCGAATACATCACAAGCGTCTGCTCGTCGGTCATCTCGCTCAGATACTTCATCGTGAGCCTGTACTGTGCCCAGTTCTGGAATATGGCTCCGTTGCCGCCATATACTATCAGTTCGTGCGGATGCTGCGCCACCTCGGGGTCGAGATTGTTCTGAATCATCAGCATTATAGCAGCCGCCTGCTCCGAATGGTGCGGATACTCGTCGATGGGTCGGGCGTACATCTCATAACTCGGACGGTAGCGATACATATATATGCGACCATACTTGTCCAATTCTTCGATAAACTCGGGCGCCAATTCCGCATGCAGATGCTTGGGGAAGTAGCGCAGAGCATTGCGCAGAGCAAGCTGGCGCTCCTCGTGTGTCAGTATCTCCTTGCGCTTGGGCGCATGATTTATATTGTTGTCGTAGGGCTTCTGCTCAGGTAAGTAGTCAGGAATGCCCAGTCTTATTTCGTCAGAGAATGTCATATTCTTTAGTTTTGAATTTTGAGTTTTGAATTTTGAATTGTGCGCATTGCGCATTAGGAATTGTTGAATATTGAATTTTGAGTTTTGATTTTTGAATTATGCGCATTGCGCATTATGAATTGTTCAATTTTGAATGTTAAATTTTTTATTTAGGAATTCTCAATTCAAAATTGAATAATTCAAAATCGGCTTTGCCGACAATTCAAAATTCAAAATTCAACATTCAAAACTCCATCTACCATTTTAGTTATTTCCTCTTCCTCCTTATTCGCCTTAGCAATCAGCTCGTTGGCCTCGCCTATGAGTGCTTCAGCCTTTGTGCGGTCCTTCAGCGACCCGGCGTTAATCTTCACGTTCATACCGGCACCGAGCACGGCGGCACGTGCTGCCAACGCTCCCACTCCGGCATCCGATACGCTGTTGGGGTTGCCCTTCTCCACCATCTTGCGGCACACGGCAAACACCTCGTACGAAGCCTTCATTGTCTCCAGCGGCACCTCCGTAGCAAAGAGCGTAGCCGTCTGTATTGCCTCCGTGCGTGCCGCCTTCTCCTCGGGCGTGTTCTTAGGCATTCCGAAAGCAGCCATTATGCGGTTGAACGCCTCGGTGTCCTCGTCGACGAGGTGCAGCAGACGCTCCTGCAGAGCCATGCCTTCCTCAGCCACATGGGCAAACTCGCTCCACCGCTCGTCCCATCCGGGCTTGTGGCTCGACAGATTTGCCACCATCGTTGCCAAAGATGCGCCAAGCGCTCCCATATAAGCCGACACCGAACCTCCGCCAGGAGCCGGACTCTCGCGCGACGTTTCCTCGGCAAATCCCTTCACCGTCAGGTCTACCAGCAGACGCTGCTTCTCATCGCCCTCAGCCATTACATATTCTATTATCTTCTCCTCGGGCTTAAACTCCTTCAGGTCAGACAGTCCGAGCGACTTGATGGCAATGTTCAGGATGTCCCTCTTCGGTATGCCAGCCGAGCGCTGCTGCTTGGCAAGGAAGTAGCGTCCTGCCTCCAGCAGGGTGCGCTCAGGCACCAGTCCTACAATCTCCGTACCCGTAACGCGCACGCCACGGTTCTGAGCGCAGCGGCACACCTCGTCAAAAGCCTTGTGCAGCGGCGTAACGTTGATATTGGTGATGTTCATCGACACCTGGGCGATGCCATACTCGTCGATATACCATCCTATAGCCTTGGTACACTTCAGCGTGCCGGGCTTCATAATGGGCGTGCCGTCGGCATAGAGCAGTTTCTTTCCGATGATAGGGTTGCCCTCACGCATGGGGCGTCCCTTCTCTCTCACGTCAAACGCGATGGCGTTGGCGCGGCGTGTCGAAGTTGTGTTCAGATTGAAGTTCACCGCAATGAGGAAGTCGCGTGCTCCAACCACAGTGCAACCCGTTCGTGCCACTTGCTCGTCGTACGGGCGACGGCCGAAGTCGGGCGCCTCAGCATCATCGTCGATACGCTCGGCAATGCCCTCATATTCGCCCTTGCGACACACGGCAAGGTTTCTGCGTTCGGGGGTGAATGCCGCAGCCTCGTAGCAATAGCAGGGAATATTGAGTTCGTCGGCAATGCGCTTGGCGAGCTGGCGCGAAATCTCGGCACACTCCTCAAGCGTAATTCCGCTCACGGGTACAATGGGCAGCACATCGGTAGCGCCTATGCGTGGATGAGCGCCGTGCTGCTGGCGCATATCAATAAGTTGTGCGGCCTTGCCCACAGCTCTGAAGGCAGCCTCCACCACATCAGCTGGCTCGCCCACGAAGGTTACGACAGTACGGTTGGTTGCCTCGCCGGGGTCGACATCAAGCAACTTCACACCCTTAACGCTCTCTACCGCGTCTGTTATCTGACGGATTACGCCCATGTCGCGACCTTCGCTGAAATTAGGCACACACTCTACAATCTGCTTCATTTTTGCCATAGTGTAAGGTATTATGTTAGTAGTATAAAAAAATCAAATAGCAGAAGTATCAATGATACGTTGCAAATTTAGTAAAAAAGAATATTTAATGCAAGAAAATAGCAATAAACTTATGTTCTAATTTATATAGTAATAACTAATTCAAAAAACGATTTATGGCAACAATAAAACTCAAATTTCGTCCATCGGCAGTACCAAAAGCAGAGGGTACATTATACTATCAGGTGATACACAAACGCAAGGTGAAATATATCAGTACCGAGCACCATATTTATGCCGACGAGTGGGACGAGAAGGCAGAGACTATCGTGGTGACAGCAGGGAGCGAACGTAAGGGGACATTGGCACTGATGCAATGTAAAATCGACTGGGCATTTAAGCAGTGGCACACTATCCTTGACCGGACAGAACGTTGCCACAAGGACTATACTGTAGAAGAGCTATGCCAAGCCTTCTGCAAGGAACAGACGCATAAGACTGTGTTTGTGTTCTTGCATGAGCAAGCAACCAAGAAAGAGCAGATGAAGCGACTGGGCACTGCCCGTACATACGACAATGCCTATCGACGTTTCAAGGCATTTCGTGAGGATGTTGATTTGACTTTCGATGAACTCACACCCGATATGATAGCGAGTTACGAGGCATGGCTCATAGACAGGCGATTGAAGCAGAACAGCATCCGCTGCTATCTGCGCACGCTCAACACCCTGTTGTGCAAGGCAGTGGCAGAAGGACTGTTGAGCAACCGGAATCTGTTCAGCCATGTGCGTCTGTCGTACGTCAAGACAACAAAACGGGCTATCAGCGAGAAGGAACTGAAAGTGATAGCTAACCTTGAACTGCCCGAACATTCGACCATGGCTCTCGCACGTGACATCTTCATGTTCAGCTTCTATATGCGTGGAATGCCATTCGTGGATATTGCTTATCTGCGAAAGACCGACCTTAAGAACGGCATGTGGACCTATTGCCGCCGGAAGACAAACCAATGCCTGATGGTGGAATGGGAAAAGGCGCAACAGAAAATACTGGACCGCTATGCCCATCAAACGGAAAATGGTCCGTATCTGTTTCCTATTATAAATAAGGAGGACGGCACTGAATATCTGCAATACCAACGCATGCAGACGAACATAAACCGTGCATTGAAGAAGATTGGTGAAATGGCGGAGTTGAAAATGCCACTCACCACCTATGTCGCACGCCACACATGGGCAAGCGTAGCCAGAGACATGAACATACCTATCTCCATTATCAGCGAGGGAATGGGACATAATTCGATAAAGACCACACAAGTGTATCTGAACTCCATCGATATATCAAGAATCAACGAGGCTAACAAGAGGATAATAAAAAGGATTGGAGGTTGACGGCTAAGAAAGGAGTGACTGTTTTCACATGGTAAAACATGCACAAATAGAATGGATGCTGTAAACAAAGACTTTTAGAGCCTTGAAAAGTAGAATTTGTAAAACATTTTAGTGGTAATTCGTTGTTTTGCTAAACTTTTTTAAGTTAAAACGATAAGATATAAAGGAAAAGTAGTACTTTTGCAGAATAAATACTGTTTTACCATGTGAAAACAGTAGGTACTTTACTTGACTAATACATCCACAGATAGTATGGATTTGCGCAATATAATTGTAAAATTGGCATCGTCATATCTGGTGACAGCAGCCAACAGTTACATAAAGTAGCGGAGAGATTATGAAGCAGGATTGCACGGTTTCTCAGTCTACAGCCGACGAAACAAAGTGTTTTCAGACATCTGAAAGCAATGAATTTCCAAAGGGCACACACGTTTCTGAGCCAGACGAACAGACTGGTTCAGCAATAAAGAAGCACCCTCAAGCGAACGGAGAAACTGAGACTAAGAAAGATGACTGCACTTCATGGAGTTATCTTTTTGTACACAACCAGAAAGTAAAGTCGATAGAAGAACAGCTAAAGAAAGATAGAGTAACCCATTTTGTGCATAAGACAATAAAATACGTTCCCCGTCACAGAAACAGAGGCGGAATACGCGAAATGGAAACTCCCTCTGTAAGTGGACTGATATTCTTGCAAGGTGATCCGGAAAAACTACAAGACTACTTAGACCAAAACGTAAAACCATACAGACTCTGTAAGAATTGCAGTACCTGGAAGGTTGCTACCATCCCCTGCATCCAGATGGAACCATTTATGCGTGTGGCAGAAACCGAACCAGAACGCCTCCGCTTCCTTCTTCGTCCTTTTGTTTATTATTCCAAGAACCGTACCAAGCTCCGTATCGTGACTGGTAAATATGCCGGACTCGAAGGTTATGTAATCCGCATAGCCCGCGACCGCAAGCTCGTCATGGATGTAGGAGGAATGGCAGTAGCCTTGTCAGGCATACATGCCGAACGTTTCGAAGAGGTCAACAAGAACGAGGCAGACAAAAAAGAACGCGAGCTGTTCCATAAGCGCAACCTACAAGAGCGCAACGCCTTTATCGACCGTTATTTCCATCGTGTGAAGACCGCACAAGAGGTTTCGGCTCAGGTAGAAAACATCGAAATACTCCGTCTTCAGACACTTGCCGATGTAAGAGACAAGAAACTGGATTTGAAAGATGCCTTCGCCACCTTCTATTTCATGATAGAAGAAATAGGCTACTACTATGCACCCTTCATCGACTCTTTCAGCAACGAGCTGAGCCCCATCTTTGAAGCAGGAAGAACCGTAATGGAAGAGCTGCAAAATGTCATAACGAAATTCAAGAACAGCAATAAAGAACTGCACGATCGCTGCGAAACAGAATTTGAGGCATTGCAAACCAACTACGGATACCTGTTTGAGTTTTGAATTTTGAGTTTTGAATTTTGAATTGTCGGCAAAGCCGATTGTGAATTATTCAATTTTGAATTTTGATTTAGGTATTCTCAATTCAACATTGAACAAATCCTAATGCGCACAGCGCCTAATTCAACACTCAAAATTGCGCATCGCGCACAACTCAACATTAAACAGTTGCAAAGGTATAATCTTGCGCAAGCGATGTCAAGAGCAAAGGGGAATTTAATATAAAAAACATAGTCTTAATGACAATTCAAACATCGGATAACAAATAAACAACGCGTTTCGTAGGGTCTAAACTTATCTCGAAACCGAATATTTAAATTAATGAGAACAATAGAAAGAAAGCATTTAATTCCCTTTGCTTTAGTCACGAGCATGTTTCTGCTATGGGGACTTGCCAACAATATGACAGATACGCTGTTGGCAGCCTTCAAGCGTATCATGGCTATGAGCGACACACAGACATCATTGATACAGTTTGCGTTTTATGGCAGCTATTTCTGTTTTGCATTGCCAGCTGCACTATTTATCCGTAAGAAAAGTTTCAAGTCTGGCATCATACTCGGATTGCTGCTTTATGCATTTGGAGCTATGCTCTTCATGCCGGCTGCTTATGCAGCAAGTTATGGATTTTACCTTGTAGCCATTTATATCATGGCTGGAGGATGTAGCGTTCTGGAGACGTCAGCCAATCCATACATATTGAGCATGGGCAGTCCTGAGACAGCCACCCGTCGCTTGAACATAGCCCAAAGTTTCAATCCAGTAGGTTCCATTGTCGGTATAATGATGAGCAAGTATTTCATCCTTGACGACATCAGTCTTTATTCTATAAGCGGTACCTATGCAGCACTCGGACTAATTCTGCTTGGTATACTTGTTATAATGCTGTTTGCCAAGATGCCAATGGGACGTGACAATGGACAGCAGGACGGAGTGCGTGAAAGTTTCAGCCGTCTGCTTGCCAATCGCATCTATCGTAGGGGAGTTATAGCACAGTTCTTCTATGTCGGCGCACAGATAGGAGTTTGGAGTTTTACCATACGTTTGGTGATGCAGGAAATGGGATGGAGAGAATCAGAAGCGAGTACGATATATCTGATTTCTATCATCGGTCACTGCCTTTCACGCTTTGTATACACATGGTTGATGAAGTGGATAGCGCCAGCCCGTCTTTTGATGATAGGTGGTTTGCTTTCTACCATAATGGCTCTTTGTGTGGCGTTTGGTAGTGGTACTGGCAATATCCTGCTAATAGCCCTCATACTTGTAAGTACATTTATGAGTCTGATGTTCCCGACCATATATGGTCTTGCCCTTGGTGATATTGCCAAAGGCGAGCATCCCAATGATAGCAAGATAGGAGCCAGTGGCCTTATTATGGCAATACTCGGTGGTGCTATATTGACACCTATTCAGGGTTGTATCTCGGACAACAGCGGTGTTTATTGCTCTTATTTGTTGCCGACATTCTGTTTTATGGTTGTTACGGCATACGCTGTATATGCCACAAGACATTTTGCAAAAAGAAAAGTATAAAACAACACTATTATTATATAATGAATAAGAAAGTATTTGTCAGCGGTTGTTACGACCTGCTACATTCAGGACACATAGAGTTTTTCAAGCAGGCATCGCAGTATGGCGACCTTTATGTAGGTATTGGCTCTGATGCTACTTATAAAGAGTATAAGCATCGCCGACCGATGTTCCCACAAGAGGAGCGCCTGTTTATGGTGAAGAATGTCAAGGCTGTAAAGGATGCCTATATCAATCAGGGCAGCGGTGTGCTCGACTTCATTCCTACACTCGATATCGTTAAGCCCGATGTGTTTGTGGTAAATGCCGAAGGTGGTTCGGATGCAAAGCGACAGCTTTGCAAGGAGCGTGGTATAGAATACGTGGAACTACAGCGCACACCCCATGCAGGACTGCAGGCACGTTCTTCATCATCATTGAAGGCAGAACTCTCTAAAGCGAATGAATCAAATGCTCAAACAGAAGGATGTGGCATTCCTACCCGTCTTGACTTGGCTGGAACATGGATTGACCAGCCGTACGTCTCACAGCATCATCCAGGTTGGGCTATCACCATATCGCTCGAGCCTACCTTTGAAGTGCGCGACCGTTGCGGTTTGTCTACATCTACACGCAACATGATAAAGAAAATATGGCCCGTGAAGCTTCCCAAGATGGATCCAGAGATGCTTGCACGTCTTGTGTTCTGCTTCGAGAACAATCCCGAACGTGAAGACGGTCATATCTCAGGAGCACAAGACTCCATAGGTATCTGCGTCCCCGGACTTTGCCGTCATTATTACGATGCAAACTTCTGGCCAAAGAAGATTGAGAACACCAACGATGAAATGACCCTTCGTTTCCTTGAAGAGCATCTTGTAATGGTTCCTCTTGAGCCTCGCCGTCCGGGTTGTTCAGTAGTAGAAGGCAAGGACATCACTCCAGCCAAGGTGAAAGATCTTGCAGATGCAGCCGACGCTTGTTGGAAGGCAATAATTGCTCACGACCTTCAAGGCTTTGCATCAGCATATAAGGCGTCTTTCAATGCCCAAATTGCTTTATTCCCAGGTATGGTTAATCCTGCGGCTTACGGCAAGCCGTGTCCTGAGGCAAGCGTGGAACCGTATATACAGAAATATAGCGCAATGCCTGGTGTGCTGGCATGGAAGATGCCGGGAGCAGGCGGCGGAGGCTATTTGGCTTTGGTAGTGGAAGACGTTAAGGCTTTTGCACGTGAACATGAGGAGGCGATAGAGTTGCATATACGTAGAGCATAAAGCACTTAACATTCAACATTGCGCACAGCTCAGACACTTTTGTTGCTGACGATTTTATGACTCCTGTACCTGTAAATTGAGCACAAGCTTAAGAAAGAATATACGCTGTCGCTGAACGTAAATTATCGTAAATATCACGTGAATCTTCGTAAATATAAAGTGTATCCAAGAAAGGACCATCAGCAAAAGACCTGAGAATGATAGCATTTGTTCGATATGGAGATTTACCTAAGGAATAAGATACGTTAAAATCCGATAAATCCTTGTCGCTTTAGTAATAAAGTTGTATTTTTGTTAAATTCAAGAAAAATACGATAATGAAGACAATAGAGCAAATATTAAAGATAAAGGCTGTGGTGCTTTACATTCTGAAGGCATTTCCTGAAGGAGTGGATTATATCCACCTCTTTAAGGTGATGTATTTCGCCCAGCAGAATCAGTTGAAAGAGTATGGTTTACCAATCGTCTATGATACTTTTGTGGCAAGAAAGCACGGACCAGTCCCAACGTTGACCTATAAGGTCTTGCGTGGGGTAGAAGGAAAGACCGAGATTTCTTCTGAATTGAAAGACTTTGCTGCTTCTTTGTATGTTGAACTGTCTAAGGATGGTCATCAACTTATTTTGGCTTCAAAGAATGCAGTTTGCGATATGGACGAACTTTCAGTTGCAGACGTCAAGATGCTTGATAAATGGATTGACAAATGTAAGGATGTAGATTCTTTTGACTTGTCGGACAAATCCCACGAGGATAAAGCTTGGAAACGAGCGAAGCGTCAAGCTGATAAGACAGGTGAGGACACCAAGATCACAATGTATGATATGGCGGATGCTGCTGGTGCCAGTAAGGCTATGTTGGCTGTTATTCGTGAGCGCCAGTCTGTTCAAAAGGATTTGTCATGGATTTAAGGGAATTGCAAAAGGCTTATCTTTACAATCTCCGTCAAGTTACAGAAGAGAAGTTGGAGATAGGTTCATTAATCAGAACCATCATTTCTATAGATGAGGGGTTGGTGTTTAAGGATGGTAAGCACTCAATTGTTTCCGAGGCATATTGCATGAACCAAGTTACCTTTGCACTGCAAAACATAAAAATACGATTATGGCAA
>OQWE01000175.1_pt1 | contig 21714 bp, 20 predicted proteins | sample 1691591 | NCBI WGS metagenome assembly OQWE01 (sample SAMN03418265, study PRJEB22391) | human gut metagenome | biome: human-gut; feature: organic feature; material: feces | host: Homo sapiens | place: Tanzania | collected 2013-01
CCTTGTCTTCCGGCTTGAGAACCGTGCCCTGCACGCCGACAAAAAGCGAGCTGGATGTCCGTGGCATGATGGTCGAGGAGGCGCTCATGGAGGTCGACAGATATATCTCCGACTGCCTGATGGCGCGGCTGGATGTTGTGACAATTATTCACGGCAAGGGCACCGGTGCGCTGCGCGCGGCCATTCAGGATCACCTGCGGCACGACAAGCATGTGAAGTCCATTCGCAACGGCCGATACGGCGAAGGCGACATGGGCGTAACGATTCTGGAACTGAAGTAAAACCTGACAAGATACAAAAATTATGGCATAAAAAACGCCAATATGTTGGAATCTCTCCTGTTGCAATTTGCGGCATTTGAAAATCCTTTACAAATTTTTGAGCGAAAAGGCTCTCTTTTGTTACAAAAACATATTGACGAAATCGGAAAAAACAGGTATGCTATAAACAATAATATATGATTCAGGAAAATGAATCTGCATATTCATGTATTGTGTTGTATAGGTTTAGTTTAATTTTGTTTATAGGAGCGATGTTGAAATGTTTTCACAGGAAGTTCAGGTAACGAACCAGGTTGGACTGTACGCACGTCCGGCTACATTCTTCATTCAGTGTGCAAATGGTTTTAAGAGCACAATTCTGGTTGAAAAGGAAGAACGCAGAGTCAATGCAAAGTCTCTGCTGGGCATTCTGTCCCTGGGTATCACCAAGGGCACAACGATCACGCTGATCGCAGACGGTGTTGACGAGGTTGAGGCTGTCAACGCACTGACCGATCTGATTCAGTCCAATTTCAGCGATTCGAACTTCAGCGACTGATTTCAACCCCACGAATGAACAGAGGACACCGCTGGTTTGCGGTGTCTTTTTTTCGTTATCTTTTCGGAAGGAGATATGGCGATGACCCGCGAAGAACTGCATCAAAAGGTTTTGACGCTCCCGAAGGAACCGGGCGTGTATATCATGAAAAACAAGCAGGATCAGGTTATCTATGTCGGCAAGGCAAAGGTGCTCAAAAACCGCGTCTCGCAGTACTTTCAAAACGAGGCAAAACATACGCCGAAAACGCGAAAAATGGTGGAAAATATCTATAATTTTGACATTATTGTATGTTCTTCCGAGTTTGAAGCGCTGGTTTTGGAAAATCAGATGATAAAAAAATACCAGCCGAAGTACAACATTCTTCTCAAGGATGACAAGGGATATCCGTTTCTTCGCATCCCGACGGACGAACCGTATCCGACGTTTCAGGTCGTGGGAAAACCCAAGGCGGATGCGGCGCGCTATCTGGGACCGTATGCCGGACGCGGCGCCGCCATGCAGGCGATTGACACCGTAAATCGTGCGCTGAGTCTGCGCGACTGTCACCGCAGTCTGCCGCGCGATATCGGCAAGCGGCGGCCGTGTTTGAATGCACAGATGGGCTTGTGCTGCGCGCCGTGCGCCGGAAAGGTGTCACAGCAGGATTATGCACAGCGTGTGGCGCAGGCGATTCGCGTTTTAGAAGGGGATTATGAAGCGCTTGCGGCACAGCTGGAGCGCGATATGCTGCAGGCAGCGGAGCAGGAGCGCTTTGAACAGGCGGCGCAGCTGCGCGACCGCATGCGGGCGATTCAGCGCGCTGGACAGCATCAGATGGTTGTGGCGAGCGGCTTTTCGGATATGGATATTTTGGCATTTGTGCAGGGTGAGACAAAGGGCTGTCTGGTTGTGCTGCATTATATCGCAGGAAATCTGTACGACAAAGAATATACCATGCTGGATGGTACTGCGGAGCAGGACGGCGCGGAGCTGCTGGGTGACTATCTCAAGCAGTATTACGCGATGCGAGGTGTTGTGCCGGGCTTGGTGCTGATTTCACATCCGATTGAGGAGCTGGACGCGGTCAGCGAATTTCTGCGCTCGATTGCGGGAAAGAAAGTCACACTGTCCGTGCCGCAGCGCGGCAGACGGCGCGAGCTGATGGATTTGGCGCGGAAAAATGCGCGGGAGGAAATCGTCCGCTCGGAGACCACCGGACAGCGCAGACAAAAATCTCTGGAATTGTTCGGCAGCATGATGGGACTGCCGCAGACGCCCACGACATTTGAAGCGTATGATATTTCCAATCTTGCAGGAACCAATACCGTCGGCTCCATGATTGTCTTTGAAAACGGACAGCCCAAGCGCAGCCGATACCGCCGATTCCGTATTGAATCGGTGGCAGACGGGCAGGATGACTACAAGGCGATGGAAGAAATGCTGACGCGGCGGCTGCAGCGCTGGAAGGACGGAGACGAGAAGTTTTCCCCGCTGCCCAGTGTGTTTATGATTGACGGAGGTCTCGGCCATGTGCGCATTGCCAAGGGCGTGCTGGAACGGTTTGGCTGCGAGACGCCGGTGTTCGGCATGGTCAAAGATGATCACCACCGGACGCGCGGTCTGGTCGCGCCGGACGGACGGGAATTCAGCATCGCAACGACACCGGCGGTCTTTGCACTGGTCGGCAGAATGCAGGAGGAAGTGCACCGATTTGCCATCACGTATCAGCGCACGCTGCGGCAGTCGCAGGCGGTGCGCTCGCAATTGGATCAGATTCCGGGCATTGGAGAAAAACGCCGCACGGCGCTGCTGCAGACGTTTAAAAGTTTGAAGCGCGTGCGCGAGGCGACGATAGAAGAATTAGAGGCTGCTGTTCCGCACACAGCCGCACAGGCAGTCTATGACTATTTTCACAGCAAACAGGAGGAGCAGACATGAGAGTCATCAGCGCGCTGCAGCGCCTGCTGATAGGTCATGTGCAAAACCTCGGCGCGATCCTCCACGCGGGCGGCAGCGATATTTTTTTTGATGACGCCAATCGCCTTGGGCGCCTGATCGACAAACACGGCACGCGCCGCGCCGCGGCTCAGCGCCTCAATGCCCATCTGACCGGTTCCCGCAAACAAATCCAGCATCGCCGCGTCATACAGCCGAAACTGTAAAATATTGAACACCGATTCTTTTACTTTATCCGTTGTCGGGCGGGTGTTTTTTCCCGGCACGGCATCCAGCATTCTGCCGCGCGCGCTTCCGCTGGCGGGACAGCAGTTTGACGTGCTGTTTCTGGATCCGCCATACGGAGGAGAACTGTTAAATTCTGCGCTGAAAGCTGTAGAATCGTTTGACATCTTGTCGCCGGATGGTATAATAATATGTGAAAGTTCCGTGGAAGATAGCGTCAAGTGCCCAGAATCCTTTGCTGTGCAGAAAACTTATCAATACGGCACGATCTTCTTGACGGCGATGTGCCGGAAGGAAGAAAACAGCTAAGGCACTCTGACAGAGCAGCCGGAAAGGACACGTATGAGAATCGGAGTATATCCTGGCAGCTTTGATCCTGCCACGCTCGGACACTTGGACATTATTCAGCGCGCATCCAAATTATTTGATAAGCTGATTGTTGCGGCGATGATTAACGGAGAAAAAACCTCCGCCTTCACCATGGAGGAAAAAGTTGATTTCCTCAAGCGCATGACAGCGGATTTGCCAAATGTAGAGGTGGAATGCTTCAGCGGACTGCTCGCGGACTATGTGCGCGAGAAAAATGCCTGCGCGATCGTCAAGGGACTGCGCGCGGTGTCCGACTTTGAATATGAATTTCAGATGGCGCTTGCCAATAAAAAGCTGAATACAGAGCTTGACACGGTATTTCTGATGACCGATCAGAAGTATCTGTTTCTCAGCTCTACCATTGTGCGTGATATTGCCCGCCACGGCGGCGACATCAGCGAGCTTGTTTCAGAAGAAGTTCGGGAGGATATTTTGAAAAAACTCGATCGCACACATCAGAACAACGGATAACAATGCCAATCAAGACAAGCAGGAGGGACTCGCATGGTAGCTGTTTTGGAAGAACTCATCAATTCGCTCTATGATATGATTCAGGAAGCGCGCAGCGTCCCGCTGAGCGCAGACAAATGTATGATCGACCAGGAAAAGGCGCTGGACATTTTGGACGAGATTCGCACCAATATGCCGAAGGATTTGGAAATGGCGCGCGCACTCGTAGAAAAGCGCAATGAAATGGTAGAATCCAGCAAAAGGGAAGCAGAGGAACTGCGCCGCAAGGCGGAGGATTACGTCCGCAAGACGGTAAACGAAAGCGCCATGATCGCGGAAGCACAGCGTCAGGCAAATGAGATCGTTTCCAACGCGGAGAAACAGGCAGCGCAGGTTCGTGCGGCAGTCAACAAGTACTGCACGGAGAAGCTCAACGCGACAGAAGCGTGTGCTGTACAGTCGCTGGAGGAGATCCGCAAGTGCCGCGCACAGTTCGAGCAGGTAAGCCCGAAGTAACAGCAAAAATCGCATAGAAAACGAGAAGCAGAAAACGGCAGGCATGCCCCGTTTTCTGCTTTTTTCTTCTTCTATTTGAAGAAGTTCCCAATGAAAAACGAACGTTTGTTCGAAAGTTCAAAATCTGTTCAAAATCACAGAAAAAACTCTCACTATTCCTATAAAAAAATGCGGAAGAACCTTGCAATTTAAGATTACAGAAAGTATAATAAAACCATAGTGGGAACGAGTGGGAGAAAAGCCCACGCAAAACCACAACTGCGGAGCGGGAGGGCGTCGGCGTGAAGGGCGAATATCAGCATACCTTGGACGCAAAGGGCCGCTTGTTTATCCCCGCTAAACTGCGCGAGCAGCTCGGAGACGGCTTTGTCGTGACAAAAGGTCTTGACGAATGTTTGTTTCTGTATCCGCAGAAGGCATGGGACGAGCTGGAGCAAAAAATCCGGCAGCTGCCTATGTCAAAATCTCGAGGCCTGCAGCGCTTCTTCCTATCTTCGGCGGCGGATGTGACCGTGGACAGGCAGGGGCGCATCGTTATTCCGACCACGCTTCGCAGCTATGCGAATTTGGAGCGCGATGTTGTTGTCATCGGCGTTGGAGAGCGGGCAGAACTTTGGGATGCACGGCGTTGGAACGCCTATACCGATGATTTGGACTGTGAAAGCATCGCACAGGCGATGGAAGAACTGGGATTTTGAGACGGAGGACTGACGAAAAAATGGAATTTCAGCATATTTCAATTTTGCTGTCCGAGTGTCTCGACAGCTTGAACATTCGTCCGGACGGCGTGTACGTAGACGCGACGCTGGGCGGAGCGGGACACTCGCTGCACATTGCACAGCGTTTGACCGAGGGCGGCCGCCTGATCTCCATTGACCGCGATGATATGGCACTCGCCAACGCGGAAAAACGCTTGGCAGAGGTGCGCGACCGTGTGACGCTGGTAAAAAGTGACTTCCGGAACATTGACACGGCGGTTGCTTCGTGCGGCGTGGAGCAGGTAGACGGCATCCTGTTTGATTTGGGTGTATCCTCTCCGCAGCTGGACATTGCAGAGCGCGGCTTTTCGTATATGCATGACGCCAAGCTGGACATGCGCATGGATCAGCAGCAGCCGTTGTCTGCATACGAGGTTGTCAACGAATGGGATCGCAACGAGATTCGCCGCATTCTTTGGGAATACGGCGAGGAGCGGTATGCACCGCAGATTGCGGCGGCCATCCAGCGCGCGCGGGAACAAAAGCCGATAGAAACGACGCTGGAGCTGGCGGATATCATCCGAGAGGCCATGCCGCCGGCAGCGCGCCGCGAAAAGCAGCATCCGGCCAAGCGCAGCTTTCAGGCAATCCGCATTGCCGTCAATGATGAGCTCAAAGCGGTGCAGGAAGCGATGGAGCGTTCCATTGACCTGCTGGCGCCGGGCGGCAGATTGGCTGTCATTACCTTCCATTCCTTGGAAGATCGCATTGTAAAAAATGCCTTTCGCAGCGCAGCGCAGGGCTGCACCTGTCCGAAGGACTTTCCGGTGTGCGTGTGCGGCAAACAGGCAAAGGTAAAACTGGTAGCGCGCAAGCCGCTGCTGCCGTCTATGGAGGAAATCGCTCGAAACCCCCGCGCGAGAAGCGCAAAATTGAGAGTATGTGAAAAAATGCCAAGAAAGTAAAAGGGAGAGCGAACTCGTATGACAAAAGAAACTCGGCGGAATCAGACGCCAATTCCAATAGATTCCGCGGAACAGCGCAAGATGGCGCGCAAAAAAGAGCGTGCACGCATCCGGCGCAGCCGCGAGCGTATCCGAAAGCTGGTGATTGCGGCAATGATTGCCATCGTCATGGCAGGCGCAGTGGGCACGGTGGTCGGATACATACAGGTGACGGACCTGACAAAGAAAGTAGAGGATAAACAGGCACAGCTCGCACAGCTGGAGAGCGAGTGCACTTCGCTTAAGGCGAAAAAGGAAAACTCTGTGGATCTTTCGCAAGTAGAAAATTATGCGGAAAATGTATTGGGACTGGTCAAGCTCGACCGCAGTCAGGAGGAATATCTTGAACTGCAGAAAAACGATCAGGTACAGGTAAACGAGGGCTCGAGCGGGGTGGAAAAACTGGCATCCAGTTTTGTAAAGAGCTTTAGTGCGATTTTATCATTTTTACGCTGATGTATCATATACATAATAAAACGGTGGGAGTGAGAAGCGTGAATAACCTTCTGACTCCCTGTTTTTTGTCATATTGACGATGCAATTGATACACAGTTGTGATATAATCAAAGGTATTCTTAAAAGGCGGGTATTTCGCAGAACGATTGATTGGAGATTGGACGAATGGCTGGAAAACATTCCAACAAGACAAATAAGGGTATTCGTTTTCGCCTTGGCGTTTTGATTCTTATCTTTGCGGTGCTGAGCTTTGTCATCGTGGCGGGTCGCCTGCTGTATTTGCAGGTCATCAACACCAATTTTTATCAAAGCAAAGCGGCGGAAAATCAGACCAAAGACCTGATTATTACGCCGATGCGCGGTTCGATTTATGACCGCAATATGACGGAGCTTGCTGTCAGCGCGACGACGCAGGAAATCAGCGTCTCTCCGACGAATATTCGCACAAAGGGCTTGGCGTCGGTTGAGGTCAAACGAGACGAAAAGGGCAAAGCCATTCCGGCAACCGATGAGGAGAAAGAAGCGGCGTGCCTGAAGTATCAGCAGCGCATTGCCAAGCTGCTTGCCAAGTATCTGGATTTGGACTATGACGAAACTCTAAAAAAGATACAGAGAGATCAGTCCTATGTGCGCATCGCACGGCATGTCGATGCGGATATTGCGGATGAATTGATGCAAAAACTCAGCGATGAAAAGCTCTCCGGCGTCAACACGACGGAGGATTCCAAGCGCTATTATAAATACGGCAATTTTGCCTCGCAGGTCATCGGATTCACGAACGATGACGGACAGGGTCTGTACGGCTTGGAGCTGCAATATAATGATGTGCTCAAGGGCGTGGCCGGCCGCGTGGTCAAAGCGACCAATGCGCTTGGCTCGGATATGCCGTATGACTATGAAAAATATGTCGCTGCCAAAGACGGCAACGGCGTTGTGACAACGCTGGATGAGGGCGTGCAGCACTATCTGGAAAAGCATCTGGAAGAAGTGCTGGCGCAGACCAGCGCCAAAAAGGGCGTCTGCGGCATTGTCATGGACATCAAGACCGGCGAGATCTTGGCGATGTCCACCAAGCCGGATTTTGATTTGAACAATCCGCGCGTGATTCCGGAGGAATACACCTCGCTGCTCAATGAGCTGAACAATCTCAGCGGCGATGACTACGATAAAAAGTACAGTGAAATTTTGCTGAATCTTTGGCGAAACAAAGCGCTCAACGATACCTATGAGCCGGGCTCGACATTTAAGGTATTTACCGTGTCCACCGCGCTGGAGGAAGGGCTGGTCAATGACGACAGCACCTTTACCTGCGGCGGCTCCAAGAAAGTCAAAGATAAAACCATTCGATGCTGGAAGGACGGCGGTCACGGCACACAGGTGCTCAAGGATACGCTGGCAAATTCCTGCAACGTGGCAATGATAGACATCGGCGCGCTGATCGGAACCGATATGTTCCGCAAGTATTTTGAAGCATACGGCTTCATGGATAAGACCGGCATTGACCTGCCGGGTGAAGCGACCGGTATTTTCTTTGACAACATGGGAGAAGTAGACTTGGCGACGGCGTCGTTCGGTCAGAACTTCCAGGTTACGCCGCTGCAGGAGCTGTGCATGGTTTCCGCTGTTGCCAACGGCGGAAAGCTGGTCACGCCGCATGTGGTGCGCGAAATTGTCGATGCTGACGGCAATATTCAGCAGACAATGGATACACAGGTCAAGCGGCAGGTGATTTCCAAGCAGATCAGCGACAAAATGAACAGCTATCTGGAAAACGTGGTTTCGCAGGGCACCGGTCAGAACGCGTATGTTGCGGGCTACCGCGTTGGCGGCAAGACGGCAACGTCTGAGAAGCAGCCGAAGAGCGATAAAAAGCTGCGTATTGCCTCGTTTATCGGTCTGGCGCCGATGGATGACCCGCAGTATGCGGTGCTCGTCATGGTCGATGAACCGCAGACCGACAACAAGGGCGGCGGCGCTGTGGCAGCTCCGGTTGTTGCGCGTATCTTTGAAGATATTTTGCCGTATCTCGGCGTAGAGGCTGTTTATTCGGATGAAGAAGCAGACCGCCAGGAGATTACCGTGCCGACTCTGACGGGACAGTCTGTAGATGACGCCAAGAAAGCGCTGGACGAATTGGGCGTAGATTACACGGTAAAGGGTGACGGCAAAAAGGTCACAGATCAGCTGCCGGTAGCAGGCATCTCTGTGCAGCCGGATAATAAAATTGTGCTGTATTGCGGCGAAAAGAAGCCGACAGATAAAGTAAAGGTTCCGGATGTCAGCGGCATGAGCGTGGAAACTGCGCGTGCCGAGCTGGCGCAGGTCGGACTGTATATGAAGCAAAACGGCATTGCCAGCTGGAGAACATCCGGTGCATCTGCTGCGGTGCAGCAAAGCCCGGCGGCAGGCAGCGAAGCGGCAAGAGGCTCCGTTGTCACGGTAGCATTTGGCAACAACGTAACGAGTCAGGAATAATAAGGAGACAGACATGAAACTGGAAAAGATTCTCAAGGGCGTCGACATTGCGGAACAGACCGCAGACGCCGGAATGGAAATTGGCGAGCTGAAATATGATTCCCGTCAGGTACAGAACGGTGATGTCTTTGTGGCAATCACCGGCTATGAGACCGATGGTCACAAGTACATCGGCAAGGCGATTGAGCTGGGCGCAAGCGCAATTGTGCTCGAACATGTGCCGGAGGGCGGCATTTCGGTGCCGTATATCCGCGTAGATTCGTCCCGCCGCGCGCTGGCACAAATGGCAGCCAACTATTTTGACCATCCGGCGGACAGCATGACCATGATCGGCATCACCGGCACCAACGGCAAGACCACAACGACGTATTTGCTCAAGACCATTCTTGAGGCACAGGGTCACACAGTCGGCCTCATCGGCACCAACCAGAACATGATTGGCGATGAGATTCTGCCGACCGAGCGCACCACGCCGGAATCTTTTGAACTGCACAAGCTGTTCGCACAGATGCGCGATGCGGGCTGTACCCATGTCATCATGGAGGTATCCTCGCATTCGCTGGTGCTGGATCGCGTATACGGCATCGAATTTACCGTCGGTGCGTTCACCAATCTGACGCAGGATCATCTGGATTTCCACAAGACCATGGAAGCATATCGGGATGCCAAGGCACTGCTGTTCCATCAGAGCAAGACCGGCGTGACCAATCTGGACGATGCGGCAGGTAAGTTCATGCTGGAGCAGAAGGCTTGTCCGTTCCTGTCCTATGGCGAGCATGAAGCTTGTGACCTGCGCGCTACAGATATTCAGCTGCATGCGGACAGCATTGGCTTTGTGTGCGAGAGTGCAGAGGGCAAAACCGAAGTGAAGCTGGGTATTCCGGGACAGTTCACCGTATACAATGCGCTGTGCGCGCTGTCCTGTGCGAAGGCACTCGGCGTGTCGGTTGCCGATGCGGCAGATGCGCTGCACAAAGCACACGGCGTCAAGGGTCGTGTGGAAGTGGTTCCGACCGATACCGATTATACCGTACTCATCGACTATGCCCATTCTCCGGACGGCGTAGAAAATGTTCTGGAAGCAGCGCGCGTATTCACCAAGGGTCGTGTGATTGGTCTGTTTGGCTGCGGCGGCGACCGCGACCGCACCAAGCGGCCGAAGATGGGCGCGATTGCGGCAAAGCTGTCCGATTACTGCATCGTGACCTCGGATAACCCGCGCACGGAGAAGCCGGAGGCAATCATCGAGGATATTCTGGAGGGAATGAAGGACACCAAGACCCCGTATGATGTGATTGTCAATCGGCCGGAAGCTATTTGGCACGCGCTGGACATCGCGCAGACCGGCGACACCATCGTGCTGATGGGCAAGGGTCATGAGACGTATCAGGAAATCAACCACGTCAAGCATCATCTGGATGAGCGCGAGGTTGTCGCACAGTATTTCGCAAATAAAAATCGTAAGTAAAAAATCAAATAAGAGGGGAAAAGTATATGAAGATGATTACGGCTGCACAAGCGGCTGCATTTGCAGGCGGTACGGTTGTCGGTGACGGAAACACGCAGATTACCGGTATTTCTACCGATTCCCGCTCTATTCCGGCTGGAAGCCTGTTTATTCCGATTCGCGGCGAACGATTTGACGGCCATGACTTTTTGCAAAAGGCGGTAGAACTGCAAGCCGCTGCCGTCATGTCGGAAAAAGACGTAGATCTGCCGGTTCCGGTCATTCGCGTGCCGGACACCAGAGCGGCACTGCTGGCGCTGGCGGGCGGCTATCGTTCGCTGTTTGATATTCCGGTTGTCGGCATCACCGGCTCCGTCGGCAAGACGACAACCAAGGAAATGACCGCGGCGGTTGTCGGACAGAAGTTCCGCACGCTGTACACGCAGGGAAATCTGAACAATGAAATCGGAATGCCGCTGACGCTGTTCCGCTTGGAGCAATCAACCCAAGCGGCAGTTGTCGAGATGGGCATGTCCAATTTCAAAGAAATCTCCCGCATGACGGCGCAGGCAAAGCCGACGGTTGCCGTCATTACCAATATCGGCACCGCACACATTGAATTCCTCGGTTCCCGTGAGGGCATCCGACCGCGTCAAAGCTGCCGTTCGGATGCACAATCGTCAGATTGATATGATCTCCCTCCTGCACGATATGCTGCGCGCGCACATCGCATGCCGGATTTTCAATGCCGAAATACAGGGTCTTTGCCGCGATGCGGTCTTTCTTGCACCACAGCAGCGGCTCATCTCCGTTGAGCACAGCCGTGCCGCCTTCCTGCAGTCCCTCCAGAATTTCCATCTTGGCATCGCGGATGCCCTCACGGACGGTTGGCAGACACAATGTATACAATGCCCTTGCGGCGGCCAGTGTCGGTCTGTGTCTGGGACTCTCGCCGGAGCAAATTGCGGCAGGACTTCAGGGATTTCAGGATATTCACCAGACCATCACGCAGGAGAACGGCTGCACCATCATTGATTCGTGCTACAATGCGAGTCCGGATGCCGTCAATGCATCGCTGGAGCTACTGTCTCAGCTCAAAATCACCGGCAAGCGCATCGCGGTACTCGGCGGCATGCGGGAGCTGGGCAGCTTTGCGGCGGCAGAGCACCAGCGCTGCGGCAAGAGCATTGCCAAGTGCGCAGATGTGCTGTATGCTTACGGTGACGGCGCGGAGGATTATCGTCTCGGCGCACTGGAAGCGGGCATGTCGGATGCGAACATTCACATCATGCACTCGCACGAGGGCATTGCCGGTGCACTCAAGCGCGATGTGAAGCAGGGAGATGCTCTGCTGTTTAAGGGCAGCCGCTATTGGAAGATGGAAAAGGCTCTGGAGTTGTTCCGAGCAAAATAAAAGAGAAAGTCAGGGAAATCGTACATGACAACCATTATCGCTGTGTCGGTCATTGCATCGTTTATCATTGCGGCAGCAATCGGACCGGCGCTCATTCGCTACTTACACAATATGAATTTCGGACAGAAAATTCTGTCCTATGTGCCGGAGCATGCCGGCAAACAGAACACGCCGACCATGGGCGGCTTTATGTTCATCATCAGCATTACGCTTGTGACAATTCTCTCCAACGTCATTCTCGTGCGTTCGATTTCGATTCAGTCGTTTACCGTACTGCTGCTGTCGCTGTGCTACGGACTCATCGGCTTTATTGATGACCGCACCAAAATTCGCAAGGCGGAAAATGAGGGCTTGACCTCCAAGCAGAAATTTGCGCTGCAGCTGGTGCTGGCGCTGGTGTTTCTGTCCGTCCTGCACATGGGCGGCTATCTGCTGCCGAGCCTGTACATTCCGTTCGCAGGTGTTTCGCTGAACATCCCGTGGCTGGTGTACATTGTCATCGCGGCATTTATCATGGTAGGCTGCAACAACGCAGTCAATCTGACCGACGGTCTGGACGGTCTCGCTGCAGGCGTGACGCTGCCGGTTGCAGTGTATTTTATCGTAATCGGCGTCATTTCCAATAATACACCGGTTGTTGTATTCGCCTCGGCGCTGGCAGGCGGTTTGGCTGCCTTCCTGATCTTTAATTTCAATCCGGCCAAGGTGTTTATGGGCGATACCGGCTCGCTGTTCCTCGGCGGCGCCGTTGCAGGTCTTGCCTTTGCCTGCGATCAGCCGATTGCACTTGTGTTTGTCGGTCTGATTTACGTCATTGAGACGCTGTCGGATATTTTGCAGGTTTCCTATTATAAAGCAACCAAGAAGCCGGTTCTGGACGAAAACGGCCAGCCGGTACGCGATGCCAAGGGCAATGTGAAGATGCAGGGCAAGCGCATTTTCAAGAAGGCGCCGATTCATCATCACTTTCAGCTGTGCGGCTGGAGTGAAAAGAAAATTGTGCTGATTTTCGCCGGCATCACGGTTGTGATGTGTGTGCTGGCGTACTTTGGCACCGCCCCACATTATTTATAAGAAGTTACACGTGAAATCGGAAAGACGGAGGTGATTTCCATGGCCTTTGCTTCGGGGAAGAAGCGCAGCACACGGGCGGTCAGCCAAACGGCATCCCGCCCGCCGCACAGACAGACGAACAGACGGAGAAAGAAGGCACGGAAAGCACAGAGACTCCAAGCGCTTCTTTCGAAAAATTCGTATACCCGCCGGATGTATGGCTGGTATGAGCAAGAGAAAGAAAAACGGGCGGATGCTCCGTTGCTGCTCGTGACGGTGATGCTGCTGGCAATCGGTCTGATTGCCCTGTTGTCTGCCAGCTATCCGAAAGCATATTACAGCTCCTCGACCGGACCGTTTTATTATTTTATCCGTCAGACTATGTTTGCGGCGGTTGGTCTGGTGCTCATGTATGTCGTCTCGTGCATTCCGTACTGGAAGTACAAACGCTGGGCGCTGCATCTGTATGCGTTGTCCATCATCCTGCTGATTGTCGTTTTGACGCCGCTCGGCACCTCGCTGAACAATTCTCAGCGCTGGCTGTTCGGCTTTCAGCCGTCCGAGATTGCCAAGCTGGCGATCATGATTTTGTTCGCCAAGCTGGCGGCAAAGAATCCGAAATCCGTGCACCGCGTCAAGGATTTGATGTTTTACGCGCTGCTGGTTGCGCTGCTGATCGGCTTGCTGGCATTGGAGCCGCACATGTCCGCGGCAATGATTATCACCGTTGTTGCGTTTTCCATTTTGTTCGTGGCGGGCATGAAGGTATGGTTCTTGGTTCCGCTGACCGGTGCAGGTATCGCGATTGTTGTTCTGGCGTATTTTAATTTGTCGCATGTGCATTCCCGTCTCAAGGTATTTTTAGACCCGTTCAGCGATGCGCGCGACAAGGGATATCAGATCGTGCAGTCGCTGATTGCGATTGGTTCGGGCGGGCCGTTTGGTCTGGGCCTTGGGCAGAGCCGGCAGAAGTTTTTGTATTTGCCGGAGCCGTTTAACGATTTTATTTTTTCGGTTGTGTGCGAAGAGCTGGGCTTTATCGGCGCGACGCTGATTTTGGGATTGTTTGCGTTTTTTGTATACCGCGGATTCTCCATTGCCAGACGGGCAGGAAGCCGATTCGGCGCCTTCCTCGCAACCGGCATTACGATGCAGTTCGCATTTCAGATTTTGCTGAATCTCGCCGTTGTCACCGGTCTGTTTCCGGTAACCGGCGCATCGCTTCCGATGTTCAGCTACGGCGGCACGGCGCTTGTCATGCAGATGCTGGAAATCGGTATTTTACTCAATATTTCAAGAAACATTCCGCCATCCAAAAAACAATGATGAGGAGAAAAGGGGTAGCTTGATATGAAATTGCTTATTACAGGCGGCGGCACGGGCGGCCATGTTAATCCGGGTCTTGCCATTGCGAAATATGCACAGTCCCGCCGCAATGATGTAGAAATTCGCTTCGCCGGAACATCGACGGGCATTGAATCCAAGCTGGTGCCGCGTGAGGGCTATAAGCTGTATACCGTGGACGTGCGCGGCCTCAAGCGTTCGATGTCTCCGTCTGCGGTGCTGTACAACATTGCCACACTGCAGAAGTCTTTGACTGCGACCGCAAAGGCAAAGAAGATTTTGCGCGAATATCAGCCGGATGTTGTCGTGGGCTGCGGCGGCTATGCGAGCTATCCGATGGTTCATGCAGCCCAGCAGCTGCATATTCCGACGGTTTTGCTTGAAGTCAATGCTTTCCCGGGCGTTGTGACAAAATCCTGTGCCAAGAAGGCGGATCGCGTGCTCATCAGTTTTGAGAACACGCGCGAGCTGCTGGAAAATCGTCCGAACATTCGCCTGACTGGCGCACCGGTGCGCGGCGAAATCATTTTTGCAGACCGTGAAAAGGCACGCAAGAAGATGAAGCTGGCGGATGATGAAAAATTGGTTGTTTCGTTCTGGGGTAGCTTGGGCGCTCTGTATATGAATCGGCACATGGCAGGCTTTATTGAGCTGGAGAGCCAGCACGACAGCTTCCGGCATATTCATGCGACGGGCACCGCTGCGTACAAGTGGCTGCCGGACAGCATCAAGGAAAAGGGCGTGGATTTGGACAAGCATCCGAACATTGAACTGCGCGAGTATATCTATGATATGGCAGATAGAATCTACTGATAGATTTTCTCACTGGAATCCAAAATCGCCATGGTCTTGGCGCAGCGTCCCATCTCGGCGAGCTTCTCATCATCCGCAAGCAAATCGGTCACTGCGTGATACAGCTTCTCCGGCGTGCACTCCGGTTCCGTGATAACCTGACATCGCCATCGTGGAACGGCAGAAAAAGAAAAAGCGCAGACGCATGATTTCGCGCATTGGCATTGCGGTGCTGGTGCTGCTCGCCATTGTCTTTGCGCCGACGATTTTCTTTCAGGTGTCGAAAATCAATGTGACGGGCGATACGCGCTATACGAGTGAACAGCTTATCAAGTCAACCGGCGTCAAGCAGGGAGACAATATGTTCTTTCTGGATACCAAGCAGATTGCAGCGGATTTGAAAGACGAATATCCGTATTTGGACACCGTCAAGCTGCGCCGCAAGCTGCCGAGCACGCTGCAAATAGAGGTGAGTGACCGCACGGCGGCGCTGTCTATCGAGCAGAACGGAAAATATCTGATTTTGGATATGTCCGGCAAGGTGCTGGAAAAAACAAAATCCGCCGCAAAGGGCACGGCAAAAGTGACCGGTGTGCCGATGAAGGGGCTGCATGTCGGCGATGCCGTTGATGAGGACAAGTATGGAAAGGCGGCTTCGGTCATGAAGCTGCTGGAACTGACGGATCAGTACGGCATGAAGAAACACATCAAGACAATTGATGTGGAAAAGGCATACGATGTCCGCGTGACGTATGACAAAAGGTATACGATTTTACTCGGTGCGCTGGAGGAAAGCAATCTGGAACACAAAATTCAGTTCCTCAAAGCGATTCTCAAAGAGCCGTCCCTGCCGGAGAGCGGCGTGATTGATTTGACCGACGAAAAGGAAGCGCGTTACCGTCCGACGGAGGATACGACTTCCGATGTTGTCATCAAGGAGGAAGAACTGGATAAGGCTGCGGGGACTGCCGAGACCAAGACAGAGTCCGCAGACAGCACCGATACAGAAAGCACCGATGCAAACAGTACCGGCGCGAACAGTACCGATGCAGACAGCACGGACGATTCCTCGAACTCGACCAAACAGGCCGGCACGGACAACAGCTCGGAAAACAAAACCGACAGCAGTACAGGCGGCAACAGCGAGTCAGACGGCGACAGCACGGCAGAGGCGGCGAATGATTGATGCGCACGGCGCGGGTTCGGTTAAAAATAAGAACTTTTTTTGAAGAATGCACCTTCTTGTCTTGCCAAAACGGCGGGAAAGAGGTAAAATGAAGAAAATGGATTCGAAGTGCCTGTCCGCGGGACGGGCGCCTCGGTTTGAGACGAAATAAAATTTACTTCATATAAAACGACGGAGGAGATCAAACATGGGTTTCGAGTTTGAAATGGATTACGATTCCGTTGTCAACATCAAGGTTATCGGTGTTGGCGGCGGCGGCAATAACGCGGTGAATCGCATGGTCACCAGCGGTCTGCAGGGTGTTGAGTTTATTGCAATCAATACCGACAAGCAGGCGCTGAATCGTTCGGAGGCTTCTGTAAAGATTCAGGTTGGCACCAAGCTGACCAAGGGACAGGGCGCAGGCTCCCGTCCGGAGATCGGCCGCAAGGCAGCAGAAGAGAGCCGCGAGGATATCAACAAGGCACTGGAAGGTGCTGACATGGTATTTATCACCGCAGGCATGGGCGGCGGCACGGGTACCGGCGGTGCACCGGGTGTCGCACAGATCGCACGGGAAATGGGCATTCTGACTGTCGGCGTTGTCACCAGACCGTTTGGTTTTGAAGGCAAGAAGCGCATGGAACAGGCAAATGCAGGCATTGATCAGCTCAAGGAAAATGTTGACTCCCTGATCGTTATCCCGAACGAGCGTCTGAAGTATGTCTCCGATCAGAAGATCAGCTTCAAGAACGCATTTGAAATTGCAGATAATGTCCTGCATCAGGCAGTGGCTTCGATCTCCGAACTGATTACCGTTCCGGGCCTCATCAACTTGGACTTTGCCGATGTTACCTCCATCATGAAGGGCGCAGGCTTTGCACACATGGGCGTTGGCTCTGCTGCCGGCAAGGACAAGGCTGAGGAAGCTGCAAAGATGGCAATTCAGTCTCCGCTGCTGGAAAGCTCCATCAACGGCGCACACGGTGTCATTCTGTCCGTCATTGGTTCTGAGGACATCGAGCTGGATGAGATTGAGCAGGCTGCAAGCATGATTCAGGCAGCAGCACATCCGGATGCACACATCATCTTCGGTGCGTCTATTTCTGAGGACGCAGACGATGAGATTCGCGTTGTTGTCATTGCAACCGGCTTCGACAATCCGCCGGCAACCAAGCAGCAGCAGGATCGCTCCGCGATGTTCTCCAATGCAAAGAGAACCGCGCAGACCTTCGCAGCACCGGCTCAGCAGTTCTCTGCACCGGCACAGCAGTTCTCCGCTCCGGCGCAGCAGTTTGCAGCACCGGCACAGAGCTTCTCGGCTTCTCCGGTAGCTCCGATGCAGCCGCAGCAGGCACAGCCGTCTCAGGCACAGGCCAGCGTAGCAGACGGTCAGTCTCTGGATGAGGATGATCCGTTCGCAGATATCATGAAGATTTTCAGCAGCAAGTAATGGTTTGCTGACAACTTCGCGCTTTTTCGCGTAAAAACAAGATAGAACAGAACAGCCCTTCTTCTTCGGAGGAAGGGCTTTTCATCGGAATGAAATTTGACAGGGAGGTGTGCGCTGTGGTTGAGTATCTGAAGTCCGAACAGGGAAAGATTGTTCGTTTGGACAGTGCGTGTCCAGGCTGCTGGATCAATCTTATCAATCCGACAAACGCGGAGGTGGAAGATGTCATATCCTCGCAGGAGTTGGATGCAGGCTTTGTTCGCGCGGCGCTCGACCCGGAAGAATCCTCCCGTGTGGAATTGGAAGATGATCAGGCACTGCTGATTGTAGATATTCCGGTGGAAGAGGAGAGCGACAGCATCACGCGCGATGTGCAGATGTATGCCACGCTGCCAATGGGAATTGTCGTGTCAGATCAGGTTGTCGTGACGGTATGTCTGGAAGATACCAGCGTGACCCGCGACATTGCGTCCGGAAAGATTGTGCGCGGCATTCAGACCGCGATGCGCACACGGTTTGTGTTTCAGCTGCTGCTGCGCGTAGCAGGTCGATTTTTGAATTACTTGCACCGCATTGAGCGCAGCTTCAATGAAATCGAACGCCGATTGTACGACAGTCAGGAAAATGAAGATCTGATGCAGCTGCTCGGTTTGCAAAAATCTCTCGTCTACTTTTCCGCCTCGTTAAAGGGCAATGAAGTGACGATGGAGAAGGTTCTTCGCGGCCGCATCCTTAAGCTGTACGATGATGACCGCGATTTGCTGGAGGATGCGCTGATTGAGATTCGTCAGGCGATTGAGATGTCGGGCATTTATTCCACCATTTTGGCGGGCACAATGGAGGCATACGCTTCGGTTGTATCCAACAACATGAACGACATCATGAAGGCACTGACGGTTATCACCCTGATTATGACCATTCCGAATATGGTATTTGGATTTTATGGCATGAATGTGTCTTATCTGCCCGGCGCAGTCAGCTTTATTCCTGCCATCGTGTCCATTGTCGCCTGCGTGATTGCATGGCGCTTTCTCAAGAAACATAAGCTGTACTGATGACAAGGAGACTTTGTATGACAACAAAAACGATTACCTCCGTGGTATCGCTGGCCGGACTGCTCAAGAGCATTTTTGTTTCCGGCAGATTTAAAAAAGATTTGCCGATGCAGATTGTAGATCCGAAGGGCAATGCAGTGTGTGAAATTCGCACGGAAGATCCGGAGCGCTGGATTCGCACCAATTATAAAGACAGCATTGCGTGCACACGCAAGCTGTGTACGCGTTCGCAGTGGGACAAGATGGACATTGTGCAGCAGGTCAAGCTGTGCGACTGCTGGGAAGCGCTGGCTGTGATGGAATATCTGGATGTCGGCTATGATGCGGGCAATCGCTTCGAGATTGACGAATACGAATGCTAAAAAATAGGCGGTGACAGAGATGTCATCGCCTTTCTTTCCTAAAAAACGAAAGGAGTTTGTTTATGGCACAAATGCAAAAAGAAAACAAGATGGGTGTTATGCCGATCAATAAGCTGCTTATCACGATGGCACTGCCAATGATTGTATCCATGCTGGTCATGGCGCTGTATAACATCGTGGACAGTATTTTCGTGGCGCGCATCTGTGAGAACGCGTTGACGGCGGTTTCCCTGGCGTTTCCGGTGCAGAATTTGATGATTGCTATCGCATCGGGCACCGGCGTTGGTATGAATGCGCTGCTGTCGCGGTCGCTGGGCGCAAAGCAGCAGGAGCAGGCAAATCATGCGGCGAGAAACGGTGTATTTCTTGCGGTTTGCAGCTATTTGCTCTTTTTGCTGTTCGGTTTGTTCGCATGCGGTCTGTTTTTCCGTTCGCAGACGGATAATCCGGAAATTATTGCGTACGGCATGACTTATATGAAAATCTGCGCAGTTTTTTCCTTTGGTCTGTTTATACAGATGGCCTTTGAGCGCATTTTGCAGGCGACCGGCCGCACAATTTTTACCATGTGTACACAGGGACTGGGCGCTATCATCAATATCATTCTTGATCCGATTTTGATTTTCGGCCTGTGCGGAGCGCCGAAGCTCGGCATCGCAGGCGCAGCCATCGCAACGGTAGTCGGTCAGATTATCGCCGCTTGTCTGGCAATTTTCTTCAACCTCAAGTATAATCCGGATATTCATTTGGACTTCCGCGGATTCCGTCCGAGCGGAGAGATCATTCGCCGCATTTATGCGGTTGGCGTGCCGTCTATTTTGATGATGTCGATTTCTTCCGTCATGGTTTACGGCATGAACTGCATCTTGATTGCATTTACTTCGACGGCCACGGCGGTGTTCGGCGTGTATTACAAATTACAGTCGTTTATCTTCATGCCGATTTTCGGCATGAACAACGGCATGGTGCCGATTATCGCGTACAATTACGGTGCGTGCAAGCCGGCGCGCATCAAAAAGACAATCAAGCTGGCGATGACCTATGCGGAAATCATCATGCTGATTGGCTTTGCCGCTTTCCATGCGATTCCGGGGCCGCTGCTCTCGATGTTCAGCGCATCGGAGCAGATGATGACATTGGGCATTCCGGCACTGAGAAATTTGTCTTGGAGCTATCTGATTGCCGGTTTGTGCATCATTGCATGCTCGGTCTTTCAGGCGCTGGGAAACGGCGTGTACAGCCTGCTGGTTTCGTTTGGCCGTCAGCTCATCGTGCTGCTTCCGGCGGCATATCTGCTGTCTCTGACCGGAAATGTAGCGATGGTGTGGTGGTCGTTCCCAATTGCAGAAATCGCATCGCTTGGTCTGTGCACACTGTTTATGTGGCGCATCAATAAAAAAATCCTCCGGCCGATGGAACAATAAAATTTCCCATCCCTACTTAACAAAAAGAAGTATGTATGGTATACTAAAAGGGTAAAACCGCAACGTTGCTGTGCGGGAAAATTAAATATTGTATTCCACAGTAGACGGGGCAGAGAGTACGCGGTATTCTCTGCCTTGTTCTATGATTGACGCCATCTGACAGCTTTGGTATAATTTTTACAGAATAGAAACGAGAGAGGGGGAACGCGTCATGCTGGGATTGGAGCAGCGATTGCATCAATATGAACCGCTTTTCGGCGGATGGTATCTGCGCGGCGAGATAGGGAGCGGAAGCTATGGCAGAGTGTACCGCGTAGAAAATCAAAATCTGTTCGGCGTGACGTATACGGCAGCACTCAAAGCCATTGAGATTTTGCCGGACGATAAAGATTTGTTGGATGCGCCGGAGCACCTGCGCAGTGCGGCATATGAGGAGGCAATGAGCGAGGTTGAGACGCTGGCGCAGCTGCGCGGCCTGAGCAATGTCGTGCATATGGACGATCACGCCGTGTTTGAAATTCGGGAAAACGGCAGACTGGTCGGATATGACCTGCTCATCCGTATGGAGCTGCTGGAAAATGTCGGGCGAAGCCTGCGGTATCATGGCGGCACATTGTCCTCGATACAGGAAGTACAGAAACTGGGACGCGATCTCAGCCGCGGACTGATATGCTGTCATCAGAAAGGCATTCTGCACCGCGACATCAACCCCAATAATATTTTACGCAATGCGTTTGGCGACTATAAGCTCGGCGATTTTGGCATTGCCAAGCAGCTGCACGGAACACTGCATGCGCAGACGGCGATTGGTACCAAACGATATGTCGCACCGGAGGTGCTGCACCGCAGCGGGCAGGATGCGTATGATGCGCGCGTGGATATTTATTGTCTCGGACTGGTGCTGTATCAGCTGGCGAATAACGGCTATCTGCCGTTTTTTCATGCCGACATGCCCAAAGAACAGTGGGAGGAGGCGGTCACGCGGCGCCTGTCCGGCGGAACATTGCCGCCGCCCGCACAGGCGGACGAGGCGTTTTCAGAGGTTATTTTGAAGGCGTGTGCCTATCGGCCGGAGGATCGCTATGCGTCGGCACAGGAGCTGTACGATGCGCTGCAGCGGCTTGCATATCCGCAGCCGCAGCAGACCGCACTGGTGCCGCAATCGCAGACCGGCTTGCTGTATCGGCTGGAAAAAGCGATGACCTCGACCACCGAACTGCGAAGCATCGCGGAACTGCTGCATTTGCTGCCCAAG
>OQWE01000183.1_pt1 | contig 21389 bp, 17 predicted proteins | sample 1691591 | NCBI WGS metagenome assembly OQWE01 (sample SAMN03418265, study PRJEB22391) | human gut metagenome | biome: human-gut; feature: organic feature; material: feces | host: Homo sapiens | place: Tanzania | collected 2013-01
CTGCTTGCCACACACGCCAAGTTCGTAGTCCTTACATGCTATCATGTTCACAATAGGCGGATTGTCGTCAACCACCACTACAGACAGTCTGTTCTCTGGCAGATTGTCTATTGCTTCCTGCTCTGTCGACCATCCTGAATGGTTCACAGCCGTAACCTTCACCTGATAATGATGGTTGCGCAGAAGAGCTATCGACTCTAAGGTGCCGTCAGATGTCTTGTTCTTGAACGCCACTTTATAATATGTGTCTGCTCCGCCATCATATTTTGCACGGATAATCATATATGCCTTGTCGGCAGGTGTCTCATAGAAAGGCTGCTCGCCCGATACATAGCCGTCTGTATTATCCGAGCAATCTACCGATGGCAAAGCCACATCATTAATCGACTTTGAGGCTATCGTGCCCGATGATGCCGTGTTGAATAGTCTGAAACCTGTTATCTCGAAATTGGTCAACGCCTCATCCTTGGTAACAGACGTTTTGGCAAACTGCCTGAGCAACGACAACGACAGGTTGCCACTAAGCATGTCAGCCACCTTGATGCTTCCCCAACATACGGGAGTGTTGATGTCAATCTTGTCGCTGCGGACAGCATTGTACAGGTTTATCTTTCCCTCAGCGTCCTTGGCATCACTCTCTGTTATATCGGCATTGGCAACAACATGCAGCGTCGCTGCTCCCTCCTTAACCATAACCTTCACCTCGTATGTACCGTCATCCTTGGGCTTGATGTCCGAGCTTGTGATGTTGCTCATGCCGAGATACTTGTCGTCTGAGTCGTAACACAATACGCAGACTTTGTTGACCTGTTGTGACTCAGCTCTTGTCGCCACAGAATTCTTAGTGAAATTAGGCAACTTAAGAGTCAGCACAACTCCATCCGGCGACACGTCTGGCGTGTCGCCGCCTCCAACTTCTGTGACATCGCTACAAGCAGCCAATGCCATAGCCAAGAGCATGAATAACCAACTTGTCAATTTCTTGATATACATATTGTTGTCTTTTAATTATTACTTTTTAAAGGGAGCTCCCTGACTCCATGTCTTGGTGTCCGAATCGAAACTGCCTTCCACAACATAACGCTTGCCGTTCATCTTGGTTGAGGGATAGTTCTCACCGTCGAACAGTTTAGTATGAATGGCATCACCACCTACCTTAAGCATCAGAATCTTATCATACTCTCCTAATGGGGCTTTGAGGTGGAGTATGGTCTTATACCAGGTTTTGCCATTGCCGTCCTGTCCGTATTCAGTGCACTCAAATTCGCCAGGAACATTGCTGTTATTGCACCACATTGTAAATTTACCTTTACCATCTCCACTGTTTACTCCAAATTGAGAATACCAAGCAGTTATTTTTCTGTTCTTGGTATATATGGTATACTCTACGTCTACCACGGTAGGCTTCTCATCATATACTCTGTAGTAAGGATCCGACAATGGGTCGTAAAGATACCAGCCTTCACGATCCTCATAGTTGAAGAGTGTGATGCCGGGGTCGTTGTGATGGGTGAATCGATGCGACTGGAAGCCTGCGTCGAGGAATGTACCATTGCTGAAAATCAGCAGGGTCTGTCCCGGCTTTATCTTCTTTTCAGCAGTAGTCTGTGCCTGTCCCTTACCGTTGTTTCCTACAGACATAGCATTATGCGCTATACTGTAATAGTACCAACCTGGGTTGTTATTGTCAGCCTTCATCGAGCGACCTGGCCACCACTTTCCCTTATACTTATCATTGTCAGTACCCTGCGATACTGTGTTGCGATTGAAATCCTTGTAATCGGTCTCTCCACCGAAATACCATTCTGCCGTATTCTCGTCCTTTGTACCATCAGACTGTGTCTCACCTATCTGTGTGTAGATGTAGACATAATGATAGCCGTTGTGCGGCGAAAGGTCTTCATTCCATTTTGAATTCTGTTCTTCATACCAACCGTCACGCCAGTTGTTGTTTTCTTCAGAACCTTTGATGTAGTCTTGCTCATCAAGCATATTAGAATGCTGATACTCATCAGTACTACCACCCTTACACCATGCCAAGTCGTTTATGGCTCGCATATATATAATGTAGTCGCCCACTGGAGGACGCACCATTACACGTATCTGCTGAGTAAAGCTGTTATCGCCAATGGCTTTAACAGTAAAGACGTGTGTTGTTGTTGTCACAGGGTTGGTAACAGCCGTTATGGTGAAGGTACCCTCAGCCACATTAGTATTGTCGCACTTGACGTTTATTGTAGACTGGGCATATTCTACATTTTGTCCCTCTCCCGAAACTGTCCAACCTGACGGGAACTGTATACCACCAAGGTTGGTAGTAAACTTCACCACCTTAGTCAACTCAGGTGCATTACCTCCATCGTAGAAGATAACAACATCCACAGGATCCACCTTGAAGTATGGTGTAACATCGTACGAAACATCAAGATATTTCTTAATGTTGCCTGCCTGTATCCATACTTTAGCAGTGCCTTTAAGGGCATTTGCTTTCGTAAAGTCGGCTACAGAGATAGCTGGATTTATCTTGAAAATTATACGTTTTGTTACAGGATCGTGCTCCGAGACAATAACAACCGGCAACTCGCCCGCTCCTGTCGCCTCTACCTTTGTGTCGCATCCGAACGTAATGTTGCCTGCCTCGGCATTGGTGTCGTAGTAGATGACTGTGTCTTGCAGCGACGTTACCTCAGCTCTTGTGCTCGAAACCCAAAGCGTAGTATGGTTGAAGTCGGCATCTATAGTTGCCATCTGCCACTCCTTTACGCCCACGATACAGTCGAGATTGACGTTGCCAAGACTCTTCAGGCGTCCCACTATCTCGTAGTAGGTGCTGCGCGGGAAGGTAGGCACTTCCGTTGTTGAGGTCTCGTCCTGACGGTGGCCGAGGTTGATGTTGTAGCTGTTCTTAATGCCCGAACCTCCAACAGCTCCACCAACCTTCAATGCCGACTGCTGCGAAGCCTGTGCCACGTAGCGCTCGGGCAGATAGTAGGTGGCACGGAAGAGCCACTTCTGCTTGCTGTCTGCCGGTTTAGCTACACCCTCACCTTCAACTGTTATGATGTCCTTGTTGTTGACATTGGCATTGGCAGGTTCGTCTGTCCACGAAGTATAGTAAGAGCCTTCACCTGTTGAATTTAAAGCGTCGTACAATGTCGACTCGATGCCAGTAGCATATTCGCTGCTTACGTCGGGGTTAGTGAACTTGCCGTCCCACAACAGACTGGTCTGCGGCGAGAGTCGCTTGCCTATAACGTCAGTAATCTGCAGTCCGTTAGCCTTCAGCGCTGCATTCACTTCAGGTGCATCTGGATCGTACACAAGGTTAAGACACACCTTGACACAGGTAAAACGCAGATTAGCCACAACCGTCTTGGCTGTGTTGTCTGTAGAACTTATGGTAATGGTGCCGTCAGTAGTTGTGCCGTCGGCTGCCTTTGTGGCAGGCTCGTATATCATAGGGATATTATTGGCTACGGGCATGCCGGGCTTTGACATCGGCTGATAACTCAACACCACATTCTTCAAGTCGCCTTCGGTATTAATACTCATGCCGTCAAGCACATCCTTCATGTTGGCAACTACGTACACACGATAGGTGCCGGGCTTGATCTTGAGCTGATAAGAAGCCACATTCTCGTTGAGCATGTTGCTTGCCTCAGGCGACGGCAGTTCCTGCGACATGAAAGTGCCGTTGCCTCCCACGGGGAAGGCATAAAGATGCAGGTCGTTGATCTTGCACTCGTCTACTGAGGCATTGTATGTAGGATTGCTCGAGCCCAGGGCACCCGTGACACCGCTGGCATCACGAGTCACTGGCACATAGACACACAGATTGCCCTCGGATGCCGTCGGATTGTTGTACACATCGGCATCATCGGTGCATGCTGCCAGCAACAACAGGGCAGCAACAGAAAGGAGTATGTCTGCAAGTCGTTTCATTGTTTTTAATGTAATTAGGTTTAAATATTTCAGTTCAGATTCTGTAGCAGTCAAGTATCTGCTACAAGCTTATGCGCTGTATGCGCTTTGCCCAGTCGAGCACACCTACAGAGAGGTTGACATACTGCCACTCGGTGCCGATGAGGAAGAAGTCGAGACGATAGTCGTACTCGCGGTCGAGATATTCCTGAATGCCGTAGTTTTGTGCGGCATAGGCATCGCGTCCCTGCTGAAGTATGTCGGGCAGATTGATAAGGGCGACGGTCTTGCCCGACACCTTATTATATATATGCAGCATGGCGTTGCGGTCGTTCTGCTCAGGCGGGAAATATACCAGTCGTGAGAGCATCAGTCCGGCGTGGGCTGTGCGTTCCTTAACGTTGCCGGTCGCGTCGCTGAACTCGGTGGTCCATGTATGGAAAGGCGTGTAGCGAAGTTTTGAGTCGCTTGCCAAAGAGTTGTCGTGATTGAAGTGGCCGTTGTCGGCTATTACCTCGTAGCCGAAGTCGTCGGCAGAGATGTTGGCAGGTGCGTCAATCTGATGCAGCGAGATGGTGAGCTGCTTGGTGTCGCGCACCAGTGAGATTGTGTCGTGTGTAGCCTGCAGGTCGCGTACGGTAGTAAGGTGTTGCGACATGCCATGCCATAGCGTATCAAGCGGAGCCGAACAGTCAACCTCGTCTATTTCGCCAGCACTTGTACGGTCGAGCACGGTGTTGAACTTGGTCATGTCCTCGCCAGCGGTGTGTGCATGAATGCGGAACTTGGCTCCCTTAGTAGCCAGAGCGTCCTCGTAGCGCTTCTGATTGGCTATAGCTATAAACTGGTAGTCGCCAGGCTGCAGATTGAGGTGAACGGCAAAGTCATGGCGGCGGATAGGAGCTTCAGCAGCGGTGTTGAAGGCATCCTGGCGCATAATAAACTTGCCGTCCTTGTCGTATACCATAACAACAATGCCTCCAACGTGGTCGTTGAAGAGATTGGCACGCTGCGTGTTGTAGTCGTAGCGGAAGTGTAGGTAAACGCCAGTATCGCAAGGCTCAAGGTCATCGTGCATCAATGAGCATGAAGCCATCAGCAATGTCATGACGAAAAGTGAGCATAAAGATTTTAGCAGTCCATGAAACATAATGTTTGCCGTTAAATGGTTAAATGAGTGTGATTATTTATTGTATATAGTGGGGTGCTGTATTCAGGTCTTGTATATCTCAATAGGAGACTGAGCGGTGAACGCCCAGCTCCCCTATCGAAAAACTATAGATTAGAGATCTATGCTCTGGCTGCGCTTAGCCCAGTCGAGAATCTTAACCTCAACGTTGATGAACTGTTCGTTCTCATCATCTGGCATATTAGGCTTAACCTCAGGAACGTCAGGATAGCCAAGACCGCTGATGCTGTTTACAGAAAGGTCGTACCAGTTGTTGCGGAGCACACCATAACGACCGAGGAATGCATTATTATCACCATTATAAGGAGTACCAGCAGTCCAAGGAGTCAACTCGTTGAAGTGCTTGATACGGGCGATGTAATAAGCCTCGCCGTTGAGATATGTAGAGATACCGGTTTTAGCTGTCAAACCAAGCTTTTCGTTGATTGCGTTAACAACAGCCTCTTTAACCTTTGATGAAGCAGCTTCGCCTGAGTATATAATGTTTCCAGCCTCAACAAGATGCTGACCAGCCACACCGCTAATGTTTGAACCCTTACTAAGATCTACGCTATACTTATCCTGCTCGGCAGCATCAGTAATTCCCATAGCTGTTACAGCAACGGTCTTAATCTGCTGCGCAAGGTTTTCTTCGCTCCAGATAGCGGTATTGTTACCTATCTTATAGAATGTCTGTCCCGCTGTAAAATCCTTAGGAGTGAAAACAGCCTTGAACACAACACGTGTAGTCTGGCCCTGCATCATGTTGGCAAGGTCGAATGTGTTCTCAAGACAATACTGGGGATTCTCAATACCAGCTTCGCCTACAACCTTGTCGTTCGTTATCATATTGAAGGCATCCTTGCATGCTGCCAAATCCTGAAGAGCACCACCAGAATAGTTAGGATCTTTGCCCCAATATACACGCTGGAACATAGAACTTGTAGCATCAAAGAAACGACCAGTATTCCATATCTGATCCCAAACGCTCATCAAACCATCAGTCTGATGAACTGGGAAGGTTGACTTATTGGTTACGTCAAGCTGCCAAGCTTTGATTTCTACTTTGCCACCTTCGTATGTACCAGCAGCGATAGTGTAACCACCGTCATTAAATTTATGCATTGTAACCTTAGCCAAACCACGCTCTACGTAAACTGTAGTAGCAGGCTGTGCTTCAGCTTGCTCGCGCGATGCACAGATATTGGCAACTGGTACAAGAGTTGTAGGCTCTGTTGATGTACCGGTATACTTCGGAGCATTTGCCATAAAGATATAATCGGTATTGGTATAAGCAGCGGTTGCATTTTCAGCTTTTGCATTCCAAGAAGCATATGATTCGCCTGAAGTTGGCAACGTAACCTTAGAAGGAGCACCATCCACATCATTGTTGAGAAGAACCAATGCCTGATAGTTGCCACCAACTTCAACACCTGTAAGTTGTACAGTAGCAGTAGCAGCTGTTGTTACACCGTCAGTCTTAATATCCTTCCATGGGTTCATGTTTCCAAGCTGTGCGCTTGTAACAAATTTGCCGTCGTTGGTGAAGATAAGGATAGTTCCGTTCTTAACCTCATATTCCTTTGCATCGCCTTCAGCAAATGTAGGCTCACCTGCTACACGTGTAGCACGTGTTGTAGGCAGATTGATTGTGAATGAAGCATAGGCTTCACCTGTCTTGCCAACATTGTCTTTGCCATCAGGAGCAAGGTTGTCGTTGCTTGAACAACCTACCAAGGCTGTAGCCATAACAGCCATTCCGAATAGATTCTTAACGTTTACCATAGTTAAAAAGTTTAATTGATTAAGTAATTATTTGATTTAGAATTTTACGTTAGATATGCGTTCGGCATTGGCCTTGGCATCTGCCGAACCTGCGGCAGCAGCCTCAGCAAACAGCTTGCGAGCCGACTTATAGTCCTTCTTCATTACAGCCAATGCTCCACGCGCATTCAATGCCTCGGCAGAGTTGCCGGCATGCTGCAGATGTCGAGCGGCTGACTCCATATCGCCTCTCTGCAAATCGGCACATGCCGCATTGAGATTGGCTGTAGGGTCGTTGGGGAACATACGCACGGCAATGTCGAACACCTCGTTGAATTCAGGCGAGCCTGCCTTCATGGTCTGTGCCACAAGATACATCTCCTGCAACGAAAGCTGCTGCGGACGAGTCTTGAGTATCTGCTTGGCTTCCTCTACCGAGAAGGGCCTTACGGTATAGCTCACGGTATAGTCGCTATGGCGCAGACGCGGATAGATGTCGCTCATTATCACTGCATAATCCTGCGGATAGAGCTGACGTATGCGCTTGTCCTTGTCGTCGGGCGCAAGGGTGGAGTTGGAAATATCGAGTATAGCCTCCTTGTTTGCCAGCTGCGACTTGCCAACCAATCGGCTGAATCCGTTCCAGTCCTCCGGTGTGGAGTTTGAGCTGTACAGCTTGGAATCAATAGGATACAGACGGGCTACATAATTCTTCAGAGCCGCAGCACGCTCACGTGCCAGACGTTCGTTGTTGGCATAAGGGCCGTCGGGCGAAGCATATCCATGTATGTTTATGCCTGTAATCTCTACGTTCTTGTCGTTGCGCACAAGGTCGACGGTCTGAGTTATCTTTGCCAACTCACGTGCATTGTCGAACAAATTCTCTACAATATCGGTCTTGTTGACACGGAAGCTAAGATAAGCCTCGCCCTTCTCGGCACGCTGCTTGCGAGCCTCGGCTGCAGGACGCACAAATGTAACGGCTGGTTTCCAAGCCGCTAAATTGTCGATAGTGGCAAGCTGGAAGTTGTCGAGATTCTCCTTGTCGCCACATCCGCAGATGTCTTGTGCGGTGAGCAGATTCAATTGCTCCGACTCAAACGGGCGGTTGCGTATAATGGTCTGGCTGTAGCTTACGCTCTGCTCAGTTCCGTTCTTGCGCAGTACAACCAACGGCTGCTGGCTGGCGGTAGCTATTGAAGCCAATTCGCCGCTGCGCTCCATGCGTATCTGTTTGGATCTGCCATTGATGATGATTGGTGTGAGGGCTGTCGTGTCGCCGTCGGCAACAAGCATCGGAGTGAAAACAAGTTGCTGTTCGGCCTTCAGCTTCAGGTTGTTAAGGTTGAGGTTGAACGCCACATCCACTTTGTTGCCCTCTACACGGGTCTGCAGATTGTCAATGGCTACAGCTCCGGAGGCAAGCGTCTGTGCCTTTGCCGAGCCGCACGAAGCTGCTCCAATCAGGCACGAAATGATGATATGTGTAAATGAATTCATCTTCATAATGCTGTTTAAAAAATATAAATCATACTGAGAGCTGCCTTGGTAGGTCCGACATAATTGCGGTGGGTGTCGTCCAGACACTTGGCACAGCGTCCGTACAGCTTGTACGGGCTATAGGCATAGCCCACACCTACCGACGCCTCCATGTTCCAGTGGCGCGAGAGCAGCCATTGATAGCCATAGGTGACACCGGCACCTATATACCATCCTTCATAATGGCGTCCGCGTTTTGTCTTGGGCAGTGTGCCGAATGGCAAGTCGACGTTCTTGATGTTATATTCACCGGCAAGAGCATGCACACCGAAGAAACTGCCGCCAAAGCGTTGGCATGTCCACCAACGGTATTCGGGCTCTACGTTCCAGAAACGCACCTTCTTGCCCCCTGAGAACTCCCAAGGGTTGATAGTAGCAAACAGCTGTGCCGTCTGCTTCTCGGCTATGCCTATCTCAACGCCTGCGTTGAGCGATGTTGTAGCCCAACCCAAGAGGTTGGTCTTCAATGCCACGTCCTGCGCTGTTGCTGTGCCTGACGTTGCGAGTAGCATCATTGCCAATATGAACATCTGTTTCATCATTTCAGGCTTTTGTAAAATTATTTATATTTTGGTTTAAGTTTTATTTTCCTCTACAGCATTACATATGAATGTTTTTGTGTCTTCAGTAGCATTCTATATGAATGTTTTTGTGTCTCACGTCTATTGTCTTATTGAAAGTCTTGTGTCAATATTACGATACAAAGATATTACTATAATCAAAAGCCAGTATCGAATTATTATCAAAAACCTACTATTTTTTGTGCAAACGTTTACACAAAACAACGCCTTACTTTTTGTTGTACAAGATATTTTCATCTAAAAAAAAGGCCCTGTCCCTGTACAATATTTGCATTTCCAACCTCTCAAAACTACGAGTTGAGCGCACAAGGAAATCTTTGGCTCGAAATTCTTGAGTTTTGAACGATTTCAGCTATATTACTAATACACAACGGATTACAACGTCAGGCAGTAAAACCAATAAAAAACACGAACGTAAAAATGCTTCATTTTTCTGCAAAAGGACCACTTTTGCACTCCAACTGTACTCCATTTACATTGCAACTGTACTCCATTTGCACTGTAAATGCAGTCCTTTTGAAAAGCAAAAGGACAACTAATGAAAAACAAGATGCCATCAGACCATCTAAAAAGCATAAAAATCGACCCCGGAAATCTCTGGAATCGATTTTTATTTTGTAACACTTTTTTACTACATGTACGATATTTGCATCAGCTCTGAAAGAACAAACTTACTTCTCATCCCCCTCATAATCCATGAAAGGATGACACACGTTCATCTCTACATACTTCTCTATGATATGCTCAAATGTGTCTTCCGGCATTTTCTCTACAGCAGCGAGTGCAGCTTCAAGATAGAGCGAATTGACAAAACGGAAACCGTCCTTAGCAATATTCTTGTCACGAACGACACCGGCAAATGGGTATAGGCCATTGAACAAATAGCAATGTATTTGCTGTAATGTTGTATTAGCTATGCAAATAGAAATGACACTTTGTGGCTTTTTCTTTATAAGATTTGCCACAAAGTGTCATCATTATTGTTATTACCTGTGTCGTGAACACACTGCCTTCTGCCGTTTGTAGGGGTGTATGCGTTGTGGCTGATATTACACCACTTGCAACTCCGTACGTTTCTACATCAAATGTTTCATTCCCAGTTATCTTTTGTCTGATGATATTCTTGTATCCCATATACAGAATTTACTTTTACTTTTTTACCTTTAGAAAAATTCCAAGTAATAGAGAGCCCAACATACTGAGTTGAAGAGGAATTTTGATAGGTAATTTTGCTTGTTCCTATTTGTCTGTCAAGTTTACGTCTATTGGCAAGAGGAGTAAAGTCAATAGCAAACTGAAGATTATCATTTAAGAATGATTTATAAATTCTCCCATTAACACTATATACTGTATGATAAGTTCTTTCAAGTGTTTGGTATTTTGGTTCTATGCTTGCATTTAGCATACCTCCCCATCCATTTGTAAAATCAAAGTTATTGTTAAAAGAGAAGTATTCTTTGAAACGGGTCTTGTTATAAAAGATCGTACCTATTTGTAAATTTTCAGGGGTCATCTCTACACGTCCTGAGAATTTAAAGTTCCACCATTTAGTCGGAGCTTCCATATATTCAGCTCCAAATCCCCAATAAGATTGTCCTGAAATATTAATGGGTTTTGTATAAAGGATGTTAGAATTTTCTTTATCATTAAAGGTTTGCCAATAGATACGGTTATGCGAGTAAGCATAAATAGCAGTAAGCGTCACCTTGTTTCTAAACATAGAAAGACCTATTATTAGCATATCAGACGACGGTGCCTTCAGTTTCGCATTACCTACACTATAGTTATATGCATCTTTCCACGTGATAGCTGAAGATATTGCAGAGTAGGGAATGTCACTCATCGTTCGCTTGTAGTTAAGCATCAAACTGTGTTCTTTCCTTTTTCCAAATGGCATCATTATCTGAATAGTAGGATTGAAACTCCATTGATTGTTATGTTCATGAATATCGCTAGTCAAATCGCTAAAGCTGATATGATTGAGTTGCCAGTTCAAACCTGCACTATATCGGAATTTACTAATTTTTCCTTGTGCTACAGTATAAACAATTGGAGTCACACCGGAGGTTTTCGTAGTCTTTGTACTCGTATTAAAACGATTACTTATATTATTCCCAGAAGGACTATACAGTGAAGATAATAATTGGGCAGATGTTCCAAATTTAAATACAAGAGAACGATTACATGGATACAAAAAATCAGCCTTAAACTTCCATAAGTTGAGCTTATTCTGTTCCGTAATATTGTTAGTATTTTCCTCTTCAATATAATATAGCGAATTATTGTTACTATGTCTATTCAAATAGTCGGTGGTTACTTCTATAGAACTTCCTCTTTTATTTAATGGCATGGAGAACTTGATGGTTCCTTCATGCAGATGAATATTCGTAACCTCGCTAATTGAAGTCCATTCGTTGTTAGCAAACGTTTTAGTTGTTGGAGACGGGTTTGAAGAGGCATAAAGATAGCTTCCGCCTATCTGAACTCCAGATTTGAATTCTTGCGTAAGGCTGATTCGATTTCTGAAATTAACAAAACTGGAAACTAAACTATTAGATATTAATGATTGTATATCTTGTTCTACCTGCCATTGCTCTGTAGTTTCCTTTGTCTTCTTATGTCCGAAATCCATATTATCATATAGACTAAGATTCTTATAGCGGGCATTAAAAAGTAATCCAATATCCTCATTTCCCAAACCACAAGAGCGAAACCACTCGGAATTCCCTATAATACTACCATAGAAGCCTCCATTTTCAGGACGGCGTAAAGTTATTATAATACTTCCTCCACTCAACGCTGCATTATTTTCTGCACCAGCAAGGTATTTTACTTCAACCTTATCAATCCTTTCCCCAGGTATCCTATTAAGTTCAGAAGTGTCAGACAGTTTTACACCATCTACATATATTTCACTAACAGATAGTCCATTTATCTTGAATTTGCCTTCTTCACGTGAAATATTTGGAAGGAAAGAGAGTATAGAGGCTGCAGGTTTACCTTTAACAATGTTCATTCCTTTGAGATTGGTTATGTACCCGTCTGGTTTATTAACTGTACGAGATACTATAACAACAACTTCATCAAGGTGCTTTGTTTCTTGCGCTAACCCTGTTGAGCAAAACATCAATAGACAGGGTATAAATGTTGCAATCTGTTTTTCCATAATGCTTTATGTTTCTTGATTTATACTGCAAAAATACTTCCTATGCAAATATCATCTATTACACTTTTGTGTAATTTGGCATTTCTCTCTTTGTTTTTTACACTTTTGTGTAATCTTTTTGCGGTATTTCGCATTAAAAATGTACTTTTGTAGTGAAATATATCAGAGAAGCTTAGCACATTTAGCAAATATGACAGACATAAAAGATTTCTTTATAGCATCGAATACTGTAAGCAATGCACCTGATTATGATTCTAATGTACTCTCTACGTTGGTAAAAACCGTAGAGGCTTTTGCTCGTGTTACCTATCAGAGTGTTTACTTGATAGACTATTACAGGCAGGAATTTCTTTATGTGTCGGACAACCCTTTGTTTCTTTGTGGGCATACGGCAAAGGAAGTAAAGGAATTAGGGTACAGATTTTACTTGGAGCACGTACCAGAGGAGGAACAAAAAATGCTCGTTGAGCTAAACAGCAATGGGTTTAAGTTCTTTGATACTTTCGATAACGTCAATAAATACCAATGTTCTATGTCCTATCACTTTCATCTGAAGAGTGGGACAAAAAGCAAACTGATAAACCATCAGCTTACTCCCATTTTATTGACAGAAGAGGGCAAGATATGGATAGGTATGTGTGTCGTATCACTATCTTCACATAAAACAGTGGGGCATGTAGAGTTCCACAAGAATGGACTCAGAAACTATTGGAAATACTCTTTCGAGGGACATAGATGGAAAGAGTGTGAAGGAGTGTCTTTAAAAGAAGAAGAACTTGAGGTGCTACGGTTGTCTGCTACCGGGCTTACCATGACGGAAATTGCGGACAGAATGTACCGCTCGTTAGATTCTATCAAAATCTATAAACGCCACGCCTTTAACAAATTAGGCGTGGCGAATATCACCGAAGCTATTTCAAGAGCTACCTTAAACAAACTCTTCTGAAAATAAATACTTACAGCCTTTGTTACCTTTCGCTCACATAGAGCCTGTTTCTGCTGTATCTTTCTTCCATAACGAAATAATTATTTTAAGTGATACAACAAAAAACATCTACATTCTTTGCCATATACTTTCATTTGTTTCTGCATCTACAAATGATAAACACAATCTTTGACAATCACGAATGATTATGAAGGATAATGAAGAATTAGCAAAAGAACTGAAAGTATAATTTATCAGACTTTTGCTTGTTTTTATCAACTTTTCTTATTAAATTTGCTCCATAAGTATATTTTATTAGACTATGGACTTAAAAGAAGTAATGAAATCTCGCAGAAAGACACTCTCCATTTCTCAGCTTGATCTTGCAGAGATGGCAGAGGTGAGCCTTGCTACTGTAAAGGATATTGAGCGAGGCAAAGGCAACCCATCACTTGCCACTGTAAATAAAATCATAGAGGTATTGGGCATGGAGATAATATTCCAGGTACGTCAAACAGTATAGATAATTGTTACCTATGCCAATATCAATAGACATAAATAAAATCGACATATCAGAGGATGAGATAAATAATCTTTACCCAGGCTTGCTAAATTCATTATTAATATAAGCAGGAGGCTCCTGCTGATGAAAATATAAGATTTGTTGATCTCATCAATAAGTAATATGGCAAAGCATAAACCTACATACGACTATACACTCATCTATGCGTTCAGTATAGATGATGGCAGGCATGACAATATGTTCAAAGTGGGTAAGGCAACTATCTACTATTTTAAAAAGTGAAATGATCAAACCGTTATAATGATTTAATATAGAATACAAATTTGAAATATGGCTGTAGAATCACATGATAAGAAACTCGACGACCTTTTGAAAATGGTCGAAGAAGGTAAAGCCCAGTTGCCGGACTTTCAGCGCAGTTGGGTATGGGATGATACGAAGATACGCAAACTTATAGAGAGTATCACCTCTGGCTTTCCTATGGGAGCCGCTATGTTTTTGGCTAATGGTGGCGAACATATTCGCTTTAAGTACCGTAAGTTTGAAGGAGTAGAGTCTGAAAATGACGTTATTCCGGAATGGCTTGTGCTGGATGGACAGCAGAGGTTGACCACTTTGTATCAGGTATTGAAAAGCAAGAAGGCAACATGTACTCGTCTTGAAACCAATCGTGATGCAACAATCAAACGTTTCTATTACCTTGATATTAGAAAATGTCTTGATTCGAATGCAGACAGACTTGATGCTATCGTGTCTGTTTCTGACAAGAAACAACAGACTACTAATATAGGTCGTACAGTGACACTCGATCTCTCTACTCGTGAGAAGGAATTTGAAAATCTGATGTTCCCTCTGAATATTACCTTCTCTGCCAACGATACAGATGACTGGCGTTATGATATGGAGGATTATTATCATAACAATCGTGAGTACAGCCTGTTGTTCCGTGAATTCTCGCAGAAAATACTACGTCCTATACTGGCATATAGTATGCCTGTAATCCAACTTGATAAAGAAACTCCAAAAGAAGCGGTATGCCAGATATTCGAGAATGTAAATACTGGTGGTGTACCTCTTACAGTCTTTGAATTGGTAACGGCTACATTTGCTGCCGATGGTCATGAACTACGGAAGGATTGGGAGGAAATAAAACATTCATTTTCACAGAAAGTTAATTGTGAATTGCTTCGTGAAATCTCAGGTGCCAACTTCCTTGCTGCAATGACACTTCTGGTGTCATATTATAAACGTGTGGATTCAGGTAATGATGAACGAGTAGCTGTAACCTGCAAAAAAAGAGATATACTTAGGCTTGAACTGAAAGACTATGAGAAGTATCACGATGCCCTTGTACAAGGTTTTGGGGATGCTGCTAATTTTCTTGTTCACCAAGGTATTTACAGATCTCGTGATCTTCCATATACCTCTCAACTCATTCCTCTGGCAGCAATTTTTGCCTATGATAATGAAAATGGCAAGTTGTTGAACCTTGGCTCCAATCAGAATCTGTTGTCTCAATGGTACTGGTGTGGTGTCATGGGCGAACTGTATGGTGGTGCTAATGAGGCAAGGTTTGCACTTGATATTCTTGGCGTGTTCCGTTGGATGAATGGTGGCGAGAAACCTGATACGGTTTACCGTTCAAGCATTCAGCCTACACGTTTGCTGACTATGCAAACACGAAACAGTGCTGCTTATAAGGGAATTATGGCTTTGATTCTTCAGGATTCACCTCTTGATTTTATGACAGGCAACCGTATGGATATTGCTTCTTATATAGATGAAGATGCAGATATTCATCATATATTCCCGCAAGCCTATTGTGAGAAACAGAACCTTCCACGAATCAAGTGGAATTCTGTTATCAACAAGACGCCTATCTATGCATCCTCCAATCGTTCTATTGGTGGTCATGCACCAAGCATTTACATCGGTACTATGGCAAATAAAGGATTGGATCAAGAGATGATAAAAGCTGCAATTATTTCACATAAGGTAAACTACGACTATCTTTTTACTGATGATTTTGATGCCTATTTTATTGATAGAGCTAAGCGTTTGCTTGATAGGATAGAGGTGGCTACTGGTAAGGCTATATCTGGGCGTGATAGTGAAGAAACTATTAGAGAGTTTGGTGTTGCATTACTGTAGAATAAGTCCAAAGTTATACAAATTTGAGATTATAGGAAATAATCTGATTCACAATTAAATTAAAATACACCAAGTGGCGCACAACTAAAAACGTAGTAATAGAAATTAGTTGTGCGCCTCTTTGTTTTATTTATATCTTCTGTCATTAGTGTCCCATAAGATTGGGACACTAATGAAATGTCTTACTTTTTTCTGTTCTTATTCTCCAATGCTTTTTTCTGTTCGCTTGCCAATCTGCGTTCCACCTTTTTGACATCTTCCACTGCTGGAAGATTTTCAGGCACAATTCCACGTTGCACAAGCATATCTCTGACAGCAGCATTGTTGGCGATGTGTTCTTGGCTTATGTTGCTCTCGCCATGCAAATCTTTGGTTTGCACATTTACACTAGTCATTTCTGCAGCGAAGTCTTTTGCCTTGATACTGATAGTGGGAAGAAAGTCTGCCAACGGCCGTTTTTCAGGTACACCCATGCGTCGTTTTAAAGTAGCAGTATTCAAACGGAATAAGGCTTGGTCTCCTTTGGAGCGTATTACAGCAAAACTTTTGTCGTTAACACCTCGTTCATAGAGTACTCCAGAGAGTTTACGCTCCGTTTCCTGCAGTTTTGCACGTGCTTTGACTCTTTCTGCTTCAACAAGTCGTTGCTCAATAAGTTCTGCACGACGAGTTTGTACAGCAAAGTAAGTTTGAGCAAATGCAATCTGTGGTTTGCGAGGGTCACCATTCTGAGCGACAAGATAACAAGCGTAGCGTGTAAGCATAATGTCATCTATCTGGCGCTCAGCACCTGAACCCAACACAACCATTTTGTTGAAGTCAACAAAATGGTCTGTTATATTATGTCCAACATTAGAACAAGCATTTTTAGCTTTTTCTATTACTTTGACAAAATTACGCCATTCTGTATACCCCAACAACGAACACATATCTCTTGCACTCCAACATTCCACATCGTTAAGAATGCATGAAACTTGCTCAAACTGGGAAAATAGTGCTTGTATCTCTTCTCTTTTCATATTTTTCGATTTTATTCTTTAGACTCATAATAATAGCAAGGTTTTCTATATGCCAGACCATATCTTTAGCCTGTTTATATCTTTACTTATATCAATGTATAATTGTTAATATGTACAAAAGTAATGACTTCCTTTTTGATTTACAAACAAAAGTAATAAAATATAATGTCAGATAGTGATTTTGTGTTTAATGATTGTATTTTCAAAGTAACCACACTTGCATCCTATTAAAATCTCCGTTCCGTGTCACGGAATGTACGTTCAAAGACTTGGAACGGAGATTTAATGACGTTGCAGAAACATTTGCACATGACGCGCGAGACATTTGCATGGGAAATAAATAAAAGGTGCAAATGCTTTTATTCGGAATTTTGTTGTAACTTTGTAGAAGACTAAAACAAACAATCCATTATGAAATCATTGAGAGAACTTTTCCGTATAGGCAAGGGACCGTCAAGCAGTCACACTATGGGACCGCAGAAGGCGGCTAAGATATTTGCAAGTCATAACATGCACGCTGCCTCGTTTGAGGTGACGCTCTACGGCAGTCTGGCTGCAACAGGTCGCGGACACATGACCGACGTGGCTATCGACGAAGTGCTGCGCCCTATCGCTCCGTTGCGTATTGAGTGGCAACCGCAAGTGTTTCTGCCCTTCCATCCCAATGGTATGAAGTTTGTGGCATTTGACAATGCCGGCAACCAGACCGACGAATGGATTTGCTACAGCGTCGGCGGCGGCGCTCTCTCGGAAGGCGAGAAGGGACGTTGGCTCACCGGACTGCGCGAGGTGTACAAGCTGAATACGCTGCGCGAGATTCAAGACTGGTGCGAAAGCAACGGCCGTGGATATTGGGAGTATGTCAATGAGAGCGAGGAAGAGGATATATGGGACTATCTGATGGATGTATGGAAGGCTATGAAGGAGAGCGTTGAGCGTGGCATCGACCATGAGGGTGCGCTTCCTGGTCCGCTCAATCTTCCACGCAAGGGTCCTATCTATTATGTCAAGGCAAGCGGATACAAGCAGTCGTTGCAGTCGCGTGCGCTGGTTTATGCCTACGCTCTTTCGGTAAGTGAGGAGAATGCTTCGGGCGGAATTATCGTTACAGCGCCTACTTGCGGTTCGTGCGGTGTATTGCCCGCTGTACTCTATCACCTCTCTAAGGGTCATAACTTCAGCGACACACGCATTCTGCACGCTATGGCTACAGCTGGAATATTCGGCAATGTGGTGAAGCAGAACGCTTCGATATCAGGTGCTGATGTTGGCTGTCAGGGCGAGGTGGGCGTAGCGTGCGCCATGGCTTCGGCTGCAGCATGTCAGCTGTTCGGCGGTAGTCCGTCGCAGATTGAGTATGCTGCCGAAATGGGACTGGAGCATCACTTGGGTATGACGTGCGACCCCGTGTGCGGACTGGTTCAGATTCCGTGTATTGAGCGCAACGCATTCGCTGCAACACGTGCCCTTGATGCCAATCTCTACGCATCATTCTCTGACGGTACTCACTCTGTTTCGTTCGACCGCGTAGTGAAGGTGATGAAGCAGACGGGCCACGACCTGCCATCGCTGTACAAGGAAACAAGTACGGGCGGACTGGCAAGAGCCTACGAGCAGCACATGAAAGAAAAGAAATAGTTTCCTTCTGAGAAGAAACAGCTATAAAAAACAACAGCGGCAAGGTTGACATCACGTCAACCTTGCCGCTTTCTTTTGAAATAACAACACTAATATATAAAAGGTATGAAAATGCTTATTATATCTTGCTTATTATACCCAGCTTGCTATCCTCAAGGAATTTGACGATAGCGTTGATTTCCTTTCCAGGAGGCACCTGTTCCTTAATCTGATTGATTGCATCGAACACGCTGGTCTGTCCGTGGAACACCAGACGATAGGCATTGGCGATATGGCTGATTACCTTGTCGGTAGTGTTAGACGACTTGAGCAGTGTCTCGTTGACGCCACCGTAGCGTACGGGATTGTCGGTAGCTACGATGAAGGGAGGAACATCCTTCGAGATGCGCACACCACTGGTGACCATAGACGCACCACCGATACGCACATTTGAATTGACAATGACACCTGACGAGAAGATGGCAGCGCTGTGAATCTCGCAGTCGCCGGCTACCTTTGTACCATAACCGAATGTTACGTAGTCGTCTACCTTGGTGTCGTGTGAGATGTGTACACCCTCCATAAAGAAGTTGCGGTTGCCGATGCGTGTCTCACCGTCGGTGAATGTGGCGCGATTGACTACCACATTCTCACGGAAGATGTTCTCGTCGCCAATAACAAGGCGTGTGTCAGCACCCGTATAGTTGAAGTCCTGAGGTTCAGCACCGAGCACGGTGTTCTGATATACCTTGTTGCCACGTCCCATCTTTGTGCCACGCATGATGCTTACGTATGGGAAGATGATGCAGTCGTCGCCTATTTCAACACCGTCCTCGATGTAGGCAAACGGATAGATTGTAACGTTCTTGCCAATCTTTGCACCCGGAGCTATGTATGCTTTATCACTAATCATAATTTGAATTTTGAATTTTGAATTTTGAGTTTTGAATTGTTGCGGCAAGCCGCAATTTTGAGTTTTGAGTTTTGAATTATGAATTATGAATTCAAAATTGAATAATTCAAAATCGGCAAAGCCGACAATTCAAAATTCAAAACTCCTAATTCCTAACTCTTAATATCTTCCTCCGCCCAAAGCGTAGTAGAGATTCACAACTGCCTGCATCTTATAGAAATCGTCTGCAACCTTAGAGAGCTCGGCATTGAGCAGGCTCTGCTGTGCGGTGATTACCTCAAGATATGTGGCTGAACCGTCGTTGAACAACATCTTGTTGTACTCTACGTTCTTCTTCAGACTCTCTACCTGCTTGGCCTCAAGCTGGCTCTTCTCGTTAGAAGAGTTGTAGAGCACGAGGGCGTTGCTAACCTCCGAACCGGCTGAAAGCACGGCGTTCTGCCATGTGTTGAAAGCCTGTTCCTGCTTAGACTTTGCCACCTTCAAGCCTGCAATAAGCTGACCATGGGCAAAGATGGGCTGTACGAGTGAGCCTACTGCAGAAAGAAGCCACTTGCCTGGGTTGACAATACCACCGCCACCTGAGTTGGTGAAGGCACCTGTACCCGAGATAGTGATGCTCGGATAGAACTTAGAACGAGCAGCGTTGACATCGTAGAAGCACTGAGCCAATGACATCTCGGCGTAATGAACGTCGGGACGGTTGGCAAGAAGCTGTATGCCTACACCCGTTGAGAACTGTGAAGGGAGCGACTGTCCCTCGAATGTTCCGCGCTGTATGGTCTGTGCCTGCTGTCCGAGAAGAAGCGAGAGCGAGTTCTCGGTCTCACGAATCTGACGCTTCAGGTCGGTAGCCTGGGCCTTGACAGAATACAGATTAGCCTCAGCACTCTGTACGCTGGTCTCCTTAACACGACCAAGCTCCTTCTGAATCTTCATGATGTTCCATGTCTCTTCAGTGAGCTTTGCCATGTCCTCTACCACCTGCAACTGCTTGTCGAGCATGAGCAGTGTGTAGTACATGTTGGCGATGTTGGAGATGATCTTGGTCTGCACTACGAGCTGATAGTCCTTAGTGGCAAGCAGAGCCATCTGTGCCGAACGCTTCACATTAAGAAGATTGCCGAAGAGGTCGAGGCTCCATGATGCCGTGATAGGCAATGAGTAGGTCTTTGTGGCAGGATTGCCGTCCCATGAAGCGATTGTTCCTTGCGGCGAGAATGTGAACGAAGGCACGAATGCCAACTTAGCCACCATCAGCTGGTCCTCAACCATCTTAACGTTGAGTGCGGCGTTGAGCATATTGGTATTGTTGGCTATGCCCTTCTCGATGAGCGACTGAAGCTGCGGGTCGGTGAACACCTGGCGCCAAGGCAGATTGCCGAAGCTTGCAGTGTCGGTGACGGCGAGCGTGTCTGTGTTGCTCACAACGTCGCGTACGAGTCCCTTGGTGTTCACCTCGGGACGCTCGTACTTGTTATATATTCCGCAACTGGTCATCAGCAATGATGCCGAAGCGAAAAGAATTATCTTGTTCAATTTCATTGTTTTCGTCTATTTTTAAGAAGTTAAGAAGTTATGGAGTTAAGAAGTTAAGCCAAATGTACATATAGCTTAACTCCTGACTCCTAAATTCTTGATTTCTTATTTTGTTTTCTTATCAATCTGATCGTGCAATGCACCTGCCACATACGGGTTGGTGTACTGACGAATCTCTGAATCGACGCTGGCTGAGTCGTTCTCAAACTCGATAGGCTTAATCTTCTCCTGCAGAGTCTGGAAGATATAGAACAGAGCCGGAACTATCATGATCTGGCAAAGCATACCGATGAGCATACCGCCTACGGCTGCCGAACCAAGTGTCATGTTACCGTTGTAGCCTACACCCCACGGCATGAGCAATGGCAGAAGACCGATAATCATAGCCAATGAAGTCATCAAGATAGGACGCAGACGGGCAGAAGCACCGAGAACTGCCGACCATGAGATAGCCATACCGGTCTGTCGACGCTCAAGAGCGAACTGTACGATAAGGATGGCGTTCTTGGCGAGAAGACCCATAAGCATGATGAGCGCAATCTGCATGTAGATGTCGTTGTTCT